>Ga0105106_10002701_pt1 | contig 12732 bp, 10 predicted proteins | sample PPLLaktember2015_5_FD_79109 | JGI IMG/M metagenome (GOLD analysis project Ga0105106, IMG submission 79109) | Freshwater sediment microbial communities from Prairie Pothole Lake near Jamestown, North Dakota, USA - PPLs Lake P8 Core (1) Depth... | ecosystem: Environmental > Aquatic > Freshwater >...
CGACGGCACCGCCCTGATGGAGTTCAAGACCAGGAAGGAGATCATCTACCGGATCAACCGGGAGACCGTCTGCACCTACGAGATGGACGACACGCCGCCGTTCATGATGAACGACGAGGCCCTCGATATCGCCCTCGGCGTCGCCATGCTCACCAATCTGGCCCTCGTCGACGAGCTCCACATCGCCCGCAAGCAGTACCTCGACGGCAGCATCCCGACCGGCTTCCAGCGGACGACCATCGTCGGCGTCACCGGCTGGATCCCTTACAAGGACCGCCGCATCTCCATCATTCAGCTCGGCCTCGAGGAGGACGCCTGCCGCGAGGTCAGCGACATCGGCCACCGCCGCGTCTACCTGACCGACCGCCTGGGCATGCCCCTCATCGAGACCGTGACCGGCCCGGACATGCGGACGCCTCAGGAGGTGGCCGAGGTGGCCCAGATCCTGCGGCGCCTGGTCCGGAGCACCGGGCAGGTCCGCACCGGGATGGGCGCCGCCCGCGAGGACGTCAACGTCAGCGTCCGCGGCGGCACCCGTATCGAGATCAAGGGCGTGCCCCGCATCCCCCGCATCCCGCTCCTGACCTACCACGAGGCCATGCGGCAGTGGAACCTCCTCCGCCTGCGCGAGGAGCTGCACCGCCGCGGCATCACCCCCGAGGCCTTTAAGTCCTCCTCCGAAGACGTGACGAAGATCCTGGCGAAAACGAGCTACCAGCCGGTCCGCGACGCCATCGCCGCCGGCGCGGTCGCCTCCGCGGTCGTCCTGCGCGGCTTCCGCGAGCTCCTCAATTGGCCGACGCAGACGAACACCCGTTTCTCCCGCGAGATCTCCGATCGGGTCCGAGTCGTCGCCTGCTTGACCAAGCTCCCCAACATCATCCACTCCGACAGCCTCTCGGAGACCCTCTCGAGCGCCCGTTGGGAAGCCGTGCGCAAGGCCGCCGGGGCTGCCGTGGACGATGCCGCGGTCGTCGTCTGGGGACCGCCCGGGGACGTCAAGACCGGCGTCCAGGAGATCGCCATCCGGGCCCGCGAGGCCACGATCGGCGTCCCCTCCGAGACCCGCCAGGCCCTCCGTGACGGCACCAACGGCTTCGAGCGCATTCTGCCCGGACCGGACCGGATGTACCCCGACACCGACCTGCCGCCGAAACAGGTCACGGAGGAGAGGCTCGCCCAAATCCGCGCCGGCCTGCCCGTCCCGATCTGGACGCGCGAAGCCTGGTACCGGGAGCTCGGGCTGCCGGCCGACGTCGTCGAGCCCCTGGCCGTTTCCCGCCGGGCTCCGTTCTTCAAAGTCCTGGTCAGGGACTGGACGATCGACCCGGTCGCTGCGGCCGTCGCCCTCGTCCAATTCCCCAAGCGCCTGGCGAAGAAGGGACTCGACCCCTCCCTCCTCACCGAGGAGGCCCTGCGCCGGATCTTCTCCCTCTTCCGCGATCGGAAGATCTCGCGCGAAGGGGTTTACGCCCTCATGGAAAAGGCCGCCCGCCGCGAGCCCCTGCCCGAGACCGGGGAGGTCCGCCCCGCGACCGAGGCCGAGGTCTACGCCGCGGTCGATGCCGCCGCGGCCGTGCTCCGGGCCATGAAGATCCACAACGCCGGCCGGAAGGCCCATGTCCTGATGGGCCTGGTCATGACCGCGCTCCGGGGCCGCGTCGAGGGCGCGGCCGTCCTCGATCGCGTCACCGCGGCCGCCGAAGGGACATGCTGATGGCCGGGAACGATTCGTACAAAGGCTACCGGGGCGAGGCCCTCGCGACCCTGAAGAACTTCGGGGCCATGGTCTGGAGCGATGTCGAAGTCAAGACCTCCCGCGGCCTCTATACCGGCATCATCCTGCCGCGCTCCGAGACCGCGGATCCTCACTATATCGTCATCAAGCTCCGCTCGGGCTACAACATCGGCCTCCTGGCCGGCTCCGTCGAGGCCGTCACCATCCGCGGCCGCAAGGAAGCGCACTACAAGATCCCGGAGAAGGAATTCCCGTTCGACCCGGCTAAGCCGAACGTCAAGCTGCTCGGCACGGGCGGCACGATCGCCAGCCGCCTGGACTACCGGACCGGCGCCGTCATCCCGGCCTTCTCGCCGGGCGAGCTCTACGGCTCGGTGCCGGAGCTCGCGGACATCTGCAACCTCGAGACCGAGAAGCTCTTCGGCGTGTTCAGCGAGAACATGGGCCCCGAGCAGTACATCGCCACGGCCAAGGCCATCGGGCGCGAGATCGAGAAGGGCGTCCAGGGGATCGTCATCGGGCACGGCACCGACACCATGCACCACACCGCGGCCATTCTCTCGTTCATGGTCCAGGATTCGCCCGTGCCCATCGTCATGGTCGGCTCCCAGCGCTCATCGGACCGGCCCTCGTCCGACGCCGCGCTCAACCTCATGCACAGCGTCAAGACCGCGGCCGAGAGCGACATCGCCGAGGTCATGGTCTGCATGTTCGGGCCGACATCCGACACCTATGGGCTCCTCCACCGGGGGACGCGCGTCCGCAAGATGCACTCGAGCTACCGTTCGACCTTCCGCACGATCGGCGACATCCCCATCGCCATGGTCAGCCGGGAGAAGATCACGCCCCTGCGCCAGGACTACAAGCGCCGCCGGTCCGACCGGACGGTCAGGATCGATACCGCGTTCGAGGAGCGCGTCTCGATCGTCTACTATTACCCGAACATGAAGCCGGACATCATCGACTCGCTCATCGACAACGGCTATCGCGGCATCATCATCGCCGGGACGGGCCTCGGCCACGTCAACAAGCCGCTCTATCCCGCGCTCCAGCGGGCCCGGGACAAGGGCGTCGCCGTCTACATGACCGTCCAGACGCTCTGGGGCTACGTGCAGATGTACGTCTATGACACGGGGCGCGACATGATGGAGCTCGGCGTCATTCCGGCCGCGAACATGCTGCCCGAGGTGGCCTATGTCAAGCTGGCCTGGGCCCTGGGGAAGAGCGCGGACCCGGAGGAGGTCCGCAAGATCATGCTGACGCCGATCGCCGGGGAGATCACCGAGCGGGAGCCGTCGAACGGCTACCTGATCTTCCAGGGCGGCATCCCCGAGGTCGAGGAGTTCATCTCGACCATAAAAAAATAGGGTTCATCGCCCTCTATTGGACAGCCCTCTCGAGGCGGCGAGAGAATTCGCCTCGAAGATCCCCTCTAGAATTCGAAGCGGACGCCGAGCCGGACGACGCGCGGATTGAGGATCTCGTTGTAGGCGCGGTTGTACTGGTAGGGCAGGTACTCTTCGGTGTCGACGTAGTACACGCCGTAGTAGGCGTCGTAGGCCCTGTTGACCGTCGCCGAGTTCAGCAGGTTGAAGACGTCCGCCATGAGGTACGCCCGGCCGGAGCCGAGCGTGAACCTCTTCTCCAACCGCAGGCTCAGGTTGCTGAACACCGGCAGGCTGTCCTTGGTCGGGCTCTGCAGGTAGACGGTGTTGGCCCGATAGAGCCCGGGCCAGGATTCGGGGTTGGCGTAGGCCAGGGTGATGTAGTGAGGGATCTTCCAGCCTTCCCGGGCGAAGAACGTCGCCGAGATGTTGAACCCCCAGGGCAGCTGATAGAGACCGCTGATCTTCGTCATCCACCGGGCGTACATCTGGACGGCGGTCTTCCCGCCGGCGCCGCCGCCGTTGTTGCCGAAGGACTTGCCGTCGATCGCCCACGCATTGGTCGGATCGATGTAGGAGTCCCCCCAATGGAGGCGCTGGTCCTGGAGCGTCGCCGAGGCGTTCAGGAGCCAGCGCTTGGACAGCCTCTTGGTGACGGCGAGGTCGAGCCCGATGTAGGTCCGGTAGGACCCGCTCTTGTCGACCATCCGGTAGGGGGTCTCTCCGGGGAACGTCGAGACCGGCAGGTACCAGGGCCGGCCGCCGGCGTCCCCGAGGTCGATCGTCTCGTCGTCGTCTTCGTCGTCCACGTCGTTGACGATGGTGATGGTTTCGGGGATCGTCCCGGCCCGGGTGTACCAGGTCCCGGTGTTGTCGATGACCAGGTCCGGCGTCGACGGGTAGATGTCGGCCGGGTAGAAGAACTTGGCCCAATCGTACCGGTCGTAGCGCCGGAAGGTGACCGAGGCGGAGGCGGCGAGGTCGGGGCGGAGCTCCTTTTCAAGGCTGAGCACGATCTCCCGCGTCCGGGGCGAGGTCTTGACGTTCTTCACGCTGGGATCGATGTCGCTGCGGAAGAACGTGGTCAAGTTGTCATAGTTGACGGCGTCGCGGTCGGACCAATCGTAGCCCTGGTAGTTACCGGCGAGGTAGGCGTCGCTCTCGAACCCGCCCGCCAGCGCGTTCGAGGCCGCCTCGGTCAAGATCCCGCTCGTGCCGAACAAGGCGTACAGCTCATTCGGCGTCGCGGCGTGGACCGCGGAGTATTTCCAGAAGATCTCCGTGAGGTCGACGATCGAGTCGGCGTCGGCGTCCTTCCACCAGAAGTTCAGGTTCCCGGTGAGGCCGAGCGGCCGGGGGACATTGGCCCCCGCGGCGAGGACGTCGCCGTACTCGGCCAGAGAGAGCTTGAGCACGGTCCGGCCGTCGCCCTTGAGGTCCCAGCTGAGTCCGATCCGGGGCGACCAGGTGCTCCAGTCGTACTTCGGGTCGATGGCCCTGACCGAGACGCCGGGAAAATAGGTGGCCAGGCCGTTCATCGCGTCCGACGAGAAGACGTTCGACCAGCTCGAGACGGCCGTGGCCAGTCCGTAGGCGCCCGAGGAGGGTCTCTGGAAGTCGTGGCGCAGGCCCAGCTGCAGAGTGAAACGGCCCTTGGAGATCGTGTCCTGGATATATCCGGAGGACCGGCTGAGCAGCGCGACATCCCGGTTCTCCCGGTTCAGGACGAATCGATGCCACTCGGCGGGCGGGACGACGAGGCCCTCGCCGAGGTCGATCAGGGGCTCGGTGAAATTCCGGAAGACCTGGTAGTTCTGGGCGAATCCGGAGACGCTCGTGGCCTTCTTGTCCGAGAATTCGAGGCCCGCCTTGAACTCGTGGGCCATGCCCCAGAGATCGTCCTTGAAGAGCGTGGCCGCGACCTGAAAATCCTTGTTGGCCCGGGTGACCCGGCTGTAGTCCCAGGACCGACCGAAAGAAGACGAGAACGGGACGTAAGTGCCTCGGCGACGTCCCAGGTCACGGGATTTCGCAGGCTTTCGTCGATCATCGGGGACGTCGCGGTCCCGGTGTTGGTCGCCGTGTATTTCGCCGAGATGAAGAACGTGTTTCCGAAGGCCTGTTCGTCCTGGATCTTGAAGACCGGGCTGCCCAGACGGAAACGCCCCATCAGATGGTCGCCTTCGGGCTTGGCGACGCTGGCGTTCGCGCCGAACTGCTCCCTCGAGCTGGACATGACCAGGGCCTCGAAGCTGTTCCCCCTGAAGGGCCTCGCATTGAGCTTGAAGCTGTAGTTGCTGAATAGCGTCCGGTCCTGGAGGTCGAAAATCGTGTAGGTGAAAAGGTCCTGAACGCCGTAAGCGCCCCAGAGCCAGAGCCTGTCCTTGACGAGGGGGCCGCCGATATTGAAACCGAAATCCCGGATCTGCTCGATCCGGTTCGTGTTGGTGAGGCCCTCATTCTGGAGCTGCGCGGTCAGGTTCTGGGCCTGGAACGCGTTGTCGGTCAGATAGAACCTCGCCGCGCCGCCGATCTTGTTGCCGGCCCGGCGGGTCAGCATGTTCACGGAGATGCCGCCGGTCTGCTGGGAGACATCGGCGGCCCCTCCGGTCGTGACCGAGATCGTGTCGATCGCGTCGAAGTCGAAATGGACGCTGGACCGGCCGAGGTCGATGGGGTCGGTGACGTCGATGCCGTCGATGGTCCAGGTATTGTTCCGGCCGTTCCAGCCGTCTCCCTTGGTCACGAAGGACGATTGCAGGCTCGATTCGTTGCCGCCGACGTTCTCCCGGTCGAGGAGGACCGCCGGGACGAGCTGGATGATGACCCAGGGATCGCGGGCCGTCGGCAGCGTCTGGAGCTCGGCCGGCCCGAACGAAGCTCCCGATGAGAACTCCGTCCGGTCGATGACCGGGGAGGGCGTGGTCACGGCGACCGTCTCTTCGGGCTTCCCGGGCTCGAGGACGAGATCGACCGCGACCGTGCCGCCGATCTCGACGACGACGCCCGACCGGGTGGCCGTCTTGTGGTCGAGGAGCTCGGCCCTGAGACCGTAATCCGGGCCCGGAGAGACGGACGGGAAGCGGAAGATCCCCGATGCGCCGGTCGTGACAGAAGAGTCCGCGGCCGGGGGCCTCGACAGGATGACCTTGACGCCGGAGAGGGGCTTGCCCTCCTTGTCGGAGACCCGGCCCTGGATTAGGCCTGTCGTCGATTGGGCCGACAAGGACATCGCGGCGAGGAAAACAGCCATGATCCAGGCAATTATTTTCAACGAGGCCTCCTCTGTCACTCCGGAACCGCTAGTATAAAAACCGTCCGTGCGTCAGTTTTGTTCCACCAATTATAGCAAATCGGGGTCACTTCGTCTTGAGGAAATGCAGGCTCCGGGGCTCCCGCTCCATGTGATAGACGATCAGGGCCTGGAGGGCCTTCCGGATCCCGGCGAGCTGGGCGGCCGTGAACGGCGGGGTGCAAGGCCCGGGCGGGGGGTTCTTCCGGACCCAGCGGAGGAAGTCCTGGACCGCCGGCGGGACTTCATCCTTCCTGATCGGGGCGCAGTCCGGGCAGTAGGCCCCGTCTTTCGCGGGGGCCAGCCAGCCGGGCGGCACGGGCTTGCGGCACTTGCGGCAGCCGGCGAGGTCGGGCAGGAGGCCGTTGGCCTGGAGGAACCAGGCCTCGAAGTAGGCCGCGGCGAATTCCCGGTCGCCTCCCGCCTTGAGGCAGCGGAGAACGGACAGGAGGAGACGAAAGAGGACGTCCTCGCGGGCCCGGGCCGGAGCGAACTCCTCGACAAGCTCGCCGAAGTAGGTCAGGAGGAAAGCCGTCGCGGGCTCGGCCTGGATCTCGAAGAACGACTCGACGAGGTCGCAGCCGGAGACCGTGACCAGGTCGCGCCGCTCCTTCTCGTAGTAGAAGACATTGACGACGGACAGCGGCTCGAGGGCGCTGCCGAAGCGATTGCCGAACTTGCGGGCGCCCTTGGCCACGCCCCGGAGGATGCCCTTCTCGCGGCAGAAGAAGACGGCGATCTTGTCCTGGTCGCCGACGTTCGAGGTCCGCAGGACGATGGCTTCCGCCTGGTCGGTGGGCATGGGTTCAAGCGCTCGGCGGCATGGGGCGGGGCGTCAGGCCGCCGGCGGGCCGGACGAAGGTCCCTCGAGGAAATCCCGGTAGTTCTCGGGCGTGATCTTGATGTCGGTCAGGACTTGCCCGACGCGGCCGAGCGGCTTGGCCGGGCGGCCGTTCAAATTGAAGGTGAAGGCTCCGGCGTTGCCCGTGTGGATGAGAAGCTCCTTGTCCGCCTGGGCCCGAGCCGTGGCTCCGGCGGGAAAGAGGCCGTCGACCTTGAGCACGCCGTCCGTGCGGACCTGGATCCAGGTCTCGGATTGGAACGTGATCTCCATGGTGACGCCTTCCCAGGCGATCTCGGCGGCGGGGGGAGCTTCGGGCTTAGCGACAGGTTCGGCCGAGGCGGGGTCCGATTGGGCCAGGGAGGCGGGCGCGGTCCCGGGGCTGGTCGTCTGCGGCGGGGGAAGGACGGTCTGGGTCACGACCGTGCTGGGCTCGGGGCGCGGCCGGCGAGAGCGCAGTGCGGGCCAGAACAAAAAGTAGGCGGCGGCGATGATGGCCAGGGCGGCGAGGGCGCGCCAGGCCCAGGCCAGGATCCGCTTCCGGGATTCAGGCGACGGTTCGGGCTCGGCCGGCTCTTCGAAGAGGATCGGGGTGGCGGCCTGCGGCGCGGCAGAAACCGGGGGTTCGGAGGGAACGGCCGGGTTGGCGTCGGGGATCGGGCCCAGGTCGAGCGCCGGTGCGAGCCGAGGTTCCGGCCCCGATGCGGGTTTGGGAGGGGCAGGCCGTGCTTGAGGGGGACCGCCGACGAGCCCGGCGGCGTAGTAGCGGCCCAGGACTTCGTCGGGATCGAGCGCGATGGCCTTGGCATAATTGCGGATGATCCCTTTGATGAAGAACCCGCCCGGCATGATATCCATTCGGTCGTCTTCGAGAGCCTCGAGGTAGCGCAGGACGATCTTCGTCGCCGAGGCCACCTCTTCCAGGGAAATGCCGCGCGCCTCGCGCTCCTCTCGCAACGATTGACCGATCGTGGCCATTTGTCTTGATTCTATCAGAGACCACGGTGGTCAAACAAGAGGGGGTCAAACCTACTTATCGTCAGTTTCCGACAAAAATGTCGGATTCAGGAGTGTCTGTCCCGGACGGGGATGGTCCCTCCAAGGCGTAATCCTATAAAAATGTCGGAAAGTGACGATAAGTAGGTTTGACCCCTTCTTAGACTTTCAGGAATTTCGAGACCGAGGTGGCGCTGCCGATGAAACCCGTCGCCGCGCCGCCCGCGAGAAGGGCGAGGGCCTGGGTCAGGTCGGGGTAGCGGAACCGGAGCATCTCCTGGAGCGCTCCGAGGGACGCTCCGAGATAGGCGGGGAACAAGCGGATGACGACGAAGAGGAGCCCCAACGACAGCAGGCTCCCGAGGAGGCCCAGGGTGATCCCCTCGAGCCAGAAGGGAAGGCGGATGAACAGGTTGGTCGCCCCGACGAGGCGAAGGATCTCGATCTCGTTCTTCCGGGCGAAGACATTCAGCTTGACGACGTTGGAGATGATGAAGAACGAGGTCAGGATAAGGATGCCGCCCAGGAACGCCCCGATGGCCCCGGCCAGGCGGCTGAATCCGTGCATCTTCTCGACCCAATCCTGGTTGAAGAGGACGTCGGTGACACCCGGCCGCGCCTTGATCCCCTCGACGAAGGCGATGACCTCCCTCGAGGCCGAGGCCTTGGCATTCACCCTGAGCTCGAGGGCGGGCGGGAAGGGGTTGCCCTTGAGCCCGGCCACGATGTCGGCGAGATCGGGGAAGTTCGCCCGGAACCTCTCCAGGGCCTCCTCCGGCGTCACCAGGCTCACGCCATCGACGAAAGCCGGCGTCTCGAGCTCCCGGCGCAAGGCCTCCACAGCGTCCGCCGGCAGCCCGCCGTCGAGATAGAAGGCGATGCTCATGTTGCTCGCGAGGTCCCGCGCCGTGGCTCGCAGGTTGTTGGAGAGCGACAGGAAGATGCCGACGGTGAGGAAGGACAGGCAGATGATGGTCACCGAGAAGATGTTCCGCGTCCGGAACTGCCACAGGTTGTTGCCCGTGACGTTCAGGAAGAACTTCAGCTTCTCGATCACTAGTGCGCTTCCTTGCCGACGATCTTGCCCTTCTGCAGGAACAGGATGTTGTCCCCGAAGTGGCGGATGAGCTCGCGGTCGTGGCTGCCGATGATGACGGTCGCGCCCTGCTTGTTGATCTCTTTGAACAGGGTGACGATCTCGAAGGCCAGCTCGGGATCGAGGTTGCCGGTCGGCTCGTCGGCCAGGATGATCTCGGGATTGTTGACGACGGCCCGGGCGATGGCCACGCGCTGCTGCTCGCCGTAGGACAGGTGCGCCGGGAGCTCCCACATCTTCTGGTGGAGGTTGACCTTCTGGAGCGTGCCGAAGACGCGGCGCCGGATGTCCCTGTGGCTGACGCCGACGACCTGGAGGGGCACGGCGACGTTCTCGAAGACCGTCTTGTGGAACATCAGCCGGAAGTCCTGGAAGACGATGCCCATCGTCCGCCGCAGCGTGTAGATCCCGCTGTCGGGGATCTTGAGGATGTTGACGCCGTTGACGAGGATCTGGCCCTCGGTCGGCAGGATCTCCCGGAAGATCGTCCGGAGGAGGGTCGACTTGCCCGATCCGCTCGGCCCGGTGATGAAATAGAAGCCGCCGTCCTCGATCTGAAGGGTGACGTCCGACAGGGCCCAGTAGGGCTTCTGGTACTGCTTCCAGATGTGATGGAGCTCGATCATGGTCGTGGCGTCCCTGCCGGCCGGGGCCGCGGGGCGGCCGTTTATTTCTTGATGAACAGGAACATCAGCCAGCCGAAGGCGATGGCCCCGACCGTCATGACGGCGAACAGGAGCAGGCCGTAACGGAGCCGGCTCTTGAGGTCCGGCCGGCGGATGAGGGCCAGGACGAGCGCCACGAAGAACGCGTAGACGACCATCGACAGGAGGTGGCTCTCGAAGATCATGATTTCTTCCCCGCGCCGATGTCGTAGGCGTCGACCGCGATGAGGAAATTGAGCAGGCCCGCGCCGGCGATGTAGGAGGTCCCGAACTCGAACGTGGCCCGGGCAAGGTCCCCGACGCCCCAGTGGAAGTAGCGGGTCAGGCCGTAGAAGATCCCGTTGCCGAGGTCGGCGAAGAAGGCCAGGACGGTCAGGGGGTTGTCGGTCTGGAAGGGGTAAACGCGGCCGCCCATGGCCAGCCCGAGACCGGTCATGGCGAAGATCGAGACGAAGAAGAGGAGCGCCCGTCCATACTTCTTCTGGACCGCGTGGCCGAGGCCGGGCACGGCCCAACCCAGGATCATGGCGACGATGCCTTTGATTTTCATCAGTCGCATCTTAATGGAATCAGGGGGTGAAATCAAGTAACATGCCCCCATGCCCGAACTCCCCGAAGTCGAAACGATCGCCCGGTCTCTCGCTCCCCGGATCCGGGGACGCCTCATCGCCGGGATCGATCTCCTCTACGAGCCCCTGCTTCGGAGGGGCGGACGGAAGAGGCTTGATGCGCTGGTGGGCCGCCGGGTTCTCGGCGCCCGCCGTCGAGGGAAGATGCTCCTCATCGAGCTCGAACGCGGTCGCACGCTCGTCTTCCACCTCAAGATGACCGGCCAGTTCCTCCTTGCCGCCGCGGCCGGGCCGCGCGACAAGCATGTTCGCCTGGTAATGCGCTTTGAAGACGGCCGGAACGAGCTCTGTTTCCGCGACGTCCGGAAGTTCGGCTTCCTGCTCTGCCTCGACGGGGATCCGGAATCGGCCTGCGGCGAGCTGGCCGGCCTCGGTCCCGAGCCGCTCGAGATCGGCCTCCCGGAATTCGCCGCCGTCCTCAAGGCGAGCCGGGGCCGCATCAAGAGCCTTCTCCTCGATCAGACGAAGATCGCCGGCATCGGCAACATCTATGCCGACGAGACGCTCTTTGACGCCCGCATCCACCCGGAAAAGCCGGCCTTTTTGCTCGGAGCCGGCGCTGTCGAACGCCTTTACCGCTCCATGCGAAAGATCCTCGCTTCCGCAGTCGAGGCCGGCGGTTCGACGCTCACGGACGCCGGTTATCGCGACGCGGACGGCAACGCCGGGGGCTTCCAGTTTTCCCACAAGGTCTATGACCGGAAAGGGGAGCCCTGCCTCGTCTGCGGGACGCGGATCCGGATGATGCGCATCGGCGGCCGCTCCAGCCATTTCTGCCCCAAGTGCCAGCGCCGGTCCGCCAAGGCCCGGGCCTGATCGGGCCGTCCCGGAGCGTTTTTTCAGGGTCCTTTCCCGCAAATTGAAATGGGGGTCCGATTCGGCTATAGTAAGGCCAATTCCGCTGGGTGCCCCTGTAGCTCAGTATGGATAGAGCAGCGGATTCCTAATCCGTTTGTCGCCTGTTCGAGTCAGGCCAGGGGCATTCGATTTAACCTTTTAAATCTCCCCATATCAACATAGAAATCAGCAATATAGAGGGAATGACCATGATCCCGCCGGAGAGTTCGAGGCTTATGTTCTTTTAAGCGATTTAAAGCCATTTTAGGACGAAGGACGACAAAAACACGCCAATCGCTTTTAACTCAGGCAGAGACCCTTTACCCCCCAGGTTAATTCAGGCGAGGGAATAACGCCTTCACAAATTCGCGATAGTTTCGAAGCATATGGGCCAAGGCTGAGCGTCTAACTACGAATCAGCAGATCGAGTGTTCGAGTCACCCCGGGCGCGGCCTCTGTTTCCCTAACTTAGGAAAAAAATCAGAGGGTTGGGGCGGCGTCTTTTTCCGTCACCGGGCCTACTGGGCTATGCGGATAATTGCTATCGCAACGGGCCAATCACCCGTGGCAAACGGAGATCCGGACACGGTTGACAATGCCCCCGTAGTAGCACTGATGGTAAAGGCGGAGACATTGTCAGAATTCATATTGGCAACGTAGGCGAACTTGCCGGTAGGGTCGACCGCGACACTCATGGGCCCATAACCCGTGGCAAACGGAGATCCGGACACGGTTGACAATGCCCCCGTAGTAGCACTGATGGTAAAGGCGGAGACATTGCAAGAACTAAAATTTGCCACGTAGGCGAACTTGCCGGTAGGGTCGACCGCGATAGATTTGGGATCAAACCAGGCGGCAAAAGGCGAGCCGGGCACCGCCGTCAATGCTCCCGTGGAGGTATTGATGGTAAAGGCGGAGATGCATCCAGCGATTCCATTTACTACATAGACGAACTTGCCGGAAGAATCGACCGCGACAAAGTTGGGAGCAGAGTAGGGATCATCATCTACAGTATTAAACGGCGAGCCGGGAACGGGCGTCAGCGCACCCGTCGACGCATTGATGGTAAAGGCGGAGATATTTCCAGAATTCATATTCGCCACGTAAGCGAACTTGCCCGAAAAATCGACCACGACTGAATGAGACCCTAACTCCGCCGCAAACGGCGAGCCGGCCACGGGCGTCAGCGCACCTGTGGTAGCATTGACCATAAAGGCGGAGACGTAGTCAGCCGTCCACTCATTGTTAGTAAG
>Ga0105106_10002702_pt1 | contig 12731 bp, 11 predicted proteins | sample PPLLaktember2015_5_FD_79109 | JGI IMG/M metagenome (GOLD analysis project Ga0105106, IMG submission 79109) | Freshwater sediment microbial communities from Prairie Pothole Lake near Jamestown, North Dakota, USA - PPLs Lake P8 Core (1) Depth... | ecosystem: Environmental > Aquatic > Freshwater >...
CTAAATTACCTGTACAGCCGGGATAAAGACGAAATCGAGGTATAGACCGCAAGGATCCGAAATATTAATGCGGTCGGGATTACACCCGACCGCATTTGATTTTTTGGTGGTTCTCTTAAGCTATGGACGATATAACAGCAGGTCACCCCAGGTGGTGGGATCAAACAGGCGGCGGGTGGACACATTGGAAATCATGGATTGCTGAGCAATTCCGCCATCAATATCATTATCTGATACCGAGAAAGCAAATCCGTAGTGAGCACCGGACTGGGGTGTCATTTCAAATACGCCCCATGGGATCGCTAATTCTACAGTATAGCCTACATTCGTACGTACAGCTGCAATCTCCACCTGAGAGCGGGGACCGTCGATCGTGTCAGGGTACCAAAGATATGCTTCTGGGTCCTCATCAGGCACGGGAGATCCCGGAGAGATCCCCAATTGAAAGTCATCTGCACTCAAATAATCCACGTAAAAATCTGCTCCCAGGTTCGCATCCAGCAGCACTTCCAGACTATCTCCCCTGAAGAGGTTGGCGCCGCCGGTATTCTGTTCATAATCCTCATCGACAACATCCACCCCCAGGTAGAGATTATGAGTATCCCAGCCAACCATCACACTACCAGATAAATCATCAGCGCCATCCCAAAGTTCGCGGCCAAATACCACTGAGGTTACCAGATACTCGGTCAGGTTCCATTCATTCAGGTTGCCATTGATATTCGGAGCGGTGCCCAAAAATGTGGCTACGATGCTTGATCCTGCTCGTACGGTAGGCCGCGGGGTATTGGTAGGTGGCACCCGTGTAGGAGTTGGGCTGGGTGGGATAGCTGTCGCTGGGGGAGGTAATGGAATGCTGGTATTTGTGGGCAGAGGTGTCGCGGTAGGTGCAACTGTTGGAACCAATGTAGGAACCATTGTAGGCACCAGTGTAGGAATCAACGTTGGTGTAAAGGTGGGTACCAATGTTTCCGTCACCACAATCGCGGTAGGTGTATCCGGCGTGATGTATAGAACCGAATAGATCGCGGTCATGGTCAGGTCAGGAGTCGTGAAAGGCATCTGTTCTGTGGGAACACCCGGTAGTTTACAGGCTGCCAACAATAAAACAAATAAACCAAAGAATACATAGCGAAAGGGCTTCATTTTTACCTCCTGCGCGAATAGACGAACAAACCCCATCCTTTGTTCCCAGCTGCTGTAATGATCGGGGTAGGATGTGACAATTATAACTTGTCAGCCCTTAAGTTCAGGATTATATTTATCTTCATGGCGTCTCACACCTATGATCACCCTCGCCCAGCACTGACGGTGGACATCGTTGTATTCACTCTTCAAGACAATCAGCTCAAGGTATTGTTGATCCAACGAAAAGAAAAGCCATATCAAGATTATTGGGCTCTCCCGGGTGGGTTTGTCAATATGGAAGAGTCTTTGGAGGAGGCAGCCAGCCGGGAGCTATCTGAAGAAACCGGTCTCCGGCAGGCCTATCTTGAACAGTTATATACCTATGGTGCGCCGCAGCGTGATCCACGCGGGCGCGTGGTAAGCGTGGCATATTACGCATTGATCCGACCAGACGCTTTCGTTCGCCTTGAGGGCGATACAGACGCAGCCCAGGCAGCCTGGTTCCCCACGAAGACCCTGCCAGTCCTGGCATTCGACCATGCTGAGATCATCACATATGCTATCCACCGCTTACAATACAAGCTGGAATATTCAGCGGTAGGGTTTGAGCTTCTGCCTGAAATGTTCACCTTGAGTGAAATTCAATCAACCTATGAGATAATCTTGGGGGAGAGTCTGGATAAACGCAATTTTCGCCGCCGGATCCTGGAGGCGAACATCATTGAGCTGACCGATTCCCTACGCAGCGGTGAAGGCCGCCCGGCGCGGTTATATCGATATCGCCCTGATGCAGTCGCAGAGATCAAAGCCCGCCGCCTATTCCCATAAACAATGCAGACAACTGGAAATAATCCATCCAAACGAAAACTCCATCCGAATATCTGGATCCTCTCCATCACATCCCTATTAACTGATGTATCCTCAGAGATGCTGGCCAACATCCTGCCCTTATTTTTATACAATGTCCTGGGTGTTCAGACCACCATCATTGGCCTGATCGATGGGGTGGCTGAGACAACCGCCAGCCTGGTCAAGGTTTTCTCAGGCCGGCTATCCGATAAGCTCGGACGCAGGAAAATCCTGGCGGTAATCGGATACGGTCTTTCAACCATCGCAAAACCTTTCTTGTATTTTGCCAACACCTGGGGCTGGGTATTAGGGGTCAGATTCACGGACCGGGTGGGTAAGGGAATCCGGACTGCCCCGCGGGATGCTTTGCTGGCTGGTAGCGCTAAACCAGAACAGCGCGGGCTGGCCTTTGGTCTACACCGTGCCGGCGATACAGCAGGCGCTTTCCTTGGACTTGCCATCGCAGCGCTGATCATCTGGAGAACTCAATCCGGGACAGCAGAGCTAACCAGACCTACATTTCAATTGATCGTCTTGGCAAGCATTATTCCAGCGATCCTGGCAGTCCTTATCCTGGCTTTGGGCGCCAGGGACATAGAAGCGAACAAAAGCAAAGCAGAGACTGGTAATTCGTTGGGTTGGAGATCATTGGACCGGCGATTTCGGGTGTTTTTAGTAGTGATAATACTTTTCACCCTGGGGAACTCCTCCGACTCATTTATCATTTTACGCGGTCAAGACCGAAACCTGAGCGTCCTGCAGATCATGGGAATGTTGATGACATTCAATGCCGTTTATTCCCTGCTCTCAGGACCACTAGGCTCGCTATCTGACCGGCTTGGACGGAAGAAATTGATGCTGACGGGATGGCTGGTATACGGATTGGTCTATCTTGGTTTGGCTATCTCACGGACAGGCGGGCAGGTATGGGCTTTGTTTGGATTGTACGGTATCTATTATGCACTGACCGAAGGCACAGCCAAGGCTCTAGTGGCTGATTTAGTTCCCCAAGAACAACGCGGCACTGCCTACGGGTACTTCAATGCAGCAATTGGCATCACCGCTTTACCGGCTTCATTAATTGCAGGAGGCTTATGGCAATGGGTCGATCCAGCAGCACCATTCTTTTTTGGCGCAACGATGGCCCTTATAGCAGGTGTTCTGCTGCATTCCTGGATCAAATAATCGCCCCCAAAACAACGAATTGTGCGAGATAAAAAAGGTGATGCGATTCTCGGGAATCACCTCACCTTTTTTTACATCTAATTTTCGACTATACAAAGTCGAACACTATTTTACCGTAAATGTACCCACCATTCCCTGTTCTAAGTGAGCCGGGGTACCACAGACCATCTGATACTCCCCTGGTTCTGTAGGAGCGGTGAAGGTAACTGTGGCAGAATCACCGGGTTGAAGCTCGGCTTCCCAGAAGATATTGCCTTCATCATCATCACTAAACGGTGCAGTGGCATCTTTTCCCAGGACCATGATCACCATCTCGTGTTCCAGGGTGCCTGAATTGGTCAGATTCACAGTCACCTCTGCCCCAGGCGATACTTCGATAGAGGCTGGGTCGAAGCTATATTCCTGCATATTCACATCGATGGTTACCTTACTGGGTCCACAGGCAGATAGCAATATTGCCAACGTGGTTCCTAACACAAATAATATAGAAAGTTTTTTCATCTCTCCTCCAAAACAATTTATGATTGATTATTATCCAAGATCTTAATTGGATTATACTACTCTGAATTTCACCTGATGTATGAGCTTCACTACTAAATCTGGTGATTAAATTCATCATCCTTAAATGCATGACACCTCTCAAACGTTATCCATCGAGAGGTGTCATACAAGCGCAGGAAAAACATACCCCACCGTGTCGTGTGCAGCGAAGTTCTGAACCTGCCTTCGCAGGATGGGATCCTTCCCGAAAGCTCCGCCTTGGCTCTAGCCTATCGCGTCACAATCGAAAGATCGGATCCCGTTTTGTGTGTGTTGGCTCAGGACCGTAAAGCAGCAGCACGCACACAGTAGGGTAAATAACTTATACCACAAAAAAGAAGGTATATAGTATGGATTAAGATTAGAAATCGACCACCCTCATGGATAGACCCGCTTGATCGTACGTGGGAAAGGAATTGCCTCCCGGATGTGTTCGATCCCGCAGAGCCATGACACTGTTCTCTCTAATCCCATCCCAAAACCAGAGTGTGGGACAGAACCATATCGCCGCAGTTCAAGATACCACTTAAAAGCTTCCTGGGGGAGATCATGTTGTTTCAACCGCTCGATCAACAAGTCATGATCAGATATCCGCTCGCTGCCTCCGATGATCTCGCCATAACCTTCTGGAGCTAACAGATCGACGCTTTTACATACTTCTGACCTGCCAGGCCACGGCTCCATGTAGAAAGCTTTTACCTGGGTTGGATAACCAAAAACAAAAACCGGTTTATCAAAACGGTTGGTCAATTCAGATTCATGAGGGGCGCCAAAATCCATTCCCCATTCGATGTTGAGCAGTTCCTTCTTATCCGCATCCTGAGCCTCTTCCCGGATCTGTAAAAGCATATCGATGGCAGCATCATAGGAGATGCGCGGGAATGGTGGTGAAATTTTTTCCAGGCGAGTCACATCTCTGCCCAGAGATCTTAACTCTGGTCCACATCTCTCCAGAACCCTCTTGACGATGAATGACACAAATTGCTCTTCCACTTCCATGAGCTGGTCGAGATCACAAAAGGCGATCTCCGGTTCGACCATCCAAAATTCAGTCAGGTGACGGCGGGTCTTCGATTTTTCTGCCCGGAAGGTAGGACCAAAACAGTAGACCTTTCCAAAGGCGAAAATGTTTGCCTCATTGTATAGCTGCCCAGATTGAGCCAGGTAGGCAATTCCTTCGTCAAAATAAGGCGTCTCAAATAAGGTAGTGGTCCCCTCACACGCCGCGGGGGTAAGGATGGGCGTATCCATATTGGTAAAGCCATGCTCGTCCAGCCAATCGCGGATGGCGCGGATCACCTCCGCTCGGACGCGCAGGATGGCCCATTGGCTGGGCATTCGCATCCAGAGATGCCGGTGGTCCAGAGCAAAATCAACCCCGTGCTCCTTAAGCGCCATCGGGTAGTCATCTGCAGCGAGCTGGATAATCTCTATTGTCTTGATCCCCAGCTCAAAACCGCCTGGAATTCCGGGAGCGCGTTGATCTGCGCGCACAGTGCCTGAAATGATCACTGAGCTTTCCTGCGGAATGCGGATCAATTGGTCAAACACTGCCGGCTCAAGATCGTTCTTAAATGCCACGCATTGGACAAATCCTGATCCGTCTCGGATCAAAAGGAAGACCAGCTTGCCTTTATCCGTGCGGTTATACACCCAGCCGCGAATGGCAACCTCCTGCCCAACAAACGATGCAATTTTTGCCACGCGAATCACTCTAGTCATAAGACCACCTCCTGGTCAGGATAGATCCAACTTGATATGCAGTTCCTTGAGCTGGTGCGATTCCGCCGGTGAAGGGGCGTCAGCCATCAGGTCACGGGCAGTCTGGCTCTTGGGGAAGGCAATCACCTCACGGATATTCGGCTCATCAGCCAGGATCATACAAATCCGGTCAATCCCGGGGGCGATCCCACCATGTGGGGGTGTACCATACTCAAATGCTTCCAGCATGTGCCCGAAGCGCTGGCGGGCGACTTCTGGATCCAGGCCAATCAGCTTGAACACCTTTTCCTGCAGCTCGCGCTGGTGGATGCGGATCGAACCTCCGCCGACCTCATTATTATTCAAAACCAGGTCGTACTGTTGTCCACGCGCCCTGCCTGGGTCAGTATCCAATAAATGGATATCTTCGGGCATCGGGGATGTGAACAAGTGGTGGCTGGGGTCCCAGCGCTGCTCTTCGGAATTCCATACTACGAAGGGGAAATCGATCACCCAGCAGAATCCCAAGACGTCCTTATCGGTCAATCCCAGTCGTTCACCCAGGATCACTCGCAAGCGGCCCAGAACCTCATAAACCACTCCTGGTTGGTCTGCAACGAAGAGGCACAGGTCACCTTCAGCCGCCTGCATCCGATCGATCATCGATTGCAATACCTCGGGTTGGATGAACTTGGCAAAAGATGAACGCTGTTCACCGGCCGGGGTGATGGCCAGGTAGGCTAATCCTTTAGCGCCATACTTCCTGGCAACCTCTGTCAGTTCGTCGACCTGTTTCCGGCTGTACTCGCCAAGCCCAGTTGCTTTGATCCCATAGACCTTCCCGCCACCGCTGACAGTGCTATCGAAGACCTGAAATCCCGATTGGGCTGCCAGGTCGGTGATATCCTGCAGCTCCATCCCAAAGCGAATATCTGGATTATCCTTGCCGAAGCGCTGCATAACTTCCTGGTAGGTAAAGCGCGGCCAGGGACTGGCGAACAGATGTTTATGAGGCACTACCAGTGCAACCAGCTCTGTAAACATCTCTTCGATCAAGTGCATTATATCCTCGCGCTCGATGAATGACATTTCCATATCCAGTTGGGTGAACTCAGGCTGGCGGTCACCACGCTGGTCCTCATCTCTAAAGCAACGAGCGATCTGGAAATAGCGCTCGATCCCAGCGACCATCAGAAGCTGTTTCAACTGCTGCGGCGATTGAGGCAGGGCATAAAACTCACCGGGGTGGACTCGGGAAGGTACCAGGTAGTCGCGGGCACCTTCCGGAGTTGTCTTGAATAAGATAGGCGTCTCTACCTCAAGAAAGCCGCGGGCATCCAGAAAATCACGGATGAATTTGACCACCCGGTGACGGAGGGTCAGATTACGGCGCATCCGTTCACGGCGCAGGTCCAGGTAGCGGTAGCGCAGGCGCAGCTGCTCATCCTCGTCCTCTTCCTTATAGATTGTGATCGGAGTTGTCTTCGCAGGATTTAGCACCTTCACCTGCTGTGCCAAAACCTCTACTTCTCCGGTAGGCATATTCGGATTTGCCAACCCTTCAGGGCGCAGACGCACCAAACCAATGATCTGAACGACCCATTCCGGGCGAACCTCATCGATCCCGGCGTGCCCATCCGGGTAGGCATCTGGGTCTGAGACCACCTGGATCAATCCAAACCGGTCGCGCAGATCAACAAAATTGATCCCGCCATGCACCCTCCGTCGATTCACCCAACCTGCCAGGGTAACCAACTGGCCAGCATGGGCTGAACGCAACTCGCCGCATGTGTGTGTTTTATACATTTGCTTTCCTCCGCAACAAGCTATCAGTACCTGAAATGAAATCGCCCTCCGCAATTGCGTCGGGCGATTTAATCTTCAGAGTACCATTTCAGGGAAGTGACAGCCTGAAGAATCCCGCCCGACGCGAGCATGCATCATTTGCATTATTTAATGGAGACAGGATCCAGACAGTCATCAGTGCACCTAAAAGGTAGAAGTGATTATACCTGAGAACCGGCTGAGCGGGAAGGATATCATCAACATATAGAAGTTTACCTGGAAAGCCACGATATTAACCCGAATCTCATTTTAGGGTAAAATACTGAACAACCTGAAGAGACAGGGGTTGGAAATTACGCCAAGGAGCATAACCATGAAAATACGTTGGTTATTGGTTGTAGCAGGAATTTTGTTGATGACCTTATCCATGACTGCATGTGCTGGTGCGGAAGGTCCTGAAGGAGCGCGCGGTCCGGCTGGTCCGGCGGGACCGGAAGGACCAGCCGGCCCAGCCGGTGAGGCTGGTGAGCCAGGTCCAACCGGCCCTTCTGGTGCTGAATATGTGGGGGATCAAATATGCAGCGGCTGTCACTCGGAACTGGCCGCAGCCTATATGCAATCCGGTCACCCATGGAACCTGAATCTGATCCAAAATTCGACCGCTCCTGAATATCCCTTTAGCGAAATTCCAACGCCTCCCGATGGCTATGAGTGGGCGGATATCCTTTATGTGATCAGCGGATACAACTGGAAGGCTCGCTTTGTCGACCTAGAAGGGTATATCATAACCGATGCTCCCGACTCATCGGGCAATTCAGATTTTCTTAATCAGTATAATCTGCCCAATCAAGATCTTGATTTTACTGCCAATTGGGTAAGCTATCATGCAGGGGAGGCAGATCTGCCATTTACTTGCGGTAGCTGCCATACCACAGGTTACAGTCCTCAGGGAAGTCAGAATGATCTGCCAGGGTTGGTCGGCACCTGGGCTCAGGAGGGTGTTCGCTGCGAAGCCTGCCACGGACCCGGCAGCCTGCATATCGGTAATCCCGAAGGAATTTCCATGCAGATCGACCGGGACGCGGCGGCCTGCACCGAATGTCATGAGCGCACAACTGCAGATATGCTCTCGGTTGAGGACGGTTTTATCTCCAACCACGAAGATGCATACGATCTCATACAAGGACGCCATACCGTCATCGATTGCGTGACCTGTCATGATCCGCATTCAGGCGTTGTCCAACTGCGACAGGCTGGGCTGCCAACAACCCAGATCGAATGCGCAACCTGCCATTGGGAAGAAGCAGCTTATCAGAACAATGAACGCCATCCCTTGATGGGTGTGACGTGTGTGACATGTCATATGCCTCGTTTGATCCAGCTCGCCCAGGGCGACGCGGAAACTTTTACCGGCGATTTCCGCACCCACCGGATGGCGATTGATCCCACACAAATTGGACAATTCTCAGATGATGGTACCCAGGTGCTGCCGCAGATCGGTCTCAATTTTACCTGCCGCCAATGCCATGGCTCCGGGATGGGCACGGTCAAAACAGACGAAGAGCTGATCTCCGCAGCTTTAGGATATCATGAGCGACCTGAACTGTTATCCACTCCTGAGGTCACACCAACGCCATAATTTAGAGCAACCCATTTTTCGGATACGGGGTTTTTTTATAGGGTAACTGCCCTTAAAAATCTCCCGTATTTATTTTCTGTGCTCAACCTTATGTTCCTGTCAATTCTGGACGTTTTTTTAATGTTCCAATTGTGGTTTATACAGGTATTACATCTGTCAAGCGGGATAAATGACTTTCCTTACTGACTGAAATTCAGCTTTTCCCTAAAATCATAGTAGGGCGAACACGCCATATTTTTTTTGTTTTAATAGGTTGAATAACCTATCTGGAGATACCAACCATGAAATTACTACCGCAACAACTACGAATTCGAACCTGGCTGGCTTTCGGCGTTGTATTCAGTATATGCCTAACCCTGGGAGCTTTCTTCGGATTGGTCCAACCCGCCGCGGCAGCCCCGGGTGATGCGCCAATCGCACAGGTACCTGGTTATGCAGGTTCCGAGTCATGTGCACAATGCCACTCCAACATTCACAATGAATGGCAGATCACAAGACACGCACATGCGTTTTCCGCTCCGATTTTCCAGCGTGACTGGGGCGATGTTGGCAACGATGTCGTCTGCCTGGAATGCCATACCACCGGTTATGACCCTGAATCTGGAGCCTATGCAGAGGAAGGTGTCACCTGCGAATCATGCCACGGGCCATTCCAAACCGGGCATCCTGAATCCCCAATGCCAATTACTCCGGATGCGGAATTATGCGCCAATTGCCACAAGTCAACCACGGATGAATGGAAGGCAAGTGTGCATGGACAGGCTGATATCCAGTGCCAGGCCTGTCACAATCCTCACTCACAAACCCCGTTAGCAGAGACCGTGACTGCCCTGTGTACCAACTGTCACCAAGAACGAGGCAGCTCCTTCACACATGGCACCCATGCCGATGCTGGTCTGGAATGCTCCACCTGTCATATGTATACCAGTCCGCGCACTGAAGATCCTATTATGGGTCTGGTGGCAACCGGGCATACATTTAATGTCGGCTCAGATGCGTGCATTGGCTGTCACCAGGATACGGTTCACACTCGTGATGAGATCATATCCCTTACCGGGGAAGTACAGGAGTTGACCACCCTGGATGCAGATGCCCTCCAGCAGCAAGTCCATGCTCAAGAGGAGACGATCAACCAGCTTGAAAACCAGAGCTCTATCCGCCTCTATGTTGGCCTTGCGCAGGGTGCGATCGTTGGTCTGATCACCGGCGGTGCGGCTGCCTGGGTCGTAAGTAAGGGCATCCGTGTGGTGGAGGTAACCGATAATGACTAAAAAGAAGACCAAGATCAAACTGGAGCTCAGCCGGCGAGATTTTTTAACCGTCGCAGGGGCTGCAGCGGGGTCCGTGGTGGCTGCTCAGGCATTGACCACTGGACCCCTCTCCCCTTTCGGGACGTTCAAACAAGCACAAATAGAAGGCTTGCCCGAAACCGAAGGTCACACCGCGAATGGTCCCCGCTGGGGTATGGTGATCGATCTGGACCGCTGTATTGGTTGTGAATACTGCCAGCGAGCATGTAATGCTACCAATGATGTGGCTCCCGATAAACCCTGGAATCTGGTAGTTGAAGAACGCACAACCGCTGATACCCCCTTCTTTTTCACCCGCCCTTGTCTGCATTGTGGAGATGCACCTTGCGTAGAGGTGTGTCCGGTGCAGGCAACCTATCACCGCGATGACGGGCTGGTGATCATGAATTACGATCGCTGTATCGGTTGCCGGTATTGTGAAGTAGCCTGTCCGTACGATGCTCGCAAATTCAACTGGGAAGTCCGCACGGATATCAACCCATTCATCCCCACCTGGGGTATTGCTGAAGTCGAACGGCGACCGCGGGGTGTCGTTGAAAAATGTACTTTCTGTATTCACCGGATTGATAGCGGATTGGAACGCGGAGCAATTCCTGGTGAAGATCGGGAAGCCACGCCGGCCTGTGTCAATATTTGCCCAGTCGGAGCTCGGATATTTGGTGATCTCAACAATCCGAGCAGCGCTGTCTCGCAAGCAATCGTCAACAACTCGACCATTCGGCTGCGCGAAGAGCTTGGCACCGATCCAGCCGTGTATTACATTCCTCCAAAGGAAGGTCTATAACATGGCCACCACAACTTTTGAACGCAAGCGCTTCAATTTGAGTCCAAGTATGCTGGTCTGGTTGGTTTTGCTGGCTTTGTTACTGACCATTGGGATCATCTCCGCAGTCGCGGTTTTTTATCGCGGCCTGATCATTACAAATATGAGCGATACAATTCCCTGGGGTTTATGGATCACGGTGGATCTGTCTGCCATCGCCCTGGGAGCAGGTGCATTTACACTCTCTGCGATCGTGTATATCTTCGGCCTGAAGAAATTCCAATCCATCGTTCGCCTGGCTGTTTTTGTTGGTTTTATCGGTTATTCATCAGCTTTGCTGACTCTGGTCATGGATATTGGTCGACCTGACCGTTTCTGGCATCCCTGGGTGTACTGGAATGTACACTCGGTGCTGTGGGAGATCACGTGGTGCATTACTATTTATCTGACCATTATGATCGTTGAATTTGCACCCGTACTCACAGAATTTAAATTCTTCGACCGTTACCCCTGGGTACGCAAGGTTGCCCACCTGCTGCATAAAGCTGCCCCGGTGCTGGCAGTACTCGGCCTGGGGATTTCCCTGTTGCACCAGTCATCGCTTGGCGCAACCTATGGAATCGTGAAATCCAGGCCGATCTGGTTCAAACCCAGCATGCCGATCATGTTCATCCTTTCTGCCATTGCCGTTGGACCGGCACTCACCATGGGCGTGGCTTATGTAGTCGAATGGATCACTGGTAAACACAGGATCTCGCATGATGTGCTGCGATCGATTGCAAAGTTTTCTGGACTGGGCATCCTGGTATATGGATATATTAAATTCTGGGATCTAGCTGCTGTTACCTATTATGGCCGGACGCCAGCTGTCAGTGAAGCATTTAACCTGCTTAACCAGCAAACACCATACAACTTTGCATTTTGGGTTGGAGAGATCATCCTGGGGATAGCCATACCTGCTATTCTCTTCTTGACACCGCGCTTCAATCGCAACCCCGGCTATCTTGTCATCGGGTCTTTCCTGGCAGTTATTGGAGTAATTACCAACCGCTGGAATGTGACGGTCACCGGACTTTTCGTCCCGTTGGCTTATTCCCCCGGCACATTATATCAGCTTGAACCAGTCCAATATTTTCCCAGCCTGGTTGAATGGGGAGTGGTCACCGGTATACTTGGCTATGCACTGGTAATGCTGACACTGGGTGTGCGGTTCTTGCCGTTATTTGGTAAAGAAGAGGCGCACTCGTAGCTTTGGGGAAGGATCAGGACATAAATCCTTATTCCATAAATTTAGCTCAGCCAGCCGTGATATGGATACCGTATTCTCCGTTTTCGGGTATACTATTTTTAATCCAGGGTTAACCTACCATGCATCTATCTATGCGACAAATTTTCCTCGCTAATCAATCCGCGTCTACGTGGGTTAAGGGTTCTCCTGGCGGAGGGTGATACCTATGGAAGATGGTTCAGCCAATCCGATTTTTATCGCTCTGCTGTGTATTGCCCGCTGTTTGGTGCCGCTGCTCATCATGTTGGGCATCTCCTACTTGCTGCGCAAGTTCGGACTGGTGAAACCATCCCCCGAAGCGCCGCAGGAATATCTCGATAGTGAAAACAACGAAGGCTGAGGAGCGGAGGTCTGGCACATGGTAAAGTTATTCATTCATCGCAAAATGCCGTATGTCCTGGCGATCGCTATATTGACAGTGCTGATTGACTTGCTCTGGGCATTGCCCGCTAAAGCTGAGGCAATCGCACAAGAAACTGAGAATTACTGCCTTTCTTGCCATTCAAATCCCGAGATCGAGCATCTTTCCCTTCCAAGTGGAGA
>Ga0105106_10002704_pt1 | contig 12725 bp, 13 predicted proteins | sample PPLLaktember2015_5_FD_79109 | JGI IMG/M metagenome (GOLD analysis project Ga0105106, IMG submission 79109) | Freshwater sediment microbial communities from Prairie Pothole Lake near Jamestown, North Dakota, USA - PPLs Lake P8 Core (1) Depth... | ecosystem: Environmental > Aquatic > Freshwater >...
CGCCTGGGCCGCGTAGGGGCGGCTGTAAACCCGGTACATGTACTTGGCATCGGAGTCCGGTTCCGCGAGGGCCCGCCGAGCCCCTGCTGAATCTCCCCGGCTGACCGCAAGAAGGGCCCGCACCTCTTTCGAGGGTCTCTCACCGGACATCGCCTGAAGCTCGGTGAGGGCGGTGCTGTCGGCCGCCAGGCCGGTGAAGAGTCCGATCGCCGCGGTGGCGCCGGCATGGACGAGGTGCTTTCGCTTGTCGGGTGTGGCCATCCGGCCGGCTTCCGCAGCGCCCTGCCAGATCTGCCGCAATGAGGCCGCGGGGGCTCCGGCGGCGGCGTACAGTTCCCCGAGCATGGACCGTCGCCACGACTCACCTTTGGCATCCCCGGCCATCCAGCCCGGCTCAAAGAGGACCTCACGCCGCACTTGGTCGGCCAGGTCGATGGCCTTTGCGGCGTTATCGAGATCGCCCTGATAGGCGAAGACGTTGGCCGCTGCCGCGATATCGGCCAGGACGGTCGGCGTGCCTTGATAGGGCTGGAAATCCTGTGGTGCCACCGTGTCGAGGGCCGTGCGTAGCTGGGCGGCGGCGCGGTCGATCTCACCGGAGGCAAACTGGATCCGGGCCTGCACGAACGGCAGCTCCGGGTGAAGCGGAGTCGCTTCGCGGAAGCGCTCCACCTCCGACAGCGCAGCTGGGTAGTTGCCCACACCCACATAGGCGTTGACCATCGCCCCGTGGGCTCGAAGGGTCGTCGGCTGGCTGGTTACCCAGCTCCGGGCCGAGTTGAGCGCCTCGCCCCGGGCCCGCTGGACCGCGGCCGCCAGCTTGACGCTGTCGATCAGCTGCTGCCCGCCGGCGGTTCGGGCCACCACAAAGGAGTCTGCCGGCAAGAGGGCGTAGAGCGGATTGGCAACCGCCGCCTCGCTCAACATCGCGTGCACGTGCTCGTAAGCCAGCGCGTAGTTCGGATCGAGGGCAAGTGCCCGCTTGAAGGCGCGCATCGCCTGGGTCCAGGCCGGTGCCTGGTCAGCGCCGGCGGTGTCGTGGAACCAGGCATCTCCCAGGCCGTACCATGCGTCGGCGTCGCTGGCGTCGCGGGCGAGGAGCTGCTGATAGAGCGCGCGAGCTTCTCCGGTCTCGCCCTGGACGAAAGCGCGGTGGGCGTTGATGACCGCGCGCTCGTGCGGGGGAAGGTTCCCCGAAAAGGTGGTGGCGCGACGGATCGCCCGGCGGGCGATCGAATCCTCCGTGCCCCCCACCCAGCCCCGGGTAAGCGAGAGCTTGTAGTATGCGAGCCCGAAGGTGGTATCGAGAGCTATTGCGCGCTCGAAATCACGCTGGGCCCCGCCCAGGTCCCACCGGTTGAGGTGCTCCAATCCCCGCAAGTAGGCGCGGAAGGCCTCGAGCGACTGGGTGGTAGCGCGGGCCAGTCCGATCCGGATCTCATTGGGAGCGCCCGACAGATCCAGCAGCTTGGCCGCCAGCTCATCGAAAAGCGGCCGCACGTCAGAGCCAGCCCGGTCGTCCACCTGGGCGACGTCCACCCGCTTGCCGCTGGCAACGTCGAAAACCCGCGCTGTGAGGTGCAGCGAATCGCCGGCCGGGGTAAAATCGCCCAGCACCACGGTCCACACCCCCGCGTCGCGGGCGAGCCGCCGAGCCATGTCGAGGCCGATGTCGTCGCCGACCTTGAGATCGTGTCGGGCCAGCAGATCGTGCAGCCGCTCGTGGTCCACGACGGTGAGATCGTTCCACTGGGACAGGTTGAGCCCCAGCATGCTGACGCTACCGTCCCGGAGCCAATCCACCGACCGCTCGTCCCGCAGGTTGTCGAACGGCAGGACCAGGATGGAGTGACGAGGGTTGACGCCGCTTGGCGGGCCGGGGTTGCGCCGAACCAGCGCGACGGTGGTCACCAGCAGTAGCAGCGCCGCCGCTGCCACCGAGACGATCCGACGGTTGGCATGCCGGGTAGAAGCAGGCATCGGCCGCTCACCGGCCACGGCCTGACGCAACTCTTCACCGGTCTGCCACCGGTCGGAAGGCTGCTTCTCCAGCACCCTCATCACCGCACCGGCCAACTCTCGCGGGATCTCCGGACGCAACCGTTCAATAGGAACCGGGCGCTCGGCGATGTGCCGGGAAACCACTACCCGATGAGGCCCCTGGAAGGGGGGCTGTCCCGCGAGCATCTCATAGGCAACCACGCCCAGGGCATACAGATCGCTGCGGGTATCGATATCCTCGCCGGCGGCCTGCTCGGGGCTCATGTAAACCGGCGTCCCGACTGCGACCCCTTGGCCGGTGCTGGAGCCGGTGACCTCGACCGCCACCGCCCGGGCAATGCCGAAGTCGGCCAGCATGGCCCGCCCGGTTGCCTCTTCGAGAAGCACATTCTCCGGCTTCACGTCCCGATGCACCACCCCGGCCCGGCCCGCCGCATCCAGGGCGGCAGCGAGGTCGCACAGGATGCGGGCAGCGTCCGCCGGCGGAATACGACCCTCGCGGAGGAGCTTCTGCCGGAGGCTCTCGCCCGCCACGTCGTCCATCACGTAATAGAGGAGGCCCTCCGCGCTGCCCGCGGCATGGACCGCAACGATGTTGGGGTGTCGCAGCCGCGCGATCGTCCGGGCCTCAGCCAGGAAACGGCGAGTGATCGACTCGTGCGCGGCGAGCTCGGGGTGAACGACCTTGATGGCGACCCGTCGATCGAGGGCGGTGTCGGTCGCAAGAAAGACCACGCCCATGCCACCGCGTCCCAGCTCCCGCTCCAGCCGGTACTGCGGCCCAAGCGCCGTTTGAAGTGCGGTGAAGAGGTCGATGGTCGTATCGCTCACGTCGGAGACCAATGGGGGTGGAATAAAGAATACACCCAGCCTGCAGTCCGGCCATACCACCAGGTGAGGTGCTTGGTAGCAACCTGCATTGGATGCTTCAGAGCCCGGCAGGGTTGCCTTCGGGCCCCGGCCGGCGCGCCCCGCGTTTTATAACCCGACGAGGCCGGGGTTCGCGCCGTTTCGGATTTAAACTCAGTTGACGAGCCTCGCCTATTCTCCCGCACGACCTACCAAGAGGACAATGTGCGTTTTAACTCAGAGGATGGCGGTTCGCCTACGGTCGCCACGGTCCTGCTGCCGATTGAGCGGCCCCGGGTGGATGCGGCCGGTAGCGGCTGTTTCGCGGTGGTGCACCGGGATTCCATCCCCGACGCGGTCCGCATAGTCCGGGAACGACCGGTCGACGCCGTGCTGGTGTCGGTGCACCGGTGCGGGCCAGAGCAGGTGGAGGTACTGGGGCACCTGGTGCGCGAGTTCCCCAGCATCCCAACCGTGGCGCTGGTGTCACAACACGACCCCAGTGCCACCGAAATGCTCCTCCGGCTGGGCGCGTCCGGCGTCCGGCAAGTAGTGGATGTGACTTCCCCCACGGGCTGGGGCCGGCTTCGACAGGTGGTGGGACAGCCGGCAACCCGAGCGGTGGCCAGGATTCAGGGTCCCATCCTGGAGGCCCTGGCCGAGGCTCCGGCCGACACCAGGCTCTTCCTCGAAGCCATGATCCGGCTGGCGCCCGATACACCCACGGTCACCAACCTCGCGCAGAGGCTGTATGTCCGACCGAGTACCCTGATGTCGCGCTTTGCCCGGGCGGGACTCCCCTCTCCCAAGAACTACCTCGCAGCCGTGCGCCTGCTCCATGCGTCCTATCTCTTCGAGGCCTCGGGCCTTTCGGTGGCCGATGTCTCCTACCGGCTGGAGTACTCCTCGCCCCAGAGCTTCGGCCGCCATCTAAGGGCCATGCTCGGCGTCACCGCGCTCGAATTCCGCCACCGGTTTCCCTTTCCGGCGGCGCTGCAGAGGTTCGTGGAGCTTCTGATCCTTCCCTACCTCTCGATCTGGAAAGCCTTCCGTCCACTGGCCGCGGGGAGCTGGGTTGAGAGGTGAGCAGTCTCACTTCTCCCTGCTCAACCGATTGTACTTCTGCAGCACTGCTTTCAACCGGTCGTGTGGAAGGGCCGGAACCCGGAGATAATCCGCCCCGGTCATGGTCTTGGCAGCAAGCATAGCGTTGATGATCGCCTCTTCGGTGGCTTGCACGGTGGCTTCGTAGACCGGGTCGATCCGCTCATCCTCCAGCATCGGGACAGTCGTCACGCCGCGGCTGTCCGCGGGTTGGGTTCGGGCGGTGGAAAAGGCGAGGAAGAGGTCTCCCGAACCGGCGCCGGCGGTTCCGCCCATGCGGCCAACCCCGAGCGCGGCTCGGCGGGCCACCCGGCGTAGCTGATGGGGCAGAAGTGGCGCATCGGTGGCAATGATGGCAATGATCGAACCGTGCTCTCGCTCCCGGTCGACTCCCCGGGGGCAACGCATTTCCGCCTGCTCGGGATCGAGCTGGGTGTCGGTGTCGTAACACGGCTTTGGCTCGGACAGCTCCTGTCCCACCGGCACACCCGCGATCCGCAGGTGTCGTCGAAGGCCGAAGTTACACTGCACCAGCACGCCGACTGTGAAGCTGCCCGCCGGCTCGGACAGCCGCCTGCTGGCCGTCCCGATCCCGCCCTTGAATCCGAGGCACTGCATGCCGGTGCCGCCGCCCACGTTGCCCTCGGCCACCGGGCCCGGCTTGGCGGCGGCCAGCGCGGCGAATACATGCTTCTTGGTGACGTGAAATCCGTAGATGTCGTTGAGGTCGCCATCCCAGGTCTCGGCGACAGCCGGCAAGCAGCAGTTGAAGACCCCTGGTACCCGGGTCCGCCCCCACTCGATGACAGCATCTCGGACGGTGCCGACGCTGTTGGTGTTGGTGATCGCGATGGGATAGAGCAGGCGGCCGTAGTCATCGATCCAGGCGGTGCCAGTCATCTCTCCGTTTCCGTTGAGACTGAACCAGCCGGCAAAGACCTCGGAGAGGTCGCCAGGGCCCCGAGGAAAGACGACAGTCACTCCGGTCCGTACCGGCCCGGCTCCGACCCGCAGCTTTCCCGAGCCGGAGATCAGCGTGGCGTTTCCCACGGCCACGCCGGGAACGTCGGTGATGGCATCGAGTGGTCCCGGGGTGCCGTCCAGCGGGATACCCAGTTGCTGCGACCGAGCCGCGGTCTGCGCCTGCCCGATGCCGGCTGCCAGGGACAGCACCAGGGTTGTCAGGCTCCGAAGCGCAAGCATCAGGTATGGGGTGAGCGAAAGACGAAGTACGCCGCCCGGGCCATGTACCCGATCCGGTTGGCCGGCACCTGAAGCAGGTACTCGAACAGTGCAATTCCCCAGCTCGCAAGTGCCGCCAGATACCAGGGACGGTGCGCCAGGTTCCGCAGGTGGGCATACCAGGCGAAGGTCATGAAGATGTTCGAGAGAAGCAGCAGCCCGGCGGTACGAAAGAGGATCGAGGTGGAGATGGCCCCTCCTGGGTTCAGATCGCCGCCGTTACCGAATGTGGCAGCTCGCTAGTCCCTGCTTCTCGAGATACCGCTGGTGGTACTCTTCGGCCCGGTAGAAGGTCGAAGCAGGGGTGATCTCGGTGACGATGGGGCTGGAGAATCGGCCTGACTTGCTCCACCGATCCTTCGATGCAGTTGCCGCCGCCTTCTGACCCTCGTCGTGGTAGAAGATCGCCGACCGGTACTGCGTGCCGCGATCCGGCCCTTGCCGGTTGAGCGTCGTCGGGTCGTGACTGGTCCAGAATACGTTCAACAGGTCTTGGTACCCGACCTTGGCCGGATCGTAGGTCACTTCGACGACCTCGGCATGACCGGTGCGCCCGGTACACACATCCTTATACGTCGGATTCGGGAGCGTCCCTCCCAGGTAACCGGCAGTGGCGTCGCTTACACCGGGCACCTGCCGGAATGCCACCTCAACCCCCCAAAAACACCCGGCCCCAAACGTTGCCTTCTCCAACTGTGTCATGATCTCCTCTCGTTTGTACTCTCACCACCAACCAATGGCGATCCCTGATCGTTCCCGTTCACTCCCACCCCATTCGCCGGCGCAGCGACGTGACGTGGGCGACGTGGTGCTTGCCATGCCAGGCGTACATCGCCACCGCTTCGTCCAAATCGAACATACGTCCGTGCTCGGGATGCCGAAACCGTCGGGAAAAGTCGGCTGGACGCAGGCTCCTGAGCAGCAGCAGCCAGCGCTGGTGGAGGAATTCGAGCAAAGCCAGCGACGGCTCTACCGGACCGGTGCGGGCATCCGGCAGCTCGGCCCAGCGGGCTTCCTCGTACGGCTTGATGGTGGGCTCCTCTTCCGTGAGGGCGAGCTTGATGCGGGTGTAGGCGTTGAGGTGGCTGTCGGGGAGGTGGTGCACCACTTGTCGCACGGTCCAACCCTCGGGCCGATAGGGCGTATCGAGTTGCGCGGGAGAAAGGCCGGCCACCGCGGCGCGCAGCTGCCCCGCTGCGGCGGCGATCTCGCCGATCCACTGGTCTCGCCGGGCCGGGCTGCCGTCTCCGGCGTACCGGAACGGACCGATAGGGTATCGAAGATCGTCCATCATGGCGGCGACTTCCGTCTTATTCTTGGACCCGATCCGCGGTCCGCGCGCTGCCGGGAGCGCGCGGGGCTCCATCGGGGCTCTCACCCCGGAACTCGAAATGCTCTTCCCGGAGCACCCGGTCCTGTAGCGGCGCGTCCGAGATCTCCAGCAAGAGGAGGCGGGCCAGGACCGCTTCCGCCACTCGCGCCGCGGGCTCCCACTGACCCGGGGTAAGGGTGGGATAGAGGTCTGCAAACTCAGGCTTTAAACGTGCTTCGCGCATTGGAGAGACACCCTGGTGAAGCCGACACCTATGCCCCGATCCTACTCTCAGGTAGGATGGTGCGCCATACCCGGGCCGCTCACCGTCAGCCTTTCGAGCCGAAGCCGGCAAGCGGCCCACCGTCTTGCGCAGCAAGATCTCCCAATGCCCCGCCCCTGGCCGGTGGGCGTAGCTCAGATCGGCTTCGCCCATGCCTGCCGCACCCGCGCGGCCGCCTCTGCCCGGGCCGCGACGGTGGGATTTCGCAGCAGCCCGACTTTACGCAACAGATTGCGGGCCCGGCGGTACAGATCGGAAATCACGTGGCCACGGGGCATGCTTGCCGTGCGGGGCAATAGCAGGAAGTGAACGTGACGCATCCGCTCGTTGAACGACACGGCATAGATGCGCTCTGAAACCACCACCCGTTCCAGGGCCCGGACCCCCGCTCGCAGCACTGGCCCCAGGGCCTCTGCTTCGGCCGGGGTGAGCTCGGCGAGTGACTCGCAGTGTCGTCGGGTCTTGACGATCAGCTCGCCCGGATCGGTGAAGGGGCCGGTATGGTGGCTCACATACCAGAGGCCGTCATCCACGATCACGCCGCCCGGCGCCCGGACGTCGCCGGCCACCTCCGCACAGGCGCTGCACCCCGATGCGAGCGTGGCCCCCAACCTCATTCCGCCAGGCTGATTCCTTCCTTCAGTATCCATACCTTGGTCGCAAAGAAGAGCCGTATCATCGCGGCGTGGTCCTGAGCAGCCACAACCACGACGAGGTCCTCGCCATCGTTGCCCTTCGTGGGCCTCACGCTCTGCTTCACCCGCATCCGGCCCTTGAGCGGGTCGAACCAGGGTGGCAGCTCACTTCGTTGGTCGCCTCGTATGACGTCCCGGCTCTTTGCTCCGGTTGGGTCCGCCAGTGCCACTTTGCAGTACCACTTGCCCCGGGCCTCGCCCTTCGTGGCGCGGGAGAAGGTGAGTGACCGATCAGGAAGCTCGGCCCACACCTTCACGTTCGGCGTGGTACGCGGCCGCACCTCGACCCGCCCGTCCCGACCGCTGGGGGTTCTGACCACGAACTCCCACTGATTCCGCGCCGGGAAGTTGCCATCCTGGACCGAGTAGGCCTGTTCGGTGCCGGACATCGGTGCGCCGCCGAAAGTCCAGGTCGACGCGCGCTGCTCGCCGGCCTCCACCGTCACTCGGTCCAACCGGTAACGCGTCCGTGGTGCCATGGCGACCTCCTTGAGGCTGGGCGCTCAGCTGAATGGGGCGACAACACATGGTCGTGGGGCAGTCCGCGGGCGAGCGGTCGGCCAGCCCAACGATGCGGGGGAGGACACCGAGATGCAACGGGCCAGGCTGCCGGGTGCCAACGATCAGGCTAGTGCGATCTCCCCATCGATCTGAAACTCCGGAAGGACGCCAGCGATCGTCAACGTCGCATGCACCTGGAGACTTTCGGTTCCCTTCAACGTCCCGCGTTCGAGCGCCGCCGCCACCGACCTCTCGATCTCCCGTTGCGCCGTCACGCCAAAGCGCTTTAGGAACTTCCTCACCTCGAGGTTGAGGACTTCTTCGTTCACGAGTACCTCCTGAGGGGGGGGAAGGCGGGGTCAGGGCGCGGGTGGCAAGCCGCAGCTGGCCGAGATCCGCATCCGGTGGCGGGCAAAAGTGCGGTAGGCCCACTCGAACAGTTGGCTGAGCCCGGGCACTTTGGAGAGCAGGTATAGCGGGTAGGCCCACCAGATCCGCCGCATCATGTAGCGATACACGTCCGCTCCGGAGAGCAGTTGCCCATTCGGCTGGAGGAGCCGGATGTTGCTCAGAAGGTCGGCCGGAGGAAGGCCGGTCCGTTCCTGCACCCAAGCGCTCTGGAGCGGCGCGATGGCGAGGCCGCGTCGCTGGAGCGTTGGCCCCCACGAGGTGACCCAGCGGCTACAGACGCCGCAGTCTCCATCGTAGAGCACCCATCCGGCCGGTGGCTCAACCCCGGGGACCAACATCCCTCAGTCCCAAATCAGATGCGGTGGTCAGAGTCACAACCTTGCGCCCGTCGGTTTCGAGCACCGCCCTCCCACCCTCTTCCCGATCGACCACCGCCAGCACGCCGAGCGCGGTTCCACCCGCCTCTGCGACGGCCGCGAGCGCCTTCATGGCGGAGCCACCCGAGGTTATCACGTCTTCCACCACCACCACCGCGTCGCCGGGTTTGAGATTTCCCTCGATCAGGCGCCCCGTTCCATGATCCTTTGGCTCCTTCCGCACGCTGAAGGCGTCGACTGGTGTGCTGCTCCCAAAGCTCGCGGCCGCGATGGCGTACGCCACCGGATCCGCGCCCATCGTGAGACCACCGATGGCGGCGGGGCGCCACCCCATCCGCTGAATGGCTTCCCAGCCCATCCGGCCGATCAGCGCCATGCCCTCCGCCGACATGGTCGCCAGCCGGCAGTCGATGTAATACGATGACCGCTGCCCTGATGCCAGAACGAAGCTCCCCAGTTTAACCGAGCGCTCCAGCAGCAGGCGCCGGAGCAACTCACGATCCGTCACGCGCCGCCCTTGCGAAAGAGGCCGGCCAGAAACCCGGTGCGCTTCGGCGCCTCCTCCCGGACCGCGGCGCAGAAGGCCAGGGCGAATTCGTCCACCGTCTTGCAGCGCTTGGCCAGATCCCGATCCAGTCCGTGCATGACAGTGGCCTCGACGGCTGGCGGAAACCGGAGGCCCTTCCGGGCATCGTTAAGGGGAATAGGTGGCTGCGTTAGTAGTTGCTGAAACAACTCCCTGGGACTCTTTCCGTTGAATGGCAGTGCGCCGGTCAGCAGATAATAGGTAATAGTCGCCAGGCTGTAGACGTCCGCCTGCTCCTTCACGAGTTCCCCACTCAGAGTCTCGGGGGCGACGTACTGCAGGGTTCCCACGAAGAATCCAGCCCGGGTAAGCCGTTCTTCCGGATTCGATTCCGAGTCCCGCGCGATCCCGAAGTCGAGCAGCTTGGCACTCTGCTCGGCCGGGTTATACATGATGTTGGCGGGCTTGAGATCGCGGTGGATGATGCCCGCGCGATGAGCGGCCGTGAGCGCGGCGCCGATCTGCTCGACGATCTTGGCTACGAGGGCCGGAGCCAGATGGCCGGACCGGGTGACGAACTCGGCCAGGGGCTCGCCTTCGGCCCACTCCAGGGCCAGGTAGTGGAGCCCGTCGGCTTGGCCGTAGTCGTAGGCGCGCACGATATTGGGGTGGCTCACCCGCGCGCCGTATTCCGCTTCGCGCAGGAAGCGCTTGACGGCAACCGGGTCTCCCGACAGACGGGAGCGAAGGATCTTCACCGCCGCCGTACCACGTTCCGGGTGCTCGGCGCGATAGACGGTCGCTGTGCCGCCTTCGCCGACATATCGCTTGAGGTGGTATCCGGCGACAGTCCGACCGACCAGCGTATCTCCGTTCATGCAGTCGCCAAGCTAGTTAATCCACCAGGAGCCAGCAAGTTGGAGGGGCCTTGCGGCGCCCTGATGCGCTTGACGCCTCTTGACCGCCATCACTAACCTTCGCCGGCCTGCAATCCTGCAGGCTCAAAGGCGGTTCGCTCATGCGCGGTCCCATGCGTCGGCACGTCATCGCGGTACTCCTTGGCGGGGCTGCCCTCGGTTGCGGTAGTTGGAAGCGAGTGGGCAGCGAGGATGGCCCGGCGCCGGCGGAGCAGCTCACGCAGCTCATGAACGTCTCCAGCTTCTACCAACGGCTGGGGCGCCTGGCCGCCGCCGAGCCGCTGCCGTTCGTGGGAACCGTTGCCTTCGCCGCGGGGCCGGCAGACTCCGTCATCACGGCCCTGGGACTCTCGCTGGAGAATCGAGCGCTCGCCTTTCAGCGGGAAGGCAACCTTTTCGTCGCCCGCTACCGGGTGGGTATCTCGTTTCAGCAGGAAGGTGCAAGGTCGCTTGACCTGACCCGTGAAGAGATAGTTCGAGTTCCTACGTTTCAGGAGACGCTCCGGGCTGAGGAGAGCATTCTTTTTCAGCAGATTCTCCGGCTCACCCCGGGCACCTACAAGGTGATCGTGACCGTCCGGGACGCCGGCTCGACGGCCGAGAGCCGGGCCCAGGCCGAATTCGTCGCCCCTTCCTTCAGACCCGGCACCACATCCGCGCCGATCCTCGCCTACCAGGCCACCGGGCGGGGTGCCTTGACCGACCCGCTTTCCGTGGTGCTCAACTCCCGGGGTGCCGTAGGCTACGGTGCCGACACCCTGCTGGCGTACGTCGAGGGTTACGACTTCCCCGGGCCGGCCACCGTGCCGTTCCGGGTAACGGACGAACAGCAGAACGTCGTCTATACCGATTCGTTGCGTTTCCGTGGCGGTCGGCCGGTCGAAAGCCAGGTCATCCGGCTGGCTCCAGACAGCATTTCCCTTGGCGAGCTCAAGCTTGTGGTGGGCACCGCGCCGGCCGAGCGCAGCGTCTCAGCTCTGGTTTCGTTCTCCCAGGCATGGGTGATCACGAATTTCAACGATATGCTCGACCTCCTCAGGTATTTCGGGCACGACGCTCGAGTGAGCGCGATGCGAAAGGCTCCGCCGGCCGAGCGCTCCCGGCTCTGGCGAGTGTTCTACGCCGAGACTGACCCCAACAAGATCACGCCTGAGAACGAGGCGTTGAATCAGTACTTCGGCCGGATCAGCGCAGCCAACTCCCGGTTCACCGACGAGGGCGTGGTCGGCTGGCGCACGGATCGGGGTGAGGTGTTCATTGCCCTCGGACCGCCCGATGAGACCATCGAGACCAGCCCGGGCACGGCCGGCAGAGTAGTTCGCTGGACCTACCTCACCCACCGCCTCTCCCTCTTTTTCCAGGACGAGACCGGATTCGGGCGTCTGCGCCTCACCCCCGGCTCCCGGGCCGAGTTCGAGCGGACGCTGAATCGGGTGAGGAGGCAGTCGTAAGGAGGTGGAAGAGGCGGAAAAGGCGGAAGCGGCGGAACCACAGCCCGGAGTCTACCGCCCCTTCCGCCCCGACCGCGCCTTCCACCTTATTTTCCAGTCATGCCCAATCACGCCCCCCCGCAGCTCTTCCTCATCGATGGCTACGCGCTGATCTACCGGGCCTTCTTTGCGATGATCTCGCGGCCGCTCCGGACAGCCAAAGGGGAAAACACCTCGGCGGCCTGGGGCGTGGTGAACTTTCTGCTCCGTCTGCGAGAGAAGTACCGGCCCGATTACGTCGCCTGGATCAACGATGCCGGCACGTCGTTCAGGGAAGAGCGTTACCCTGACTACAAGTCCACCCGGGAAAAGCTCGACAACGAGCTCCAGGCCGACTTCGACCGGTCGGTCCAGCGGATTGGCCAGCTGCTCGAGGCGTTCGGCATCCCTCTGGTCGCGATCCCCGGCTATGAAGCGGACGACGTGATCGGCACCTTGGCTACTGCAGGGGCCGAGCGCGGGCTTCAGGTCGTGATCGTCTCCGGTGATAAAGACTTCTATCAGCTCGTCGGTCCCCGGGTGGCCTTGCTGAACCCGGGACGAGGAGGGCCGGCAGCGGTGGACGAGACCTGGGTCGACGAAGGCAACGCCTCCGATCGGCTGGGGGTGGCCCCCCGGCAGGTGGTCGACTTTCTGGCGCTCGTCGGCGACGCATCGGACAACATTCCTGGGGTCAAGGGGATCGGCGAGAAGGGCGCGCAGAAGCTGCTGGCTGAGTTCGGCGACCTGGAGACGCTCCTTGCCCGTGCGGGTGAGGTGACCGCCAAACGGGCTCGGGAGGCGCTCCTGGCCCAGGCGGATAGCGCGCGGCTTTCGCGCGAGCTCGTCACCATCAAGTGCGATGTGCCGGTGCAGCTCGATGCCGGTGCCCTGATCCCGCACGAGCCGGACCGCGAAGCGGTAATCCGGCTTCTGACCGAGCTGGAGTTCTATTCGCTGGCACGCCGGCTGACGGGGCAGGGAAGCGTGGCTCCAGTCGAGCAGACCATGGCCGCATCCGCCGCGTCAGCCGAGGAA
>Ga0105106_10002706_pt1 | contig 12719 bp, 12 predicted proteins | sample PPLLaktember2015_5_FD_79109 | JGI IMG/M metagenome (GOLD analysis project Ga0105106, IMG submission 79109) | Freshwater sediment microbial communities from Prairie Pothole Lake near Jamestown, North Dakota, USA - PPLs Lake P8 Core (1) Depth... | ecosystem: Environmental > Aquatic > Freshwater >...
CAGATCACCCAGGCGATGAAGACCGTCTCCATGGCCAAGTACAAGAAGGCCCAGAGACGCGTCCTCGAATCGAGGCCGTACTGGCACGTCTTCCCCGAGATCGCCGCCCGGGTCGCCGCCCTGGGGGGAGCGGAAGGCCACCCTCTGCTCGCCGCGCGGAAGGAGATGAAGGTCGAGGTCATGATCGTGACTTCGGATAAGGGCCTGGCCGGGGCCTTCAACGCCAATCTCCTGGCGGAAGCCCAGTCCTTCCTCCGGGAGAAATCCGAAACGGCCGAGCCCGGGCTCGTCCTCATGGGCAAGAAGGCGGTCAACGCGTTCCGGAGGACCCCCCTCCGGGTCGACCGTGCCTACCCCGAGCGGACGGACAAGCTCGGAAGGGACGAGGTCCGGGAGCTCGCCGGGTTTCTGATGAGGCTCTACGCCCTCCACCGGACCGACGCGGTCTATATCGTCTACAACGAGTTCAAGTCCATCGTCGCTCCCCGCATCGTCGTCGAACGGCTGCTGCCGGTGCCCGTGCCGAAGGCCGGCGGCGGGATACTTGCGGCCGCCCCGGACTGGGAGCCGGAGGCCGCCGGGCTTGTCGCAGCGGTCCTGCCCCTTTATGTGGAGAGCCAGCTCCTTCACGCCCTCGGCGAGTCCCAGGCGGCCGAGCAGGCGGCCCGGATGATGGCCATGGACAACGCGACCAAGAACGCCCAGGACCTCATCTCGGACCTCGTCCTCGTGCTGAACAAGATCCGGCAGGCATCGATCACCAAGGAATTGCTGGAGATCATGACCGCGGTCGACGCACTGGCTAAATAGTCCTGATGATTGGAGATTGACATGGAGGAAACAAAAGGGAACATCGGCAAGGTCGTTCAGATCATCGGACCCGTTGTCGACGTGCTGTTCAAGGAATGCGAGTTGCCGACGATCTATACGGCCATCCGGATCACGAGCGAGGGGTTCGACGCCCCGACGCCGATTGACATCGTCGTCGAGGTCGAACAGCACATCGGCGAGGACAAGGTCCGCTGCGTGTCCATGCATCCGACCGACGGCCTGTCCCGGGGAATGAAGGCCTTGAGCCTCGGCGTCCCGATCGAGGTCCCGGTGGGAGAAGGAACCCTCGGTCGCATCCTGAACGTCATCGGCGAGCCGATCGACAACATGGGCCCCGTGACGACGGACAAGAAATATCCCATCCACCGCGTCCCGCCGCCGCTCGAGGACCAGAGCACCCGGCTCGAGGTTTTCGAGACCGGGATCAAGGTCATCGACCTCATCCAGCCCTTTCTCAAGGGCGGGAAGATCGGCCTGTTCGGCGGGGCCGGGGTCGGAAAGACCATCATCATCCAGGAGCTCATCCACAACGTGGCGTTGAAGCACGGCGGCGTCTCCGTCTTCGCCGGGGTCGGCGAGCGGACGCGCGAGGGGAATGACCTCTGGCTCGAGATGAAGGGCACGGGGGTCATCAACAAGACCACCCTAGTCTACGGCCAGATGACCGAGCCGCCGGGCGCGCGGCTGCGGGTCGGCCTGACCGCCCTGTCGATGGCCGAGTATTTCCGCGACGAGCTCGGCCAGGACATCCTCCTGTTCATCGACAACATCTTCCGCTTCGTCCAGGCGGGATCCGAGGTCTCAGCCCTGCTCGGCCGGATGCCCTCGGCCGTCGGCTATCAGCCGAATCTGGCCACCGAGCTTGGGGAGCTCGAGGAGCGGATCACCTCGACCAAGAAAGGGTCCATCACCTCGGTCCAGGCCATCTACGTCCCGGCCGACGACTTCACGGACCCCGCCCCGGCGACGACGTTCTCCCACCTTGACGCTACGACCAACCTCGACCGCGGCCTGACGGCCATGGGCATCTACCCGGCCGTCGACCCGCTGGCCTCCTTCTCCCGCATCCTCGACCCGAGGATCATCGGCGAAGAACACTACAGGGTCGCCCGAAGGGTCAAGGAGATCCTCCAGAGGTACAAAGACCTTCAGGACATCATCGCCATCATGGGCATCGAAGAGCTCTCCGATGACGACAAGCTCGTCGTCGCCCGGGCCCGGAAGATCCAGCGGTTCATGTCCCAGCCGTTCCACGTGGCTTCGGAGTTCACGGGCCGGCCCGGGAAGTACGTGACGGTCGAAGAGACGGTCCGCGGCTTCCGGGAGATATGCGAGGGCGTCCACGACGACAAGCCCGAGCAGGCGTTCTACATGGCCGGGACCATCGAGGATGTCATCGAGCGGACCGAGGAGATGCGATCCTCATGACGATCCGTCTCAAGGTCATCACGCCGCGGAAGCTGCTCGCCGATGCCGACGCGGACTCGGTCTCCCTGCCGACCCTGGAAGGGGAGATCGGGGTCCTGCCGGGCCACCGGCCCCTGTACGCATCCCTCGGCCGCGGCGTGCTGTCGTTCCGTGCGAACGGCAAAGAGGAGCGGTTTCCCGTCCAGGGAGGGTTCGCCGAGGTCAGGCCGGACGAGGTCGTCGTCGTCACCGAAATGAGCGAGGATGAGCGCGTCGAGATCCCCGAATGACAGGGACGAGACCCTGGATCCTTTCTATCGCGGGCGCTTCCGCATCCTTCAGGGCCGGAAGGGATACCGCTTCTCGGTGGACGCCCCGCTCCTCGCGGATTTCGTGAGGACGCGGCCGTCCGACGAGCTCCTCGAGCTCGGGACGGGGAGCGGCGTCATTTCCATCCTGCTCAGCATCAAGCCGTTCGCGCGCATCACGGCCGTCGAGGTCCAGGAGGGCCTGGCCGACCTGGCCCGGAGGAACGTCGCCCTCAACGGGCTCGAGTCCCGGATCGGGATCGTCCGGGCCGACCTCCGGACTTGGGATCCCGGCCGCAGGTTCGACGTCGTTTTCGCCAACCCGCCCTACATCCGCGGCCGGGGCGGCCGGCTCAGCGTGAGCGAGGAGAAGAGCGTCGCCAAGCATGAGATAAATTGCGACATTTTTGATATAATGGCCGCGACCCGCGCCTTCCTCGAAGAGGACGGCCGGGCCTATTTCGTCTATCCGGGGAAACGGAGAAAGGACTTCGAGGACGCCGTGAACGCGCAGGGCTTCGGGATCGGGGCCTTGCGGCCCGTCCTGGCGCGCGAAGGCGGAGACGCGAGTCTCTTCCTCGCGATGTGCGCTCCGCGCCCCGGGGACGCGAAGGACCTCCCCCCGCTCGTCCTCTACGGTCCGGACGGGCGATACACCATCGAGGCGGAGGCCATTTTCTCCGGAAGGACGGCGGAATGAGCATCGTCGCGAACCTGAAATGCGTGTGGAACTACCGGGTCCTCGTCCAGAACCTGGTCGGACGGGAGCTTAAAGCCCGCTACCGGGGGACCGTCCTGGGCTTCTTCTGGGCCTTCTTCAACCCGTTCCTCCTGATGACGGTATATACCGTCGTTTTCGGGTTTATCATCCAGCCCCACGACCCGGCGTTCCAGGGATCCCCCTGGCTCTATGCTTTGTTCCTTTTCTGCGGCGTCCTGCCCTGGACGTGGTTCTCGTCGACCATGCTGGAGTCGGCCAACGTCCTGATGATCAACGGGAACCTCATCAAAAAGATCCTCTTCCCGGCCGAGATCCTGCCCCTCGTCACCGTGACCAGCAACCTCGTCAACTTCCTCTTCGGCCTGCCCATCCTGCTCGCCTTCTTCCCTCTCCTCGGCAAGCCGTTCACGCCCTACATGCTCTTCCTCCCCGTGGTCATCCTCGTCCAGTTCGTCTTCAGCCTCGGGCTCGGCCTGCTCATCTCCTCGCTGACCGTCCACTTCAGGGACATCAAGGACATTCTCGCCAACTTCCTGACCTTCTGGTTCTTTGCGACGCCCATCGTCTACCCCCTATCGTTCGGGACCATCTCGAAGTCGGGTGTCCTGCGGACGTTCCTCAACCTCAACCCGATGACCCACATCATCGGGGGCTATCAGAGCTGCCTGTTCTATGGGGAGCTCATCCACTGGAAGAAGCTCGGCTTGACGTTCCTCCTCGGCCTGCTCCTGTTCTGGGCCGGATACACGGTGTTCGACAGGCTCCGCGACTCCTTCCCGGAGGAGGTCTGAATGAACGCCATCCAGGTCGTGAACGTCTCCCGCGTCTACCAGAAATATTCGTCCCGCCATCGGTTCCAGACCTTCAAGAGCGCCCTGGTCAAGGGGGACCTGATCAAGTGCATCCGGGCCGACGAGCTCGTGACGGCCCTCGACGGCGTCAGCTTCGACGTCGAGAAGGGCCGGACCCTCGGCCTCATCGGCGAGAACGGGTCGGGCAAGAGCACGATGCTCAAGATCGTGGCCGGGATCACCAAGCCGACGTCCGGGTGGGTGGCGACGAACGGCAAGGTCTCGGCCCTCATCGAGCTCGGCGCCGGCTTCCATCCCGAGATCACGGGGCGGGAGAACGTCTTTATCAACGGCATCATGCTCGGGCTCTCGAAGAAGGAGATCACCGCGAAGTTCGACGAGATCGTCCGGTTCGCCGAGCTCGAGGAATTCATCGATGCTCCCGTCAAGACCTACAGCTCCGGGATGTACATGAGGCTCGGCTTTTCCGTGGCCATCAACGTCAACCCGGAGATCCTCCTCATCGACGAGGTCCTGGCCGTCGGCGACGCCTCCTTCATCCCCAAGTGCCTCGACCGGATCGACGATTTCCGCCGCCGGAAAAAGACCATCCTCTTCGTCAGTCATGACCTGGCCACCGTCGAGAAGATCTGTGACCGGGTCGTCTGGCTCAAGAACGGCCGGGTGACGGCCGTCGGCGAGCCGAAGCGGATCGTCGACGCCTACCTCCAGGACGTCACTATGAAACAAGAGAAGGCCTTCGAGAAGAAGAGCGAGGGGACCGCCTCCGTGGAGAGCGGCGGTGAAGAGCGGCGCGAGAACCGGTGGGGGAGACGCGAGATCGAGATCCGCACGGTGACCCTCCGCAGCCTCCAGGGCCAGCCGAAGCACGTGTTCTCCCCGGACGAGGGCATGATCATCGAGATGGACGTCGCGGCGCCCTCCCCGGCGTCGGACTTCGTCTTCGGGGTGGGGATCTTCAATTCCCAGGGCGTCTCCTGCTACGGGACCAACACGCACCTCGAGGACCTGGAGCCGGTCCGGCTCACCGGCGAGGGTCGGGTCGAATTCCGGATCGGGAAGCTTAACCTGATCAACGGGACATATTACCTCGACGTGGCCGTGCACCGGAGAGACGGCTACCCGTACGACTATCACCAGAACCTCTATTCGTTCCTTGTCTCCTCCCCGCTCAAGGACGTCGGCGTCGCCCGTCCGCCGCACGAGTGGACCTTCAGCCGGAACATCAAGATCGGGGTCCCGGACAAGAAACAGTCGTGAGAGACCCCAAGATCAAGAGCCTTCGCGAACTTATTCCCGTCCGGAGGGCGCTCAAGAGGAAGGGCAGGACGGTCGTGTTCACGAACGGCTGTTTCGACCTCCTGCACGCCGGGCACGTCCGCCTCTTCCGCAAGGCCCGGGAGCAGGGGGACGTCCTCATCGTCGCCCTGAATACGGATGCCTCGATCGGGAGGCTCAAGGGGCCGGCGCGCCCCATCTTCCCGCTCCGGGAGAGGCTGGAGATCCTGGCCGCGTTCGCCGACGTGGACTACGTGACGTGGTTCACGGAGCCGACCCCGCGGAAGATCGTCGCTGAGCTCCTGCCCGACGTCCTTGTCAAGGGCGGCGACTGGGGCCCCGACCGGGTCGTCGGCCGGGCGGAGGTCGAAGCCGGCGGCGGGGAGGTCGTCATCGTGCCCTATCTCGAAGGCCACTCCAGCTCGTGCCTCATCGACAGGATCAGGGCCGCCGCCGCAGCCCGACGCTGAGGGCGGAGCCGTCGCCCGCGCCATCCTTCCATTGCTAGTCGAAGTAATAGCCGATCGAACAGAAGCTGACCCAGTGGCGCAGGGAAAAGGGGGCGGTCGTCCCCATCCCGGTCTTGGTGAGCGGCAGGACGCCCTCGGTGTAGGTGTCCGAATAGCGGAAGAGCGTCCCCGAGAGCTTCTTGTTCGCCGCTAGGGCGACGATCTTCTGCGCGGCGAGGAGCCCGAAGGGGATGGAATACTTGCCGCACCAGTATGTGTTCCTGTAATCGATATAGGACTCGCCCCATAGCTCTTTCGTCAGCTCTTCGACCTTGCCCGCGTCCATCGGTCCGGTGAGGTAGCTTGCGATGAGCCGGCGGTCGAGCGCGGTCGCCTTCTCCCAGGCTCCGGCCCCCTCTCCGAACGGGGAGTTATCGAAATCCTTCCCGTAATGGTTGCCGTCCGAGGAGATGAGGAAAGCAATGTCCTTGCCGAGGATCAGGTCCTTTTCCTTGATATATCCCACGATAATGGCGGCGAGCTTCGCCGTGATCTCCTCCATGCGGTCGAACGGCATGGGAGCGACCATGACGGGCGTGATCTTCACGTTCGGGTTGTAGTACTGGAGGAACGGCAGGAGGGCTTCGATGGAATGCTCGAGCTCGTGGGCCCTGTCGCTGACCAGGAACATATCTTTGTCCAGACGGGCCTTGATGCGCTCCCGGAGCCCGGAGATGCCGACCGGCTTCGCCAGGCCCGGGAATGCGCCGTAGCCCTCCAGGATGAGGATGCCGCGAGGGTCGCCGATCTCCTTGCGGACCGCCCCGTGGGTGACACCGAACACGACGACCTCCTTCGCCCGGAAGACCTTGAAAAGCGGGTGATAAATGCGTCCCGCGTAAAGATAATCGTCATGGGGAGAAATGGCCGCGACCATGCCCTCGCCGGAGAACGCGTCCGCGACTCGGGAATCGAGGTATTGGACGAGCCGGACCATGCTTCCCGGGTTCCAGCAGAAGCCGACGTCGTCGCGGACGGGCCGTGTCGTCGCCCCGCACCCGAGCGGGACGACAAAGATCGCCGCTGCGAGGATCCCGCAGAGCTTGTTCATGTCATGCCCTCCCGGGCGGTCGCTTATTAAAGGAGCAGGAGGCAGACGATCCCTAGCGCGACCAGATAATATCCGAAATAATGGAGCTTGCCGCGGTCGACGAACCCGAGCAGGAGCCTCAGGGCGACGATACCGACGACAAGGCTGATGGCGAACCCCGCAAGAAAGAGCCCCGGGGACAGGGACGCCGCGGGCCCGTCCAGTAATTCGAGAAAGGCGGCCCCGAGGATGACCGGAAGGCCCAGGAGGAACGAGAACCGTCCGGCTTCCTTTCGTTCCGTCCCGACGAGGAGCGCCGTGCTGATCGTCGTCCCCGAACGGGATATCCCCGGCAAGATGGCCAGGGCCTGGGCTAAACCGATCGCGGCCGCTTTCGGGACATCGAGAGGACCGGACGGCCTTTTCCGCAGGTTCGAGGCGAAGAGGAAGGCCGCCGAAACGAAGAACAGGACTCCAGTTGCCCGGGGGTTGAGGAACATCCCCTCGAAGAAATCCCTGAAAACGAGGCCCGCGACCACGGCCGGGATCGATCCGAGGACCAGGAACGCCGTGGTCCGGAAAGAGGCTCGCTTTTTCGTCGCGTCCCGCGAGAAGAGGCCCGTGACGAGCGTCAGGATATCGCGCCGGAACACCCAGATGATCGCGATCGCCGTCCCGAGATGGAGCGTCGCGTCGAGCAGAACGTTGTCCCGGTTCCAGGTAAGAAGATGTTGGGCGATGACCAGGTGGCCGGACGAGGAGACCGGCAGGAACTCGGTGATGCCCTGGAGCAGGGCCAGCAGGGCGACCGTCAGAAGATCCATGGGCCGATGATATCCATATCGTCGAACCCGTTCAAGGCAAGGGGCCTTCCGGGGCTGTGGAAGATGGACGGGCGCGCCGGATCAAAAGCCCACGGTCTTGAACCCGGCCTTCTCCTTCAGCTTCGTCAGGAAGGCCGTGAAGGCCGCCTGTTGTTTTCCCTGCTTGAGCTGGGCTTCGATCTCCGCCTTGGCGTCGTCCAGCGGGCGGGTCTCCTTCTTGCGGTCGACGACCTGCAGGATGTGGAAGCCGTAAGTCGTCTCCACGACCCCGCTGAGCTCCCCGATGGGAACGGAGAAGGCGGCGTCCTCGAAGGGCTTGACCATAGCTCCGCGGCCGAAATCCTCGTACAATCCGCCGTTGTCCTTCGACCCCGGGTCTTCGGAGTACTGCTTGGCCAGAGCGGCGAAATCCTCGCCGGCTTTGGCCTTGGAAAGAATCTCCTCGATCTTCTTGCGGGCCTCGGCCTTTTCGGCGTCCGTCTTCCCCTGGGTCAGAAGGAGGATGTGCCGGACAGAGGCCGTCTTGTCCTCGGCGTAGGCTTTGGCGACGTCTTCAGCCGTGATGGTGATATCTTTGGATAGCGAGGATTCGAGAAATGTATTGACGAGGATCTGTTCGCCGAGGCTCTTCTTGATTTGCTCGATATCGAGGTCGTTCGCCTTCAGGGCGTCGAGGAACCCCTGCTCCCCGCCGGCCCGTTCATACTCGGCCTTGAGGGCGTTTTCCAGCTCCCCGTCAGGCACGGCGGTCTTGGCTTTCACGGCTTCTTCGAGCAGAAGCTTCTTCTCGGCGAGCTGGACGGCGCTGCGCTCGATGACCGACCTCAGCTGGGAGGCTTCGAGGTCCTTGAGCTGGGCGGCCCGGGACCCCACGTTGTCCAGGACGGCCTGGAGGACCTCCCCGGTGGTGACGTCGAACCTCTTGGTCCGGACGAGAACGCTGTTGGCCGTCGGGTCGAGCGAAGGGACCTTGGCCGCAAGGTCCTTGGCCAGCTGGTAAGCCGGCGTGCCTTCCTTGAGCCCGACGTTCTCGGCCTTCCGGGCGCAGGCCGGGAGGAGGAGCGCCAGGGCGAGGGACAGTGCCGCATATCTCTTCATCGTTGTCTCCTTGAAGCCGCTGGAATCGAATAAACAGTAAACCACATCACGTGTTCAAATACAAATGGCCCGTCCGGCGGACGTCCGCGGACGAAGGGCGGCGACGGCCGCTCCCTACTTGGTCGTTACTATGGTTTCGTGGTAGACGACGCCGCGTTCCTCGAGGCCGTCCAGCATGAACTTCACGCACTCGGGGACCTGGCCGATGGATTCGGGGGCCGAGACGCCCTTGTGGGCGAACAGGCCGCGGGCGATCATGCGGGCCGCCACCGTGGCCGTATATCCGGTCGTCCGGGCCATGGAGTGGACCCCGGTCGCTTCGTCATAGCGGTCGAACAGGTCGTAGGTGATGCTGACGGACCGGCCCTTCTTCTTGCCCTCGACGGTGATCCTCATGACGGTGAGGTCGACCTCGCCCTCATGGAGCTTCCATTTCGGGAAGAGGAGCTTCGCCGTGAAATCGACGGGACGGATGCGAACACCCTTGATCTCGATCTCCTGGGCTTCGAAAAAGCCGGTCGCCCGCAGGACGGCCATCTTCTCGATATGACCGGGGTAGCGGAGGGTCTTCTCCTTCATATTGGGGACGTCGAGGGTCTTGGCCAGGGTCCTCAGGCCGTCGGTGTTGAAGGCCTCGAGCGTCCCGACGACCGGGAAGTTCATGAGCTCGGGGTCGGACAGGGCGGGGCGGATGACCATCTGCCCGTTCTCGATGTAGCGGGCCGGACGGATGTATTCCTCGATGACGTCGACCGGGGAGAAAACGGCCTTGTACTCGTAGGGCCATTCCCGGACCTCGGGAAGGCCGCCGACGTAGATAGTGATGCTCGCCGGCTCGTCGAGCTTCTGACGGGCGTGCGCGGCGAGGATATTGCTCATGCCGGGCGCGACGCCGCAGTCCACGACCGCGGTGACGCCGTTTGTCCGGGCGAGGGTGTCGAGCTCGAACGCGTCCTCGGGGAAGAACGCGATATCGACCACGGTCTTCCCGGCCTCGAGGATGGTTTGGAGCGTCCGGAAGCCCATGAAACCGGGGACGGCGCTGATGACCATATCGTGCTTCTGGACGATCCGCCGGACGGTCTTGGCGTCCGAAAGATCTCCCTGGATCGCCGTGATCCCCTTGGCCTTCTTGATCCGAGCCAGGGCCTGGGTGTCGATATCGACGACGGTGACCTTGAGATCCTTATCTTTGGCGAGGTCGAGGGCCATCGGGCCGCCGACCAGGCCGGAGCCTAATACAACGATCTTCTTCATGATGCCTCCTTCGGAGATGATGGGGGGTGATCCGCCTGAGAACGAAGAACTGGGCCGGGGAGGCCTTACAGCCCGCTGAAGAGGTTGACATAGCCGACGAGGTGCGCTCCGATGCCGTCGGATGCCGGGGGCACGGAGAACCTCGCGGTTGTCATGATCACATTGTAGAGGCCGGCGGCGCGGCTGTCAATTTAAATCAGCGAGACGGGCGAGACGGGAGGAATGCAGCCGCAGGCTTTAGACTGCGTCTTCTCCTCCGAGCGATTTTCGATGTGCAGGATAGACCGTGCCTCCAAACGCAGGTTGCGGATTATCCAAGTTAAGAACAAGAAAAGCGAGACGGGAACGCGGAAGCCGTCCGCGACGCGCGGGCCGGGGACCTGTGAAGCTATCTTCGCTTTAGGGCCGCCGCGATTTCCCGGATCCCCACCCCCAAGACCCGCCTGGCGAGGGCGTCCAGGGCTTGCTCGTCGCCCTGGAAATGTATCGTCGTATGGGAATGTCTCAGCGGATGTCCGGGGGCCAGGGCTGCGAGATCCGCGGCGCCCAGGCCTCGCTTTTCATGTGCCCTCCAAGACGCGATGATAACCGAAAAATTGACAAAACGAAACGCGGAAATTATAAATCGTAAGGGAGGATTCATGAACGCCAACGAAATCGTCGAGGTCGTCATCGAGATCCCGAAGGGTTGCCGGAACAAGTACGAATTCGATAAGGAGCGCAAGGTCTTCAAGCTCGACCGCATGCTCTTTTCGTCCATGCACTACCCGAGCGACTACGGATTCATCCCGGAGACCCTTGCCGAGGACGGCGATCCCCTGGATGTCCTGGTCCTCCTCGGGGAACCGACGTTCCATCGGGCACTTTTTCGACGTTTACAAAGAGCTCGAGAAAAAGAAGACCGCGGTGGACGGGTGGGAGGACGCCCCGGTTGCCCTCCGTGTCATCGCCGAGGCCCGGGACCGGTTTCGCGCGGCGAAACCCTAGCCAGGCAAAAAAAAGGCCCGGCTCCCCGGACCGGCGTCGGGGGATACGGGCCTTCTTCGTCCAGCGAGCCTTTTAGCCTCTTGCTCGGGAGGCCGGCATGCAGCCGCTCTTGCAGTGCGAGGTCCTCGGAACCATAAAACGCTTCATGTGAGCTCCTTTCGTCTAATCCGCTTATATCCTATAATATTAGTAGTGTATTGTCAAGGCGCGGGGCGCGGAGGGCTTGGCCCGTCGCGAGGAAGGCGACAACCGCCGATTTTTCCCTAAGCCCGCGGACCGGCCGACTTGATCAACTCCCGGCCGAGCCACTGCCAGATCCCCCGGTTGAATTCTTAGCTGGGTGGCGTCCCTCAGATAGCTCTGCTTGATGAACCGGATGACGTCCTCGATCCTCCAGCGGGTGAGGTAGGACTGGACGACATGCCGGACCGACTTCCGGCTCCGGCGCACGGCGAGGTTGGTCGGGATCATCAACGGCTCGTCCCCTAACCCCTTCACCACGACCAGAGTGAGCTCTTCGCCATGATACCCCAGAGGCGGGGCATTGATAAACGCCAGGGCCGGGATCAGAAGCCTACGGTCTTGAATCTGGCCTTCTTCTTCATTTTCGTCAGGAAGGCGTCTAAAATCTCTTTTTTCTTTCTCTCGGTGATTTGCTTTTCGATCTCGCCCTTGACCTCGTCCAGCGGCCGAGTCTCTTTCTCCCGGCTAAGGACCTGGAGGATGTGGTATCCATAGGTCGTTTCCACGATGTCGCTGGTCTGGCCGATCGGAACGGAGAAGGCGGCATCTTCGAAGGACTTGTCCGTAATCCCGCGGATGACCAAATACTTGCCCCCTTCCTCCTTGGAGCCCGGGTCTTCGGAGTACTGTTTCGCCAATTCGGCGAAGTCCTCTCCGGACCGTGCCTTGGCAAGGATCCCCGCAATCCGCTTCCGGGCTTCGGCTTTTTCCGACTCGTTCTTTCCCTGGGTGAGGAGAAGGATATGGAGGACGGAAGCCCTCGTGTCCTCCCCATAAGCCCGGGTGACTTCATCAGGGGCAACGACAACGTCCTTGTCCAGCGTCTTCTCTAGGAAGGCATCGATCTGGATCCGTTCCGAAAGACTTTTCTTCATGGTCTCGACACTGAGTTCGATCGTCTTCAAAGACTCCATGAATTTCTCTTCGCCGCCGACCCGCTCCTGCTCGGCCTTGATCAGCTGGTCCACAACCGTGGGATCAGCAAACACCTTGGCTTTCTCGGCTTCCTGGAGCAAGAGCCTTTTCTCGGCAAGTTGAACGGCGAGGTCCTCGATGGACTTCCTTAGCTGAATACCATCGAACTGCCTGAGCTGTTCGGTCTGATTCCCGTAGTTCCCCATCAGAACCTGCATGATCTCGCCCGTGGTAATGTCGAACTTGCGGGTTCGGACGAGGACATTATTCTCCTCCGGGTCAAGCAATGGAAGCTTAATCGCCAGGTCCTTGGCAAGCGTGAACGCCGGAGTGCCTTCCTTGAGCGCGACGCTTTCGGCCTTTTGGGTACAGCCGTGGCCAAGGAACGCGAGAACCAGCAATAAAGCCGGTATCCTCTTCATCTTGATCTCCTGATGGACCGCGATAGACGAAACGATAGTTAACCATATCACGAATCTGTTTGCAATCGGGATGAGCC
>Ga0105106_10002707_pt1 | contig 12718 bp, 8 predicted proteins | sample PPLLaktember2015_5_FD_79109 | JGI IMG/M metagenome (GOLD analysis project Ga0105106, IMG submission 79109) | Freshwater sediment microbial communities from Prairie Pothole Lake near Jamestown, North Dakota, USA - PPLs Lake P8 Core (1) Depth... | ecosystem: Environmental > Aquatic > Freshwater >...
AGATCGCTCAAAGTGTGCCAGTCGCTGTTCCTCCATCGGTATATTGATTGTTTTATATCTCCGACTACCAGGTTTTCAAATCCCTGAGCCATGCTGTTATCTATAAGCTGTCTGAAATTTTTCCATTGAATAATAGATGTGTCCTGAAACTCATCTATCATAAAATTCTCGAATGTATTGCCCGCTCTTTCATAAATAAAGGGGGTCTGGTCTTTTTCTGTTATCAGATAAATAAGCTCACCGGCATCAGATAAAAGGAAGATATTCTCATCGCTTGTTATATGATGTACATGGTTCAGAACATCAGATAGTATTCCCAGAATGTAGATGTTTGACAGGATCAGTTTTGCTGTATTATATGATTTGATGTTGCGGTCATAGCTGTTTATTGCCTCCCTGACTGAACTCTCAAGTCCTGCTTCGATTGCCTCTGCAAGCTGTGCAGACATCTTTCCTGTGCACCATTTTGGGAGATCGCCGGTTATTGCACGCACATAGTTATTAGGAGATTTCATTTCTCCGCCGGCAAGCGATCGTATGTGACCCGGAATTCCTTTACCTTTCTGGTAAAACATATCTTCCGTGAGAGCATATTTATTCCAAATCATAAGACATTTCGAACCAATCTCCTTCATTTCCCTGCTTATGGCTTGATGAATTGAACGCATCTCACCTATATATGATTTAAGAAACCCTTTGTCCATGAGTCTCTTTTTTTCATCAGATGAAAGGAGTTTGAATTTTTCAGCGAAGATCTCACCTGCAAGCCCTATAATATTTTTCTTAAGATCCCAGTTTTTCCCCTCTTCAATGTTTGCCCTGACATACATCGAAAGCCAGTTTCTTACTGTAAGATCAGAAGCGGCAGAATCGATCATCCTGTCGACAGCCGAAGCAAGTACAGCAGAATGGTCAATTTCGATATCAAAGCCCGAATGAAGACCAATATCGCGGGCAAATGCCCTGATTATCTTCTGGTAGAAGCTGTCGATGGTGCTTACTGAAAACCTTGAAAAATCATGCAAAACTGAAGTCAGTATCTCTTTCGCTTCTTCTCTTATGAATTCTTCTGTCTTACCGGTCGATTTTAAAAGATCATCAAGATATTTTGATTTTTCTCCTGAAGCCAGATTATCCAGTTCCTCCAGGATGCGGTTTTTCATTTCGGCAGTTGCCTTGTGAGTAAAAGTAACCGCAAGGATTTTACGGTAATTGAATCGGGATTTAAACAGCTTTTCAATGTAGATCCCGGCAAGCTTATGAGTCTTACCAGAACCTGCTGAAGCGCTATAGATAGTTAATGTTCCGACACCCATTACAGGGTAAAGTTAGCCAATTTAATTAACTTTGCGCGGTGAAAAAAAGGGTGGTAATAGGATTATCGGGTGGTGTTGACTCGAGTGTGGCAGCATGGCTTTTGAAAGAGAAGGGGTATGAAGTTACAGGTCTTTTCATGAAGAACTGGCACGATACGACAGGTCTGCTTCAGAGCGAATGCCATTGGGAAGATGATCTGATGTTTGCTGAGATGGTGGCCAGGAAGCTTGATATTCCTTTTCACTCTGTTGATCTTAGCGGACCCTACAGACAAAGGGTTGTCGATTACATGTTTTCGGAATATGAAAAAGGCCGTACTCCAAACCCTGATATTCTGTGCAACAGGGAAATAAAATTTGACTCTTTTGCTGATGAAGCAAGGAAGCTGGGAGGTGAATATGTAGCAACAGGTCATTATTGCCGTAAAGAGACAATCGGACAGGGAGATAAAAAACTTTACAGACTGCTTGCTGGAACTGACGTTAATAAGGACCAGAGTTACTTTCTTTGCCAGATCAGCCAGTATCAGCTCGGGTATGCCCTTTTCCCGGTCGGTGAAATGACCAAACCGGAAGTGCGCGGTATTGCTGAAAAGCTGGGACTTGCAACTGCCCACAGAAAAGACTCGCAGGGTATATGCTTTGTCGGCAAAGTGCATCTTCCTACATTTCTCCAGCAGAAGCTGAAATCAAGTAAAGGCTCTGTTGTTGAGATCCCGGTTACTTTTAGTAACAAATTATGGCCTTCTGGATTACCTGAGAATACATCTGACGAAGAAGAACTGTCATCAGCCTCAAGGCCGCACCAGTACTATCAGGGTTCAGGCAGAATAATCGGAGAGCATAACGGCGCTCATTTCTTTACAATTGGTCAGAGGAAAGGGATAAATATAGGAGGCTTTAAAGAGCCATTATTTGTTATAGGCATTGATATTGAAAACAACCTGTTGTTTGTGGGTGAAGGACAATCGCATCCGGGGTTATACAGGAAAGGATTATTCATCAGGAATGATGAAGTCCACTGGATAAGAAGAGATCTTGAGATGGAATTGAACGAGACGAGGGATTATGAGGTCAGGATAAGATACAGACAACCCTTGCAAAAGGCAAGGCTTTTCAAAAAGTCTAATGGCATATATATTATATTTCACAAGTTGCAGCGGGGAATTACTCCTGGTCAGTTTGCAGCCTGGTATAATGGTGATGAGGTGATAGGGTCAGGTGTAATTAACAAGTAGAGACGGGACTAAGTCCCGTCTCTACTAAGTCCCGTCTCTACAAATTATGACAACCGGTTTTTGTAATCTTCGTATCCGAATTCTTTAATTAATTTGAATTTATTGTCTCTGGTCCAGATCCCTATTGAAGGGTGGTGTACACCATTGAATGTTGTTGTTTTCACCATGGTATAATGAATCATATCCAGGAAAATGATCCTGTCGCCAGGCTTAAGTTCATTTTCAAATGACCATTCACCCATAAAATCACCTGACAGACATGAATTACCACCCATCCGGTAGGTTGGTTTTCCCTGAACGGGATCTGAAGCCCCGATTATTTTAGGCTTATATGGCATTTCAAGGCAATCGGGCATATGTGCAGTAAAGGAGACATCAAGAATTGAAGTCCTGATGCCCTGGTTTTCTACGATATCCTCAACAGTCGATACCAACTCGCCTGTTTCCCATGCAAAGGCACTCCCGGGCTCAAGAATCAGATGAAGACCAGAACTTTCCCTGAATCTCTTAAGTATATTTACAAGATGCTCTGTATCATATCCTTTCCTGGTCATCAGATGTCCCCCACCCATGTTTATCCATTTAAGTTTCGGGAAAAAAGAACTGAATTTCTCCTCCACCACCTTTAGAATTTTTTCAAGTGCATAGGAATCCGATTCAAACAAAACATGAAAATGTAACCCCTCTACCCCATCCGGAATTCCTTTCATTGTGAGTTCATCGGCAGTAATTCCGAGTCTTGAACCCGGGGAACAGGGGTTATAAATGTCATGGCCTATTTCAGAGAATTCAGGATTGATCCTTAAACCTGCAGAAACCTTTACCTGCGACTTTGCCAGAGTACCTGAATATTTAGAGAATTGGGCAAGGGAATTAAAAGTTACATGTGAGCTGTATCTGAGGATTGATTCAAAGTCATGGGCTTTGTAAACCGGAGAGTATGTATGTGCGGGATTTCCTATCTCCTCATAGCATAGGCGGGCTTCGCTGACTGAGCTGGCCGCAGCTCCGCTGAAGTATTCCTTAAGAATCGGAAAGACACCCCACATGGCAAATCACTTGAACGCAATGATAATTTCAGCGCCCTATTTTTCCGAGACCCGCTTTATCAACGACAGATTATTGCGGAATCGTTCTTCATCGATTACGAAGCAGGGTGATGGTATTTTAGTATAGTCTATTGACAAAGTATATAAGTAGTTCCGTTGAACAATCACTACAATTCAAGATCAACATCATGCAGTTCCACCCACGGAAGACCAAGCAGGTTGAGCTGTTCCATAAAGGGATCCGGGTCAAATTCTTCAACATTGAACACCCCGGGTTTTTTCCATATCCCCTTCAGATACATCATTGCTCCTATTGCAGCAGGGACTCCAGTTGTGTAGCTGACCCCCTGGGCACCTGTTTCTTTATATGCAGCCTCATGACTGCAATTATTATAGATATAGTAAGTTTTCTCCTTCCCGTTCTTAATGCCCTTTATCCTGCAGCCAATCGATGTCTGCCCCTTATAGTTCTCACCCAGCTCACCCGGATCAGGGAGAACAGCCTTCAGGAACTGAATGGGGATGATCGCTCTCCCGTCAAACATTACAGGTTCAATACCTGCCATACCGATATTCTGGATTACCCTCAGATGGGTAAGATATTCCTGTCCGAATGTCATCCAGAATCTGGCTCTTTTAATAGTAGGGAAATTCTTTACCAGCGATTCAAGCTCTTCGTGATAAATAAGATATGATTCTTTAGGTCCTATATCGGGGTAGTTCAATGGCTTGTGTATCTGATGAGGTTTTGTATAAACCCATTTCCCGTTTTCCCAGTATTTACCCTTCTGGGTCACTTCCCTTATATTTATTTCGGGATTGAAATTGGTTGCAAAGGGTTTTCCGTGATCTCCAGCGTTGCAATCGACAATATCGAGGTAATGGATCTCATCAAAATGGTGTTTTGCAGCGTATGCGGTAAAAATTGATGTTACACCCGGATCAAATCCACAACCCAGTATTGCAGTTAAACCTGCGTCCCTGTACCTGTCGTGGTATGCCCATTGCCAGCCATATTCATATTTTGCCTCCTCAAGAGGCTCATAATTCGCAGTATCAAGGTATGATACCCCTTCCGCCAGGCATGCATCCATAATATGAAGATCCTGATACGGAAGCGCAACATTCACAACGATATCAGGCTTAAAACTTCTGATAAGCTTTCTCAGTTCAGGAATCTTATCAGCATCGATCTGTGCTGTTTTAATCCTGCTTGATTTAATCCTGGCAGCTATGACATCACACTTTGATTTTGTGCGGCTTGCATGAAGTATCTCAGTAAATACATCAGGTAGTGAAGCCATTTTGCTTATAACTACTGAGCCAACTCCACCTGCACCAATGACAAGTACTTTTCCCATATAAAAAACTATTAATAAGTCAGTATCAAATATAAGATAATTTGATCAGAGGATTACAAAATAGATGATGACTTTGTGATAAGATTGAAGGTCTGTTATAATTGAAAGGTGTTGCTGATTGCTGGTCACTGGTTGCTGGTAAGAAAGTTACAACAAGCAACAAGCAACAAGCAACAAGCAACAAGGACCAGCTAACTTGAGTTATTTTCTGTGTATATTTGATCCTAAGTTTTCCCTTACCGATTATGAAGTTGATAAATCCTCTGGTAATTCTCTATATACTTAGTACAATACTTTTCATTGAGGCAGTTTCATTCCTTTTTTGTCTGCCAGTTGCATTTATATATAAAGAATCGGTCTATCCTTTTATCTGGTCATTTTTAATAACAATTTCATTATCAGCAATTTTTTATACTGTATCCAGGAAAGTTTCTTCGGAAAAAGTGCAGAAAAGGGAGGGTTTTATGGCAGTTTCAGTATCCTGGCTGGCCCTTTCATTCATTGGAACACTGCCATTTATCCTGAGTGGATCAATTACCAACTTTATTGATGCACTTTTTGAATCAGCATCAGGATTTACAACAACAGGAGCTTCGATCATCACTGACGTTGAAGTTTTGCCATACTCAATATTATTCTGGAGAAGCTTTACTCATTGGATCGGAGGTCTCGGAATAATAGTGTTTGTTATAATTATTTTACCAACACTTGGCATGACAGCCAATCAGCTGCTTCCCCTGGAATCTTCGCTCAAGGAAAAAATACACCCAAAGACAAAATCAGTAGGATTACGGCTTTTATATGTTTATCTCGGACTGACTGTCACCCAAATTATTTTACTGTATCTGGGTGATATGAATCTGTTCGAAAGCATATGCCATACATTCGGAACCGTTGCGACAGGGGGGTTTTCGACAAGAAACACCAGCATTGCCGGTTTTTCTGCTTACACTCAATATATTATTGCTCTGTTTATGTTTCTTTCGGGTGTAAGCTTTATTGTCTATTATTATATCGTGAAGCTTAATTTCAGGAAAGTAAAGCAAAATGATGAACTTTGGTTTTATCTGGTTACAGTACTCTTTTTTGGGACAATCGCAACAAGTATTCTTCTTACCCATACAACCAAATCAATTGAACCTGCATTCAGGGAAGGATTTTTCCAGGTAATTTCAATAATTACAACAACCGGATATGCATCGGCTGATTACCTTTATTGGCCACCGGCAGGATTGATTATCATTTTCCTGATGCTGTTTGCAGGCGCATCAACAGGTTCAACTACCGGAGGCATAAAAATGGTAAGACATCTGATAGTGTTTAAAAACATCCGTTATTCGATTACAAAGCTCATTCACCCAAATGTAATCTCTCAGATTAAACTTAACAATAAGCCTTTAGCAGACAAAACAAATACCTCTATTTTCTCATTTATAATACTCTATCTGTTCATATTTTTAATAGGAACAATAATCATTGTGATGTTAGGTACAGATCCTGTTACCGCTGCCAGCGCTGTGGCAACTTCGCTTGGGAATACAGGTCCCGGGCTTGGATCTATAGGTCCGATGTCGAATTATTCTCACCTTCCTGGTATCAGCAAACTGATCTTCAGTTTTTTAATGATTATCGGAAGACTTGAAATCTATACGATCTTCATTCTCTTCACCAGGTCGTTCTGGAAACTTTGAATAAGTTGCGGGGTGGGGCAAGTCAGATCTTTTCAAAATAATTCCTTACGTTTCCCAGTTCTTCCGGTGTTCCTACATTGAACCAGTAACCATCATCACATCTGTAAGTAAAAATTTTATGCGAAGGTGCCAGCTCAAGGTAAAGAGATACTACTGTATAAATGCCATCCTTCATATAATTAAAAATCTCCGGATCGATAATCTGCATCGATGAAAAACCTACTTCTGACAACTCTTCATTAATATCTCCTGCAAGAATTTTTTCTCCCGTAGATTTGTTACACCATCCCCTAAGCACTCCCTTTGAATTAACAAGCAGAAACCTGTTCCCCTTTCGGTTTCTTACAGCAAGAGTGGCAAGACCGTTATTCTTCTTATGGCACCGGTAGAGGTCTGAAAGGTCAAGGTCAGAGACAATATCTGCATTGTAAACGAGAAACGGATTTTTGTCAAAAAAGCCTCTGGCCTTGTACAATCCGCCTCCATTCTCAAGAAGTAGATCCCTCTCATCTGAAACTGTTATTCTGAATCCTGATCTGTTAAGTCGTTTTATCTCTTCTTCGACCTGGTCTGCCAGATAGTGGACATTGACTATAATATCATCAAATCCATAACGGTAACAGGTTTCGACCGCTATCTGAAGAAGGCTTTTACCGTTAATATCAACAAGAACCTTTGGAATTGTCCCGGTGATTTTACCCAGTCGTGTACCCTTACCGGCAGCCATAATCATCGCTTTCATCTGCCTTGTATTAGAGGTGATTTTTCTCCGAGAGTTTCAAAAATATCGGCGTTCCGGGGATAGCTCTGACCACGCTGTATAATTCTGAAAGGCTGATATGTTTCTCGGCAAGATCAATGATCTGATTCAGAAGTCTGACGCCCGGGACTATGCTTTCGGTAAAAGTAGGCTTTTGCTCATACAACCCTCTGAATCCGAACGCTCCGAGAGCCTGCATTACCCTGATCATACTGAAGCCGGTATAATATCCCCTGAATTTAATACGGTCCTCTCTTGTTACAGAACAGAAATTGTCAATAAAATACTCCAGAAGCAACTCCCTGTCATTGGAGTTCATAGGAATTTTCGCATCGTAAAGCATCGACGCAACATCATACTGCGGAGCGCCTTTCCTTCCTCCCTGGTAATCAATAAACCATGGCTCCTCCCCCACAACCATCACATTGGCTGTCTGAAAATCCCTGTAAAGGAAATAATCCTGTCCGGTTTCAAGAAGATAGTCAGCCAGCAGATTGAAATCGCGTTCAAGCCGGGTTTCATTAAAAGGAGCTGCAAGAAGCTTCAATAACATGTATTTGAAATAATTCATATCCCACATCATCGATTGCCTGTCGAAGCTTTTGTGAGGATAACACAGATCGAGATTCAAACCCTGTATCCCCCTGGTCTGGAACAGTACCAGTTTGTCAAGTATATTCTTATACAGCTCTATTGTCTCATTATCAAAAGGAGTAATTACCGGCCGTTTGTGAAGCCATGTATACAGGTTATCATCACCAAGATCCTGAAGATAATAGACTGATTTTTCAGGGATGAAACCAAATATTTCAGGCACAGGCAACGATTTCGTTATGAAATGCCTGGTAAAGCCGATAAAAGCCTCATTTTCTTCGGCATTTGCATTAAAAGCCCCGATAATACTCCTGCCCTTGTCTTTAATCCTGTAATAACGTCTGTCTGAACCGGATCTGGGCAATGGGGTTACATCAGTTACAATTTGACCGAATACTTCCTTATAACCTTCTGAAATTGTTTTAATTATATCGAAATCCTCCATGACTGATTATTTAATTTAGTATTACATCCCCCTTACCCCCCCGCCGAAGCGGGGCAGGCTCTTCAAAGGGGGAATAAAAATATTTCCACTGTTAAAATGTTCCCTATTGCCGGATAGCAGATGCAATTCTTTTACTTTGCTTTAGTCATTTAACTTTTGTCTTTTATCTTTTGTCTTGTTTATAATCTTATCATAATCTTTCTCCTATACAAAACAAACGCTATCACCCAGATCAATAGCATCTGGATTAAGGCAAACATAAGACTTCCGTTCATATTTCCTGCGACAGGGATACAAATTTTTTCATAAAACCATGTATAGATACTGATCTCATTCCCGTTCGAGGTAACCTTGAATAACATAATTAAATCTGTCCAGATCCCGGCCAGGAAAAAAGAGAAGAGTGCATTTGTACCAAAAACAACAAAAAACCTGCCCCACCAACTGAACTTTAACACGTCGGCCACCCAATAGACTACTGCAAGAACCATCATTGCAATGCCAGCGGTATAAAGAACATAAGAACTGGTCCATAATGGTTTATTAATCGGGAAAAGAAGGTTCCATAAAAGTCCCAGACCTATCAGAGCAGCCCCTATGACCAGGGTTTTAATAACAGCCTTTCCGTTAGCTGATTTTTTACCGATCACCTCCCCGATGTAATAGCCTATTATCACCGTACATACCGAGGGGATTGTACTCAAAAAACCTTCTGGTTCAAACGGGATCCCAAAACCTGTGTAGAGGTGGTTACTGCCTAATATCAATTTATCAACCTTAAGCGGGAAATTGCCTTCGAGACTATATGGATCTGCACCGCCAAAAAATGCCAGAACTCCCCAGTAAAGAAGCAAAAGTACTGCAGTCACGATCCATAAATAATCACGCCTTACAGTCATGCAGATCAGTGCTCCGGCCCCGTAAGCAAGTGCAATCCGCTGCAGGACACCCATTATCCTGAGTGCCGAATAGTCGCGATCGAAATGAGGAAAAATATTGAGGAAAAGGCCAAGTGCAAATATCGAAGCTGTCCGTCGTAAAATCCTGAGGACCGAGCTTCCGTTCAGCTCATGTCCATACTTCTTAAGTGAAAACCACATCGAAACACCGACAATAAAAAGGAAAAAAGGAAAAACAAGATCAGTCGGAGTACAGCCATGCCAGGTTGAATGCCTCAGAGGAGCATAAACGTATTTCCAGCTGCCGGGTGTATTGACGATGATCATGAATGCAACTGTAGCACCCCTGAATATATCAAGGGAAATCAGCCGGCCGGTACTTTTCTTCATATCACGAGCACATAAAAAAGCATAAAAATAAGAATATGTGACATAACCCATGATTATATTTGCGGTAATTTCAGCTTATTTTACAGGATTTGGGAGTAAAACATCTCTTGCCACACATAAACCCATGAAAAACAGAATATCAGCATTTGTAAAAATACTTGCAGTCACGCATTTCTTATTTGTGCCATTCAATTTGCGGTGTCAGACAGTTAAAACCGGACTGGAGGTTCTGGCCAAAAACAAATTTGAAATGCTGAAGAGCAAAAAAGTAGGCCTGATTACGAATATAACGGGGGTAGACAGGAACCTGCAGTCGGGTATTGATCTGATTTTCAAGGCACCGGGAGTGATGCTTACAGCACTCTACGGGCCCGAGCACGGAGTAAGGGGGGAATATGCTGCCGGTGAAATTATCGGATCAGCAACTGATCCATCGACTCACCTTAGAGTTTTCAGTTTATATGGAAGCACGAGAAAACCCACAAAAGAAATGCTTGAGGGGATAGATCTCCTCGTTTATGATATACAGGATATAGGTTCAAGATCATATACGTTTATCAGCACTCTCGGACTTGCAATGGAGGCAGCTGCGGAAAACAACATTCCATTTATTGTACTGGACAGACCGAATCCGCTTGGCGGATTAAAAATGGAAGGGCCTCTTGTGGAAAAAGAATTTACCTCATTTGTCAGCCAGTATCCGATACCTTATATACATGGCATGACAGTCGGAGAGCTTGCCATGTTCCTCAACGGCGAGGGACTGCTTAAGAACGGCATCAAGTGCAATCTCCGGGTTATTAAAATGGAAGGCTGGAAAAGGCAGATGAGCTTTGAGGAAACCGGATTGCCATGGGTTCCATCATCGCCACATATTCCCCATTCCGTCACCTGCCAGTTTTATCCTTCGACAGGCATCCTTGGTGAACTCTATGTGGCAAGCATCGGGGTTGGCTACACATTACCATTTCAGACATTCGCCGCAGAATGGATAAATGCCGATTCGCTGGCACACAGTATGAATGCTCTGGGTCTGCCCGGTCTGATCTTCAGGCCTGTTCATTACAAGCCATATTACAGTGTTTCACAGGGTAAAATGGTACATGGAGTACAGATCCATTTAATTGACGCCAAAGTTGCCATATTAACCCTGATCCAGTTTTATCTGCTGCAGGAAACTCATAAATTATGGCCCGGGAATGATCTGTTTGCTTTATGTGAAAAATCACGGCTTGACATGTTCGACAAAGTCTGTGGAACAGATAAGATCAGAAAAGAGTTTACAAAAAGCTACAGGGTAGACTCTATACTTGAACTTTGGAATGGTTCTGTTCCGGCTTTCAGGAAGAAGATCCAGCCTTACCTGTTGTACTGAATACTGATCAGATAAGCTTTTCTTATCTGACCTCTCCCTCCATACTCTTTTCAAGTTCACTTGCATGCGTTAGAAACTCATCAAGCATCATTTCCTTATGGAATATCATTCCGTGGGTTGAACGGATCTTGGGGCTCTCGTTTTCATAGAAGAAGTCTTTGCCCAGAACAAGCTGAACAGCCTTAAACTGTTCAACCCATATCAGCTGTGAAAGATCGCTGAATGGTCCGTCAAGCTCGTAACTTGGGAATGAAGCATCCACCTGGCTTATATAGCAGTCTTTAAATGATTTCTCCAGCACAGCCATTGAATTCAGTGATACAGGAGTGAACACGTTGGCTTCTGACGGGTGGAATCTGAACCAGACATTTCTGTAACCGACAATTCTCAATTTTGACAGGTCCTCTTCCTGCTTCCAGATCCTGAGAGCCTGAGCCAGTGCCTTTAGCACTTTATAATGAGTATCCGGTCCTGACCCTTCCGGATCATATGCCATGCTCACAATTGTCGGCCGGACTTTTCTTAGCATCATCAGGATCGGCTCGACATCACGCTTTGTGTTCGGCTGGGGCGTAAAGATATCACCGGTATAAAAGCCTAGCCGCAGGTGCTGAATATCCTGAACCTTTACTCCGTAATGAGCCCATACAAGCTCCTCCTCGAACTCACGGATCATTCCTTTGAGCTTCTGAATATCAGGAGGATTTTTCTGACCACTGTAGCTGGATCTCAGTAATTCAATGTTTTTCTCAATCTGGTCAGTCAATTCCTTCGCGGATTTCAGATTGTACACATCGACCATCACCCTTATTATTCTGTGACATACTCCCCTCAACTTCCCGGGTTCATCTTTTGCCGCAATTTTATCGAGATAATGGCTTACATCCTTATCAAACTTGTACTTGTATCCCTTTTCAAAGAAATCGGGATATTCAATCATCTTGACTTTATCCTGTTCAATATGATTCAGGGTCTCCTGCAGGAAGTCTTGAAGCATATCGTTGGTAACAGCCGTAAAGCCTGAGGTACAAACGGTGAAGTGAAACTTGTTGGATGCCTCCCTGAGCTGCGGAATTATGCAGGGAAATATTCCCAGCATAATATCATCATGATGCGGGCCTGTATGAAGGAATACCTGGTTCTGTTCTTTCCTGTTGCCTCTGATAATTTTCTGTTTTGTGGCATCAATTACCTCCTGCACACGGTCTATGCTCAGGTTGGGAATGAGGCAGCAGTATCTGTCATTTTTCACATCCTCAATTTCCAGCTTATGGGCATACTTATCTATTTTATGGCAGAGATCAAAAACAGCCTTTTCCGTTTTTTCAAATGTCCATTCTCCTTCCCTGTAGTATTTTTCAATGCTGTCATGAAGACGTACAGCAGCTCCTTCGGTAAGATAAAAACGCGCATTTTTCTGTCTCTGCAGGGCTGTAGCCGGGTAGATATTATCAGGAGGATTTTCAAGTGCATTTCTTACCACTGGTGCCTTTGCCTCACCGGCTGCAAATATTATCGACACCCCATCTCGATTGTAGGTTATGGTACCCAGTCCGATAGTTATAACAAGCCTGTTCCTTGACACTTCAATACCTCCCAG
>Ga0105106_10002708_pt1 | contig 12716 bp, 13 predicted proteins | sample PPLLaktember2015_5_FD_79109 | JGI IMG/M metagenome (GOLD analysis project Ga0105106, IMG submission 79109) | Freshwater sediment microbial communities from Prairie Pothole Lake near Jamestown, North Dakota, USA - PPLs Lake P8 Core (1) Depth... | ecosystem: Environmental > Aquatic > Freshwater >...
AGGGAATATAAAAATTAAAATAATATGATGATTAAAAGTATAATAAAATATATAGTTCTGGTTTTCGTTGTTATGCAAACTTCGGTGAATTTTGCGCAAACTTTTGTAGCAACGGTTAGTCATTCCAAGATAGGATTGGATGATCAGTTTGATGTTTCATTTACATTTACTGCAAATAATGTTAATAATCTGAAGAATTTTTCACCTCCTGATCTTAGTAACTTTTATGTATTAAGCGGTCCTAATCAATCAACAAGCATGCAGTTTATTAATGGTGTTTCGTCCGGTTCAAAATCATTTTCCTATTATCTTAAAGGAAAATCTGTTGGAAAAGTAACAATCGGAAATGCATCAATTGATTTCAATGGGAAAACATATAAATCAGATCCTGTTACTGTTGAGTTTGTAAAAGGGACATCGCAGCCAAACCAGCAAAGCCAGGTTTCTGTTGATGAGGAGATTAGCCAGAATCTTTTTATTAAAGCAATTGCTGATAAACAGAAAGTCTATCAGGGTGAACAGATTACTGTTACTTATAAGCTTTATACAAGATTAAATATAGCATCACAGATGTCTGTAACCAAACTTCCTCAGTATAAAGGATTTTGGGCTGAAGAACTTGATGCCGATAAAAACATTCTCTTTATTACTGAAGTTCTGGATGGCAAACAATATAGAGTTGGTATTCTTAAAAAAGTTGCGTTATTCCCATCGCAATTTGGAGAACTTTCTGTAACTCCTTTTGAATTAAATGTTCCGGTTGTAATTCAGAAAAAGAAAAAAGGTAATAGTATTTTTGATGATTTTTTTTCAGATCCTTTCAGCAGAGGGGAAACAGTTGACTATCTTGCTAAATCAAATACATTGAAAGTTAATGTTCTTGCTCTCCCGGAAGAAAATAAACCTGAAACATTTGCTGGAGCTGTAGGTGATTTTAAGCTTACTACATCTCTTGATAAAGAATTAACAAAAACAAATGAACCGGTATCATTAAAAATAGATCTTAGCGGAACAGGAAACATAAAACTTCTTGATGTTAGTGAAATCAAACTTCCTCCCGGAGTTGAAAAATATGATCCGAAAATTTCAGAACAGGTAAATCGTTCCGGCAAAATTTCCGGTAAAAAAACTCTGGAGTATTTAATTGTTCCGAGGACACAGGGGACAAAGGAAATTCCTGAGATTAAATTTTCTTTCTTCAATCCTGCCAGGAAATCTTATGTCACATTATCGTCTCAACTGTACACTATTAAAGTAATTCAAGGTGATCGTGCAGCAGATATTGACATTAGCGGATTAAACAAAGAAAATATTCAACTTTTAAGCGACGATATACGCTATATTAAAACTTCAGAGGATGATCTGAATAAAAAAAGTGAATTGATGATTTATAAATTTGGTTTCTGGGCAGCTGTTGGCGTTCCGCTATTTGCCATTGTTGGCTTAATTGCTTTCAAGAAAAGAGATGAAAAACTTTCAGCCAATGTTCAATTATTACGGTATCAGAAAGCTCAGAAAGTTGCTAAGAGCAGATTAAAGATTGCCTATAGCCTGATGAATGCAAATAAAGATGTTGAGTTCTATACCGAGTTATCACAGGCACTGTTTGGTTATCTTGAAGATAAACTTCGTATTCCCAAAGCTGAATTCTCAGTTGATAGGGCAGTATTTGAATTGCAAAAAAGAAATGTTCACGATGATATTATACAGAAATTCCGGAAGACTGCACAGAAATGTGAGTTTGTAAGATTCGCACCTGAAAGTAATGGTATGGCTGCGATGAATGATATGTATAATGAATTATCTGAATTAATTATTGATATTGAAAAATCGGTTTCAGGAAAGAAAATATAATCTGTTATAAAAATGAAATATCACATGAAGTATAGCAATCAGTTTCGACACGCTCAGACTGACAATCGAAAAAAGTATGAATAAAAAAAATAAAAACATATTACCTTATATCCTCATAATATTCTTTTTCAATATTACGTTTACTTTTTCACAAAATGAAGAACAAATTTTTCAACAAGGAAATGAATACTTTGTGCAGAAGCAATTTGATAAAGCAATTGAATCTTACCGTCAGCTTATTAATTCAGGATATGAAGGAACCTCACTCTTTTATAATTTGGGCAATGCTTATTATAGATCAGGTAAGATTGGTTATGCTATTCTATACTATGAAAAAGCATTAAGGCTTTCTCCCGGTGATGAAGATATAAAACACAATCTCGCTCTTGCAAACTTAAAAACGATTGATAAGCTGGAATCTCTTCCACAGTTTTTCCTGTTTGATTGGTGGGAAGGATTACTTGCTTTATTTTCAACTTCGGGATGGACAATTATATCATATATTTTTTATATCCTTTTTATATTCTCAGTGGGATTTTATTTTTATGCAAAGAATGTTTTACAGCAAAAAATTGTTTTAATCTCTGGTTTAACAGGTTTACTATTTTTGATTTTTAGTTGTTCGCTATTAATGATTAAACTTAACAGAGAATTAAATGTTAAAAATGGAATTGTTATAGAAAATACAGTGAATGTGAAACTTTCTCCCGATCCGGCAAGTAATGATGCATTTATTGTTCACGAAGGTTTGAAAATAAGATTAGAAGATGAAGTTGATAATTGGGTTAAGATTAGGTTGGAAGATGGTAAAGTCGGGTGGATACAGGAAGATAATGCAAAAGTTATTTGATAATCAATAATTTAATAATCAAACTCAAAATTCGAAAAATGAAATTGATTTTTTTGATTTACGACTAGAATTTTTAACTAAATAAAAAAGAAAGGTAGTTCGATGAAAAGAAATCTTTTAATAGTGACGATGCTGATCTTCAGTGCAGGCATTTTGACTTTTGCACAGGAAAAATCAAAAGATGAAAAAAAAGATATAAAAATTGTTGTAGACAGCACAATAGTATTTAATACAATCTGCCCGGTTTCAACAGAAGATGCAGATCCTGAAATAACTTATACGTATAAAGGTAAAACTTATGCTCTTTGCTGTAAGAATTGTTTGAAGAAATTCAAAAATGATCCGGAAAAATATATCTCGAGATTAAGCGAAGATGGCAAATCAATTAAAAAGAAAAATGAATAGAAATATTAATTAGCTTAAAAAAGCTCCTGCTTTTTAGCGGGAGTTTTTTATTTTAAAGCAGCACCTTAAAATTTTTATTTATGGAAAACAGAAACTATAAAAAATATAACAACATCAAGCTTGCAATAGGGATCGGGAAAGGGATTATTTCTTTCATCCTGATTTTACTATTTGTATCTCTTGGGTATAGTACTCTTTTAGCGAATTACCTCTCAGGATATTTTTCAAATTCATATTTGCTCTTTATATCTTTTGTTTTTGCTATCGGCATTATAACTTCAATAATTTTTGCTCCTGTAAATTATTATACCGAATTTTATCTTGAGCATAAATACAATCTTTCCAATCAAACTTTTCTTAAATATATAATTGAACATTTAAAAGGATTGCTTGTCTCTATTATTATTGGTGTACCCATTTTACTTTTTTTCTTTTATGTATTGAATAAGTTTGGTTCACTTTGGTGGTTTCCTCTTGCGATTGGTTTGTTTATCATCTCTGTAATCCTTGGAAGGATTGCTCCTGTTCTTATTCTTCCACTTTTTTATAAAATAATTCCTGTTGATAATGAAGAACTGAAATCCCGAATTGAAAAGCTTTCCAAAGATGCAGGGATTAAAGTTGAGAACGTTTATAAATTCGATATGAGTAAGAATACTAAGAAGGCAAATGCAGCATTTACCGGGATTGGCAAATCAAAAAGAATTCTTCTTGGTGATACTCTTCTTGATAATTACACCGAGGATGAAATTGAAACTGTGGTTGCCCATGAACTTGGACATTATAAAAAGAAACACATTATAAAAAATATTATTATCGGAACAGCAACAAGTTTCTTAACACTTTTTTTAATTGCTTTACTTTATGAAAATTCAATCGGGCTCTTCGGATTTAATTCTATAATTGAAATTGATGCATTACCAATTTTATCCTTATGGGGAGCTCTCATTGGGCTTATTCAAAGTCCTTTCGGGAATATTCTTTCCCGTAAGTTTGAATATGAAGCTGACGAATATGCTGTAACTTCAACCGGTAAACCGGAACCTTTTATTTCAACTCTTGAAAAACTTACTGAACAAAATTTAGGTGATAAAGATCCACATCCTTTTGTTGAATGGTTCTTTTACAGCCACCCTTCAATCAAGAACAGGATAAATGCCCTAAAGAAATTTATTGATAAAAGAGGTAATCCATCATTCCCGAGAGAACTTGAGTTTGAAGGCAATTAAGTGACCTATCTAAAACTGTTATTGCTTTTAATCCATACAGCGATTTCATCTACATTAGCTTTGGTTCTCGTATTATTAGATCGAAGTCATAAAGCATATTTCATTCTTGTTAAAATTTTTTCAGGGCCTGTCCTTGCAATATCAGGAATTAAAGTGAAGATAACCGGTAAAGAAAATGTAATTCCGAAAACACCTTATATATTTGTCTCAAACCATGTAAACCTGTTTGATATTCCTGTACTCCAAAGATATGTACCGAATGATTTCAGTTTTGTGTTTAAAAAAGAAATTGTAAGAGTTCCTATATTTGGCTGGCAAATGACATTAGGACCTTATATTGTAATTGACAGGCAGAATCCTGAAAAAGCAATGAAGAGCATAGAGAATGCAAAGAAGATGCTTGTAAATAGAAAAATATCTGTCCTGCTTTTTCCTGAAGGTACAAGAAGCAAAACCGGAGAAATGCTTCCTTTTAAAAGAGGGGCTTTCCATCTTGCAGCACAGATTGGATTTCCTATAATTCCTGTTACAATTTTAGGGACAAAAAATCTTTTCCAGATGAAGCCGTTAAGAATAAATTCTGGCAATGTTACTCTTAATTTTGGTAAACCAATTCCCGCTGATAATATAAACAACAAGAAAGAAGAACTTGAACTTATGGCAAAAGTAAGAGATATTATAAGCGAAAATTATAAGGAATTATCAGGTGTCGGTAACTCTTAAAGAAGTTGAACATATTGCAGAACTTGCCCGGCTTAAATTTTCAAAAGAGGAACTTGAAAATTTTACACATCAGCTTAACCAGATACTTGAGTATATGGAAAAGCTGAATGAGCTTGATACAAAAAATATTGAGCCGTTATCTCATCCGATTGAAGGGAATAATATTTTCAGGGAAGATAAACTAAAACCATCAATCAACAGGGAACAAGCGCTTAAGAATGCACCTGATAGTGATGATGGATTTTTTAAAGTTCCGAAAGTAATTGGATAAATCCTGCATAAAACCACTTTCTCTTTTGAACTTCCAATCTTAAAAAGTAATTTTAAGCTAGTTAAAAATTATCATTTAAAATGATTGTAGGAATAATCCCCGCTCGTTTTGCTTCATCAAGATTATTTGGTAAAATACTTGCCGATATTGGCGGTAAGCCAATGATCCAGCATACTTATGAGAATGCAAAAAAATCTAATCTCCTTAACGAAGTAATACTTGCAGTTGATGATGCTAAAGTTGCCAAAGTTGCTGAAGGTTTCGGTGCAAAAGTGATTATGACACCGAAAGATATTCAGTCCGGTTCTGACAGAGCCGCTTATGTTGTGAAAAATCTTCCTGAAGCTAAAATAATTGTGAATATACAGGGAGATGAGCCTTTCATTAAAAGCACAATGATTGACCAGGCAATTGAACCTTTATTGTTTGATAAAAGTGTTAACATCTCCACGCTTGCAAAAAGGATTGAATCAATTGAAGAATTAAGATCTCCTTCAGTTGTAAAAGTTGTTTTTGATTATAATAATTTTGCTATGTACTTCTCACGTTCACCGATTCCTTTTGTAAGAGATGCAAAAACCAACAGCGAGAAAATTCAGCTTGCGGAAATTTATAAACACATCGGGCTTTATGTATTCCGGAAAGAATATCTCTTAAAGTTTACAAAACTGCAGCCGACTGATCTTGAAAAAACTGAAAAGCTCGAACAGCTTAGAATGCTGGAAAATGGTTTTAAAATAAAAATAGTAACAACTGAGTTTGATACAATATCTGTTGATACTCCCGAAGACCTTGAGAGGATTAGGAAATATTACCAGAAATTCATTGCAATGAAAGATAAAATATAGATTATGAATAAATTGATTTTGCCTCATTAAAAAAATAGTATTATTTTAGAATATGGATTGTATCTTTTGTGATATTATTGAAGGAAAATCTGAAGCTGAAATTCTTTATCAGAATGAAAAAATTATTTCCTTCCTGGACATAAGACCTGTTAATTATGGACACGCGCTTGTAATTCCCAAAAAGCATTATGAAAATTTTCTTTCGGTTTCTGTTGATGAATTTGAATATTTACTGAGAGCTATGCAGTTTATAGCTGCTGCGGTTAAAACAGGTGTTAATGCTGATGGGTTTAATCTCATTGTTAATAATGGTAAAGCCGCCGGACAAACAATCTTTCATTTTCACTTTCATATTATACCGCGATACTCTAACGATTTTAAATTTAAACCGGAGTTTAAAAAATATTCCGACGGGGCAATGAAAGAATTTGCTAATAAAATCAGGTCTGAAATAAATAAGCAAAAAGATTCATTTAATGGATAAGAAAATAAGAGTTCTTGTAGCTAAAGCAGGACTTGACGGACACGACAGAGGAGCCAAAGTTATTGCGGCAGCTTTACGTGATGCAGGAATGGAAATTATTTATACAGGCTTAAGACAAACTCCGGAAATGATTGTTGAAGCAGCGCTTCAGGAGGATGTTGATGTAATCGGTATTAGTGTTTTATCAGGTGCACATATGACTATCTTTCCGAAGATATTAAATCTTATGAAAGAAAAAGGGTTGAATGATGTTCTCTTAACAGGTGGGGGAATAATTCCTGAAGAAGATATTAACGAACTTAAAAAAATTGGTGTTGGAGAATTATTTACTCCTGGGGCTACTACAACAAAAATTGCCGACTATATTAAAACCTGGTGTGAAACCCATCCTAAAAATTAAGTTAAATATCAGGACTTTAATTTCCGGCATCAATATCATCACACCAAAGTAAAACAAAGATCTCTTAATTGAAATTAAAACACCTTATGAGTAATTTTACATGTGAATTCTTGTTATTTCTAATTATTTAATCTTAAAAGGAGTATTAGAGTATGGCTGTTAAAGTTGGTATAAACGGATTTGGTAGGATAGGAAGACTTGTTTTGCAGGCTTTAGCTGAAAAAGGAACTTTGGGAAAAGATATTGATGTAGTTGCTATTGTGGATATTACAACCGATGCAAAATATTTTGCCTACCAGTTTAAATATGATTCGGTTCATGGAAGATTTAAAGGCACTTTAAATACAGAAAAAAGTAAACCTGATGCTGAGAGCGATGATGTTCTTATTGTAAATGGGAATAAGATAAAATGTGTTATGGCTACAAAGGAACCATCGCAATTACCCTGGAAGGAATTAGGTGTTGAATATGTAATTGAATCAACAGGATTATTTACAAGTTCAGATAAGGCACAAGGGCATATTACTGCAGGAGCCAAGAAAGTAATTATATCAGCTCCCGGTAAAGGCGATGTAAAAACAATTGTACTTGGTGTAAATGATCATGAATATGATCCGGCAAAGCACCATATTATTTCAAATGCTTCCTGTACAACAAATTGTCTTGCACCTGTTGTTCATGTTATTCTGAAAGAAGGTTTTGGAATTGAAACAGGATTGATGACAACTATTCATTCATATACTGCAACTCAAAAAACTGTTGATGGACCTTCCAAGAAAGACTGGAGAGGCGGTAGAGCTGCTGCAATAAATATTATTCCTTCATCAACCGGTGCTGCTAAGGCGGTTGGAGAAGTTCTCCCTGTAACAAAAGGGAGACTTACTGGAATGTCTTTCAGAGTTCCGACTGCAGATGTTTCTGTTGTTGATTTAACTTTCAGAACAGAAAAAGACACTTCGATTGAAGAGATTGATAAAGCATTAAGGAAAGCTTCCGAAACTTATTTAAAAGATATTCTTGGAGTAAGTGATGAAGAAGTAGTCTCAACAGATTTTATTCATGATGACCGCTCTTCAATTTATGATGCTTTGGCAACTCTTCAGAATAATCTTAAAGGCGAAAAAAGATTCTTCAAAGTTGTTTCCTGGTATGATAATGAGTGGGGTTATTCCTGCAGAGTAGCCGATCTTTTATTAAAAATAATTAAGAAATAATTAACAGAGGCTGAATGTATTCCACACTTGATGCGGAATCTGCAGCCTCTATATTAACCTTATTGTTCATTTCAAACTAATTCCTGTTTGAAAAGGATTTTAAAATGAAAAAACTTATTATTGATAAACTCGATCTGAAAAATAAAAGGGTTCTTGTTCGTGTTGATTTTAATGTTCCGCTCGATGAGAATCTGAATGTTACTGATGATATAAGAATAGTTTCATCTTTACCAACTATTAAAAAAATTATCTCCGATGGCGGTAAAACTATTTTAATGAGCCATCTTGGAAGACCAAAAGGAAAAGTGAATCCTAAATACAGTTTAAAACCTGCGGCAGAGAGACTTGGAAAACTGCTTGGGAAAAATGTTGCTTTAGCTCCTGATTGTATTGGTACTGACGTTAAAAATGTTGTGAATAAGATGAACCCCGGTGATGTTGTATTATTAGAGAATCTCCGTTTCCATGAAGAAGAAGAAAAAAACGATCCTGGTTTTGCAAAACAATTATCAGAGCTTGGTGATATTTATGTTAATGATGCTTTTGGTTCAGCTCACAGGGCACATGCATCAACTGAAGGAGTAACAAAGTATATTAGTAAAAGTGCTGCCGGCTTTTTAATGCAGAAAGAACTTGAATATCTTGGAGGCGCAGTTACTTCTCCTAAAAAACCTTACTGTGCAATCCTTGGTGGAGCAAAAATCTCTGGTAAGATAGATGTAATAAATAATCTTCTTGATAAAGTTGATACGATGTTAATCGGCGGAGGAATGGCTTTTACTTTCTTTAAAGCGCAGGGAAAAGAAATCGGGAAATCTCTGCTTGAAGCAGAAAAACTTGAACTTGCAAAAGAATTACTTGATAAAGTTAAAAAGACTAAAGTAAAATTTTTATTACCTGTTGATGTTGTTGCTGCAGATGAATTTAAAAATGAATCACCATTTGAAACTGTAAGCATAGATAACATTCCAGTAAGTAAAATGGGATTGGATATAGGACAGGAAACAATTAAATTATTCAGGCAAGAGATATTAAAATCAAAAACAGTTGTATGGAACGGACCAATGGGCGTTTTTGAAATGCCTAATTTTGCTAAGGGGACTTTCGAGATTGCAGAAGCTCTGGCTGAAGCAACAGCTAAAGGTTCGGTTACAATCGTTGGTGGTGGTGATTCTGCCGCAGCAATTGCACAAGCTTCACTTGAAAATAAAGTTTCTCATGTATCTACTGGTGGAGGTGCTTCTCTTGAATTTCTTGAAGGGAAGGTTCTGCCAGGTGTTGCTGCATTAACAAATGTTTAAAATTTTATAATATACCAGATTATTGAAATCTGGCATATTAAATATATATAAAAAATAAGGAGCTGAGTGAATACTTACTATAGACCAAGCGGATTTGGAGGATTTAGTCTTTTTCCACCGGTCATAAAAAACTTACTGATTATTAATGTTGCTGTATTTTTTTTCCAAACGCTTGGTGAACGTATATCTGTTGGAAATGGATTTACTTTAGAGAATATATTTATGGAATATTTTGCTCTTATTCCTTTAGAGGGACTTAATATTGGTACTTTAGGCAACCAGGTAATTCAATGGAATTTTTTACCCTGGCAATTAATTTCTTACCAATTCTTGCACGGTGATTTTGGACATATCTTTTGGAATATGTTTATTTTGTGGATGTTCGGAATGGAAATAGAAAATTACTGGGGCTCAAAAAAGTTTCTAATTTATTATCTCTTATCTGGAATAGGTGCGGGGCTTTGTCACTTATTCATTTCACCTTTAATTGGAGGTGGCCTCGCTCCGGTTATTGGTGCATCAGGTGCTATTTTTGGTGTAACAATAGCTTTTGCAATGATATTCCCCAACAGGTACATATTTCTTTATTTCTTTATTCCGATTAAAGCAAAATACTTAATCGGGTTTTATCTGATTGCATATAATTTATTACCTCTGCTTTATGGTGAACAAAGTAACATTGCGCATCTCGCACATCTCGGTGGTGCTCTTACAGGTTTTATTTTTATTCTGCTTGATAAGAATACTCATGTGGTTTTCAAAGATCTTTTCACCAGATCATCTTACCGGACAACAAAGCCTTTTAATCCTCTGGGTGGATTAACAGATAAGTTTAAAAAGAAGGAACAGGTTCAGGATGCTAAGTATTATGAGATTAAAGATGAAGATGAAGTAACCCAGGAAGATATTGACAGGATACTCGATAAAATAAGCCAATCCGGTTACCAGAATCTAACTGAAAAAGAAAAAAAGATCCTTTTCCAGGCAAGTAAAAAATGAATTGAAAGTATGTAAGTCGTCCTATGATTTTAAATCTTAGACTCCTCCTTTGCTTAAGCCTTTTTTTGTCCGGTTGTTCAGATGATAAAGTAATTGAAGAGGAAAAGCTCGTCTTAATATATACTGATTTGCTTATTGCACAAGATACTGTTTCTTTAAATGATAAAGATTTGGATAGTTTGAGATTATCTGTTTTGAAGAAATATGATGTTGATGAAAATAACTATGATGAAACGATTAAGTATTACAATGAAGATTTACAGAGATGGGAAATCTTTTTTGATAAAGTGACTAAACATTTAGAAAACCTCCAAAAGAAAACTAAATGAATTTAAACTTTGCAACAGCTATTCTCAACATCGGGTAAGTAACAGAATTATCCAAACGAAGCTTAAGATCCTTCAAATCATTATAACCTTTCTCAATCTCAGTTTTTATTTTTTTAAGTTCATTTGAATTAAACAAGTGCTCAATATTTATTTCCGGTTCATACTCGATTATGCTTTCTATCTGCATTGAGATAATGGATTCCGAAGTTTTTCTTAGCTGGGAAATATCTTTTAAGTTGTAACCTTTCTTAAGTAAAGAATATGTCTCTTGTATGTTAGTAGGAATTATTCTTTCCTGCGATGCAGTTAAGTTAGATTTAGGCTCATCTCTGTAATTTCTTATTATCTCAAGAAAATCCTCACCTATTTTATTAAACATACGAGGATTTGTGTGTTGTATTGATAAGAACTCTTCTTTTGTCAAAGGTTTTTGTTTTGCGATTTCTCTTAAAATCTCATCAGGACAAATTATTAATCCATTCTGACTAAACTTTTTTGCAGCCTTACTTCTTGCCTCTCTTAATAAATTAAAGAGAACAAGATTTTCCTGGTAGTCTTCAGTATCATTTATTAAACCGGGAATGATTTCCTGTCCAATTTGCTGTAAACCTTTGGAAGAAATTTTCAGGACTTTTGTTTTGTCTCTTATTTGTTCGATCAATCCCTTTTCAATTGAAGAATGAATAAAGCTTTTTAATTCTTCACGGTTGTAATTTCTGCAAACACCAAAAGATGAAATACCTAGGTTCTCAAAAGATTTTGCTGTTCCTCTCAAAATATTTATAAGAAGATTTTCTGTTAAATTCTTTTTACTTTCAGCAAGAGTTTTAAGTACAACTTCAGAAATATATTCCCTGACATTGTCACTATACTTTGTGTCAGTCAAACACCTGTCGCATTTGTTGCAACTGTAACCTTCAATATTTTCTCCAAAATATTTCAAGATGAATTGAAAACGGCAGCCATCCGTAAAAACATAATCAACCATCTTTTCAACCTTTTTCTGCAGATTGATGTAACTTTCCAAAATCTTTTTATAGTCAAGCTTTAAATTTTTTTCTTCAATCCTTGGCCGGATTAGAATAACACTTTCGTTTGATAAAGGTTGTTCATAAGATATTATTCCCATGTTGTTAAGTATAGTCAGGGTTTCATTTGTCTCATAAAAATCTAATCCAAGCTTTGAAGAAAACTGAGATATGGAAACATGCATTGGACTTGTAAAAATTTCGCTACCAAATTCCCTGACAAGTAGAAGGAGCAATTCTTTTAAAGAATTGTTTACAAAACCTTTAACAAAATCTTTTAATCTTTCTTTATTCCAAAGGATTTGAATTTTTTCCCTTCTGTCATATTCCGAAAGAAGCTTAAGATAACCGGCCGATTCAAGAAATCTCAATGAAGTATAAATCAATCCTTTTGATATTTCTTTTTTAGCATAAGCAGAAATGAATTCATTATTTAATGGAATCTCTTTTTCAGAAATATTCCCAACAGCAACTCTGCCGTAATCGCAAATAGCATTATAGATTTTTTGAATTATATCTTTATTTGGATGAGATTGGGAAATAAAATAATTCTGGATCTTAATATCCTGTTCATCGTGAAGTAAAAACACATCTGATTCTTTTCCGTCTCTTCCTGCTCTGCCGATTTCCTGGTAGTAATTTTCAATGGAGCCGGGAGTGTTATAATGAATAATAATTCTTATATCCTTTTTATCTATACCCATTCCGAAAGCATTTGTAGCAGCAATTACTGGAACAACATCCATCAAAAAATCTTCCTGAACTTTTTTCCTTTCGATTG
>Ga0105106_10002709_pt1 | contig 12715 bp, 8 predicted proteins | sample PPLLaktember2015_5_FD_79109 | JGI IMG/M metagenome (GOLD analysis project Ga0105106, IMG submission 79109) | Freshwater sediment microbial communities from Prairie Pothole Lake near Jamestown, North Dakota, USA - PPLs Lake P8 Core (1) Depth... | ecosystem: Environmental > Aquatic > Freshwater >...
CATCAACACCCACATCGAATCGCGCGGCACAGGCGTCGGGGCCGGCCGGGACGTCACGGCCGAAGAGGGGCCTCTCGTCGAGCAGGTCCGGTCGATCACGGACACCGTCGTGGGCCGCGCCTGTTGCCACAGCATCCTTATCCGGCGCCAGGGCGACCGGCTCTCCGTCTCGCTGCACTGCGGCTTCGATCCGAACCTGCCCGTCATCGAGGCCCACAGGCTCTCGACGAGCATCGAGGAGGCCCTGAAGCGGGCGGTGCCCTCGATCGACAGGGTCCTCGTCCACACCGAGCCGGAGTTCCTGGGCTGATGGGACAAGACAAGGACAAGGACCCGGTGACCCCGGCGGTACGGGCCCTCCGGCAGGCCGGCGCCGCCTTCACGGGCCATCCGTACGCCTACGTCGAGCACGGCGGCACGTCGGCGTTCGCGAAGGAAGCCGGGATCGACGAGCATCGCGTCATCAAGACGCTGATCATGGAGGACGAGACGAGGAAGCCGCTCGTCGTGCTGATGCACGGTGACCGCGAGGTCTCGACGAAGGAGCTGGCGAGGACGCTGGGGGTCAAATCGGTCCGGCCGTGCCCGCCGGAGACCGCCGAGCGGCACTCCGGCTACATGGTCGGCGGCACGTCGCCCTTCGGCCTGCGCAAGCCCATGCCGATCTACATCGAGGCGACGATCCTGGCGCTCCCCCGGATCTACATCAACGGCGGGAAGCGCGGATTCCTGGTCGAGATCGACCCCAAAGAGCTGGCCCGGATCCTCGAGCCGGCCCAGGTCCGCGTCGCTGTCTCCTAAAGGCCGCCCGTCTGGGACGATCCTCCGGTTCAGGCGAGAAGGCTGCCGCTGATTACGGTCACGGCCAGGCCGGCGATCTTGACCCGGTCGCCGTCGAGGGCGAGATGGAGGACGCCGCCGCGGGCCGAGGCCTGGTAGGCCATGAACGTCCTTTTCCCCAGCCGTTTCGCCCAGTAGGGCACGAGAACGGTGTGGGACGAGCCGGTCACCGGATCCTCATCGACGCCGACCGCGGGCGCGAAGAAGCGGGATATGAAATCGAAGCGGCTGTCGGAGGACCGGCTCGTGACGATGACGCCTCGCGCCGGGAGCGACCGCAGGGTGGCAAAATCGGGCTCGACGCATCGGACCGCGCCTTCGTCGGCCGCTTCGAAGAGGATGTCCTCGGCGCTCATGCCGATGTAGACGGGCTTGATCCCCAGGGCGCCGACGACAGCCCCGGCCCAGTCCGGCGGCTCGGGGCGGGGCGGCCGGGCCGGGAAATCGAGCTCGATAAGAGCGCCGTCCCGGCGGGCGGTGAGGAGACCGCTCAGCGTCTGGAAGCGGGCCTCGCGGTCCGGGGGCAGGAGCCCCTGTTCCCAGAGGCTGTGGGCCGTGGCCAGGGTCGCATGGCCGCAGAGCTTGACCTCGACCTTCGGCGTGAACCAGCGCAGACGGAAACCGTCGCCCTCGGGCAGGGGGAAGGCCGTTTCGGCCAGATTCATCTCGGCCGCGACGCTCTGCATCCAGGCCGCGTCGGCCGGACCCGGAAGGAGACAGACGCCGGCGGGATTGCCTTTGAACGGCTCCTCGGTGAACGCATCGACCTGGAAGATGGGGATGGGCATGACCGCCTCCTGCGCAGCGTTTTCGGAGGGTTCAGGATATCACATTTGCCAAGCCCGCCTCATCTCTCTTATGATGAGCGGCGGGACGATCCCCTCCGGGGACCGTCCCGATCGGGCGGTCCCGAAGGAGCGGCCATGGACCACGCGCAGAACCCATCCCCGTACGACGCCCCGGATCTATACGATCTCCTCTTTGATTCGCTCGACTTCGACGTCCCTTATTGGGTCGAGACGGCGCGGGCCGCCGGAGGCCCGGTGCTCGAGATCGCCTGCGGCACGGGCCGCCTTCTCCTGGCCATCCGTAAGGCCGGCCTCGCCGTCGACGGCCTCGATTCGAATCCGGCCATGATCGACCGGCTGAGGGACAGGGCCGGAGCGGCCGGCCTCGGCGTCCGGGCCGAAGTCGCCGACATGCGGGACTTCGATATGGGCCGTCGCTACAGCCGTATTTTCTGCGGGTTCAACGGCTTCGCCCACTGCGAAACGATCGCGGACCAGCTCGCTTGCCTGCGCGCGTCGCTCCGGCATCTCGAGCCGGGCGGAGCCCTCGTCCTCCACATGTCCTATCCCGGGCCGGCCTACTGGTTGGAGCCTGAGGGGAAGGCTGTCCTGGAGCACGAGGCGCCCCTTCCCGGCGGGGGCAAGGTCCAACTCTGGGACAACCGCGTCAAGGACATCGTCGTCCAAAGACAGGATTCGGTGGTCGAGATCTGGGAGCTCGACGCATCGGACCGGCCGAAGTCCGTCCGCAAGTTCTCGACGGCCCAGCGCTGGGTCTACCGTTTCGAGCTCGAGCTGCTTTTCGCCGCGGCCGGGTTCGCCCGGTGGGAATTCCTCGGCGGCTTTGACGGCCGTCCTCTCAAGGCCCCCGACGATCAGATGATCGCCTGGGCTTTTAAGAGCTGAGCTTCCGGCGGCTGTGGACATTTCCGCGGGTCGGAGCTATCGTTCTCACGGGAGGGCCTTATCGATGGACATCCGCATGCCTGCCGCCGTGCTCGTCCTTCTCGCCGGAGCGCTCGTCTTCTCCGCCTGCCAATCGGACACGCCGCCCGTGGATGAGCCGGACGTCGTTGTGGACATCTCCGGGAGCCCCGTTCTGCGCCAGGTCGAACCCGGGCTCGTCCTCGGCGCCAACTTCGGGGCTTGGGTCTCGCACACCAAGCTCGGAACCGCGACGCGGGACCTGGTCAAGAGCCTCCGGCCCTCGGTCGGCCGGTTCCCCGGGGGGAACCTGGCCAACAATTACTGCTGGAAGGCCCAGAAGGTCAGCGACAACGATCACCTTGTCTGGAACGATTGGAGCTGGGGGACGGATGTTGATCAGTTCATCGCCTTCATGGGGTCCATTGGCTGCGTGCCCATGTTCTCGCTCAATCCCTTCGATCACACCATCGACGGCGAGCCCCACAGCGCCGCGTTCGAAGCCGCCGATCTGGCCGCCCTCTTCGTGGCCGGAGGTTTCGCCGGGGCCTATTTCGAGGTTGGGAACGAGAACGACGGCTCCTGGAATCCCATGCTCAGCATCGCCGAATACGCCGACCGGTTCGCCCTCCTGATGAGGGCGGTCCGGGCGATCGACCCGGCGGCGCAGGGCATGGGCCCGGTCGGTTCCGGGGAAGACATGACGTGGATCAACGGCTTCCTCGACCGCCTCACGCTTCTCGGAGCGACGGACCTCCTCGACTGGATCAGCTTCCATCGCTACGGCGGCTGGATCTCCAACGGCAATCAGAACGGCATCGACCTTGACGATCCGCAGGAGTACGGCGGGAATCTGGAGACGATCCGGGCCGCGCTCGATTCCCGCGGGCTCACGCGGGTCAAGATCGCCGTCACGGAGCTGAACGCCGCGATCTGGGACGTCGGCTGTACCCGCGACCAGTTCACGATCAAACAGGGGCTGTGGCTGGCCGACGCCCTCGGCGTCTCGCTCATGAAGGCCGACGCGGCCAACGTCTGGATCCACCTCCACCCCGGCGCCGACCCCCATTCGCTCATCGACGACGGGACAGACCCGCCGCGGCCGACCCGGAACTACTGGCCCGTGGCCCTCGCGGCGCAGACGCTGGCGGGGACCGATCCGGCCGTTCCTGTCGACGTCCTGAGGGTCGAGCTCGACGCCGGGCCTTCCGTGATGACGGGATACGCAGTGGGCAAGGCCGGCGCGGGCCTGGGCGTTCTGCTCATCAACAAGTCCGGCGCGGCCCTCGATGTCGCCGTCGATCTGCCGGGCCTTCCGGCGAGCGTCTCGGGCCGGCGCATCGGGGCGGCGGAATACGACGCCTCCTCAGGTCCCGCGGCCATCCCCGTTTCGATCGAATCGGGGCGGGCGCGCCTCTCCGTTCCGGCGACGGCCATGGTCGGCCTGGAGATCCGCTGAGATCTCAGAGCTTGAGCAGGAGCCGTGCGGAGACGGCGCTCAGCCAAGAGACGAGGCCCCCGAGGGTCGTCCCCCAGACGAGGTCGACGAGGGTCACGATGGCCGGCCAGCCCTTGACCGTGGCCAGGTTGGTCAGATCGTAGGTGGCGTAGGACACGAGCCCCAGGAACGCCCCGAGCAGAAGGGCTTTGAGCGGCGCGCCCGCGGCCAGGCCGGGCCGGATGGCGAAAACGATGAGGCCGGCGATGAACAGCAGATAGAAGAGGATGGCCGCCGGCCAGACGACCTTGGGGGACATCAGGAACCCGAGGTGCCTGCGATAGAACGTCTTGGCCACGACCCCCAGCCAGACCATGTCGATCAGGAAGAAGATCCCCAGCGTGATGAGGTAAAGCAGAACGGTTTGACGGATCGTCATCGGCCCTCCTTGCCCGGCTGATTCAGCCTATTTCTTCGTTTCTTCGATCTTCTTGTAGAGCGCGTCGATATCGCGCTTGCCCCGCTCGAGATAGGGCACGCCCTTCTCCATCCACTCCGGCCTCGGCTTGCCGAGCAGGAAGTGGTCGAAGAACTCGTCCTGGTGGACGGTCCAGTGCTTCTGGTTCTCCCGTTCGCGCAGGCCGTGCTTCTCGCCGTTGTAGTTGAACATGTAGGCCTCTTTGCCGAGGCGGCGGAGGGCCGAGAAGAACTCGATGCCCTGGTACCACGGCACGGCGTCGTCTTCGTCGTTGTGGATCGAGAGGTACGGCGTGTCGACACGCTCGACCCAGAAGAGAGGCGAGTTCTCGAGGTACTGCAGGGTCCGGTTCCAGAGGGGCTCGCCGATGCGGCTCTGTGTCTTCTCGTACTGGAAGGCCCGGGACATGCCGGTGCCCCAGCGGATGCCGCCGTAGGCGCTGGTCATGTTCGTGACAGAGGCCCCCGCCTGGACGGCGGCGAAGATGTCGGTCTGGGTGATGAGGTAGCTGATCTGGTAGCCGCCCCAGCTGTGGCCCTGGATGCCGATCCGCTCCGGGTCGATGAAGCCCATGTCGAGGACCTTGTGGACGGCCGGGACAACGCACTTGAGCGCGCTCGCCCCCGGATAGCCGACCTCGTAGACGATGTCGGGCTGGAGGATGACGTAGCCGTTGCTGGCGTAGCGGGTGAAGTTGATGCTCGTCCCAGGCGAAGGCGCCTGATATCGGTGCAGGCCCGAAGCCAGCTTCTCGTAGATATAGACCATGAGCGGGTACTTCTTCGACGGATCGAAGTCTTCGGGCTTGATCAGGACGGCCGGAAGGCGCTTCCCGTCGGCGTTGGCGTACTCGATGAGCTCCGCCTTGCCCCAGTTGTACTCGGCCTGCTGGGGATTGGCGTGGCTGACCTTGCGCCCGGCGGCGAAGTCCGGGCCGCTGACCCAGAGGTCGGGGAACTCGTCGAAGCGCTGCCAGGTGAAGACGTAGGTGTCGGCGTCCTTGGCCTTCTGGAGAGAGCCGAATTGCTTGTCCAGCATGACGGCCTTGACCGGGTCGGCCGTGGGCGCCGAGAGGTCGACTCGGTAGGCGCCCGTGGCCCGGGTCTTCTCGTCCGTCGCCTGCAGGACGATCGGGCCGGCGGCCGGGATGGCCGGCTTATCGCGGTCGAGGCCGACGTAGCTGAAGGAGAGCCTGGCCTTGCGGCCCAGCCCGTTCGTGACCATGCGGCTCTTCGCGCCGTCGGGCGAGATCTCCCAGATGTCGTAGCGGTCGCGGATGAGGATGGATCTGTCGCCCTCGGTCCAGCCGGCGACCCCGTAGGCCCTCGGGTCGTCCGGCGTGTCGTGCTCCTCGTTGTCGAAGCGGACGGGGAGCTTTCCGGTCAGGTCGAAGCTCTTGCCGTCGGCCAGGCGATAGGAGCGCCAGACGTTGGCCTCGCCGTCGAAGTGATAGAGCCACCCGCCGCCGGGCGAGAGGGTGGCCCGGTTGGCGCTCTTCTCGAGGACCTTCTTCCGCGAGCCGTCGTAGATGTTGACGACGTAGACGTCGGCGTAACTCGTGTCCCACGAGACGAGCCGGCGATAGACCAGATCGGACATGCCCAGGGCGACCTTGGCGTCCTCGGACAGCATGATGCTCGGGATCTCCGCCGTGGCCAGCTGGACGAACTTTTTCTCCTTCGGGAGGAAGTGCATGACGCACATCAGCGTCCGCTTCTTCTCCTCCTCGGCCCGGACCTTTTGCATGGGCTGGAGGTCGGGGTCCTTCCAATTCCAGATGTCGACCTTGACCGGCTCGGGCGCGTCCTTGGGCTCGGGCTTGGGCGCGTCGGCGATGCCGAAGAAAAGCCGGCCGCCGTCCTTGGAGAACTGGAGCCGTCCGTTCTCATTGACGGCCATGCCCGTAGGGAAGCCCTTGGCTTGGGCCGGAACCAGCTCCAATGCCTTGGCGTCGGGAACAAGCTCTACGACGCCGGAAGGGGGCGCCGGTCTTTTCGCCAGTGGCGTCATTTTTGCCGCCCCGACGGTGGGTGACCAGTAGTAGAGCTTCGAGGACGACTTCTCGGCCTTGTAGTCGTCGCGGTCGCTCGTGAAGGCGAGCTGGCCGCCCTTCTCGTCGAAGGTCAGGTTCTTGTAGTTGCCGAGGCCCTTGAGCAGGGCCACGGTCTCGCCCGTCGCGGCTTCGAAGGCGAATGCGCCGTCGTTCTCCGGCGCCTTGGAGGAAACACCGTAGGCCAGCCAGGTGCCGGGCTCATTCCAGGCGTACTCGACGACCTCGGCGATCTTCGTCTCCTTGGCGGAGGCGAGCTCGCGGACGACGAGATCGTTGCCGGGCTCCTTTTTCTTCTCTTCCTTCTTGGGCTCCTCGGCCTTCTTCTCTTCCGGCTTGGCCTCCGGCTTCGCTTCGGGCTTGGCCTCGGGCTCCATCTTGGCCTCTTCCTTCTTGTCGGCGTCCTTCTTCTCGTCGGGCTTCTTGAGCGGCGGCTCGAGGAGGTAGGCGACGAAGGCGCCCGACTCCTCCGGGACCTTGAAGCTCTTGATCCGCTCGACGGTCGTCACCCGGCCGGTGGCCAGGTCCATGATGCCGAGGGCGCTCTTGGGCTGTTCCTCGGGTTTCTTCTTGTCCTTCTTGGCTTTGTCGACCTCCGCCTGGACCGGGGCGACCGTGAACACGACGAACTTGCCGTCGACCGTGATGACAGGCTGGCGGCCGCGGGCCGCGCGGTATTCCTTGTTCATCTGCAGGTTCAGGGCGACGAGCTCGCCGTCCCCGTCCTGCGGGACGAGGGCGTAGACGAGCCACTGGCCGTCGCGCGAAAGCTGGCTGCCTTGGATCGAGCGCCAGCCGTCGTAGGCGTCATAGGCCAGCGGCTTCTTCGCCCCGATCGGGGCGCCGGAACCCGTTGCCGCGACGAGCGGCAGGACGAGGACGGCGAGAAGCGCGATCCTCGGGAACCAGAACCGGCTTGTTCTTTTCATGGAGCCTCCTCGAGTGATGGGGCCTGTCCCCGCAGGGGCCGGACGTCCCGCCGGACTCACCCCGTGAAGTAGAGATATGCGGCCAGGATGAGAGCCAGCACGACGGCCGAGGCCACGACGTCCCGGGTCTGCCAGCTGGCCCTCGTCTCCCTCTTTTGCTCGGCCGTGACCGTGCCATAGGTCAGCCCGCTGATCTTCGCGTAGTCCGGCTTCTCCGTCAGATAGCTGACGACGACCATGACCAGGGCGCTGATGAGGAAGATGATCAGGCTGTAGTACTGGAAGAAGATATTGTTGACGACCCACAGGAACGAGCCCTCCGCGTAGGCGAATCCGCTCATGAGCTTGACGGGCGTGTCGACGGCCAGGCGGAAGAGCCCGAGCGCGAAGCCCGTGCCGAGGGCGGCCAGGCAGCCCTTGGCGTTCAACCGCTTCCAGAAGACGCCGAAGAAGAAGACGACGAAGATCGGCGGCGCGAGGTAGGACTGGACTCCCTGGAGATAGTCGTAAAGCCCGCGGCCGCCGCGGATGACCGGGATCCAGAGGAGGCCGATGAGGACCATGACGCCTGTGGCGACGCGGCCGATCCAGACCAGCCGTTCCTGGCTCACTTTGGGGCGCAGCCGCTGGTAGAAGTCCATGGTGAAGAGCGTCGCGGACGCGTTGAAGGCCCCGGCCAACGAGCTCATGAGCGCGGCGAGCAGCCCGGCCACGACCATGCCGCGGATGCCGATGGGAAGGACCGTGGCCACGAGCATGGGGAAGGCCGCCTGGGCGTTGGCCCGGACGAGCTCGCCGCCCCCGGCGAAGAGCTCCTGCTGGAGCGGCTGGTTCAGCCCGCTTTTGGCCAGGGCGAAGGCGATCATGCCCGGGATGATGAAGATGAAGACGGGCAGGAGCTTGAAGAAGGCCGCGGCGATGGAGCCCCGCCGGGCCTGGCGCTGATTGGGAGCGCCCAGAACCCTCTGGACGATGTACTGGTCGGTGCACCAGTACCACAATCCGATGATCGGCGCGCAGAAGAGCATGCCGATCCACGGGTAGTTGTTGTTGAAGTACCAGGCCATCCGGCCGGCTTCCTTGACCGGCGCCCATGTGCCTTCGATCCCGGCCGGGACGAGGGGCTTCCACAGGTTGAACATCTCCGAGCCGGCGATCTCCCGGAGCTGGCCCCAGCCGCCGAGGGCCTTCAGGCCGAAATAGGTCACGAGCGCCGAGCCGACGATGAGGACGAACGTCTGCAGGGCCTCCGTGTAGGCGACCGCCTTGAGCCCGCCCATGACCGTGTAGAGCCCCGTGATAACGATGACCAGGATGGAGCCGACCCAGAAGCTGTCGAGACCGAAGACGTTCATCTCCGGCAGGAGGACGCTGAAGACGATACCCCCGGCGAAGATGCCCACGGCCATCTTGGTCAGGACGTAGGCGACGAGCGAGATCAGGGAGAGGACCGTCCGGGCCGTCGGGGAGAAGCGCCGCTCTAGGAATTCGGGCATGGTAAAGATCCGCGAGCGCATGTAGAAAGGCACCATGACCCAGCCGAGGACAAGGAGGCACCAGGCATGGAGCTCATAATGGGCCATGGCGACGCCGTCGGTCGCCCCCGACCCGGCCAGGCCGACGAGATGCTCGGCCCCGATGTTCGAGGCGAAGATGGAGGCCCCGACGATGAGCCAGCCGAGGTTGCGGCCGGCCAGGAAGTAATCGTCGGAGGTCTTCTGCTTCTGGCGCATGACCTTCCAGGCCAGTCCGAGGATGATCCCGAAATAGACGAGGATGATGACCCAGTCGAGGGGTTTCAGTACGCCCATGTCCGCTCCTTCGTCGCGCGATTGCGGCCGAGCCCGATTTTACCTCAGCTCCGTTCCCTTCTTAAAGGGCTATTTTTGGAGGGCATGTCTCCCGGCTGTGCTCGGGTATCGCCCCTTGCTCCGACCGAAGCGAACGAAGTGAGCGGAGGGCAGAAGTTCGGTAGAGATACACAGAACCGGACTTCTGCGAAGTATCCTAGAAGAGCTCTTCTCATATTTCTTCCCAGCGCCGCCCCTGCGTGTCGCTCCGGGGCGGCGCTGATGGTCGCTTCTGGGACTTCGCTCCCTGCCGGCCCCCTCTCCACGGACGGGGATCTTCGGGGCGACAACCTCGCCGCCGCACGACGTGCCCCGTTTGAATAGAGCAAAGAATGGCGGACGGCGCGACTTAATCGTCGTCGTCGACGAGGGTCACGGCCCAGGCCGGATAGGGGGCGGCGCTGCCCTTCACGGCGTGCCAGAGGATGCGGTTGAGCGTGTCCTCGGGACAGGCGTCGATCCTCCGGAAGTTGAGCCTGCCCGATTGGACGGCGTGGCGCCGGAGCAGGACATCGGAGATCTTCTCCTTGGGCGGGTTCATCGTGTCGAGCGGGATCGCGTTGGGCACGGTCTCGAAGGGCCGGAAGTCCGGCGTCGCCGTGAAGCAGTCGAACATCGGCGTCGCCGTGGCGTCGAACTGGTTCATGGGCGGCAGGCCGAGGATCTGCTCGATCGTCCGCAGGATGCTCGTCGTGTTGTACTGGGTCGAGACGACCGCGCCGCGCTTCGTATAGGGGCTGGCGCAGTAGGCCGTCGTCCGGTAGCCGCTGACGTGGTCCCAGCCATTCTGGGGGTCGTCCTCGATGCCGAAGATGACGGTCTCCTTCCAGAAGGAGCTGAGGCTAAAGGCTTCGACGATGCGGCCGAAGGCCAGGTCGTTGTCCGCGGCGCACGCTTCCGGCGTCGGCGAGCCTTCGCTCGTCCCGCTGGTGTGGTCGTCGGGCAGGCAGACGAGGATGAGCTGGGGCATCCGCCCGTCCTTGTCCCACTTCGCGACCTGGCCGGCGATGGTGCGGGCCCGCCAAACGTCCGGGACGGCCATGTTCCAGCCGACGGTGTCCGTCGGCGAGAAGGGGGCGACGCTGGGGATGGAGGGGCGGCAACCGATCCGGACGAGGCCCCGGGCATGGCGGTACTCGTCGTAATAGTCGGCCCATTTCGGCTCGTCTTCGCGCGCCGGGTCCGTCCAGCCGCAGTCGGGGGCCATGAACTCGCCGAAGTTCCAGAGCGAGACGCCGTGTTTGAGGGCGTTGTCCCAGATGAAGCCGGTCGGGGCGTAGGCCAGGGCGTCGACCTCATCCGGGCCCATGCCGTCGGGGTAGCTCCGGGGCCAGCCGGCGAATGAGCGCTCGAGGTAGTCGGTGCCGAAGGCCGTCGTCGACCACTGGTGGCCGTCGGCGCTGAGGATGCCGCTGCAATAGGTGTTGTCGAGGAGGACGAACTCACGGACGAGCTTATGCTGGTTAGGGGTCACCTCTTCGCCGAAGATGCAGAGCGACGGGTCGCCGTTTCCCGCCGCGATGTCGCCGAGGACCTGGTCATAGGTGCGGTTCTCCTTGATGACGTAGACGATATGCTTGAAGACGCTCGGCTCGCCGATCCGCTCGGGCACGGGCCGGGCCGGCTGGCCGGGGCGCGGCCCGAGCAGCGCCTGGGCCATCCGCTCGCGGCGATAGTTGGCGTAGACGACGTCGGTCAGGTCCCAGAGCTCTTTTTGGGTGGGCTCGCGGATGATCGAGACCGAGCCGTGGTATTGGTGGGAATTGAAGCCCTTGACCCCGGGCACGGCGGATTCTGCGGGTTCGACGGCGTGGCCCTTGATATTGGCGACGCACAGCGTCCCTTGCCTGGCGTTCAGCGCGAGCGCGCCCGGGAACCAGCCGACGGGGACCAGCCCCTTCATCCGGGACTTCCGCTTTTTCGGAGCGAACTTGATTGCGGCGACCGCGTTCTGGGTGCCGTTGGCGATGTAGAGGGTCTTTCCGTTGCCGGAGAAGACGAGGGCGTTGGGCGAGGCGCCGAATAGATCGGCCGGGCTGGCCTTGGCCCAGATCGTCTCGGCGATCTCGTCGGTCGCGGTGTCGATGACGCTGAGATTGTCCGAGGCGGCGTTGGCGCAGACGACCCAGCGGCCGTCGGGCGAAACGGCCAGGGCTGAGGCGTGGAGATGGACGAGGACCTCGGACCTGACAATGCCGGCGGCGAGATCGATGACGCTGACCGAGCCTTCACTGGCGACGTGTCTGACCGGATCGACCCGGACCTCGGTGCCGCGGCCGGCCGGTCCGGTGAGATCACCCGGCGCCGGTCTGCGGCCGCCCCAGTTGCTGACGTAGGCCTTGCGGCCCGCGAGGACGACGTCGAAAGGCAGCGCGCCGACGTCGAAGGTCCGCAGGACCTTCGACGCCGCGGTATCGATCTCGAGGAGGCGGTTGGACAGGTTGCCGCAGACGTACAGCCGGAGCCCGTCGGGCGAGATGGCCAGCCCGGCCGGGATCTCCTCGGCCCGCCTCGGTGCGCCGGCCGGGGGGAGGGGGATCGTATGGGACGGCTCGACGGTCCCGTCGGGCCAGACCTGGAAGACCTTGATGCTGCCCTGGACGTTGCTCATGTAGATCCGGCGGCCGTCGGGCGCGAAGACGAGACCGGTGTAGCTCAGCTGGCCTTCGACGTCGGGATCAAGGATCATCGGCGACACGACCTCGGGATGCTGCTCCTCCTGCGCTTCGGCCGGGAGGACGACTTGCTGCTTGATCAGGCCGGTTCGGGCGTCGAGGATGATGATCTCGGGCGTCTTGCCGGAGACGGCCAGGAGCTTCCCGTCGGGCGACAAGGCCAGGGCCTGGGGACGAAGCCCGGGCAGGGTCGATTGGATGCCGAGCGGCGTCACGATCTGGTTGACGGGAAGGACCGTCCGCCCCGAGCCTTTGGCCCCGACCGTGTCCCGGTCCTGGGCCGCCGGCCGGCCGCTCCCGCCCGACGATACGGCCGTGAGGAGGACGATCGAAGCCGCCGCGGCGGCGCGGAGAAGCCGAGGTGCCATGTCGCGCTCCTATTTGATCAGTCGTTTTCTCATCATGCGGATGGAGACCGTGAAGACGATCGCCGCCATCGCGACGAGCACGGCCAGGCTCCCTCCGATCCCCGCCGCGGGCTCGCCGGTGAACAGGGTCCGCGAGATGCGGACGGCGTGGGTCAGGGGCAGGAACTCGGCCAGGACCTTCATCCAGCCGGGGAAGTTGTCGAGAGGGAAGAAGACCCCGGAGAAGAAGAGCATAGGGGTCATGACGAGCTCCGTATAGTAGCTGAAGAAGTCGAAGCTCGGGGCGATCGAGGTGACGATCATGGCCAGGGAGCCGAAGAGGATGCCGATGAAGACCATGAAGACGATGAGGAGGACCGCCCGCCAAGGCGCCGC
>Ga0105106_10002710_pt1 | contig 12714 bp, 8 predicted proteins | sample PPLLaktember2015_5_FD_79109 | JGI IMG/M metagenome (GOLD analysis project Ga0105106, IMG submission 79109) | Freshwater sediment microbial communities from Prairie Pothole Lake near Jamestown, North Dakota, USA - PPLs Lake P8 Core (1) Depth... | ecosystem: Environmental > Aquatic > Freshwater >...
CCGACGAGACGGAGAAGAAGCCCCACTTGCTCTCGCCTGTGGTCCGCAAGCTGATTCGCGAGAACGAGATCGACGTGTCCCAGTTGAGCGGCACCGGTGAGGGTGGGCGCATCACTCGCAAAGACGTCGAGGCCTTCCTGGAGTCCGGTCCGCCGGCCGCCGTGCCTGCCCCGGCGCCGCCACCGGCTGCGGTTGTCACTGAGCCTGCACCCGTCACGGGCGAGCCGGCGACGGCACCCGTTACCACAGAGCCTGGCACAACACCCGTAGCGCCGGTCGGGGAGGAGGTCGACCTGTCCCGTGTCCGGGTCCGCACCGCCGAGAACATGATCAAGGCAAAGGCAACGGCTGCCCATGTCTGGACCTCCGTCGAAGTCGACTACGAGCCTGTGGAGCGAGTGCGCCAGGCACACAAGGAAGAGTTCAAGGCCGCCGAGGGCTTCTCGCTCACCTATCTGCCATTCATCTCCCGCGCTGTGATCGACGCGTTGAGGGAATACCCGGTCGTCAACAGCTCGTTCAATCTCGAAGAGAAGAAGGCGACATTCCACAAGAAGCTGGATCTGGGCATCGCGGTGGATCTCGACCAGGGTGGCCTCGTGGTGGCCCGCATCAGGAATGCGGACGGCCTTCGCCTCGTCGGGATCGCCCGGCAGATCAGAGAGCTCGCCGAAGGTGCCCGGAGCGGGGCCCTCGGGGTGGATGACCTGACCGGCTCGACCTTCACGATCACCAACCCCGGGCCATTCGGCTCGTTCATGTCGGCGCCGATCATCAACGTCCCCAACGTCGCCATCCTCTCCACGGACACGGTGACCAAGCGCGCCACAGTGATCACGACTCCGGACGGTCAGGACATGATCGCGATCCGGCACATCGGCTATCTCGGGCTCACCTGGGATCACCGGGCCTTCGATGGCTCGACCGCCGTGCTCTTCTTGCAGAGGATCAAGCACAACCTGGAGACCTGGGATTGGGAGCAGGAGCTGGCTTGACGCTTCGCACCCGCTGGCTGGGTCGTCTCCCCTACGCCGAGGCCTGGGATCTGCAGAGGGCGATCCACGAAGGCAAGGTCGTGGGGCGGACCGAAGACGACTATCTGCTCCTGCTCGAGCACCCGCCGGTGTTCACGATCGGGAGGAACGGAGACCTGTCCAACCTCCTCGTGGATCGGGCGTCTCTCGGCGTCGAAGTGCATCATGTCGATCGGGGAGGCGATATCACCTTCCACGGCCCGGGCCAGTTGGTCGGTTATCCGATCCTCGCACTCGAGGACCCCAGGCAGATCGTGCCTTACGTTCGCCGTTTGGAGGAGACCCTGATCGCCACCCTGGCCGAGTTCGGCGTCGAGGCATGGGCCGAGCCAGGGTATACCGGGGTCTGGACCGCCAAAGGCAAGGTTGCGGCCATTGGAGTCAGGGTGGCCCGCCGGGTCACCATGCACGGGTTCGCCCTCAACCTCCACCCAGACATGGGCTACTTCGGGATGATGAACCCTTGCGGGATCAGTGACCGTGAGGTGACCAGCCTCTCCGACCTGATCGGGCGCAAGGTGACCATCGCGGAGGCAGTGGAGAGGGTCGTCCCACAATTCGAGCGAGTCTTCGGATATGGGGAGACGGAGACCCAGCTCGCCGCTTTCGCCCGGGGACAGGGGACTCGCTCGGGTTTCGAGGTGGACCGATTGTTGGAAGCAGGGACGTTCAGCTCGGAGAGGCGATCGAGTGAGCCGATCCTGGTCAACGGCCGGCTCCCCGGTGAGCCTGTGCGGCCCGACTGGATGAAGGTAACCGCCCGTCTCGATGGCGACTACCTCGAGTTGAAGAAGATGATGAGGGGTCTGGAGCTCAACACGGTGTGCGAGGAGGCGGGCTGTCCCAACATCTATGAGTGCTGGGGGATGGGGACTGCGACGCTGATGATCCTGGGGGACAAGTGCACCCGGGCCTGCTCTTTCTGCAATGTGACTACCGGCAAGCCCACCGAGTACGACATCTTCGAGCCCTTCCGCGCTGCCGAGGCAATCGCCAAGATGAACCTGAAGCACGCGGTGATCACTTCGGTCAACCGCGACGACCTCGACGATGGTGGTGCCGGCATCTTCGCCGAGACCATCAGACAGAGCCGGCGCAGATCACCTGAAACCGAGATCGAAGTCCTGATCCCGGACTTCAAAGGTGATCGGGAGGCATTGCAGACCGTCATGGACGCGGTCCCCGAGGTGCTCAATCACAACACCGAGACGGTGCTGCGTCTGCAGCGGGACATCAGGACCTCGGCCAACTACGGGCGCTCACTCGCCCTTCTCTGGCGGGCGAAGCAGATGAACCCGTACGGTCTGACCAAGTCGGGTCTGATCGTGGGGATGGGGGAGACCCGAAAAGAGGTCCTGGGGGCACTGGCAGACATGCGCGCTGTGGGAATCGACATCATCACGATCGGCCAGTACCTGAGACCGACGGCGCGGCACCGACCGATCCACCGCTACGTGCATCCCGACGAGTTTGCCGAGTACAAGGGCTTTGGCGAGGGTCTGGGCATTCCCCATGTGGAGTCGGGTCCGCTGGTGCGCTCCAGCTATCACGCCCGTGAGAGCCGGGAAGCGGTTCCGGTGAGCATCGCGGCCAGGGCCCGCTAGGCCGCACTCATCCGGCGGCGGGCGGTTGGATGGGGGAGAGCTCGAGCGCCCGAGCGAGGAAGATCGCCATCTGGCCCCGTTTCACCGACGAGATAGGGCAGAACTGGTTGTTGGCCGGAGGGTTGCATCCCACCGTGATGCCGGCGGTGGCCATGCGGTTTATGGCAGACTCGAAGATGGAGCCGTTGTCGTCGTCGAAGTGATCCTTCCCGGTTCCAGGCAGATCGAAGGCCCGGGTCAGGAAAGCCGCCATTTGCCCCCGACTGACGAGATCACCCGCACAGAACCTTGTGTTGACTGGAGGGTTGCACCCCACCGTGATGCCGGCGGTGGCCAGCCGGTTTATGGCGGTTTCGAAGATGGAGCCGTCGTCATCGTCGAAGTGGTCGACGTCGGTGGCGGGCAGTTCGAGGGCCCGGGTGAGGAAAGCCGCCATTTGACCCCGGGTGATGCGCGCCTCCGGGCAGAACCGGTTGTTGACGGTTGGATTGCAGCCGCTGGTGATTTGCTCAGCCGCCATAACCTCGATTGCCCCTTCGGCGATATGTCCGTTGTCATCGATGAAGGTCCCACCGGGTGGGAGACTCGCCGCGAACGCAACTGTCGCAGAGTCCTCTAGGCCGTCATCATCGGTGATGGTCAGTGTCGCCTGGTATGTCCCGGGTCTGGCCGGGCGCCAATCAGCTTCGACTCCGGAAACCACCGATCCATCGGGGAGCTTCCAGGACCAGGTGACGATGCTCCCCAGCGGGTCGAACGATCCGACTCCAGTGAGGCGCACGGTGACAGGAAAGCCGCCATTTGCCGGTATCGCCTGCGCGCTGGCTATGGGGGCTGTCGCCACCTCGACCGCAGAGCCGGCGTTGAGCCTTCCTCCCGAGGCCACCTTCCCGGCCAGACCCGGCAGCGGGTCGACCGATTCAAAGATCACCTCTGCAACTTCCACGGGACTCGCTTCGGGTCGCACCGTTTTGATCAGAGCGGCGACCCCGGCCACGTTGGGCGTCGAGAACGAAGTCCCCGATCCGACCGCCCAGCCGTTCGGGGGGACTGCGCCAACGACGTCCTCCCCAGGAGCGGCGAGGTCGACCATCGTCGAGCCGTAATTAGAGAAGCCTGCCAGGGAATCGTTGTGATCACTGGCAGCCACGGCGATCAGGCCGTCGATGTCGTAGTTGGCCGGATAGAAGGGCAGCAGATCGTTGTTCCGAGAATCGTTGCCCGCGGCGGCCACAACTGTGGTGCCGCCGTCGACAACGGCCTGCACGGCGGTCTCGAGACTGCCCGAGAACAGGCCACCACCACCGAAAGAGAGGTTGGCGACATCCGCATCATTGTCGAGCGCGTACTCCAGACCGGTGAGGATGGCCGAAAGGGGACAGCCTGTGTTGTCACACACTCTTATCGGCATGATCACCGCATCCGGAGCGACACCCGCCATCCCTATCCCATTGACTGCGCCCGCAGCCGTGGTGGATACGAAGGTCCCATGCCCGTGGGTGTCGCTGGGATCAGCGTCATTGGTCACTGCGTCCCAGCCGCGGACGTCGTCGACATAGCCATTCCCGTCATCGTCGATCCCGTTGCCTCCGACCTCGTCCGTGTTGGCCCAGATGTTTGGGCTCAGATCCGGGTGACCGAATGTCACTCCAGTGTCGAGGACGGCAATCACCACCTCGGGTTTGCCGGTTGTGTAGGTCCACGCATCGAATGCGTCGATGTCCGCATCGGGCGCGCCCCCAGTCTGACCGGTGTTCTCCAAGGACCACTGATCAGGGAACAGAGGCTCTTCGGCGAGTCGGTACACGTAGTTGGGCTCCACCTCGAGTCCGGTGACAATCGAAACCGTTGCCGCCGGTTCTGCCGTGGTTCCTGAAATGGAGGTCGTGTTCACCAGAGTCCAACCGAACCCCACCTGGTGGACGACAGAAAGTCCAGCGATCGCGGCTTGCTCCGGTGTGGCGGCCACCAGCAGTTCTCCTGGAACACTGCTGGTCTCCGGCTGGACCGCGTGTGATCCTCCTCCCGGCGCCCATACGGAACCGGCCACGAGAGTGACGGCGACCAGGAGAGAGTTGATGCTCAACAGTGTCATTTGGTAAGAGGGCCTGCCCCATCATTCTGATCCGGATTGAATAACCGTCCACATTCGATCAGGTCCGGGACGGAAAGTGCCCCCGGTTTCCGGGGGCACTTTCGCGGATTGATGAGACTTGTCTCAGTTCAGCGGAGCGACGTCGCCGAACACCTCCTCGAGGTGGGCGATGTCGGCACCTGCCGGGGCGCCTGCGGTGGCCAGGGCGCCACCGGATCCCACCTGGGACCAGATGGTCGACAGCGAGCCCTGAGCCGAGGTGAAGGCCTCGGATCCGAGCGCACACAACTTCACGCTGTGGGCGCCGCTGGTAATGCCGACTGCGGCAGAACCAGCGATGGTCCCACCTTCGATCTGATCGTGATAGGTGACCAGGCCGTAGGTTCCAGGAACGCTCTGACCAGGGGCGAAGAACCAGGTCCCGCAGCCACTGTTGGCGGTCTGGTCCACTGCCACCCAGGCCTGGACGATGTCGTTGGTGATTCCGCTGGTCGACTGGTGCATGTAGGAGATCTGCATCACACCGTCTGCGGGGACGTCCACATCGAGGCTGAGAATCGGTACGACCGTGATACCCGCCCCACCTGGGCAGGTTCCCCCTTCGCAGGCCACGCCATTGATCTGGGTGGTGTACGCCAGTGGGCCTTCGCCTCCGAGGTTGGTCGCATTATCGGCCGTCTCGGCTGTGACCGCAGTGGCCGCATCGACCACCTTGTTCTCCGCCAGCCGCTTCATGAAGGTGGCCATCTGACCCCTGGTCACGTTGTCGCCGGGGCAGTAGTTGGTGTTGGTCGGCGGGTTACAGCCCACTGTGATGCCGTTGTCCGCCATCCAGGTGATGGAGTTGTGGTGGGTGTGGGAGTTGGGGACATCATTGAATCTGTCGGCTGCCCACACAGCAGCCGGGACCAGAATGAGGACCGCAGTTGCCACGGTCAAGAACAGTGTCCATCTGCGACGAGATGGTTGGGCCATGATCGTTTCCTCCTTGGCGTCGATCAGACGGGGGAGACCCCCTCTATCGAACCATAGCCCATTCGACTCGGCCCGGGTTCAGTCCCGCTCCTCGACCGGGATCGGTGGAGGGTCGCCCGGAGGGGGCCATTCGAGTGGCGGCGGCAGCGATGCCTGGCCGAGTGGCTCGAGTCGGTCGGCAACCCTGAGGAAGAAGGTTGCCGCTTCAGCGCGTGTCAGGGTGCGGTTGGGGCAGAACCGGTTTGTCGTGCAACCCTTGGTCAGCCCGGCATCGGCGAAGGCGTCGATCGCGTTCTCCGCCCAGTGGCCGTTGTCATCCCCAAACGCATCCGGCCCACCGGGGGCGAGACCGATCGCCCTCACCGCCATGGTGGCGAACTGGGCCCGGGTCAGATCCTCCTCGGCACAGAACGAGCCCGGATTGCATCCCACTGTGATCCCGGCCGCAGCCACCTTGTTGATCGCTGCCTCGAAGGTGGTGCCGTCGTCGTCGTTGAAGTAGTCCTTGCCGGCGGGAGGCAGGGAGAGCACTCGGGCGAACAACGCTGCCACCTCTCCACGGGTCAGCTGCCGCTCCGGGCAGGCAAGCCGATAGTCGCAGCCGAAGAGGAGCCCGCGGGCGTGGAGCTCCGTTAGAGCCTTGACGTGGACACTGTCGTTGTCGTCGGTGAAGGGATCGAGGCAGCCGACCCGGCCATCGGTGGACACCACAACCTGATCGACAACGAGGCTGAGCGGGTTTGGCGTCGGCCAGCTGCCACCGAAGTAGATGTTGTGCCACATCTCCCTGATCCCGACCTGTGGCTCGCCCGCCCGGCGGAAGGCCAAGCCGGTGCGTGAGAACCGTTTGATGCCGTCGAGCCAACCCTCCACGACACCATCGTTGGCGCCGAGAGTGTTCATCTTGACGTGACCCTCGATGCATTGCCAACGACCGGGCTCGAGACTGGCGCCAGGCCAGAACAACTCCTCACCGCAGTCCGACGGCTGGTCCACGTGGTAGAGATAGGTGCCGATCGGGACATTGCCCTGGGGAGCGCCGTGTGTGCCGGCTGCCCCGAACATTCCTCGAGCAGACCATCCCGGCCTCGCCGGGGTGGAAGGGATACAGCCACGGGCCGACGAGGAATAGATGCCCGATAGGCCTGGCAGCTTTCCTTCATCGACGGAGTTCCAGCTGAGGAGACGGATGTGATACCGGTACCAGGCCTCCTGTGGCTCCGGTGTTCCAAGCCGATCAAAAGGCCCGAAGCCTCGGAATGCGCCTTCCGGGATCCTCACTTCGAGGCCGTTCCCGGCGAATCCAGAACCTGTCAGCTTGGCCCTGACCAGGTCGGTCGACCGCAGGTCGACCCAACCCTCGGTCCAGGTCTCATCTTCGAACTGCCGAGTCGCTACCGGCTCTGCATTGGCGTCGTTCGCCATGCCCATGAGGGCTACGACTAAGGCGAGGAGGAGGGCGACTCGGGGCCGGGGGGCCGTCATCTGACAAAACCGTAGCCAACCGGCGTAGTTGTGTACAGACGCGCAGGACGCGTGTCTGTCGGTTTTCTTTGCTATGCGATAGTGTGTCGCCGCATGTTTCGGCGTTTGGTCATAGCGGTCGTTTTCGCGGGTCTGATTGCCCCGGCGCTCCCCGCGGCCAGCGCTGATGCCGAAGAGCCTTACGCCCCGCAGTCGACGAGCACCGCCCGGCTGCAGCGGGCCCTGGCCGACAAGGGGTTCTACAGGGGACCGATAGACGGCTCGTTCGGAGCGAAGACCCAGCACGCGGTCATGGCTTTCCGAAAGGAGATAGGAGTCAAGCGGTCCTACTCCTGGAGCAACTCGCTGTGGGATGAGTTGGAGCTCTTCCAGGCTCCGTACACCCGATTCGACGAGCCCGACCGGGTCGAGATCAACCTGACCAAGCAGACGGCGCACTTGTTCCGCGGCGGGGAGCATGTGGCTACCTTCCCCATCTCGTCCGGCAACGGTGAGCTGTTCACCAACTCATTCGGGAGGCTGGTCAAAGCGGTCACCCCGACCGGCAACTACAAGACCTATCGACGTGCCAGCGGTTGGTACACGTCCTACCTGGGCCAGATGCTCAACCCGTGGTTCTTCAACGGTGGCATCGCCCTCCATGGGTCCAACTCAGTCCCTGCCCAGCCGGCATCTCACGGATGCGTGAGGATGACAATCTGGGACAGCAACTTCATGAACGGGAAGATGTTCATCGGCATGCCGGTTCACGTGTACCGCTCCAGCGAAGGACCCGTCTATGGCAGTGACGGCCCCTTCGCCGATGTTCCTGCGGACCACCCCTTTGCGGCTTCGATCGCCTGGATGGTGGACAACGGGTTCACCAATGGCTGTCGTGACTACTTCTACTGCCCGGGTGAGCCTGCCACCCGTGGCGAGATCGCGGTGTTCATGAAACGGACGCTCGAGTCCCACTTGGGCCCGGCGCCGCCGGTAGCGGGGTTCGAGGACAGCGATGGGCATTCATTCGAGACCGCCATCAACTGGCTGGCCGGGCACGGGATCACGCTGGGATGCAACCCGCCCGACTACACCCGGTTCTGTCCTGAAGGCAATGTGACCAGAGGAGAGATGTCGGCGCTGTTCAAACGGGCCATCGACAGCCTGGTCGCCGTCGACCCGGGCCTGGTAGATCCGGGCAGATTCGGGGACACCCAGGATTCAGTGTTCATCAACTCGACGGCGTGGCTGGCGGCCAGCGGTATCACGGTGGGCTGCAACCCGCCGGACAACGATCAGTTCTGCCCGGATGATCCGGTCAACCGTGGTCAGCTGGCTGTCTTCCTCAAGCGAATCCTCGACCGCCTCTAGCCTGGTGGCCGGGCCATTCGACTACCCGGGCCGGGTCCGGCGTCTCCAGGCACTGATGTCGGAGATGGGATTCGGAGCCACGTTGCTGTCGGTGGGATCCGACCTCCCCTACTTCACCGGGTACGAGGCGATGCCCACCGAGCGGCTGACCATGCTCGTGGTGCGGGCCATAGGTGAGCCCATCATGTTCGTTCCCCGACTGGAGGGGCCGCGTGTCGAGCCGGGCGAGTTCGAGCTCAGGGTATGGGGCGAGAGCGAGGACCCGATCGCACTGGTGGCCAAGGCGGCCTCCAGTTTGGAGCGGATCCTCATCGGCGATCACACCTGGTCGGGTTTCCTGCTCGGCCTGCAGACCGCTCTCCCCGATGTGTCGTGGACGTCTGCCTCGTCTGTGACCACACAACTGAGGATGCGCAAGGAACCGGGCGAGATAGAGGCCCTGCGTGCCGCTGCGCATGCGGTCGACCGGGTGCTGGCTCGGGTGCCGCTCGAGGTGGCTTTTGCCGGCCGGACTGAGTCCGATGTCTCCAAAGACCTTCAACGAATGACCGTCGAGGAGGGTCATGAGGTTGCAGCCTTTGCCATCGTCGCCTCCGGCCCCAATGGCGCATCACCACATCATGAGCCTGGGCATCGGACCATCGAGATGGGGGACCTGGTGGTCTGCGACTTCGGTGGGCGTTACCAGCGCTACTTCTCCGACGTGACCCGCACCTTCGTGGTGGGGGAGTCAACCCTCGAGCAGCGTGAGATACACGCGGTCGTGGCCGCGGCCAACGAGGCAGGTCGTGCCGCGGTCGCTCCGGGGGTGCCCTGTCAGGAGGTTGATCGAGCCGCACGCTCCGTCATCGAGGACGCCGGGTTTGGGGAGTGGTTCATCCATCGCACGGGGCACGGGATCGGACTGGAGACCCATGAGCACCCATATCTCGTTGAGGGGAATGATCTGCCACTCGAGCCGGGTATGACTTTCTCCATCGAGCCCGGGATCTATCTGTCCGGTCGATTCGGGGTCCGCATCGAGGACATTGCAGCCTGTTCGGAGGCGGGGATTGACGCTCTGAACCAGACGGATCGGAGTCTCATCTCGGTCCAGTGACAGTTGTGCCCGCCAGTCCCTTCGTGCCGACGCCTCAGGAGGGAGGCATGCCGAGAGCCAGCTAGGTCGGCGTCTCGCGTTCTGCTGGCCGAGAATCGAACCAATCGCGTTCCCGCCAGCGCCAACTCTGATGTCGTGTGTCTCGGGCCATCACTCCCGTTCGACAACGATCAGCGCGAATACGGCCATCTTCTTTTCCACTCCGAGCAGCCGCTCCGCGCCTCTCCATACGGGAAACATCCAACCGGGTTGCAGGGAGCGCATGGACAAACCCCCTGAGGCCAGGTATCGAAAGGGCATGAATGGCCTGACCTCCGTCAGATGAAGCTCCGGCCAGCGCTCCTTCGTCTCGGCAGAATCCCTTTCGAACACGATCCAGGGCAAGGCGGCATTCGCCCCAGAAACGGGCCCCTTGTCAGGAATTGACCAGTCTGGTGCATCCGGGAGCATTGCCTCGTTATGAAACCTTTGGTGGACGAACCGGGACCATCCCGTATTCCAGGGTTCGATCATGACGACTCGTCCCCCCGAGCGGAGGCATCGTCGAGCCTCAGACATGAATCTCTCCACCTCAGGGATATGGTGGAAGACATTGGTCATGACGATCGCTCGAAGCTCTCGGTCGGCGAACGGAAGCGAGCGCGCATCTATCACACGATCCACGTGAGAGAGGGGGAACAACTCGCTGGTCAATAGGTCGGGTATGTACTCGGCGAGGAATCCCCCACCGGCCCCCAACTCGAGGATCCGTCCCTTTCCGTTGGGGAGGCGATCGACAATGAGCCCGTACCACTCATCGTAGATGGCATGCAGGAAGGGCTTCGATTGCACTATCTCCCTCCGCAACGCAGTTGTCTCTGGCGAGTCGAGGTCAAGTCCGCGGGTGGCAGGGTGGGCAAGAAGCCGAGCCAACACGTCTAGTGCCTGTGATCTGGAAGTGGCGGCGTCAAATGAACCTGAGCCTCCTGGCGGCGAATGCAGCCATTTCTAAGAGCAACAACCCATGTCGCCAGCGGTCGATGTTGGTGCTCCCGTACTCACGTTCCCGGTACCTGATCGGCATGTCGAGGATCTTGAGGTTGTTCTTTGCCGCCCCGAACAAGAGGTCGAAGTCCCCGAATGGGTCGAACTCACCAAAGTAGGCGCGGTTGGCGGCGATATCCTCGTATGAGGTGCGGGTCAGGACCTTGGTTCCACAGAGGGTGTCCTTCACCGGCTGACGGAGCAGCCAGGTGAACACCATCCCAAACAACCTGTTGCCCAGATAGTTGAGGAACTGCATTGCCTCTTCCTCCATCGGGTACACCAGGCGGACGCCGTTGATGAACTCGCCCTTGCCGTTCGTGATGGCCTGATAGAAGCGGGGAAGATCCTCCGGGGCTACGGTCATGTCGGCGTCGAGGATCATCAGAATGTCCCCGGTGGCCTGCTGGTAGCCATATCGAACTGCATCGCCCTTACCACTGCCGGGCTGTCGGTAGTACCTGATGTTGGGGTCTTGTCGCTGATCGACGACTCTCGTGAGCACTGAGAAGGTGTCGTCGGTCGAGTTGCCCTCAACGAATATGAGCTCGGTCCTCGAGCCCATCCAGGGGGTGCGCTCCAGGATCGCCTCTATGTTGCCGGCTTCGTTGCGAGCCGGGACGATGACCGACACCGAGGGTTCGGGGCCTTCAGTCGGAGCGGGCTGAGGTCTGGCCACGAGGAACGTGGTGAGAGCAAGACGGCTGAATGGCCAGAGCTTCACCAGGAACCTGTTGAAGAATGCATCGACCAACCGGGTCCTCACCGGCCAGAGGATCTCACCGAAGGTGGATATCACGTCCATGTCGGCGATGCCAAGCAGGTTGCGCAGGTCCTGCACCGACAGCCAGTTCTGTTTCAGCACGGGCGCGGTGAGACCGAGCATGCGGGCCACGGCGATCGGGACCTGCCAGAGTCGGTTGAAGGAATTGATGATGATCCTGGTCTCCGAGGTGCAGAGTTCGTCGACCGTCCTCAACGCCGACTCGACGTCCCAGAGGTCGTTGACCAGGTCGGAGAGGATGATGACATCAAACGTGTCATCTAGATGCAACTCATGGACGTCTGCGCAGAGGAACTCGAGGTTCGGGTATCGGTGCCGGGCACCGGCGACCGCCTCTTCCGCGAAGTCGATGCCCACGCCCCGTTTTGGCTCGAGGGCGGCGAGAAGCTCTCCGCTGCCGCTCCCGATCTCGATCACCGTGCTCCCGGGTGGGACCAGGAAGCGGTAGACCTCGGCCAGCCTCTGGTGGTAGTACCGTGAAGCCGGAGGCCTCGTCCCGCGCTGAGCCAGTCGGTTCCAGAATTGCCTCCGCCTGGTCTGATATCGCCGATACGCCCTATCGGTGTTCCCTTCACTAAAGGGAGTTGGCGTGCTCATGGAGGAAACTCCGGTAGGTGTGCTCGATTCCGTCGACCAAATCGATCGAATGTTCCCAACCAAGGTTGTGGATCCGCGACACATCGAGCAGCTTGCGCTGGGTCCCGTCCGGCATGGCAGGATTGAGCGTGTGCTCGCCGTCCCAGCCCACCACCCTGGCGATCAATCGAGCCAACTCGAGTATCGAGATGTCCTCCCCCGTACCGACATTGAGATGCTCCTCCCCGGAGTACCGACGGGTGACGTGGATTATGGCGTCGGCCAGGTCGTCGACATGAAGGAACTCCCGGCGAGGTTGACCAGTGCCCCAAATCTCGATCGTCGATGATGCGCTCATCTTGGCCTCATGGGTCTTCCTGAGCAGAGCGGGGAGTACGTGCGACGACCTCAGGTCGTAGTTGTCACCCGGGCCATAGAGGTTGGTCGGCATCAGCGAGACGACGTCGGACCCATACTCGCGCCGCTGCATCTTCCCCAGCTCCAAAGCAGCGATCTTGGCGATGGCGTAGCCCTCGTTGGTCGGCTCGAGCGGCCCAGTCAGCAGGTAATCCTCCCGGATGGGTTGCGGTGCGTGGCGCGGGTAGATGCACGACGATCCGAGGACGACCACCTTGGCCACTCCTGTCACCCTGCAGGCGTTGAGACAATTGGATGCAATCATCAGGTTC
>Ga0105106_10002711_pt1 | contig 12714 bp, 9 predicted proteins | sample PPLLaktember2015_5_FD_79109 | JGI IMG/M metagenome (GOLD analysis project Ga0105106, IMG submission 79109) | Freshwater sediment microbial communities from Prairie Pothole Lake near Jamestown, North Dakota, USA - PPLs Lake P8 Core (1) Depth... | ecosystem: Environmental > Aquatic > Freshwater >...
TGTCCCTGTACGAGGCATCGATGATGACGGCACCGGCCGTCCTCAGTTTCCCGAGTGCCATCTCCAGCGCTTTCGCGTAAGTCTGGCGGGAGACGTCGGCCGAGTAGATCCCCTGGCCGAACCCCTCGTAGCGGTGTTCCGAGGCGGGAATCCGGAGCATTTCCTTTCGGACGGCATCCGTCTGGATGATCTCCGCGCCGATCAGGGGTGCAAGGGCCCGGGCCAGCACACTCTTGCCCGTCCCCATGAGGCCCGCCACGAGGATGAGGGTCTTGTTTGCGGGCCGCGCCGCGTAGGACAGGGCGAGATCGAAATAGCGCGCCGCCGTCCGGACGGCGGCATCCCGGTCAGCGCTTCCGATGTGCGGATCGTCTACGCGGAAGCTGATCACCTTTCCGCGCACACAGGCATAGTAGCAGCGGTAGAAATCGAGAAGGCGCAGGACCTCACCGTCCCCGGAGTGGCGTACATAGGCGTCGACGAAGGCCCGGGCATGGTCGGGGTAGCCGTTGTAATCCAGGTCCATGGCGAGGAAGGCCGCCTCGGCCGCCACGTCGCCGTAACGGAAGCGCTGGTTGAACTCGATGCAGTCGAAGATGATGATCCCGTCGGCCAGGCAGATGTGCTCGGCGTGAAGGTCTCCATGGCAGTCCCGGATCCGGTGCTCCCGCACGCGCCTCTGGAACAGCGGCCGCTCGCGCTCCAGGAACCGGTTCACCCAGGCCCGCAGGAAATCGTAGCGCTCCCGGGCGATGGTGAGGCCGATGTACTTTTCGGTCTGCGCGAAGTTCTCGTCGTGGTTGTACCGGATGGTCTCGATCCCGCCAAGTTCGTCGATCTCGCCCCCCGTCTCGGCCTTGCGGTGGAAAGCGGCCACTCTCCCGGCGACGGCATCCATTGCCGCGGGACCCACTTTTCCCTCAGCGAGGAGCTTCTTGAGCATCCTCTCCAGGGGGAGCTTCTGCATGACGACGGCATACTCGACGGGGCGCCCCCCTCCGGGCCGCAGGGCCCCCCCCTCGTCTTCCCCGATGGCGGCAACCTCGAGATAGGTTTCCGGCGCCAGCCGGCGGTTGAGCCGGAGTTCCTCTTCGCAGAAATACTTTCTCTTCGCGAGCGTCGTGAAGTCGAGAAAGCCGAAATCGACGGCCTTCTTCACCTTGTAGACGAGATCCCCCGCGATGAAGACAAAGGAGATGTGCGTCTGGACGAGTTCCACCGTCGGGGGCCGGTGGGGGTAAAAATCGGGCCTCGACATGGCCTCGACGAGCTTCGGGTGGGTCATGATGAGAATTCCTGGCTGCCCCGGAAGGGCGGGATCAAGTTCTGTTGGGAACGATTGCGAGGGCATGACGTGCTGTGCGGTTCATCATCTCTCGCTTTGCTCATGCGGGATTCTCAATACTTCAAATTTGTGGTATTTTCAATATCAACTTGTCGGTTTTGCGGGATGCCCTTCATAAGGTGCATTCGGGACAACATGACCTGTACGGGAGCGAAACCATGAAGAAAGCGAAGGACATACTGGACAAGCGCTTGACGAACCGGGTGAGGCTGGAGAAGGAGGCCCCCGAGCTTTTTTATGGCTTCAGGGAACTCATGAAGGCATACTACAAGCGGGGGGCGGTGAGCGTCAAATACAAGGAGCTAATGGCCGTCACGGCTGCCGTCGCCACCTGCTGTGCACCCTCTCTGGCTCATCACATCAACAATGCCATCGCCCTCGGTGCCTCCCGCAAGGAAATCATCGAGGCCGCCACCGTCGGGGTGGAGTTTGGCGGGGGGCCGGCCTTTGTCCTGGTCCGTGACCATCTTCTCGACTATATGGACGAGCTCGAGTAGCGGAGACGACGGCCCTGAGCCGCTCCTATTTGAACCACTTTTTCTTCCTGCCGAAAGGCCCTGCCGAGGAACGCAGCAACCGGGTGATGAGTCCTTCGTTGGACTTGAGGTCGTATATGACGTTCTGTTCTTTCCCCGTCTGCTCGCGTTCGATGTCCTCCAGGCTCGGGTAGTTGGCCAGATCATCGATCAGGATCCGGGGCTGAGCCCCGTTTTCGTGACTTGTAACGGGGGTAACCGGTGGGTGATGCTCCCTTGCGGTTGCCCTGGTCACGGCCTCCTCGCGCTTTGAAAAATGCTTCAGAACAGGCGGCCTGTAGCCCTGCTTTTTCAAGGTTTGAAGCGCCTTTTCGACAATGACGGCGTAGCTCTCTCCGGTTTTTTCCTTCTCCTTGGTGATGATTTCCCGGGCCTCCTGGGAGAGCAGGACGGTGAATGAGGTTTTCCCTTCTGCTTTCTGCCTTTCCCGCCACCGTTTAATCCTATCTGCCTCTTTTCTCATATCCTTCACCCGTTACAAGTAACATCATGGCGTGTTGCTTGTAACATCGGTTGCGAAATTTTTCAAGATATTTTGCTGATGGAGTGCTTCATTTTTTCGGATTCTTGAAGATATCGGGATTGAGGATATAGCGGGGGACCTCGCCCTTCAGTCCGGCCAGGAGGTTTTCGGTTGCCATGCTGGCCATGAGCGTCCGGTCCTCGATTGTGCCGCTTCCCACGTGGGGGGTCAGGACCACGTTTGGCAGTTCAGCCAGACCCAGTGTCAGTGCTGGCTCGTTCTCGTAGACATCGAGGCCGGCGCCGGCGATGACTCCCTTCCGCAGCGCATCCACCAATTCTTTCTCGTTCACCACGGGACCCCGCGAGGCGTTGACAAGAAAGGCCGTCGGCTTCATCTGCCGCAACTCCTTCGCTCCGATGAGATAACGGGTCTCATCCGTCAGGGGAACGTGGAGGCTCACGAAGTCGGACTCCCGGAGAAGCCTCCCGAAATCGGCGTACTCGATCCCCATCTCCCTTTCCCGTGCCGGGTCCAGCTGTCGCCTCTGGTGGTAGAGGATCCGCATGTCGAAGCCCCGCGCCCTCTTTGCCACGGCCTGCCCGATCGCGCCGAAGCCGACGATCCCAAGGGTCTTTCGTGCAACGGATCGGCCGAGAAACAGCATGGGCGCCCAGTACTGGAATTTCCCCTCCCGCGTCAGCCGGTCCTCTTCCACGATCCTGCGGGCGACAGCGAGGATCAGCCCGAGCGTCAGGTCCGCCGTGGGCTCCGTCGTCACGCCAGGCGTATTGGTAACGGCGATGCCCCGGACCGTGGCGGCCGCCACGTCGATGTTGTTGGTGCCCACGGCCAGGTTGGAGATGACCTTGAGACCGGGCGCCCTGTCCATGAGCTCTGCATCGACGCGATCCGTGATCATGGAGAGCAGCCCTTCCTTGTCGGAGATTTTTTCCAGGACATGCTCCCTTTCCATGGGCCGGTCTTCCCGGTTTGCCTCCATTTCGCAGGCGGCGGCAAGCTGCGCCATGACTTCGTCGGGAAGCCGCCCGGTCACGAGAATCTTCTTTTTATGAGCCATACCGGATCTTTCCTTTCTTGCCTTGTACCCGGGTGCTGATCACTTCCCCTTGAAATCGGGTTTGCGCTTTTCCATGAAGGAAACGAAGGCTTCTTTGAGATCCTGCGAGAGCATCAGGACCATGTTCTTGTGCTTGGCAAGCGACATCCCGTCCTCAACCGGGATATGACGACTCACGTTGAGGACCTCCTTCGTCGCCTGGACGGCCAGCGGGGCGTTGGCGGCGATCTGGCGGGCAAGGTTTTTCGCCCCGTCCATCATGGCGGGCTGGTCCGGGTAGACGGCGTTGACGAGCCCCATCGTTTCCGCCTCCGTTGCCTTGTAGAAACGCGCCGTGTAGGCCATCTCCCGCGTGAACCCCTGGCCGATCACGTGGGGGAGCCTCTGCAGCACACCCATGTCGGCCACGAGCCCGATGGCCGCCTCGCGCAGGGAGAAGGTCGCGTCCTGAGTGCAGAGGCGGATGTCGCAGGCCGAGACGATGTCGAGACCTCCGCCGATGCACATGCCGTTGACGGCGGCAATGACAGGCTTGGGGCAGGCCTCGATGCCGTCGCAGCTCTCAAAGAGGGCGCGCAGCTTCTCGGGAAACTCCAGGCTCGACTTGGCCGTCCCCTTCAGACCGATGGCGGCGAATTCCTTGAGATCGAGCCCGGCGCAAAAGGCCTTCGCCTTGCTCGCCAACACGATCACGCGCACCTCGTCGTTTGCGCCCAGCTCCCGGAAGGCCTGTGCGATCTCCGCCGTGAATGCGAGGCTCAGTGCATTCATGCTTTCCGTTCTTGACAGGGTTACCGTTGCGACGTGGTCTTCGATTGCGATTTCCAGAAATTGGTAAGACATTGCTCTCCTCCCCCAACTGGTCTATTTCGTCTATCTGGTCTGTCTGGTCTTTTTTCCCATTTTCCTAACTTCCGATCTTCTTATCTTCCTCGCTTCCGTTCGTTTCCTCCCTGTGCCTTCCCGAGAGTTGGCCGCAGGCGGCGAGGATGTCCTTGCCGCGGCTCTGCCGGACGACGGCCGTGAAGCGGTGGTCCACGAGGACCTTCTGGAATGCCTCGACGGCCTTGGCCGTGGGCGCCTTGAAGGGGGAGCCGGGAAACTCGTTGAAGAGGATCAGGTTGAACTTGCAGCGCAGGTTCCCGAAGGTCCGGACGAGCAGCTTCGCGTCGGCGGGCGAGTCGTTCACCCCGGCGATGAGGATGTACTCGAAGGTGATGCGCCTCCGCCTCGGCATGGGATAGGTCTTGCAGGCCTTGATGATGGCCTCGATGGGGTATTTCCGGTTGATCGGCATGAGCTCGTTGCGACGGCGGTCATCCGGGGCATTGAGGGAGACGGCGAGATTGACCGCGGAATCCTGACCGAGCCGCTCGATTGCGGGGGCGAGGCCGCAGGTGGACAGGGTGATCCTTCGAGCCGTGAGCGCAAGCCCGTAGTCAGAGCTGATGATGGCGATGGCCTGCAGGACGTTGTCATAGTTGTCCAGGGGCTCGCCCATCCCCATGAGGACGAGGTTGTTGATCCCGGGGCCTTCCCCGGTGCGGAACTTTGCCTGGACGATCTGGTCGACGATCTCCGAGGGGCGCAGGTTGCGCGCGAACCCCGATTTTGCCGTGAAGCAGAAGGCGCAGCCCATCTTGCAGCCCGCCTGGGTGGAGAGACAAAGCGTCCAGTGGCTGGCGCCCGGGATGAGGACGCTCTCGATCAGAAGGCCATCTTCGAGGCGAAAGAGGATCTTCTTCGTCGTGTCTTCGGAGGTCTGCGTCCGCACGATCTCGAGATTGCCGATCCGCGCCCGTTTTTCCATGTCGGCCCGGAACTCCTTCGAGAGGTTTGTCATTTCGGCAAAGGAGGAAGCCCCCTGCTGGTAGATCCACTTCATGATCTGCCGGGCCCGGAACCGCTCCTTCCCGAGACCGACCACGAAGGTCTCGATCTCTTCCAGGGTCATGTTTTTCAAATCGGCTAATGGCATAGGGCGTATGGCAAATGGCTAAAGGCTTATGGCTAAAGGCTAAAGGCTAAAGGCTTGTCCCCTTCTTTCTCACCCTCTTACCTTCTTACCCTCTCAACTTCTCTCCTGCAGGGTGCTTGCGCCCGAGGTTGCGCTGCAGCCTCTCCGCGATCGCGTCGATGAAGCCTTCCGTGCTGACCTTGCGGTTCTTCGCGCTCTTGCGGGCCACGGCCAGCAGGTCGCCCGTCATGATGCCCGCCTCCACCATTCCCAGGGCCGCCCGCTCGAGTGTGTCGGCGAAGCGAATGACCTCGGGGGTGCCGTCCATCTCGCCACGCTTGCGCAGGCCTCCCGTCCAGGCAAAGATCAGGGCCATGGAGTTCGTCGAGGTCTCCTCGCCCTTGAGGTGCTTGTAGTAGTGGCGCTGAACGGTGCCGTGGGCCGCCTCGTACTCGAAGCATCCCTTCGGCGAGATGAGGACGGAGGTCATCATGGCGAGGCTGCCGCTTGCCGCCGCGACGAGATCCGACATGACGTCGCCGTCGTAGTTCTTCAGCGCCCAGAGGAATCCCCCCTCGGAGCGGATGACGCGCGCCGCCGCGTCGTCGATGAGGGTGAAGAAGTACTCGATCCCCGCCGCCTCGAACATCGCCTTCCAGTTCGCCTCGTACTCCTGCCGGAAGATGTCCCGGAACCGGGCGTCGTAAGTCTTGGAGACGGTGTCCTTCGTGCTGAACCACAGGTCGATCTTCTCGTCGAGGGCGCAGGCAAAGCAGGCCCGGGCGAAATTCAGGATCGACTCGTCGGTGTTGTGGATTCCCTGCAGGATCCCCGGCCCCTTGAAGTCGGCGATCTTCTGCCAGGCCGCCGCGCCCCCCGGGGCGGGCGTGAACATGAGCACCGCCGTCCCCGCGCAGGGAACGGCCATCTCGGAGTTGTCGTAGACGTCTCCGTAGGCGTGCCTGCCGATGAGGATGGGCCGCTTCCAGGTCGTCACGAAGGGCCGGATGTTCTTCACGAAGATGGGCTTGCGGAACACGGTCCCGTCGAGCATGGCCCGGATGGTTCCGTTGGGGCTTTTCCACATCTGCTTGAGGGTATACTCGACGACGCGGTCCTGGTTGGGGGTGATCGTGGCGCATTTGACGCCCACGCCGTACTTCAGGATGGCCTGTGCCGCCTCCACGGTGACCCGGTCGTCCGTGTCGTCGCGGTGCTTCACGTGCAGGTCGTAGTACTCCAGCTTCATGTCGAGGTAAGGAAGAAGGAGCTTCTCTTTCACCAGGGCCCACATGATGCGCGTCATCTCATCGCCGTCCATCTCGACGATGGGGGTTTTCACTTTGATCTCAGCCGATGACATTTTCCATCATTTCCTTTCCATGTTATCCCTTGCTTGACAGGCGATGAAGCCACAAGCCACAAGGCCTCTTTTCTTTCCCTTGACCCTTGACCCTTGACCCTGAACCCTATACCCTTGCCTTTACGAGATTGAGCGCCCCTCCAGCCAGCAGGATCCGCCGCTGCCTCTCCGATAGCGTACAGACGACGGTGAAGCTGCGGCCCTTGGTGACGTTCCGGACGGTCAGGGGACTGCCCGACTGGAGGGCCTTCCGGATGTCGGGGACCTCGAGGCTGTCGCCCTGGTCGAGGAGGTTGTACTCGGAGTCGCTTTCGAAGACAAGCGGGATGATCCCGAAGTTGATCAGGTTCGCCGTGTGGATCCGCTCGAAGCTCTTTGCGATGACGGCCTTGACGCCCAAATACATGGGGCACAGCGCCGCGTGCTCCCGCGAGGAACCCTGGCCGTAGGAGAGTCCCGCCACGACGATGTTGTGATTTCCGTTGTCGCGGATCTTCGCCGCCCTCGCGGGGAAGGTGGGGTCCAGGCCTTCAAAGACGAAATCGGCATACCTTCGGATGTTGGAGCGGTACTTCATCCGGGCCCCGGCGGGCATGATGTGATCCGTCGTGATCTTGTCGCCCACCTTGATGGTCACCTCGCCGTGGAGGTGCTCGGGCATGGGCTCGTTCTGAGGCGGATCGCCGATGTTGGGTCCCCGGATGATCTCGAGATCAGCGGCCTTTTCCGGCGGCGCCGGCTCGAGAATCATACAGTCATCGACGCGGAAGGCCTCCGGCATGTCGACGGCAGGGTAGTCCATGCCGAGATCGCGCGGGTCCGTGAAAACCCCCTTCACGACGGCTGCGGCAGCCGTCTCGGGGCTGACCAGGTAGACCTCGGCGTCCTCCGTCCCCGAGCGGCCGTAGAAATTGCGGTTCGAGGTGCGAAGCGATACCCCCTTCGACCCGGGGCTGTGGCTGCCGCCGATGCAGAAGCCGCAGGTGCTCTCCGTGATCCGCACGCCGGCGCAGAGAAGATCGGCAAGGTAGCCGTCGCGTGCCAGGTTCTCCAGGACCTGCCGGGAGCCGGGTGTGACGATGAAGCTCACGCGAGGGTGGGCGACCCTGCCGCGCAGGATCCGGGCCACCGTGGCAAGCTCACGGTACGAGGAGTTCGTGCAGCTTCCGATGCAGACCTGGCCTACGGGGATCCCCGAGAGCTCCCGCACGGAGCCGATGTTGTCGGGGCTGTGGGGCTTGGCCGCCAGGGGGACGAGCTCCGAGAGGTCGATCTCGACGCTCTTTGCGTATTCGGCATCGGGGTCGGCCGCAAGCTCCACCCAGTCGGCCTGCCGTGCCTCGGCCGCCAGGAAGCGCCGCGTCATCGCGTCGCTCGGGAAGACGGAGGTGGTGAGGCCCAGCTCGGCCCCCATGTTGGCGATGGTGGCCCGCTCGGGTACGGTGAGATTTCCCAGGCCCTCGCCTCCGTATTCGAAAATGTGGCCCACGTTGCCCTTCGTCGTAAAGATCTCCAGTAGCTTGAGGATCGCGTCCTTGGCAGAGACCCAGGGAGGGAGTTTTCCCGTGAGGTTGACCCGGATCACCTTCGGGCAGGTCAGGAAGAACGGCTCGCCGGCCATGGCGAGCGCCACGTCGAGGCCGCCCGCGCCGATGGCAAGCATGCCCAGGGCCCCGCAGGTGGAGGTGTGGCTGTCGGATCCGAGGAGCGTCTTTGCGGGCTTACCGAAACGCTCCAGGTGGACCTGGTGGCAGATGCCGTTTCCGGCCCTCGAGAGCCGGATGCCGTAGCGGCGCGCCACGGACTGCAGGTAGCGGTGGTCGTCGGCGTTCTCGAAGCCGATCTGGATCGTGTTGTGGTCGATGTAGCTCATCGAGAGCTCGGTGTGCACGCGGTCGATTCCCATGGCCTCGAATTGCAGGTAGGCCATGGTGCCCGTTGCGTCCTGGGTGAGCGTCTGGTCGATGCGGATACCGATTTCACTGCCGGGCTCGATCCGCCCCGAGACGAGATGGGCCTCGATGAGTTTCTGCGTGATGGTTTTTCCCACGGTCTTTCTTTCCTTGCCTTCAGCCTTTTGCCTTCAGCCGTTTTGCATCATATCGTCCAAAGGGCAATTGTGCAACGGTGAAAAATTTGTAACCTACTGCTTTGCCGTCCGTTTTTCAAGTTTTTTCCGCGGTCCCGTCCGGGGGATGAAAAAAATGCCGAAGCGTGCTAAAAACGTCTGAATACCGAAGGAGGGGTGATCATGGCAAGTATGCTGATCCGATGGCTGATTCTCACGGCGGCGATAATGGCGGCGGCCTACCTCGTCGACGGAATCGTCGTGAGCGGTTTCTGGGCCGCTTTCTTCGCCGCGGCGATCCTGGGGCTTCTGAACGTCTTCTTCAAGCCCCTCCTGATCATCCTGACCCTTCCCGTCAATATTTTGACATTGGGGCTCTTCACCCTAGTCATCAACGCGCTACTGCTGAAAATCGCCTCGGCCCTCATCACGGGCTTCGACGTCCACGGTTTCTGGCCTGCCGTCTTCGGGGCCGTCATCATCAGCGTCGTCAACTGGCTCCTCGGCACCCTCATCGCCGACCGGGGTTTCCCCGGCAACACCGGAAACTCCGGCAGCCCCCGCCGCAGCGGCCCCGGGGAAATCGACCTCGAGAAGAGGGGGGAGCGCTGGGAATGAGTTCTCTCACGCCCGCCATGCGGCAGTATCTCGAGATCAAGGCCCGGTACCCCGACTGCATCCTTTTTTTCCGCATGGGCGATTTCTACGAGATGTTCTTCGAGGACGCCGTACTCGCCTCGAAGCTGCTGGATATCACGCTCACCTCCCGCGACAAGGGCAGGGAGGACAGCGTCCCGCTGTGCGGGTTTCCCTGGCACGCCGCGTCGTCCTACATCGCGAAACTCATCGGAAAGGGCCACAAGGTGGCCATCTGCGAGCAGATGGAGGACCCCCGCTTCGCCAAGGGCATCGTGAAGCGCGAGGTGGTACGCGTGATCACCCCGGGGCTCGTCGTCGACCCCGACAACCTGGAGGCCAAGGAGAACAACTTCCTGGCCGGTATTGCCGTTCGCGGCGAGGGTTTCGGCCTTGCCTTCCTGGATATCTCCACGGGCGAGTTCCGGGTCACAGAGGTTGCGGACCGCAACTTCTTCATCGACGAGGTGATCCGTCACGGCTTCCGCGAGATCGTCCTGGAGGAGAACCCCAGGGATGCGGTCCTGGAAACGGTCCTCACGCGGGAGCTTGCGGATTGCGTGATCAACCGCTTCCCCCGAGACTGGTTCGATCACGCAGCCGCACTCGGCATCCTCGGCGAGCACTTCTGTGCCGAGGCGATCGCGAGGCTCGAGCCCGAGCGCCACGCGGCCCTGATCGCCGCGGCGGGGGCGGTGCTTCGCTATGTGCGGGAGACCCAGAAAGAGCGCCTCGGGCACATTAACGACATCACCCGGTATCACACGGAGAATTTCCTCATCCTCGACGATACGGCAAAGCGAAACCTGGAGCTCTTCGCCACGACCCAGGGGGGAACCCGCGACGGAACGCTCTTCCACATTCTCGACGAGACCATGACCGCCATGGGGGGGCGCAGGCTGCGCGGGTGGCTCTCCTACCCCCTTCTCGATGTGGTGATGATCCGCGAGAGGCTTTCTGCCGTCGCCGAGATCCGCGAGGGGCACCTGCTGCGCCAGGATCTGCGCAGGGCCCTCTCGGGGCTCTACGACATGGAGCGCCTCGGGGGGCGCATCTCCATCGGTGTGGCCAACGGACGGGACCTCGCGGCCCTGCGAAGCTCTCTTCGAGTGCTCCCGGGGCTCAAGCAGCTCCTGGCCGCACTCGAGGTCCCCAGGATCGCGGCCCTGCGCGAGGGGATCGACGAGATGCCGGAGATCCTCGATCTGCTCGAGCGCTCCGTCGTCGACGACCCTCCGCTGACGCTCCGGGAGGGGGGGATCCTCCGGGAGGGCTATGACGCCGAGCTCGACCGGATCCTGTCCGCATCGCGCGACGGGAAGTCATGGATCGCCGCCCTCGAGGAGAAGGAGCGGCAGCGTACGGGCATCGCAAGCCTCCGGGTGGGCTTCAACAACGTCTTCGGCTACTACATCGAGGTGACGAAATCCCAGACAGGGGCCGTCCCCGCCGAATACATCCGCAAGCAGACCCTCGTGAACGCCGAGCGCTACATCAACGAGGAGCTCAAGGAGTACGAGCAGACGGTGCTCCACGCCGAGGAGAAGCGGCGGGAGAGGGAGTACGAACTGTTCGTCGGGATCCGCGAGCGCATCGCCGGCGAGATCCGGCGCATCCAGAAGAGCGCCTCGGCCCTGGCCGATCTCGACGCGACGGCCTCCCTTGCCGAGGTGGCAGAGAAGTACAACTACTGCCGCCCCGCCGTCGACGACGGCGATACGATCGAGATCCGCGACGGCCGACACCCCGTGGTGGAGCGGATGCCCCTTGCCGAGGGCTTCGTTCCCAACGATGTGTTCCTCGACCGGGGCTCCAACCGGCTGCTGGTCATTACGGGGCCCAACATGGCGGGAAAATCCACAACCATCCGCCAGGTCGCCCACATCGTCATCCTGGCCCAGATGGGGAGCTTCGTCCCGGCCGCCGAGGCGCGCGTGGGCCTTGTGGACCGGGTCTTTACCCGCGTGGGCGCCGGCGACATCCTGGCCAAGGGCCAGAGCACCTTCATGGTGGAGATGACGGAGGTCGCGAACATCCTCCGGAACGCGACCCCCCGGAGCCTCATTCTGCTCGACGAGGTGGGAAGGGGGACGAGCACCTTCGACGGGCTGAGCATCGCCTGGGCCGTGGCCGAACACATCCACGACTCGGCGAATCTCGGGTCGCGGACCCTCTTTGCCACTCACTATCACCAGCTCACGGACCTCGAGCGCACGCGCGAGGGCGTTGCAAACTATTACATCGCCGTCAAGGAGTGGGGCGAGAAGATCATCTTTCTGCGCAAGATCATGAAGGGAGCCACGAACCGCAGCTACGGCATCCAGGTGGCGAAGCTTGCCGGCGTGCCCGACGAGGTCATCGGGCGCGCCAAGGAAGTCCTGGAAAACCTCGAGAAGGGGGAGCTCGACGAGGTCGGCATGCCGACGCTCGCGCGCCGCATGAAAGGCGAAAAGCGCCCGATGGCCGGGCAGCTCAGCCTCTTTGCCGATGACGAGAGCCTCGTCCTGGGCGAGATCGCCGCGACGGACATCAACGCGCTGACCCCCATCGAAGCCATAAACCTCATCGCGGAGTGGAAGGAACGGATTAAAAGATAGGGTATCGGGTATAGGGTCTAGGGTATCGGGAAGGACCAGGGATTCGAGGATTGGGTTTCGGGTCTAGGGTATCGGGACCAAAGGAAAGGGCGGAAGACAATGTCTCCCGCCCTTTTTTTTCTTCACCCTATACCCTGTACCCTGGACCCGATACCCTGTCTTACTTGATGCAGACCCGCCGGACCTGCTCGAAGTCCGTGATGCCCTCGATGACCTTCTTGATGCCGTCCTGCAGCAGCGTCGACATCCCGTCGTTGATGGAGGCATTCCTCAGGTCCTCGACGGTCGCCTTTTTCGTGATGAGGCGCTTGACATTGTCCGAGGCGATAAGAAGCTCGTGGATGCCCACGCGCCCCCGGTAGCCCGACTGATTGCAGTCGTTGCAGCCCCCGGGCTGGTAGAACTTGAGGTCCTTCGAGTAGGGGATGTTGAGCTTGGCGAACTGCTCCTCGCCGTAGGTGAAGGCCAGGTAGTCGTATTCATCCTTGTCGGGCGTATAGGCCTGCTTGCAGTGTTTGCAGAGCGTACGGGCGAGCCGCTGGGCCAGGATCCCCAGCAGCGAGTCGGCGAAATTGAGCGGGTCGATGCCCATGTCGAGCAGACGGATGATCGTCTCCGGTGCGCTGTTGGTGTGCAGGGTCGTGAACACGAGGTGCCCCGTGAGCGAA
>Ga0105106_10002712_pt1 | contig 12714 bp, 12 predicted proteins | sample PPLLaktember2015_5_FD_79109 | JGI IMG/M metagenome (GOLD analysis project Ga0105106, IMG submission 79109) | Freshwater sediment microbial communities from Prairie Pothole Lake near Jamestown, North Dakota, USA - PPLs Lake P8 Core (1) Depth... | ecosystem: Environmental > Aquatic > Freshwater >...
ATCGACACGAAGAAGGAGCAGATCGCCGTGAACGAGGCCCGCAAGCTCAGCCTGCCCGTCATCGCGATCGTGGACACCAACTGTGACCCCGACGAGGTCGACTACGTGATCCCTGGCAACGACGATGCGATCCGTTCCCTCGCCCTCGTGACCAGGCTGATCGCTGACGCCTTGGCCGAAGGGCGCCAGGAGGGCCGCGAGGCGATGGTGACGCGCGCGACGGGCCCGGAGATCGAGCCAGAGCCGGAGCCGGCCCCCAAGCCCTCGCCGCCTCCCACGGCCGAAGCCCCCCAAGCCGAAGCCCCTGAGGCTCCAGCCGCTGAGGCGGTGCAGACGCCGGAGGGCCTGACGGCAACGCCCCCTGAGGCCGCGACCGACCGAGAGGAGGGCTGATCCGTGGTGGCCGACATCAGCGCGGACCAGGTGAAGGAGCTCCGGGAGATGACCGGGGCCGGCATGATGGACTGCAAGCGGGCGCTACAGGACGCCGGCGGCGATCTCGACAAGGCCGTCGAGCTCTTGCGGCAGAAGGGCCTCGCGTCCGCCGCCAAGCGCGCGGGGCGTGCCGCGAACCAAGGGCTCATCGAGTCGTACATCCACTTCAACAACACGGTGGGCGTGCTCGTCGAGGTGAACTGCGAGACGGACTTCGTCGCCAACACCGACGACTTCCGACAGCTCGCGAAGGACGTCGCGTTGCACATCGCGAGCCCCGCGGCCCCTCGCTTCGTGAGCCGTGAGGAGGTCCCCGAAGAGGAGCTCGACGAGGAGCGACGCATGTTCGAAGCCCAGGCCAAGGAGCTCGGGAAGCCAGAGAACGTGATCCCCACCATCGTCGAGGGCAAGCTGAAGGCCTTCTACGAGCAGACGGTCCTGCTGGACCAGGTGTACGTGAAGGACGACTCGAGGACGATCCAGCAGCTCCTGGACGAGCTGGGTGCGAAGGTGGGGGAGAAGGTCGCGGTGCGTCGATTCGTCCGCTACAAGCTGGGTGAGGAACTGGACTAGGCTAGGCGCGGATGACTGACGGCGAGGTGACGCAGGAGCAGGGCGCGCGGCCCCTGTACCACCGGGTCCTGCTCAAGCTCTCAGGCGACGCCTTCGCACCCCTCGACACGGGCTACGGCATCTCCACCGAGACGACGAAGCTCATCGCGCACGAGCTCGCGGACGTGGTCGATCTCGGCGTCCAGGCCGCCGTGGTCGTCGGGGGAGGCAACATCTTCCGTGGGCGGCAGGCTCCGGGGATCGAACGCGCGAGGGCCGACTACATGGGCATGCTCGCAACGGTCATGAACGCGCTCGCGCTGCAGGACGCTCTGGAGAAGATCCATGTCCCCACGCGCGTCCAGACGGCGATCCACATGGCGCAGATCGCGGAGCCCTACATCCCGCTGCGTGCCAAGCGCCACCTCGAGAAGGGACGGATCGTCATCTTCGCCGCCGGCATCGGGGCGCCGTTCTTCTCCACCGACACGACGGCGGCCCAGCGGGCGCTGGAGATCTCGGCGGAGGCGATCCTCAAGGGGACGAAGGTCGACGGCGTCTACACCGCCGATCCGCACGTCGATCCCTCGGCGGAGCGGTTCGAGGCGATCGAGTACCTGGACGTGCTGCGCGCGGGGTACCAGGTGATGGACGCGACCGCGATCTCGCTCTGCATGGAGAACAAGCTCCCGATCATCGTGTTCGATTTCCGGCAGGAGGGGAACATCCGCCGGGCGGTCTCGGGCGAGCCGATCGGCACGCTCGTCCACGGGGGGGTCGCTTGACCGTCGAGACCGCGCTCACCGAGGCGACCCAGAAGATGGACAAGGCCGTCGCCGTCCTGAAGGAGGAGCTCGCCGGCGTCCGGACGGGACGGGCGACCCCGGCGCTGCTCTCGAGGCTCACCGTCGACTACTACGGCACCCAAGTACCCATCCAACAACTGGCGTCGTTCTCGGTGCCCGAGCCGCGCACGCTCGTCATCCAGCCGTTCGACAAGAACGCGATCTCGGCGATGGAGAAGGCGATCCAGGCGAGCGACATCGGCATCACGCCGTCCAACGATGGTCAGGTGATCCGCCTCAACTTCCCGCCGCTCACGGAGGAGCGCCGCAAGGACCTCGTCAAGGTGGTGCATCATCGCGGTGAGGAGGGTCGCGTCGCGGTTCGCAACGTCCGGCGCCACGCCAAGGAGGAGCTGGAGAAGCTTGAGCGCGAGGGCGCCATCTCGGAAGATGACCTCGTCCGGTCGGAGAAGGAGCTGCAGAAGCTGACCGACAAGCACGTCGTGATGATCGACGAGGTCATCGCCCACAAGGAGCAGGAGCTCAAGGAGATCTAGGTGGCCGAGGACGAGGGGCGCGAGGAGCACGAGGACCTGTTCGAGGACCTGGACAAGTTCTTCGCTCCGATCCAAGACGTGGACTGGCCCGAGACGGCCGAGCCGCCGGCTGAGGGACGCGAGGTCCAGACGCCAGAGCCCCAGCCATCGGAGCCCCAGCCATCGGAGCCCCAGCCCGCAGCGAGCTCGGAAGACGTCGTCGTCGAGCGCGAGGCCCCATCGGAGGAGCGTCCATCCACGACGGAGGAGTTGTTCGCGGCGCCGCCCGCCGAGCAGACCGAGCCGGCGTGGTCCGCGCCCGAGGAGGAGGAGAGCATCGAGGCCTTCCTCTTCGCGGAGGAGGACGAGGGCATCATCGAGGTCGGCGAGGCGATCGAGGCCGAGCGCGCGACCAGCGTGCCCGCGGCGTACGTCGGCCTCCCCGCGGGCGAGGCGGAGGAGCCGAGCGTGGCCGAGCCCATCGAGGAGGAGCCCTCCGACGAGGAGGTCCAGGCCGCGGCAGAGCACTTCGCCGAGTCCGTTCGGGAGGAGGTCGAGGTCGAGCCCCAGGTCGAGATCGAGGAGATCCCGGCGGCGGGCTACGACACGGAGCCCGATGCCGGGATCGAAGAGCTCCTCGGCGCGGCTGAAGACGAGGAGGCCACGCCCGGTGAGGGGGCCGAGATCCCGGTCCGGACCGTCAGGGTCGGGGCCGAGGCGCTCGGCGGCCCGAGCTGGCAGGAGCCAACCACCGTCGAGGTCGGTCCCGAGTCCGAGCGGGGCCCGGGGCGCAACATGCAGCTCGCCTTCCTCACCGGGATCGTGCTCGCGGCGCTCGCGCTGGGTGCGATCGCGATCGGCCCGGGACCGTTCGCCGTCCTCGCCGGCATCGTCGTCCTGATCGCCCAGGGGGAGTTCTACTTCGCACTCCAGAAGCGTCACTACCAGCCGGCCACGGCGCTCGGGCTCGTGGCCGGCGCCCTCGTCCTGGGGGCGGCTTACTACCGGGGCGAGTCGGCGATGCTCGCGGTGGCCGTGCTCGGCGCCATCGCGTCGTTCCTCTGGTTCATGACGGTGCCGGCGCAGCACCGCCGCAACGTGGTCTCGAACATCGGCCTCACGATCCTCGGCATCGTCTGGATCCCGGTGTTCGCGGGCTACATCCTGGCCGTGCTGCCGTTCCAGGAGGGGACCGATCTCGCGCTCGCGATCCTCGGGCTCACGATCGCGTACGACGCGTCGGCCTTCGCGGTCGGGTACTTCTGGGGCAGCCGCCCGCTCGCACCGAGCATCTCGCCGAAGAAGTCCTGGGAGGGGGCGATCGGCGCCACGTTGGTGGTGATCGCGCTGGCGGTGGGCCTGGTCGCCCCGTTCGTCGACCTGCTCACGACGATCCCCCGCGCCGTCGGGCTCGCGGTGGTCGTCGCGTTGTTCGCGCCGCTCGGCGACCTGGCCGAGTCCCTCGTCAAGCGCGATCTCGGCATCAAGGACATGGGCAGCATCCTTCCAGGGCACGGCGGGGTGTTGGACCGGATCGATGCGATGCTCTTCGTCGCTCCTGTGGCGTACCTGTACCTGCGGCTGATCCTGTCCTGAACCGTGCGTGATCCCTCTCGCGTGACTTCGCGGGAAGCCGGGGTAATCTCTTGGTGATGCGCACCCTCGTCATCCTCGGGTCGACCGGATCCGTCGGGACGCAGGCCCTGGACGTCGTACGGCGGAACCCGGACCGGTTCAAGGTGATCGGCCTCTCCGCCGGAACGAACCAGGAGCTGCTGATCGGCCAGATCCGTGAGTTCCTGCCCCCCTACGTCGCGATCGCAGACGAGGATGCCGCGGCCGACCTCAAGGAGAAGCTCGCGGGGATCCGGGGGGTCGAGATGCTGGTCGGTCCGGAGGCGGCCGAGACCCTCGCGCGCGACACGGACGCCGACGTCGTGCTGAACGCGCTGGTTGGGTCGGCGGGGCTGTCGCCGACGCTCGCAGCGCTGCAGGCCGGCAAGACCCTCGCCCTCGCGAACAAGGAGAGCCTCGTGGTGGGCGGGGAGCTGGTCCTGGACCTGATCAAGGGCGAGCCGGAGCGCCTCGTGCCGGTGGACTCCGAGCACGCGGCGTTGGCGCAGTGCCTGCGGGGTGAGCGCCGCGAGGACCTGAAGGCCGTGATCCTCACCGGCTCGGGGGGCCCCTTCCGCGGATGGACGCGGAACGAGCTGGCGAAGGCCTCGGTGAAGGAGGCGCTGGCCCACCCCGTCTGGCAGATGGGGCCGAAGATCACGATCGACTCCGCCACATTGATGAACAAGGGGCTGGAGGTGATCGAGGCGCACTACCTCTTCGGGCTGGACTACTCGCAGATCCATGTCGTCGTCCACCCGGAGGGCATCGTGCACGCGCTGGCCGAGTTCCGGGACGGGTCCATGACGGCCCAGCTCGCGGTCCCCGACATGAAGCTTCCGATCCAGCTCGCGCTCGGATGGCCCGAGCGCCTCCCGACGGGGGTCTCCCCGGTCCCGCTGGCCGACAGCAAGCTCACGTTCGAGCCGGTGGACCGCGAGGCCTTCCCCGCCATCGACCTGGCGTACCGCGTGGGCGAGCTCGGCGTCACCTTCCCCGCGGTCATGAGCGCGGCCAACGAGGTCGCGGTCATGGCCTTCCTCGAGGGCAAGATCCCGCTCACGCGGATCGTGGAGGTCGTCCAAGCGGTCGTGGACGAGCACGAGACGCCCTCGACGGTGGTGTCGGTCGTGAACCTGGAGCGGGCTGACGGCTGGGCCCGTAGGCGCGCGGCCGAGATCATCGAGGCCCGGTGACCGGGGGACGCTGATGGCCGGGACCATCGGAGGCATCGGGTTCTTCGTCGCCCTGATCGTCGTGATCGTGATCCACGAGGCGGCGCACTTCGGCGCGGCGAAGCGGTTCGGCATCAAGGTCGAGGAGTTCTTCGTCGGCTTCGGCCCCCGGATCTGGTCGACGCGCCGCGGCGAGACCGAGTACGGCTTCAAATGGATCCCGGCTGGGGGCTACGTGAAGATCGCCGGGATGAACCCGTACCAGCCCGCAGCTCCCGAGGACCTGCCACGCACCTTCGGCGCCAAGCCGATCTGGCAGCGAGCGCTCGTGATCGTGGCGGGCCCGGCGACGCACTTCGTGCTCGCGTTCCTCTGCTTCGCGGTGTGGCTCGCGATCGTCGGGCAGCCGGATGTCCGGAGCCCGCTGATCACCGGGGTCGCGTCGACGCTCGATGGCGCGGAGTCGCCGGCGGCCGCGGCGGGCTTGCGGACCGGCGACCGCATCCTCGCGGTCGACGACCTCGAGGACCCCACGGACGTGGAGATGGTCGCGTACACGCGGGAGCACGTCGGTGAACCGGTCACGTTCCTGGTGCAGAGGGACGGCGAGACCTTCACCGCGGACATCGTGCCGGTGCTCGCGACGGTCCAGGGCGAGCGCGTGGGACGGATCGGCGTCCTGCTCGGGCAGGCCCGGGAGGCTGTCGGTCCCCTGGCGGCCGTCGTCGGCGGAGCCGGACTCGTGTGGGACGCGAGCGTCCAGACGGTCGTGAACATCGGCCGCATCTTCGGTCCCGAGGGCATCGGGCGCATGGCGGAGCTCCTGTTCACCGACGCGCCTCGCGAGCCGACCGACCCGGTCAGCGTGGTGGGCATCGGCCAGGTGGCGGGGGAGACCGCGTCCGGTAGGAACGCGGGCGACCTGCTCTATCTCCTGGCGCTGGTGAACGTGTTCATCGGGCTCCTGAACCTGCTTCCCGTCCCGCCCTTCGACGGCGGCCACCTCGCCCTCCTCGCGATCGAGAAGATCCGGGGCAAGCAGGTGGACATGCGGAAGGTGGTTCCGGTCTCCGTCGCGGTGGCGGCGTTCTTCATCGTGTTCACGGTCTCGATCATCTACCTGGACGTGGTGAAGCCCGGCTCCCTGGCTCCGTAGGCACGCCGCCACAACTTCTCAACACCGTGCCCGCGGGGCCGCCATCGCTCACGGCTACGATGAGGCGCGTGAGCCCGCCAACCGTGCTGGTCGTGGACGACGAGGCGGCGATCGCGGAGGCCGTCCGCGCGAGGCTCGAGAGCGAGGGGTACCGGGTGCTCGTGGCCGGCGACGGACCCGACGCCATCAGGGTCTGCGACGCCGAGCGCCCGGATCTCGTGGTGCTGGACCTCATGCTCCCCGGCATGGACGGTCTGGAGGTCTGCAAGCGGATCCAGCGGGACCGATGGGTCCCCGTGCTGATGCTCACCGCGCGGACCGAGGAGGCGGACAAGGTCGCCGGATTCGCGGTCGGTGCGGACGACTACCTCACGAAGCCCTTCAGCCTCCGGGAGCTCGCCGTGCGCGTGCGCGCGATCCTGCGCAGGGTGGAGCGCATCGCGTCGGTTCCTCCCGCCGCGGCCGAGCCGATCTCCCGCGGTGGGCTCGAGATCGACCCGAGCCGCCGCCGGGCCACGGTGGAGGGCCGGGAGCTCGGTCTCACGCCCCTCGAGTTCGAGATCCTGCTCACCCTGGCGCGAGAGCCCGGGGTCGTGTTCACGAGGGAGCAGCTGATGGACCGGGTCTGGGGGTACCGGGACTACGCGGGAGGGCGGGTCGTCGATTCCCACGTGGCGAGGATCCGCCGCAAGCTCGGCGAGGACGGGGTCGAGCCTCGGTTCATCCGCACCGTGCATGGGGTCGGCTACGCCTTCCGCGAGGAGCCCGCGACATGAGCCTCCTCCATCGGTTGCCGACGATCCGAGCCAAGCTGGGCTCGGTGATCGTGTTCGCGGTGGGTCTGACGATCCTCCTCGCGTACCTGATCCTCGGCTTCGGCTTCGGCGTGTTCGCTCTCGGAGAGCACTGGTGGGAGGTCCTGCTCGCCGGAGCGCTCGCCTCCGGGATCGCGCTGCTGATCGCGCGCTGGGTGGCGCGGGGGATGACGCAGCCGCTGCGTGACATGGCGCAGGCCGCGCGGAAGATGGAGACGGGCGACTACTCCCAGCGGGTCCACACGAGCTCGCGCGACGAGGTCGGGCAGCTCGCACAGGCGTTCAACCGGATGAGCGCGGAGCTGGATCAGCTCGATCGCCTCCGGCGGGACCTGGTCGCGAACGTCTCCCACGAGCTGAAGACGCCGATCTCCGCGCTCCGAGCGCACCTGGAGAACCTGCTCGATGGCGTGGAGCGGCCGGACCCCGAGACGCTGCAGGTGATGCTCACGCAGTCCGAGCGTCTCGGCCGCCTCGTCGACCAGCTGCTCGACCTGTCGCGTCTGGAGTCCGGTGACGTACCGCTGCATCGCGAGGATGTGCCGCTGGCCCCGCTCGTGTCCGAGGTCCTCTCGGAGATCGAGGTGGCGAGGGCGGGGCGGGGTGTGGAGATCCGCGGATCGGTGCCCGGGGACCTGCCGAGCGTCTACGCGGACCGGGAACGCATCCACCAGGTGCTGTTCAACCTGCTCGACAACGCCGTGCGCTTCACGCCCGAGGGTGGCCGCGTCACGGTCTCCGCCGAGACCCACGACGGCTCCATCGACGTTCACGTCGCCGACACCGGTCCAGGGATCCCCCCTGAGCACCTGCCGCGGTTGTTCGAGCGCTTCTACCGAGCCGACCCGGCCCGCGCCCAGAAGGACGGCGGGACCGGGATCGGTCTCGCGATCGCACGCTCCGTCGTCGAGGCGCACGGCGGGCGGATCTGGGCGGACAGCCGTCCCGGCGAGGGGAGCATGTTCACGTTCGAGCTGCCGGTCGCGATCGCGGCCGAGAGAAGGAGGGATCCGTGAAGTCGGCCACCACCACGATCGAGGTCGCCGCCCCGGAGCGCTACGCGTACGTGGATCTGACGGAGGAGCTCCAGCGCGCGATCAAGGACTCCGGCGTCACGGAGGGGGCCGCGATCGTGTTCGCGGCGCACACGACCTGCGCGCTCCTGATCAACGAGTGGGAGGACGGCGCGATGGAGGACTTCCGCAGCCGGATGCGTCATCTGGTGCCCGAGGATGTCTACTACGCGCACGACGACCTCGATCGCCGGACCCAGAACCTCGACGAGTCGCACGAGCGGCGGAACGGTCACTCGCACGTGAAGTCGATGCTGCTCTCTGCGACGTCGCAGGCGATCCCGGTCTCGGGCGGCGAGCCGGCGTTCGGTCGGTGGCAGCGTCTGATCCTGTTCGAGATGGACGAGCCCAAGCATCGCCAGGTCCTGTTCCACGTGTTCGGCGACTGAGCCGGTAGCCTGGGAACAGGGTGCCCGTGCAGCGCAGGAAGAGTCGGCAGCTCGACCTCGGCGGCGTCGCGATCGGCGGTGACGCGCCGATCAGCCTGCAGTCGATGACGACGACCAAGACCGCCGACATCAACGCCACGTTGCAGCAGATCGCATCGCTCGTGGCAGCCGGCGTCGACATCGTGCGCGTCGCGGTGCCCCACTGGGAGGATGCGGAGGCGCTCCCCGCGATCGCGGCCAAGTCCACGGTGCCGGTGGTCGCTGACATACAATTACAGTGGAAGTATGCGATGGCCGCGCTCGAGGCCGGCATCCAGGGTCTGCGGATCAACCCCGGCAACATCAAGTACCAGGACAAGGTCCGGCTCATCGCGCGTGAGGCCAAGGCGCGCGGGGTGCCGATCCGGATCGGCGTGAACGCCGGATCGCTCGAGAAGGACCTGCTCGCCCGCTACGGAACCCCGACCCCCGAGGCGCTCGTGGAGAGCGCGCTCGCGGAGGCTCGGATCCTCGAGGACGAGGACTTCGTCGACATCAAGATCAGCGTTAAGCACTCGAACCCGCGCGTGATGATCGAGGCGTACCGGCAGCTCGCCGAAGCCTGCGACTACCCGCTCCATCTCGGGGTCACGGAGGCCGGTCCCATGCCGATGGGCGGCGTCAAGAGCGCGCTCGGGATCGGCACCCTGCTCGCCGAGGGTATCGGCGACACGATCCGCGTCTCGCTGACCGACGACCCGGTCGAGGAGGTCAAGGTCGGCACGTGGATCCTCGGGTCGCTCGGTCTGAGGAAGCGCGGGCTCGACCTCGTCGCGTGCCCATCCTGCGGCCGGGCGGAGGTGAACGTGCTCGAGCTCACCCGCCGGGTGAACGAGGCGATCGAACGGGAACGGTTCAGCGTCCCGATGCGGGTCGCGGTGATGGGCTGCGTCGTGAACGGACCCGGCGAGGCACGCGAAGCGGACGTCGGCATCGCGGCGGGCAACGGCCTGGGGTTCATCGTCCGTCGGGGCGAGGTCGTGGCGAAGGTCCCCGAGGCCGAGCTCGTCGACGCGCTGCTCGTGGAGGCGCGCAAGGTGGCGGCCGAGAAGGCCACCGAGCCTGCGGACTAGCTCACGCTGGCGCGAGCGCCAGGAAGTTGCGGACGATCCTGGGGCCGTCCGGGGTCAGGATCGACTCGGGATGGAACTGCACCCCGAAGCGCGGCAGCGCCCGGTGTTGGGTCGCCATCACGAGCCCGTCCTCGCTCCAGGCGGTGAGCTCCAGCTCCTCCGGCAATCCCTCGCGCAGGACCACGAGCGAGTGGTAGCGCGCGGCCTCGAACGGGTTCGGGAGTCCCTCCAAGATCCCGGTTCCCTCGTGGAAGACCAGGCTCGCCTTGCCGTGGACCGGCGTGGCGCGCTCGACGCGCCCGCCGGCGACCAGGCCCATCGCTTGGTGCCCGAGGCACACGCCGAGGACAGGCGTCTCCGCCGGGAGCAGGTGCAGGAGGTCGATGAACACGCCGGCGTCTTCGGGACGTCCCGGGCCGGGGGACAGGATGACCGCGTCCGGGCTCCCGGCGACGAGCGCCTCGGCGGGCTCGGCGTCGCTCTTCACGACCTCGGTGGGGTGGCCCAGCCCCTCGACCAGCTGCACCAGGTTGAACGTGAACGAGTCGTAGTGGTCGACGACGAGGATCATCAGGCCAGACCCCCGTCGAGGACCGCCGGCATCAGGGCCGCCGCCTTGCTCTTGGTCTCCTGCAGCTCCGCTCCCGGGTCAGAGTCGGCGACGACCCCGGCGCCCGTCTGCACGTGCGCCATGCCGTCGGCGACGACCGCCGTGCGGATCGTGATGCAGAAGTCCTGATCGCCGGCGAACGTGCAGTAGCCGACCGCACCCGCGTACGGGCCCCGGGCGGTCGGCTCGTTCTCGGCGATGATCTCCATCGCCCGGCGCTTCGGCGCCCCGGTCACGGTGCCGGCCGGGAACGTGACCGCGAGGGCATCGAGCGGGTGCATGTCATCGGCAAGCTCGCCCTCGACGGTGCTGACGATGTGCATCACCTTCGAGAAGCGCTCGACGACCATGAGCTCGGTCGGCCTGACCGTACCTGGGGCGCACACCCGTCCGAGGTCGTTGCGCGCGAGGTCGACCAGCATGGCGTGCTCGGCCCGCTCCTTGGGGTCGGCGAGCAGCTCGTGCTCGTACAGTCGGTCGCGCAGGTCGGTCTCGCCGCGTGGGCGCGTACCGGCGATGGGTCGGGTCGTGACGGTTCGGCCCTCGACACGGACGAGCGGCTCAGGTGAGGACCCGGCCAGCTCGAGGCCGAGCATCCGGACGAAGAACATGTACGGCGCGGGGTTGGAGACCCGGAGCTGCCGATAGATCGGGAGCCCTCCACGCGCCGCGCGGAAGGAGACTCGCCTGGACGGCACGCCCTGGTAGATGTCGCCGGCTGCGATGTGCTCCTTCATCGCGCGGACGATCTCTCGGTAGCGCTCGTCTGGCATGTTCGGCTCGCCCATCTCGCCTGGGGATGCGGGCGCGCCGCTGAGCGGCTCGGGCCGCGGGGCGATGGGGGTCGCGAGTCGGCCCGCCAGATCCTCGAGCGCGGCGACGCCCTCGTCGTACGCCCCGCTCGGCACGTGGGCGACGAGCAACAGCCGTTGCCGCCAGTGGTCGAACACGACCGCGCGATCCACCAGGAGGAGCCCGATCGGCGGGCCGGGCGTCGCCCCGGGAGGAACGGGATGTCCGTCCAGCAGCGTCGCGGCCTCGTATGAGAGGTAGCCAACCAGTCCTCCGGTGAGCGAGGGGAGTCCTTCGAGGCGGGGGGCCGCGAGGGACTCGGCGAGAGCTCGCAGGTCGGCGCGGGGATCGCCGGTCGACGCGGGCTCGTCCCCGAGGCGCCGGGCGACGTCGCGGACGTGCAGCCCGTCCCCGTCCACCACCACGATGCCGGCCGGGTCGCCGGCTACGAACGAGTAGCGGCCCCAGCGCTCCGAACGCTCGACGCTCTCGAGCAGGATCCCGGGGCCTCCGCCAGCCAACGCGGGGAAGACGCCGACCGGCGTCGAAACGTCGGCGAGCAGCTCGGTCCAGACGGGGACGAGCGGCCAGCTCGAGGACAAAGCCTCGAACGCCGATCGATCAGGCCGGACCCTCACCAGCTCACCTCCGCGCGTCCCACCGCCGCACCCCCGAGACTCGGTCGTCCGAGGGTACACGCCCGGGCAGCGACGGCCGCCTGGAGGCACCTCGGCGGCCGCTATCCTTACAGCCCCATGCGCTTGTCCGAGCTGTTCGCACCCACCCTGCGTGAGGATCCGGCTGAGGCCGAGATCGCGTCCCACCTGCTCCTGCTGCGGGCGGGCTTCATCAGGCAGGTGGCTGCCGGCATCTACACGACCTTGCCGCTCGGCCTCCGGGCGATGCGACGCATCGAGACGGTCGTGCGGGAGGAGATGGACGCCTCCGGGGCGCAGGAGATCAGGATGCCGATCCTGCTCTCCGCCGAGCCATGGCGGGCGACGGGCCGCCTGGAGCTGTACGGAGACACCATGTTCCGCCTGAGCGACCGGCATGGACGGGAGATGGTGCTCGGCCCGACGGAGGAAGAGGTGGTGACACCCCTCGTCGATGCGGAGCTGCCCTCGTACCGCGACCTCCCGGTGAACCTGTACCAGATCGAGTGGAAGTACCGGGACGAGTTCCGGCCGCGGTTCGGCCTGCTGCGAGGGCGCGAGTTCCTGATGAAGGACGCCTACACGTTCGACCGCGACGAAGAGGGCATGGCGCGCTCGTACCAGGTGATGTACGACGCGTACGTCCGGATGTTCGACCGGTTGCGCCTGGACTACGTCGTGGTCGAGGCGGAGCCCGGCCAGATCGGCGGCGGGGTCAACCACGAGTACATGGCCCGGGCCGAGGTGGGCGAGGACCGGTTCGTCGAGTGCGAGAACGGCGACTACCTCGCCGACTGGAAGGCGGCGACGCCGATGGCGCCCACCCCCATCCCCCCCGGCCACGAGCCGGTGGCGATCGTGGAGACCCCGGGCGCCGCCACGATCGAGGAGGTCGCAGCCCTGCTCGCGTGCCCCCCTGAGCGTCTGCTGAAGACGATGCTCTACGACGCGGGCGGACGCACGCTCGCCATCCTCGTGCCCGGCGACCGCGAGGTCGAGGAGGCCAAGCTCGAT
>Ga0105106_10002713_pt1 | contig 12711 bp, 11 predicted proteins | sample PPLLaktember2015_5_FD_79109 | JGI IMG/M metagenome (GOLD analysis project Ga0105106, IMG submission 79109) | Freshwater sediment microbial communities from Prairie Pothole Lake near Jamestown, North Dakota, USA - PPLs Lake P8 Core (1) Depth... | ecosystem: Environmental > Aquatic > Freshwater >...
CGGAAAAGCTGCTTGGAGCTGCTCTGCGGTGGCGCCCGGCACGAGCCGCGCGAAGCCGCGGAAGTCGTTCAGGCCGATTGCGTTCAACGGCGTCCAGACGTTGGTTTCACCAGGGAACTTCACGCCGGCGTCCATGATGCCCACGACGGTCACGGCACGCCCGGCGAGCTCGACGTTGCGGCCGATGAGTCCAGCGTCACCTGCAAACTCGTGCCGCCACAAGGCATCGCCGATGACGACCGGCACCGCGGCAGGGACCGGACCCTGAGACGTTGCTGTCAACGCATCATCTGAATCGAGTGCGCGGCCCAGCCTGGGCCTGAGCCCAAACATCTCGAAGAAGTTCGCGCTCACCGCCGTGCCGCGAATTTGCGCCGCCGCGGCTTCCCTGGGATCGAAGTATGGCGCCGGCGTGCTAATCGCTCGGTCCTCGAGAAGTGGAACGGACTGGAGCCGCTCCCCCAAGCCTTGGCGGGCCGCCGGGTCTCCGAGAGTCGAGGTCAGCAGGCTGAGTCGCCGGTCGTCTTTGGGTAAGGCAATCGAAACGAGTCTGCCCGCCTGTGGAAACGGAAGTGGCCGAAGAAGAAGACCGTCGGCGACCGAGAACAGCGCTGCGCTGACGGTGGTCGCCATCGCGAGAGGCAACACGATTGCGATGACCAAGAGCGGTCGCCTCAGGAGATGGCGAAGCGAGAGCCAGAGTTCCGCGCGAGTTGGCATCAGACGCCCCCTAGATTCTACGGCTCCTCTGTCGCGACATGGAGCAGGAGTCTGGTGCGGTCAGGTGAGTTTGAAAACATTTTGTGAAACCTCCAGGCAACCGCCGTCTGTGCCCCCAGTGTGCCCCCAAGAAAAATCGCCCGCGATCGCGCCGCGACCGCGTTCTCATAACCGCTTGATTGGTCTGGACTTAGTTGGTGCCGAGGGCCAGAATCGAACTGGCGACACCGTGATTTTCAGTCACGTGCTCTACCAACTGAGCTACCTCGGCACGGTGGGGCGCGGGTAGAGCGAACGAAACCCGAATCATATCACGCTGACCAGGCCCGAGCCGTGGGGCTCGGGGCGCGCGGCAAGGCCTGCGCGTGTCGCTGATCGTGGGCCCGTGGCCTCGCGTCTGTCGCGGGCGGACATCTAGCGCCGGACGACGAACGACCGGCTGATCTCGTCCACCCGCTTGCATCCCGCCAGCGCCATCGTCAATTCCAGCTCAGCGCGCAGCATCGAGAGCACCTGCGACACGCCGTCCTGACCGGCCGCGGCCAGCGCCCAGAGGTAGGGCCGGCCGATCAGCACCGCCTTCGCGCCGAGCGCCAGGGCCTTGAAGACATCCGTGCCGCGCCGGATGCCGCCGTCGAGGAGCAGCGGAACGCGGCCCGCCACCTGCGCGGCGATCTCCGGCAGCGCGTCGATGGTCGCGATCGCGCCGTCGAGCTGTCGTCCGCCGTGGTTGGAGACGACGATGCCGGCGGCGCCGTGCTGGATGCAGAGCTCGGCGTCCTCGGCAGTGAGGATGCCTTTGATCAGGATGGGCAGACGGGTGATCGATCGCAGCCAGTCGACCGATTCCCAGGTCAAGGAACCGTCCAGCAGATTGTGCACGTAGGCGGTGAAGCTCGAGGTGTTCGCCCAGCGCAGCGCGTCGGTCGTGCCGTAGCGTTCGAGGTTGCGGATGCCGACGTCGGGCGGCAGCGTGAACGCGTTGCGCGCGTCGCGCTCGCGGCGTCCGAGCCGCGGCGTATCCACCGTCAGCACGAGCGCGCGATAGCCAGCCGCTTCCGCGCGCCGGACGAGATCGGTCGTGACCGCGCGGTCGCGATAGACATAGAGCTGGAAGAACAAGGGACCCGTGGCAGCCGCTGCGATGTCTTCGAGCGGCGTCGAGGCGATCGTGCTGCAGCACATGAACGTGCCGGCCGCACCCGCCGCGCGGGCCGCTGCGATCTCGCCGTCCGGATGTCCGAGCTTGTTGAACGCGGTCGGAGCCAGCGCCACGGGCAGCGCGAGCGTGTGGCCGAGTAGATCGACCGACGTATCCACCTGCTCGGTGCCGGCCAGCATGCGCGGGCGCAGGGCCAGCTGCGCGAACCCGGCCTCGTTGGCCGCCAGGGTGCGCTCGTCCTCGGCGCCGCCGGCGTAGTAGTCGTACGCCGAGCGCTCCATGCGCGCGCGGGCCAGCGCCTCGAAGTCGCGGCAGTTGATGGGCACTGTTTCGGGTTCAGGGCGGGACGAGGACGACATGGCTGAATGGTAGCCGCGTTCGGACGAATGGGCGAGGGCGGCACCGCTGAGTCGTCCACGGCCGCGTCGCGCACTCGAGGGGATGCGACATGCCCGCGCGGGTGACGATGAGCGCCGAAGTCGCATAAGCTTCCAGACCTATGAGCGCGCCCATCGCGCCGATCTGAAGCGGAAGGCGAAGAAGGAGAAGTAGGTCATGCCCGTCAGGATCGTCCGGCTGGGCAGTCCCAGGCAGATTGGCGAAGGCCTGCGGGTCGGCACGGTTCGGCGCCCGCCGCGTGGCGTGCGGAAGTCGGAGTATGCGAAGCAGAACTGGTTCGACGTGTGGCTGCCCGACATCGCGCCGAGCGCAGCGCTGATTGGTGAGGATCTCGTCGGCGCAGGTGACGCGGGGTGGAAGCGATTCGAGCGGCGCTATCTGGCGGAACTGAAGCAGCCGGAACAGTCCCGTCTGCTCGACCTGCTCTCGGCCCTGTCCCACCAGACGAGTTTCTCGATCGGGTGCTACTGCGCAGACGAGCAGCGCTGCCACAGGTCCGTTCTTCGACGTGCGCTTCGCGAGCGTGGCGCCATCGTGACATAGAGGGCGGCTCGCCTCTTCGGCCGCTGAGTTCAAGTGGTACGGTCGGAGTCCTTTGCGCCCCGGCTGCCGCTGACGTAGACTCGCGGTTCCGCGTGCCAGCGCGAATGTCGGGGGCGGCAGATGAGATCCACCAGAATCATCTGGAGTGCGGCGCTGTTGTGCGCGGCGGCAGCAGCGCCGGCGGACGCGCAGTCGGTCCGATATCTGAAGTTCACGCCGGCCGTGATTCCCTCCGGGGCCACCTTGCCGCTGCTCATTCAGGTGGAGGTGAACGGCCAGCCGACGCGGGTCACGCTCGACTTCAGTCCAGCCGGCGCCATCCCCTCCGTCATCGAACTGCGCGACGACGGGAGCGCAGGCGATCGCGTGGCGGGTGACGGGACCTACACCGCCGAAGTGCCCGTGGCGCCAATCCAGAACGCCAGGACCGCGGACGACGTGAACCGCGTGTTCATCGGCTTCCTCAACCTGTTCTCCGGATCAGCCAACGTGTTCCGCGGCAACATGTTCGTGGACGGCTACTCGGCCGACGCCGGCACGTATCCGATCGTGCGGCCCGGCCAGTTCACTCAGGCGACGACACGCCTCGTGAACATCCACGACCCGGGGTATTTTCTGACCAGCAACCCGTCGAGGGTGACGCAGGAGTTCTATCGCTGGTTCGGCGACGACTACGACGTGATCAACCTCATCTACGAGCCGCAACGGTTCGCGAACCGGACGCACTCGATCATCAAGAACACCGTGCAGGGCATCGGCCGAACGCTCACGGATGGCAGCGCCGGATTCGGGAGCGCGGGCCGGCTCCAGGGCATCTCGCAGTTCCCGATTCCCGGGTTCTTCGACGGCGCCGAGACCGGACACATCCACGAGTTCGGGCATCAGTGGATCAACTTCCTGAACGCGTCGCCGTACGCGAGCGGCGTCCCGCACTGGCCGAAGTCCACGATGGCCACCGGGGTGATGGGATTCAGTATCGGCGGGCAGGGCGGACAGGGCGGGAGTTTCCGCTGCGAGATCGTCGAGCAGTCGAACGGGACTCTGCGTCTGAATCCCGCGACCGGAGCGCCCGCTTACAACGATCTCGATCTGTATCTCATGGGGCTGATGCCGGCGAGCGAGGTGCGCACCCAGATCGTGTTCGCGGATCAGAACGCCGTCGCGCAGCTCAGCTGCTCCGGTCAGATCTTCAGCGGGCCGCTGACCCGAGTCGGCGCGGACGACGTCGTCCGCCAGTTCGGTCTTCGGGTACCAGCCTATGGCGACGCGCCCAATCGCTTCCGGGTAGCGACGATCCTGGTCACGCGCGATGAACTGGCGACCCCGGAAACGATGTGGCTCTACAGCTGGATGGTCGATCGCGCCGAGTTGAAGACGCGCGTGCCGACGCACTCCGGCTTCACCAAGGAGATCGGCCAGCCGTTCTTCGTCGCGACTGGCGGCCGTGGATCGCTCGACATGCGCCTGGACTTCGCGGGCGCCCCGGCCGACTTCGCGCTCGTGCCGACGCCGGGTGTGCAGACGGTCGCCACAGGGGCCTCCGCGGAATTCGCGATCGCGGTGGAGCCGCGCGGGACGGGATTCCCGGCGGGCGTCACGCTCGGCTGCGGGACGCTGCCGTCGGGCTTCTCCTGTGCGTTCTCCCAAGCGACAGTGACGCCCGGCCCCGATGGCGCGACCGTGATGCTGACGATCGCCACACGGCCGGCGGCGGAGCCGGAGATCGCGCAGGCTGTCGTGATGGTCGTTGCGCTTGGGCTCTGCGTCGTCGCGGCGCGGTTCGGCCGCGGTTACCCACGGCGCCGCGCCGTCGCATGGGCGACAGCCGGCCTGCTGGTTGCGCTGGTGTCCGGACCGGCCTGTGGCGGCAGCCCCCGCCCGCCGCAGGATCAACCTCAGCCGCAGCCGGAGCCACAGCCCGGACCATCACCATCCGCGCCCCTCGTGACGCACACCGTCATCGTCACCGGCACGTCCGGTGCGGTTCAGCACAGCACGGCGGTAACGGTGGGAGTGAAGTGAAGAGAGGGGTCCGGTCGGTCCTGGGTCCTGGGTCCTCGGTCCTCGGTCCTGCTTGGTCCTCGGTCCTGATCGGTCCTCGGTCCTGAGATTGGACCGAGGACCGAGGACCGAGGACCCAGGACCGCCCTAGCCCCTCTCCTCTTCCCCTGTCGGCAGCCCCATTTCCTTGCGGAGGCGCTGCTCGATCGTCGCGGCGGTTTCCTTGTTCTGCTTGAGGAAGTTCTTGGCGTTCTCGCGGCCCTGACCGAGCCGCTCGCCGCCGTAGCTGAACCAGGTGCCGCTCTTCTCGATGATGTTGCGTTCCACGCCCTGGTCGAGCAGGTCGCCTTCGCGCGAGATGCCCTCGCCGTACATCATGTCGAACTCGGCTTCGCGGAACGGCGGCGCCACCTTGTTCTTCACGACCTTCGCGCGCGTGCGGCCGCCGACCACCGTTTCGCCGTCCTTGATGGCACCGATGCGCCGGATGTCGATCCGGACCGACGAGTAGAACTTCAGCGCGCGGCCGCCGGTCGTGGTCTCGGGGTTGCCGAACATCACGCCGATCTTCTCGCGAAGCTGGTTGATGAAGATGAGGCACGTCTTCGACTTGGAGACGACGCCCGTGAGCTTGCGCAGCGCCTGCGACATGAGCCGTGCCTGCAGGCCCATCTGCGCTTCGCCCATCTCGCCTTCGATTTCGGCGCGCGGCACGAGCGCCGCGACCGAGTCGACGACGACGACGTCGACGCCGTTGGAGCGGATGAGGACTTCGGTGATCTCGAGCGCCTGCTCGCCGTTGTCGGGCTGCGAGACCAGGATGTTGTCGAGATCGACGCCCAGCTTCTGCGCGTACTGCGCGTCGAGCGCATGCTCCGCGTCGATGAACGCGGCGACCCCGCCGAGCTTCTGCGCCTGCGCGATCGTTTGGAGGGCCAGGGTCGTTTTGCCAGACGACTCGGGCCCGAAGATCTCGATCACGCGGCCGCGCGGGAGGCCGCCCACACCGAGCGCCCAGTCGAGGCTGATCGAACCGGTGGAAATGGCAGGGATTGGCGCGACGGCATCCTTGCCGCCCAGCCGCATGATCGACCCCTTGCCGAACTGCTTCTCAATCTGACCGACCGCCAGCTCGACGGCCTTGAGCCGTTCCTTGTCGGAACGGTCTTCTCTTTCGATTCTCTCGGAACGCTCAGGTGCTGCTGCCATGGGACTCCTCAACGCGGCTCCACCAAAAGGGGCGATGCGCGCTGGACCGAAGGTGATTCTAGGTTCGTGCCAGCATGGTGTCAAGCGAAAATAGCTCGTCATGTCCGTCTATCCTCTGCAAATTCAGATGCTTACGCGGCGCTGCCACTTTCGCCCCTCACCCGGCACTGGCAGAAACTGCCACAACCGGATCGCGCGGCTGATGCAGATTGTGCGAGAGGGGTGTGACAAGGGAGGGCAGGGGGGCCTTCAAGGTTCCGGAGGTTCCGGGGTTCCAAGGTTCCGAGGTTCTACCGGTTCTACCGGTTCTGGCGGTTCTGGCGGTTCTGACGGTTCTGACGGTTCTGACGGTTCTGACGGTTCTGACGTTACGACCGGCGCGACCGGTTCGGCAGGTACGACGGGTTCGGGTGATGATCCTGGCGGAGGACCGTGTGAACGTGCATCTTGTCGACGGCACCTATGAGTTGTTCCGCCACTACTATGCGGTGCCGTCGGCGACGGCGGCGGATGGTTCGGAAGTGGGGGCCGTGCGCGGTGTGCTTGGGTCCGTGCTGTCGATGCTCAGCGATGGCGCGACGCATGTCGCGGTGGCCACCGATCGGGTGATCGAGTCCTTCCGCAACGAGCTCTGGCGCGGCTACAAGACAGGCGAGGGGATCGAGCCGGCGTTGTTCGCTCAGTTCCGTCCACTCGAAGACGCCCTGGCTGTGATGGGTGTCTTCGTCCTGCCGATGGTCGAGTTCGAGGCCGACGATGCTCTGGCCGCTGGGGCGGCAAAGGCCGCAGCCGACCCACGGGTGGAACGGGTGTTCGTGTGTTCGCCCGACAAGGATCTCGCGCAGGCCGTGGTCGGCCGGCGCGTCGTTCAGCTCGATCGGCGGACACGCCTCGTTCGCGATGCCGATGGCGTCGTGTCGAAGTTCGGTGTGCCGCCAGCGTCCATTCCTGATTACCTGGCGCTCGTCGGAGACAGCGCCGACGGCTACCCGGGTCTGCCGGGCTGGGGCGGGAAGTCCGCGTCGGCCGTGCTCGCCCGGTACGGTCATCTCGAGGCGATTCCGGTGGAGGCAGGCGACTGGGACGTGGACGTGCGCGGCGCCGCGCGACTGGCCGCCGCGCTCGACGAGTACCGCGCGCAGGCACTGCTGTTTCGAGAACTCGCCACACTGCGGACGGACGTTCCCGTCTTCGCGAACGTCGACGAGCTCCGGTGGACCGGTCCACGACCGGAGTTCGAGCAGCTTGCGGCGCACCTGGGCGCGCCGTCGCTCGCACAACGCGCGCGCGCACTGGCGGCACGGGGTGGGGGGACGCGGAGGTAGGCGAGTCGACGACGTTCAGCGGTGTACCTGTCGAACCCGTCAGTGCCAGTCGTACCTGGCGTGCCTGCCGTACCCGTCGTACCCGTCGTACCCGTCGCACCCGATAAGATTGTCTCCAATGCCGAGTCCGATCGGACACAGTCTGGGCGCGTTGGCGGCCGGGTGGATCGTCTCGAGACCTCCGACCGAGCGCCGGGCGTTGTGGCGGCAGGCCGGCATCCTCGCGCTGGTGAGCGTGGCGCCGGACCTCGACCTGCTCATCGGCCGCCACAGCATGGAGACGCACAGCGTCGGCGCGGCCGTGCTCGTGGCCGCCTTCGCCGCCTGGCGCCGCTGGCCGGTGGCGGGAAACCGGTGGACCATCTTCGCGGCCGTCGGCCTGGCGTGGCTGTCCCACCCGCTGTTCGATCTGATGGCGCCCGACACGTCGCCGCCGCTCGGCGTGATGCTCTTCTGGCCGTTCAGCTCGGCGTTCGTGTATCCCGACCTGTCGATCTTCGCGCCAATCTCGCGCCGCTACTGGCTCGATGGGTTCGTGGCGCACAACCTCGGCGCGGTCGCGCGGGAGATTGCGATCCTGCTGCCGATTGCGGCAGGGACGTGGTACCTGAGGAAGCGCAGGATAAACAACCAGCCACGAACAACTGGCTAGTAGGCGTAGAACCCTCTTCCGCTCTTTCGTCCGAGGTGTCCGGCGGCCACCATGCGCTTGAGCAGCGGGCAGGCGCGGTACTTCGAGTCGCCGAGCCCGTCGTGCAGCACGTTCATGATCGCCAGGCACACGTCGAGGCCGATGAAGTCGGCGAGCGTGAGCGGGCCCATCGGGTGGTTCATGCCGAGCTTCATCACCGTGTCGATGGCTTCGGGCGTGCCCACGCCTTCCATCACGGCAAAGATCGCCTCGTTGATCATCGGCATCAGGATCCGGTTCGAGATGAAGCCGGGGTAGTCGGCGGCTTCGACCGGCGTTTTGCCGAGCGCCTTGCAGAGGTCGATCGTCGTCTGCATCGAGGCGTCCGAGGTCGCCTGACCGCGCACCAGCTCGACGAGCGTCATGAGCGGCACCGGGTTCATGAAGTGCATCCCGAGCACCTTGTCGGGCCGCTTCGTCGCCGCGCCCAGGAGCGTGATCGAGATGGACGACGTGTTGGTGCCGAGGATCACGTCCGGGCGCGTCACGGCGTCCAGCTTCGCGAGGATCTGCCGCTTGGCGTCCGCGTTCTCGATGATGGCCTCGACGACGAAGTCCACGTCGGCGAGGTCGTCAATCGACGACGCCGTGTGCAGGCGGCCGAGCGCGGCGTCCCGGTCGTCCGCCGAGAGCTTGCCCTTCTCGACGAACTTCGCGAGGCTCTTCTCGATCGTGGCGCGCGCGCGATCGATCGCCGCCGCCGAGGCGTCGTGCATCCTGACCGCGTAACCCGACTGCGCGAACACCTGGACGATGCCATTGCCCATCGTGCCAGCGCCAATCACTCCGATTGTCTTGAACATGGCGCTCCAACTATGCCATTTCGACTGCCATCGCCACGCCGTTGCCGCCGCCGAGGCAGAGCGTGGCGATGCCGCGCTTCTGGCCGCGGCGCTTGAGGGCGTAGAGCAGCGTCGTGAGAATGCGCGCGCCGCTCGCGCCGATCGGATGACCGAGCGCCACGGCGCCGCCCTGCACGTTTACGCGCTCGGGATCGAGGCCCAGCTCGCGGGTGACCGCGACGCCCTGCACGGCGAACGCCTCGTTGAGCTCCACGAGATCCGCGTCGCCGATCTTCCAGTCGATCTTCTTCAGGAGCTTCCGCACGGCTTCGACCGGCGTCATCATCACGAGCTTCGGGTCGAGGCCGGCCGTGGCGTAGCCCACGACCCGCGCGATGGGCGTGAGGTTGAGCCGCGCGGCGACATCGGCGCCCATGACCACGAGCGCCGCGGCGCCGTCGTTCACGCCGGGCGCGTTGCCCGCCGTCACGGTGCCGTCCTTCTTGAACGCCGGCTTGAGACGCGCCAGCGACTCGGCCGTCGTGTCTTCCCGAATCGCCTCGTCGCGTTCGATCGTGATCGCGTCGCCCTTCTTCTGCGGGATGGACACGGGGAGGATCTCGTCCTTGAACCAGCCCTCTCGCGTGGCGTGCGCCGCTTTCCGGTGGCTGCCGGCGGCGAACTCGTCCTGCTCGGCACGCGAGACGTGGTACTTCTCGGACACGAGCTCGCCGGTCAGGCCCATGTGGATGTTGTTGAAGGAGTCCCACAGGCCGTCGTGGATCATCGAGTCGACCATCGTCGCATCGCCCATCCGGAGGCCCTCGCGGACCCGCGTGAGGAGGTACGGACAGTTGCTCATCGACTCCATTCCGCCGGCGACAGCGATGTCGATGTCGCCGAGGGCGATGCCCTGCGTCGCGAGCATCACGGCCTTGAGGCCGGAGCCGCACACCTTGTTGATCGTCAGGGCCCCGACGCCGATGTCGAGGCCGCCGTTGAGGGCCGCCTGCCGCGCCGGCGCCTGCCCGCCCCCGGCGCTGACGACGTTGCCGAGGATGCACTCGTCGACGGTGGCGGGATCGACACCGGCCCGCCGCACGGCTTCGCGCACGACCAGGGCGCCGAGCTCCGTCGCCTTGAAGTCTTTGAGGCCGCCGAGGAACTTGCCCGTCGGGGTCCGAACAGCGCTGACAATCACGGTCTCTCGCATGGACGCTCCACTCCGTTCACTCACGCCAATCAATGGATCATTCGAACACGATCTTCGTCACCACGCCCTCGCCGAGCATCTGGCGGAGCCGCTCGGCGACTACCGGGCGCGCGCGGCGCAGCTCCCTCAACCAGGACTCGGTGCGCGCGCGAACGACCAGCACGCCGTCGTCGCGCCAATCGGCGGTCGCGGCGCGCGCCAGCGTCGGACCGGCCGCCATCGTCCACGCGAATCGCACCTTCGCCGCGGTCGTCGGTTGCGCGGCGAGGATCGTGCGAAGGACGTAGGAGGCGGTCGAGTTCAACGATTCCATGGCGGGCCCGGCCCGGGCGGCAAACGCTCCATCATCCCACAAATAATGGATGCGATTCCCGAGGGCTATGATGCGTGGCGTGCACCTGATTCTGGCCTCTGCCTCTCCGCGCCGGCGCGAGCTCCTGGCGGCGGCGGGGATGCCATTCGAGGTCGACGCGGTCGACGTGGATGAACGCCGGCTCGACGCCGAGCCGCCGGCCGCCTACGTGGATCGGCTCGCGCGCGTGAAGGCGACGACCGTGGCCGCCCGGCACCCGGGAGCCCCGGTGCTCGGCGCGGACACGACGGTCGCGGTCGACGACGCCGTGCTCGAGAAGCCGGTGGACGCCGCTGACGCGGCCGCGATGTTGCGGCGCATCTCGGGGCGCACACACGAGGTGCTCACGGGCATCGCCGTCGTGTGGCGGGGGACCGTGGCCTCGGCGGTCGAGCGCACCACGGTCTGGGTAGAACGACTGTCGGAGGCCGACATCCAATGGTACGTCTCGACCGGCGAGCCCATGGGCAAAGCCGGCGCGTACGCCATCCAGGGCCTGGCGTCCCGGTTCGTGTCGCGCATCGACGGCTCCTACACCAACGTAGTCGGGCTGCCAGTGGCAGGCGTTTTGCAGCTTCTGAGGTCGGTCGGGGCCTGGGAGGGCCTGCGGGACCCCGCCCAGCCGTCCGTTCGAGCCCGGGGCGGATCCGGTTCAGGTTGATTCAGGCGAGAATGGGCCGTATTCTGGCGAGTGACTAGAGACGGAATTGGCTCGGGCCGGCGGACACGGCACCGAAGGCGGATGGAGCGGACATGTCGAAGAAAGCCACCCGTGCGGTTATTTCCGCAGTGATCCTCGGAGGCACGCTGGTGTTGCTGCTCTACACCACGGTCTCGGAGGGCGCGCAGTACTACAAGCACGTGGACGAAGTAATGAACAGTCCCGAGCAGTGGTACGGCAAGAACATGCAGATGCACGGGTTCGTGGACGGCACGCCCCTCGTCAGGCAGAACACCCTTGAGTACAAGTTCAAGATCAAGACAGGCGAGTACAGCGTCGCGGCCTCCTACAAGGGCGTCGTGCCCGACACGTTCAAGGATGGCAGCGAGGTCGTGTTGACCGGGCGGCTGGGCCCCGACGGGTTCCAGGTCGATCCGGGTGGCATCACGGCCAAGTGCCCGTCGAAGTACGAAGCGGCAGGGCCGGGCGCCGCCGGCAAGTACTGAAAACTACATGGCTTCACTAGGTACGTTCCTCCTCCTCGCGACCTTCGTGTTGGCGAGCGGGGCGTTTGCCGCCTCGATCGCGGGCGCGCGCCGTCGCCAGCATTCCCTCATCGAAGGCGGAAAAGGCCTGTTCCACGCCGTCACCGCCATGATGCTCGTCGCCACGGCCGTGATCGTTCACGCGTTCGTGACCGGCGACTACAGCATCAAGTACGTCCAACGTTACTCGGACTCGGCGCAGCCGCTGTTCTACAAGCTGGCGTCGTACTGGGGCGGGCTCGACGGCTCGATCATGTTCTGGGTCACGCTCCTGTCGATCTTCGGCAGCGTGGCCGTCTACGTGAACCGCGAGCGGCATCGGATCCTCGTGCCCTGGGTCATCGCCGTCATTGCCTGCGTGCAGATGTTCTTCCTGTTCCTGATGGTCGTGCACAACAACCCGTTCGAGACGTACCTCACGACGGCGCCGACCCAGGGGCAGGGACTCAACCCGCTGCTGCAGAACTTCTACATGGCGATCCATCCGCCGCTGCTGTACCTCGGCTTCGTCGGCATGACGATCCCGTTCGCGTTCGGCATGGCGGCCCTGGTGACCGGGCAGCTCGACGACTCGTGGCTGCGCGCCGTGCGCAGCTGGACGATGATCTCGTGGCTGTTCCTGAGCGTGGGGCTCGCGCTCGGGGCGCTCTGGGCCTACGAGGAACTGGGCTGGGGCGGCTATTGGGGCTGGGACCCCGTGGAGAACGCCGGCCTGCTGCCGTGGTTCACCGCCACGGCCTTCCTGCATTCGGTGATCGTGCAGGAACGGCGCGGCATGCTGAAGGTCTGGAACGTCTCGCTCGTGATCCTGTCCTTCTTCCTCACGATCTTCGGCACCTTCATGACCCGTTCGGGCGTCGTCCAGTCCGTGCACGCGTTCGGCGAGGATCGGGATCTGGCGATCATGTTCACCGGCTTCATGGTGCTCCTCATCACCGTGAGCTTCGGCCTCGTGGCGTGGCGCATGCCGCTGCTCCGTGCGCGCAATGAGCTGGACTCCTGGGCGTCTCGCGAAGCCGCCTTCCTCGCCAACAACTGGGTGCTGCTGTTCGCGGCGTTCTTCGTCCTGTTCGCCACGATGTTCCCGACGTTGAGCGAGGCCGTCACG
>Ga0105106_10002714_pt1 | contig 12709 bp, 9 predicted proteins | sample PPLLaktember2015_5_FD_79109 | JGI IMG/M metagenome (GOLD analysis project Ga0105106, IMG submission 79109) | Freshwater sediment microbial communities from Prairie Pothole Lake near Jamestown, North Dakota, USA - PPLs Lake P8 Core (1) Depth... | ecosystem: Environmental > Aquatic > Freshwater >...
CGGTGGAGTTTCTCGTCGGCAACGCGGCGGAGATCGGCTTCAACCGGTACACCGTTCTGAACCTGCATGCCATCCTTGCGAACAACCTGCTGGTCGACGAGAGGGCTGCCGGACGACTGCGTCAGATCGTGGTTGGCATCGACGGATCGGTCTACCACCCGCCTGAGACCCCGCAGCTTGTCGAGGAGTGCTTTGACCAGCTGCTCGCGACTGCTGCGGCGATTACAGATCCCTTCGAGCAGTCCTTCTTCGTGATGGTGCAGCTGCCGTACCTGCAGCCGTTTGATGATGTGAACAAGCGCGTGTCCCGAATGGCGGCGAACATTCCGTTCATCAGAGCCAATCTCTCGCCCCTTTCATTCACGGATCTGCCGCGCGGCCTGTACGCGCACGCCACTCTCGGAGTCTACGAGCTCAACCGGATCGAACTTCTCCGCGATGTGTTCATCTGGTCGTATGAGCGTTCAGCCGAGCGCTATGCCGCCGTGCGGCAGTCACTCGGCGAGCCCGATCCCTTCCGGCTGCGTCATCGAGACGCGCTCCGCGCTGTGGTCGCGGAAGTTGTGCAGGGCCGCATGGACCGAAAGTCGGCTGCTGTCCACATCGCGTCATGGGCGACGGCGTATCTCGAAGAGAGCGAACGGGCGGCGTTTCGTGAGGTCGCCGAGACCGAGTTGTTGGGTCTTCACGAGGGCAACTTCGCGCGCTATCCGATCAGGCCAGTGGAGTTCACGGCATGGCAGGAGATCTGGGGCCCGCGCGGCACGTGATGCGTTGATGATGGCCCCGTGCCAATGTGTCCTATCCTCCCGACACTAAGTCGGGCGGTGGCTCCGACATCTTCACTCGAGCGGCCGATCTCGCTGCGAACGGCTCGGCGATTCGTTGGCCGGTTGATCGAGGCTTGAGCCCGCGAGCGGACCGGATCGCCCGGAGGGGACTTCGGGCAGCGAGTGTATGTTCGGATTTGGTAGATTCGCCGGTAGCAGGTCTTGACGCCAAACAGACAGTCCGTCTTAAAAGCCCTGTCCACCGATCGGGCGCCGGGAAGGTGAGCCGCAAATGACCGCGTCAGCCAGGGCGCGGCACCGGGAAGACGACGGTTTTGGAAGCGCTTCGCTTCGCGTTGGACCGGATGCCCGAGTGCAAGAAGGTCATCGGGGACCAGACTGAGGCAACGCGCGAACTTCCGGACATCACCGAGAGCCGCGCTGGCAGGCGCTCATGCGACGGATTGGGCTGGTGCCGGCACTCCGCGGCTAGCTGGCGCACGCCGCTTCCACCTCGGCGATCGTCTTCGGAATCCCCGGCCCGAGCACTCGTCCTCCCGCCGCCGTCACCAGCACGTCGTCTTCCAGACGGCACCCGCGCGCGTCGCGGAACCTCTCGACCTCGGTCCAGTTGATGAACGCCGCGTGGCGGCCCTCAGCCTTCCACTGATCGATGAGTGCCGGGATGAAATACAGGCCAGGCTCGACGGTGAGGACGAAGCCCGTCTCGAGCGGGCGCGCGAGCCGTAGGTAGCCGAGGCCGAACTGCGAACTCCGCTCGTACCCGGGGCCGTAGCCGACGATGTCCTCGCCGAGATTCTCCATGTCGTGAACGTCCATGCCCATCATGTGACCCAGGCCGTGCGGGAAGAAGAGGGCGTGCGCGCCGGCCGCCACCGCTTCGTCTCCGTTCCCCTTCATCAGTCCGAGCGCCGTGAGATCCGTGACGAACGACCGCGCGGCGCCCAGGTGGACGTCGCGATACGGCACGCCGGGCTTGATCGCCGCCAGCGCGCCGGTCTGGGCGCGCAGTACGCACTCGTAAATCGCGCGCTGCTGCGACGAGAACGTACCGCTGACCGGAATCGTGCGTGTGATGTCGCTCGCGTAGTGCGCCGGCGTCTCCGCGCCGGAATCGAGCACGAACCAGTCGCCCGCCTTGAGCGCATTCCGATAGAACGGATTGTGCAGCGTCTCGCCGTGCACCGAGCAGATGGGTGGAAACGAATGCGTGCAGCCGCGCGCCATCACGACTCGGGCAATCTCGCCGACGATGTCGTGCTCCATGCGGCCGGGCGCGGCCGCACGCATCGCGGCCAGGTACATGTCGCGCGAGACGTCCACCGCCAATTCGATCTCGGCGACCTCCTCCGGCGTCTTGTAGAGCCGCTGCGAGGCGACCGCTTCGTGCAGCGTTTTCGAGCGTTTGTCTTTGACGCCGGAGGGGTCGACCCCGAGCAGGGCGGCGATAGCGACGGTGTGATCGGCGCGATACGGCGCCAGGAAATGCACGGGCCGGCCGATCTCAATCGCCGCGCTCACGTGTCCGGCAAGCGCCGACCTCGGCGCCGTGGCGCCGATGGCGGCTTCAGCCGCACGAGCCGCAATACTTGGCTGCGGGCCGGACCACACCACATCCGCGATCGTCACATCGTCGCCAAAGAGCGTCTCGGTGCCGGCGTCGGCATCGATGACCGCCGCGAGTCCCGGCTGATCGACGTTCCAGAAGTAGAGAAACGAACTGTCCTGCCGGAACGGGTAGACGTTGGCCGTGTAGTTCATGCCGACTTCCTCGTTGCCGAGGAACAGGAGCAGTCCTGACCCCACGTCTTTGGCCAGGCGGCGGCGGCGATCGCGGTAGGTCGTGGGCGGAAAGAGCGCGCGGCCTTCTGACATCGACGGTGATTATAGAGCGCCTACCCGTGACTCCGGACGCTGGTTCGTTCAGCGCGTGGGTGCAACCGCGTTAGAGCCGCGATGCTTCGGCGGGTACTCGGACAGCAGTTTGCGGACGTTCTCGGGAATCCGCCGCGCGAGCCCCGGCCCGCTCCGCTCCTCGTCCCGCGAGGTGCCGCGCCAGACGAGCGACCCCGACCGCATCATGTCGATCACGACCGTGCCCTCGGTGAAGAGCTCCGGCCGCGGGCCGCTGCCGGGCAGCGCCGTGCCTCGGCCGCGCATGCCGGGACCGACGATGCCGACGCCCGTTTGCCGGCGCGTGACGCTGAAGTCGGCGTCGGTCACGACGACCGCGACCGAGACGTCGGCAGCGTCGGTCACCGCCGTCAATCCCTTACCAGTGAGCGTCGTGCGGACGATGTCTTGCAGCTCGAGCAGGAAGAGCCGGTTGTCCAGCTCGGGCTTGTCGCTCTCGACACGGCCAGGCGCTATCGCAAACGTCTTGATCGTGCGGAAGTCGACACTCGTGTCGAACTGGATCGTCCGCTCATCGGCCAGAACGAGCGTCGCCCCGACTACCGCCAGGGCTGCAAGCAACGTGAGCCTGATCGTGCGCACTCGCGGTTACCTCGGTCGCGGCGGATAGCCGTCCAGGAGCTTCCGGGCGTCGGCGGGCAGCTTCTTTGCGAACGAGGACGGGTCTCGCTCGCTGTCACGATAGACGCCCCTCCAGATTAGGAGCCCCGATCCACGGGCGGTCAAATCGAGGACGAGGACTCCCTCGGTGAAGTCCACGGGCATGCCGCTTTCACCCGCGCCCCGACGACCCGCGCGACCTCGGCCTGGTGGAATCGGGTGGGCGCGGCCGAAGGGTCCGATGCTGTAGTCCTGGCCCGAGACGTTGAAGTCCACGAACACGTCCCCATCGGCTGCTGTTTCCGTCAGGCCCCGAGCGACGAGCGCCGTTCGAATCGCGGCCGTGAGATTCGCGCGCACCAGCTGGCTGTCGAGCTCCGGCCGCTCGCTGTCGATGACGCTCGGTCTGAACGAGAACGTCTTGATGGCGCGAAAGTCGACGCCACGGTCGAACTGGACGACGTGGTCGTCGGCGGCCAGGATTGCCGCCGAGAGCGCGAGGCAGATACACAGCGTCGCTGCGCGCATCGCCCAGTGATTCTACCCCGCACTCTCGTAGGCCTGCCGAATCCATCCGACCAGTTCGCTGTCCACCTCGGCGGGCGACGTCAGCCGGATTCGGTACTGGCACATGCCGCCCGGCGGCAGCGCTTCCAGGCGTGCGGTGCCTGCCACGCCCTTCATGTTCAAGCCGATTTCCACCTTCGTGTTGGTGGCAGGGCCGACGGTGGCGAACTGCTTCTTGCGGCGCAGGCTGAGGTAGGCCTTCTTCGGCGCGATTTCGAACGGGCCGAACTTCTCCATGGCGGCCATGACCTTGTCGTGGATGGGCCGCAGGGCGGCTTTCGGACCGGCGTAGATCGCGTCCACTTCTGCGTCCGGCGATCCCGCCGCGCCGGAGCCCGCGGCCGCCGGAGCGCCGGCGAACACCGCCGCGCTCTTGTTGGCGTAGTGAGCGACGACGTTCGCGTCGCCGTGTCCCATGCCGAGGGACTCCTTGAGCATGGCGACGACCTCTCCGTGCTTGGCCAGGCCGCTCTTCTTCACGATGGCGGCGAGCTGATCGAGCGACTGGCCGGTGCGTTTCTGGATGTTGGCGAGCTGGGTCTCGAGGGCTTTGTCCATGGGTCGATTCCTGTAACTGGGGAACTGCGAACTGGTGACTCGCGAACCGGCGAATGACCGTCCGAGGGACCTATTACGTAAAGGCCGCGGCGGCGTTTGACTTGGCGGGGCCATTCTATCTGGATGGCGAAGCGGTGACGTCGACAACTCGTGGAGATGGGAGCGGCGAATGCGGTGACAGTCAGCGCGCGTGTTCTGCGAAGGCCTGCCCGACTCTCACCGCAAGAGAGTACGTGTCCGCATAGGCGATGTTCGACATGACGGACACGACGATCCCGTGCTGGGGGAGCGTCCAGAAAGACGACACCCTCCCGCCCAACACCTCCCCGTCGTGGCCGACCAGGCGCGTTTGTTGACCGGCCTGCTCGACGGTCTCGAGGTCCCAGCCAAGTCCGTAACCCGTTTCCTGGCCCGAGGGCAGTCGCTGTGACGTCTGCAGTAACTGGACGGTGGCGGGCTGCAGCAGTTTCCCGCTGTTGATCGCCAACCCGAAGCGCACCAGGTCGGACGGGGTGGAGAGAAATGCGCCGGATCCCGCGTAGCAGGAAGAGTCGATCGGGCGCATCAGGTGCAGGCCCCAGCGGGGATCCGCCGCGAACCTCGGGAAGTAGGGCGTCGCTTGATCCTGGGTCGGCTCCGATGTGGAGTCTGCCCTCGTGTCGTCCATGCCCAGCGGCTCGAAGATCTGTTGCCGCATGAACGTGAGGAACGGCTCGTCGGCGGCGGCTTCGACGGCCGCGCTCACCAGGATCCATCCGTAGCTCGAATAGCGGTACTGGGTCCCGGGCTCGAACAGCAGCGGACGATCCGCGAAGTGCCGCAGCGCTTCGACCGGCCGCTCGCAGCGCACCGAGAACAGCGGCCCCTCGTCACCGCCGTCGTTCCTGATGCCGGCCACATGCCCCATCAACTGGCGCAGGGTCACGGGCCACGGCTTCTCCGGGAATTGAGGGACGTACGTCTGGATCTTCTCGTCGAGCTTCAGCCGGTCTTTCTCCAGCAGCAGGCCGACCGCGGCCGAGGTGAGCGCCGTGGACGCCGTGCCGATCCTGAACCGCATGTCTGGCGCCACGGGCACCCGGTTCTCGAGATCCGCCCAGCCAAAGCCCTCGGCCCAGACGATGTCGCCACCCACACCGACCGCCACCGACAGTCCGGGCAGGTTCTGCTCGACGAGATCCGTCCGGACGATCTGCCGCCCCCGCTCCACGGCGTCAGCCCACGGTGGCAACGGAGCCGTACGTGATTCGGATGGCACGTTCGTCGGGTCGCGGTGCAGCGGCGCCGTCGTACTCATGTACGCCAGACTTCCCAGAACCACTGCGAGCAGCACGCCTGCGCCGATCGCGATCAGCGCGAGCCAGGTCTGCGTCCGGTTTCTCGGCACGTTCCCTCCACGGTCGTCTTGTGCACTCTCAGCGCATCAGTTGCGCTCGCATGGCTTGCCCGTCAGTCCTCTATTGTCTCCTCCCCGACCGGAAGGACGCCGAGGACCACCCGCGAGTTCTCACGGGGGCGTGAGCGTCGGGTGAGATTTCCTTGAGCGAAGCGCTCCGCGCCCCAGTTTGCGGCATGATCCCCTGATGCCTGACTACGTCCCGCCGGACGGGCCGGTCGCGGAGGGTGCATTCCGCTACAGACCGATTGAAGGTGTCCCGACGTCTACCGCGGCGTTCGTGGGCGCGACGCACGCAGCGCCAACTTCGCCGCGGCCCGAGCCGGTCACGAGTGTGGCCGACTTCGAGCGCCGCTACGGCGACGGCAGGGATCTGGTGTACGCCGATGGTACGCGCACGCCGGCGTTCATGTGGCACGCCGCCCGCGCGTTCTTCGCCAACGGCGGCCGGCGACTGTACGTGGCGAGGGCCTGGCGCGACGACGGTCTGCCGCTGACGCCAGAGGACTTGAGCGCAGCGCTCGAGCCGCTCGATCGGGTCGACGAGATAGCCATCGTCGCCGCGCCAGGTGCGACGGCCGGGTACGAGAAGGACCCGAAGGCCGCGGCAGCGCGTGTGCGGACGCTCCTGGCCCATGCGGCGCGCGTAAGGCGCTTCGCCGTGATCGACTCCGGCGATGATCAGCCGCCGGGAGGCGTCGAGGGCATGCGCGCGTCGTTCGATTCGGCGTACGGGGCGCTCTACTATCCCTGGGTGCGAATGGCCGATCCGACGACCGGACGCGAGGTCGTGGTCCCGCCGAGCGGCTTCGTCTGCGGCGTCTATGCGCGCGTGGATTCGAACCGCGGTGTCTGGAAGGCGCCCGCCAACGAAGCGCTCGTGATGGCAGTCGGGCTGGAGCGCGACATCCCGGCCACCGATCTGGCCCGGCTGACCGAGGCGCACGTCAACTGCCTGAGGCACGTGCGCGGGAAGGGACTACTGGTCTGGGGCGCGCGCACGCTGAGTTCCGATCCGGAGTGGAAGTACGTCAACGTGCGCCGGCTGCTGCTGTTCGTCGAGTCGTCTCTTTCCCACGGCACGAACTGGGCGATCTTCGAACCGAACGGCGAGCCGCTCTGGGCCAGCGTGCGGCGCGCCGCCGAGGACTTCCTGGTGACCCAGTGGCGCGCCGGCGCGCTCGCAGGGTCGCGACCCGACGAGGCGTTCTTCGTGCGATGCGACCGGACGACGATGACGCAGAACGATCTCGACAACGGCCGGTTGATCTGCCTGGTCGGCGTCGCGCCTGTCCGGCCCGCCGAGTTCGTGATCTTCCGCATCGGCCAGTGGACGCTGGACCGCAGATCCTAGCCTCACGAACTCCGGAGCACCGACGCGGGATTGGTGCGCGCAGCTCGACGGGCGGGCGCCAGCACGGCCGCGAAGGCCGCCACCACGAGAATCGCAAGCGCTCCGACGATCGCAAAGGGATCGTACGGGCTCACGCCCGACAATGCCGGCGTCAGCACGCGGGCGGCCGCCAGCACCGCGACCAGCCCGGCTCCGAGACCGATCGCGACCGGCGTGAGGCTCTGCCGCACGAGCAGCCGGACGATGGTTCCTGCTGATGCCCCGAGGGCTCGTCTTACCTGCATCTCCCACATCCGCTGGCTCACCACGAACGTCGTCACGCCAAAGACCCCGAGCACCGACAGCACGAGCGCGAGGCCTGCGACCGCACTCGACAAGCCCGCGAGCACCTTGGGCTCGTTCCTGTATTGATCGACGTCGTCACGGATGATGTTGGTGACGGGCCTGACGCGCGGATTGACCGCGAGCAGCACGGTTTCCAGATTTCGAACGATCGCCGATGGATCCGGCGCGCGCACGACGAGCTGCGCAGTCTCCATCTCTGCGGGAGGGAGAGGCCGATAGATGGTGCCGTTGCCACGGCCGCGCACGCGCGCGGTCACCGCCTCGGCGACGACGCCGACAATCGTGACCTGCGACAGCGATTCAGCCACGGCCGAGAGCGAGGCGCCAATCGGCTCCGCCCCGCCCAGAAAATCCCGGACGATGCTCTCGCTGACGACCGCCACGGGCGCGTCGGCCCTGGCCTCGTCGGCTGTGTAGCCACGGCCGCGCAGCAGGCGGAAGCCCGCCGTGTCGAAGTACCTCGCATCGGTGCGGTTCTCGTGAATCCTGTACGTGTCGCCGCCGCGAGTGACATGCCTGATCGCAACGGCGCCGCCAAATGGCGGATGGAGGGCCAAGGACGCGCCCTCCACCGATGGGATCGCCCGCACGCGCTCGAGGACGGCCTGCCAGTACGCGCCGGCCGCCGCGGCACCGCTGTCCCCGCGCGGAAAGGCGGCTGCGACCGTCGCGAGCTTGTCGGCATCGAACCCGAGATCCACCCGCGTGACGTGCAGCGCGGCCCGCAAGAACAGCGCTGCCGTCACGAGCAGCAGAATCGACCCAGCCGCCTGGAAGCCGATGAACCAGCGCCGGAGTCGCGTCGCTTTGGGAGGCGCGCCGGTCTGGGATCCCTCCGACTTGAGCACGCCCGCCAGATCGCCGCGGGCGCCATGCCGCGCGGGCGCCAGGCCCGCACCCAGGCCCGACAGCACCGCGATCGAGGCCGTGAACAGGAGCACGAGCGCGTCGGGACGCACATCGTATGTCTCCGGCAGCCCGGTCGCCGCCGCGACGATCGGCACGAGCCATAGCGACAGGAGCAACCCGGCCGCGCCGGCCATCAGCCCGATCAGCACGCTTTCGGTCAGCAGCTGGCGCAGGATGCGGCGCCGTGAGGCGCCGAGCGCGAGCCGTACGCCGATCTCGCGGGAGCGCGCCGCGGCGCCCGCGAGCAGCAGATTGGCGACGTTGACACAGGCGAGCGCGAGGACGAGGCCGACGACGACGAGGATCACGCCGACGACCAGCGGCATCGCCGCCGAGTCTGGCCCGTCCATGGGAGACGACGCCCCGTCGAGTTGGACGCCGGTCACAGGTTCTGTTCCGCCAGCCTCGTTGCGAATCCCTACACCCGGCAGGGCCGCCGCGATGGCCGAGAGTTCGCCCGTGGCGGCGGTCCGGTCCACGCCCGCATTGACGCGTGCGATCACGCTGACGTGCATCGCGCTCGTTCGTTCGATGGGCCGGTCCCGATAGATCGCCGCATAACTGCCAAACGGCGCCCAGAACGCGGGAGGGTTGTCGACCGGGCCCGTGAACGCGGGCTCGATGACGCCGACGACCGTGACTGGTGTGCCTGACAGCCAGACGGTCGTGCCGACGATGTCCGGATCGCTGTTCAGCCGCGTGGTCCAGATCCGGTGGTTCAACGCCACAACCGGCGCCGCGCCCGGCTCGTCGTCGCTGGGTTGAAGCGCGCGGCCGACGACCGCGCGGCCCCCAAGCATCGGCAGGTAGCCCCCGCTCACGAGCAGCAGCGAGTCGGCGCGGCCGGGAGTGTTGGTCGGCGACAGGGAGAAGCGCACCCCTTCACGCGTTGAGGCTTCGATGCGCGCGTGACTCGCGCGCTCGCGCATCCCTGCGAAGGCGTGATACGGCCACTCGTTCGCCATGCCGCCGGTGACGAGCATCTGCACCCGGACCACGGCCCCCGGGTCGTCCATGCCAAACGGACGGAGCACGCTCGCGTTGAGGATGGTGAAGACCGTTGTACTGACGGCAATCGCGAGGGCGAGGCCCACGATCGTCGCGCCGATCACCGCCGGATGTCTGGCGAGAAGGCGAAGTCCGTAGCGCAGATCGGCCGCCCATCCGGTCACGCGAGCGGCGTGGAGCGCACGGGGTCCCCACACGCGAGCGTGCAAGGGGGTCCGGCGGGACCAAGCCCCCCGGACTGAAGCATAGCGGGACGGCATCGCGAGGCTGATGGCGTCGCCCAGCAGCCGCAACACCGCGTAGATCCGCCCGCGCATCAGGAGTCGCGCTTCGAACAACTCGATTACGTCGGCCTCGACGTCGTCGCGACGATCGCCGAGCAGACAGCACGCGATTATCGCGCGGATCAGGCGGTGTGACCCTTGCGGCGTCATACCCGTCCTCGCGATTCGATCGTCTGCCAGAGGCGCTCGCGCACGCGGCGCAGCTCCCGGATCTCCCTGATCCCGGCGGCGGTCGGTTCGTACAGCCGCTTGCGCTTGCCGCCACGGACGGGCGTGGCGTCGCCCAGGACCGAGCGGACGAAGCCCTTATCCTCGAGCCGGGCGAGCACGGCATACACCGCGCCCATGGTCACGTTGCGGCCCGTGTATTTCTCCATGTACTGCTGCACGGGCACGCCGTACGTCCCGTCCTCGAGCGCACAGACGGCCAGCAGCGCAAACTCCTCGAACTCCCCGAGCTTGTCACCCTTCATGATTCAGTCCAGACGAGAGACTGGATCAATTAGTTCGCTTTTTCAAATAAAATCCTGCCGATGCCGGGTCGCCGCCAGGCCGGCTCATTGAATCGGCAGCATCGCCAGACCCAGTGAGTCGAAGTACGCAATCCGGTTGGGGATGGTCTGGAGAATGGTCGTGGCGAGCGTCTGGCTGATTCGTGCGGCCCGGTAGCGCACGGCCAGATACGGCAGGAAGCTCTCCGCCAGGTCTTCCCGGGAGGGATTGTCGCGGGCGTAGGTGGAGATGAACGTGCCGTCCCGCGACTGGGCCGCGACCCATCCCCCTGCAGAGGCATGGACGGCGTCGAGCGACGTGTGGACAGCTTCGTGGACAAACGTCTCCTCGAGGATCCCGTCGGCCAGATAGCGATCGGCCTGGCCCACATGGATCAGGAGGTTGTTGTTGCCGCCGCCGAAGGGCTGAACGCCCTGATGGATCCATACGGTGGCCACCGACACCCTCAGCGCCCGCGGCAGCCGGCCGATCACGATGGCATACTTCTCGGCCTGGACGCGCGCGGCGTCGGTGTCGCCGAACTCCGGATTCACCTGCACTTCGGCCACGAGCCCATCGCTGAACGTCGCCTCGAACAAATGCGGCATCAGCTGGATGAAGGCATTGAACCTCCGGTCGAACATGGTGCGAAGGCCCTCGCCTTTCGATGTCAGTGTCTGAAACGTCGTGGCGTCTGACTCGGTGATGATGTCGGGGTCCAGAAAGATGGTGCCGGAAAACGGCGGCGGCCCGGAGGGTGCCGTCGGCGAAGCCGGCGTCCCGCCACCGCAGGCGGCTGCGAGGACGACGACACCTGCGGCGGCGAGCGCCCTCCGCGAGCCGGAATGCAGTGACATGAAGGTGCCGGCATCATACCTTCGGCGCGCGCCGGCTCACCCCTGTCGCAGCGCGTCGCCCGGATCCAGGCGGGCGGCACGGCGCGCGGGGAGCGCGCTCGCCGCGACCGCGCTGGACAGCAGCACGGCGCAGACGATCACGAGCGTCAGGGGATCGAAGACCCCGACGCTGTAGAGCTGGTGCCGAACGAGGCGGCCGACCGCCAGCGCGGCGATCGTCCCGAGGGCGCCGCCGGCGAGCGCCAGCATGAGGGCGCCGCCTACGACCATTCGCAGCACGTCGCCGAGGCGCGCACCAAGCGCCATTCGCAAGCTGATCTCCCGCCGCCGTTCGGCCACCGCGCAGCTCATGACGCCGTAGACGCCGATCGCGGCGAGCGCGAGCGCGATCGACGCGAACGCCGTCAGCAGCATCGTGTAGAAGCGCGACTGCGCCACCGGCGCCGCACGGACCTGTGTGAGCGGCACGAGATCCGCGACCGCAAGATTCGGATCGAGCTTCAGGGCCGTCGCGCGGATCGCGGGCGCGAGCGCGAGCGGGTCGCCGTCGGTCCGCAACACCACCCGCACCCCACGAGTGGGGCGCTGTGCGTACGGCACGAACAGTTGGGGCGCAGTCGGCTGTCTGGGATCGCCCTGCAGCATGTCGTCCACGACGCCCACGACCTCGCGGACGCCGTCGGTCCACACGCGCTGGCCGACCGGATCGGCGTTCGGGAACCAACGGCGGGCGGCAGCCGCGTTGAGGATGGCGACCGGCGGCGCCTGATCGCGATCGCGATCGGTGAAGGGCCGGCCGCTCGTGAGCGACGCGCCGATCGCGCGGAAGTACTCAGGCGTCACGCTCACGACGCCGATCTCCGGATTGAGGCCCGTCGGCGGAGACGGCGCGCCGTCCACTCTGAAGGGAAGGACCGAGCCCGGACCGCTCACCGGGAGGACGGACGTGGCCGCCACCGCGCGCACGCCAGGCAGCGCGCCGAGCTCCGTTTCGAACTCGCTGACGCGCGCCCGCACGCGGTCCGGATCGTACCCGCGGCCGAACAGCGCGACCCGGAACGACAGCGCGTGCTCGGCGTGAAACGCCGGGTTCACGCGCAGCATCGCGTCGACGCTGCGGATGAAGAGTCCAGCGCCTGTGAGCAGCACGACCGCGAGCGCGATCTCCGCGACGACGAGGGTGGCGCGCGCCCGACGGGCACGGCGATCGGCGCCGCCGCCTCGTCCGCCGGCGCGCAGAGTCTCAGTGGACCGCCGCCCGGTTGCCTGCAGGGCCGGCGCCGCGCCGAAGACGACGCTCGCGAGGAGCGCGACGCCGAACGTGAACAGCACCACTGTGCCGTCGACCGCGAGCTCGCCGATCCGCGGCAGGCCGGGCGGCTGCGCCGCCATTAGGATCCGCACGGCCCAGGTCGCGAGTGCGAGCCCGGCGGCGCCGCCGGCCACAGCGAGGACCACGGCCTCCGTCAGGAGCTGACGCAGGAGGCGCCCGCGTCCGGCGCCGAGCGCCGCGCGAACGGCCAACTCGCCTTCACGTGCCGAACCGCGGGCCAGCATGAGGCTGGCGACATTGGCGCAGGCGACGAGCAGCACCAACGCTACGGCGCCGAGGAGCGTCAGGAGGGGCGTCCTGA
>Ga0105106_10002715_pt1 | contig 12708 bp, 11 predicted proteins | sample PPLLaktember2015_5_FD_79109 | JGI IMG/M metagenome (GOLD analysis project Ga0105106, IMG submission 79109) | Freshwater sediment microbial communities from Prairie Pothole Lake near Jamestown, North Dakota, USA - PPLs Lake P8 Core (1) Depth... | ecosystem: Environmental > Aquatic > Freshwater >...
AAGTATGCCAACTGGAGGTTCGGGAGAGTCCCTCCGAATGACGCGTATTTTTCCCCGCGAGAAAAATCCGCTCCCCGTCCTCGCTCCGTTCTCCTCTCGGCACGCCGAGAGGAACCGTGCCCGCTGCACTGTGAAGATATGCGTTTATACGTTGCAAAGCCGGGGAGAAAATGAAAAAATAGCCAGGCGGCGGAGATGTTGTTGACAGGGAGGTAAGTGCCATGGCGAAGGTCTACTATGTCGGCGACTGGGCCATCATGACGGGACCCGTGTTCATCGAGACCCCGTTCTATCAATCCACCAAGGGCGCAGAAATCTTCAATTACGGAAAGTGGCTCAAGGAGGCTCTGGAATCCTCGGGCCGGCACCGCGTCGAGAGTGTCCCCGCCTGGGATTTCTACAACCGGCTGGGGCCCGGGGATTATGAAAAAATCCTGGAGGGATACGATATCCTGGTCTTCAGCGACGTCGACGCCAAGCTCTTCCAGCTGGCCCCAAGCTTCTTCGACAGGGAGAAGTTCGGGAGCAAGGTCCTCACCTTTCCCGACCGCATCCGCCTGACCGGAGAAGCTATCCGCTGCGGAAAAGGGGTTATGTTCCTGGGCGGTTGGTACTCCTTCACCGGCGAGCACGGCAAGGGCGGTTGGGGAAGGACGCCACTCTCGGAGATCCTCCCCGTGCGCTGCCTGGAGTTCGAGGATCTGGTCGAAAGCACTGAGGGCTTCAGCCCCCAGCCGTCCACCCTTGGAAAGAAACTTTACAAAGGCATCGACTTTTCCACGATGCCCCCTATCCTGGGCTATAACAGGACCGTCCCCAAGAAGGAGTCCGAAATCCTTCTTAGCGTCAACGAAACCGGGGACCCCCTGGCCGTCCTTGGCCGGCTCGGACGAGGGCGCGTGTTCGCCTATATGTCAGACCCGGCGCCGCACTGGGGGTGTAACTTTGTCTTCTGGGACAAGTATGCTGATTTCTGGCTGAGAAGCATCGACCTCGTCCTCGGGAAAAAGCGGTAAGCTCTATCCGAGCCGGGCGCTTTGGTTCGCGAGATCGAAAGCGGCGGCGACCAAGCCCTCTTTCTTCAAGGCTTCTGCGGCGACATCAACCCGATTGTCTCCTTGAGCAGGAGACTGGGCGCGACAGCGGCGGCCCGGCGACTCAATTGATGGTATAATCTGGACGGACGGTCATGAAGAAGGCGTTAAGGAAGTTTCTTCGCTTCGGGCTTGTTATCGCCGCCCCCCTCATAGTCGGCGTCATCACTACTGTCCTTCTCTTCTTCTTTAACAAACCGCTCGTCAAAAACATCCTGCTGTGGCAGCTCGGGAAAAGGACAGGGATGACTGTCCGCGCCGGCCGGCTCGACTACTCGCTTTCCCCTTTTCACTTCACGGTCGGGGAGCTCGAGCTCGGCCTGGAGAACGATCTCCAAAAGTGGGAAGTCACCTTGGCACGGCTCGAAGCCAAGGGAAATTTCTGGAAGCTCGTCCGGGGCACGAAGCCGGCCCTCGAGACGATCGAGGCCGAAGGCGCCGTCATCCGTCTGGAACAAAAGGCTTTCCCCGAAGTGCCGTTGGATCTCAAAGCAATCATGCTCCAGGCTGCGGACACCCTCGGCCTGGCCAGGCGGATATCGATCGGGAATGCCCGGCTGACAGTCTCGCTCCCCTCTCAACTTGTGAGCCTGGAGAATTTCGATTTATCACTCACACCCGGAGACGAGACGGGCTACCTTGCCTTTTCTATCGGCCGCTCTGACCTCGAGGTCAGGGACAAGGGTGAGAAGTTCAGCCTGAAGAGCAGGCTCACTTCCTCGGGCACTCTTCGTCTGGCCTCGTCGCTTGGCTTCGACGCCGCTTTCGCCTTCGATGGGCCGCGGGTCATGGCAGCCGGGATCGAAGAATCGCTGTCCCTCGTCACGGTCGAATCGACCGGCCGCTTCGACCCGGCTTCAAGGGAACTCGCCGTCTCTCATCTTAAGGTCGGCGTTTCGGACCTCCTCGACATTGAGGGGACAGCCGGGGGAAGGTTCGGCCAAGGCTTTTCCCTGGAGGCCGAAGCCACAGCCCGGTTCGAAAAGCTCGAAAACGTGGTTGCCCTGATCGGACCCCGGCTGCCCGCCGAGTTCCGCAAGACCCGGCTTCGAGGCCGGGCCGTCTTTACGGGGAAATACGAGATGCAGTGTTCGGGCCGGGAAACAACCGACAGCCTCGCCGGCTCCCTGGCGTTTGAAGGCGTCGAGCTAGATCACGTTCTCAATGGGCTTCCCCTCCATCTTCGGGCTTCCGGCAAGATCCAGGCGGCCGGCCCTTGGCGAGCCCTTCGGCTCTCGGCCGATGTCCGCTCATCCATCGGCAAAGTCGCTTTGGGCAATCTCAGTGTCGGGCGTTCCGACCTTCATATCATCGCCGCGGCCACAAAAGGAGACGTGAAAATATCCAAGTTTGACGGCACAATCAAGGATCTCTCGTTCGATGTCGCCGAAGGAAAGAGGTTATTTTTTGACAAAGTCATGCTCATGGGAAGGGCAGGTCTGGACCTCGGCCGAAAAACGATGGTCTTGAATTCGCTCGAAGCCCGGTTTCCCGGCATCGCTCCTATCTTAGCGGAGGGAAACTTCAGATTAGGAATGACTCCGGCGGGCCGGGTCCGGCTGGAAAGCCACGGCCTTGACATCCCGGCCGTTCGCGCGCTCGCGGCGCCGTTCATCCCGGAAAGCCTGGCCGGCTGGGAGCTCGGCGGCACGGCCGACCTCTCGCTTGAAGTCCGCCGGCCGGCCTCATCGGGAGTGGATTGGGGATTCTCGAGTTCCCTATCGATCGCCCAAGCCAAGTTCAACGACCCTTCATTCACGATCGCCGGCGAAGGGCTCGACCCCGTGCTCAAGGTCGAAGGCGAGTATGCCGCTTCAAAAGAGATCTTGTTCAGGGGGACGCTTGAAATCGGCCAGGGAGAATCGCTCTGGAAGGCGGTCTATGTCCCCTGGAGCAAGCACCCCCTTAAGATGACGGCCGCCGGCCGCTACCACCTTGACTCGGGTGGGATAGACGGACTCGAGGCCCGTTTCCTTTTTCCGACGATCGGGGAAATCAGCCTCTCCGGCTCGGTCAAAACACGTCCATCGTTGTGGTTCGACCTGAGTTCGCATGCGGGCTTGAGCCTGGAACCGCTCTATTCCCTCTACGCGGAAGCCGGGGTATCCGAGGAGAACCGGATGACCATCGGGGGGACGATGGGGGCGGGCCTTCACGTCCTCAAGGAAGGTGAGGAGCTTTCGGTCACCGGGAAGCTGACTCTCGCTGATGCGCACCTTGAACGCCCGCTGACCGAAACCGTTCTTCTCGACGTCGACGCCGACCTCCCGGTCCATTACGAGTCTGGAAAAGCCGCGACAGATTCTCCGGAAAGTCCGTTCCCTGAAGAGGGCTTCCTCCGGGTCGGTGAATTCCGGAACTCCCTTTTAAATCTAAAACTTATCGACGTCCCCCTCCGGGTCGGGGCCAATGCCTTCTCCATCGAGCCCCTCACCCTGGAATTCTACGGCGGCAGGATCGAGCTCGGCCGGACGGCCTTCCGCGTCGACCCGAGAAACGGCTCTTTCCAAGGCGTCGGGTCTTTGGCCCTCCATAACCTCGACATCTCCCGCCTCCCCATCCAATCGCCTCAATTCAAGCTAACCGGGAAAATCCAAGCCAATTTCCCTAGGCTTGACATCAGCCCCAACGAAATCGCCATTGCCGGACGGGGGGAAGCCGCTGTCTTCGGCGGCAAAGTCGTCCTTCGGGACCTTACCGTCTCCAACCCGTTCACCCCGGGACGGACGATCTCACTCAACATCGACCTCCTCGACCTCGACCTGAAGAAGCTCACTGACGAGGTCCCCTTCGGCGAGGTGACGGGGATCGTTCGCGGCGAGGTCCGCAACCTCGTCCTCTCATATGGACAGCCGGAACGGTTTGAATTCCGGATCGAGTCCGTACCCCGGAAGGGCGTTTCGCAGACGTTCAGCCTCAAAGCCGTGGACAACCTGACCGTCCTGAGCTCAGGCCAACCGGCCACGGCCGGAACGAGCCGGTTCTGGATGCGCTTCATCCGCGGTTTCCGCTACGAGAAGCTGGGCATCGTCAGCACTCTCCACAACGATACCTTCACCCTCAACGGCACGATTCACGAAGGGGGAGTCGAATACCTGGTGAAGAAACCGGCGCTTTTTGGTATAAATGTGATAAACCGAATGCCAGAGAAGCTGATCAGCTTTAAAGAAATGGCCGGCCGGCTTAGGAGAGTCGGTCAGTCGGAAAAATAGTCATCCCTGCAAGGAGGAAACGACATGAGAAAACGATATGCGCTGGGAATGGCGGCGACCGTCGGAACGGCCTTCGTCCTGGCCTGTATCACAGTCAACATCTACTTCCCGGAAGCGACGGTCAGGCAGACCGCCGAGGAGATCGTGACCGAGATCCATCAGAAGGCCGCCGAGAAGACAGGTGAAGAGCCAATCAAGAAAGTCTCTGTACGGCCGCAGACGGCTTCTTTCTCTCTCGTCCCCATGGCCTACGCGCAGGAAGAGACCACCGTTTCTAACCCGGCCATCCGTGCCCTCAAGGAGTCTATTGCGGATCATCTCGCCTCGATGATGCCGTCTTTCGCCGCCGAAAAGATCGGTTTGACGAACAAGGGCCTCGTGGAAATTCGCGACGAAACCGGCCTCAACCTCCAGGCCAAGGCGGCGCTGCGGAAACTGGTCAAGGAGGACAATGCCGACCGGATGAAGCTCTATGAGGAAGTGGCCAAGGCCCTCAACATCGAGGCCAGCCAGATCGAACGCATCCAGAAGATCTTCGCCGAAAATTGGATCAAAGCTGCCAAGGCCGGCTGGTGGGTCCAGGAGGAAGACGGCGACTGGGTCCGAAAAAAGGCAACGGCTTAGCGGGAGCGGGGGATGCTGGAAATGACCTTCTTGAACTGAGATCCCTTCATCATCCTTTTCATCTCCAGGAACTGCTTGAGGAGCTGGTTGACCTCGAAGACCGGACGGCCGCTTCCCTTGGCGATGCGCAGTCGGCGCCGGCCGTCGATTATCCTGGGGTCCTCGCGCTCCCGGGACGTCATCGAGCCGATCATCGCCTCATAGTGGAGGATTTTCCCGTCGTCCATCTCCACGCCGGCCAAGTTCTTGAACATCCCGCCGCTGGGGAGATGCTTCAGAATTTGGGAAAAGGAACCCATCTTCCTGATCTGCTTGAGCTGTTTCCTGAAATCCTCGAGGGTGAACTCCTCTTTGCCCAGCTTGCGGGCGATCTCCTCCGCCTCTTTGATATCCGCCTCTTGCTCAACCTTTTCGATCAGGCCGAGGATGTCTCCCATCCCCAGTATTCGGGAGGCCATGCGGTCGGGGTGGAAGACCTCGAGCTTGTCGAACTTCTCGCCTGTCCCCACGAAGGTGATGGGCTTTCCCGTGACCGTGACGATGGAAAGGGCGGCCCCTCCCCTGGCGTCCCCGTCCAGCTTGGTCAGAATGACCGAGGTCAGCCCGATCTTTTCCTCGAAGGCCTGGGCAGATCGCACCGCATCTTGTCCGGTCATGGCATCTCCGACATAAATGATTTCTGTCGGCTGAAGGACTTCTTTGACCAGGCGAAGCTCCTTCATCAAGTCCTCATCGATGTGGAGCCGTCCGGCGGTATCAACGATGAGCGGATCATAGCCCCGGTTCCTGGTGTGGATAATAAGGTCCTTGAGGGCTTTCTGGGGCGAGGCCATCTGCTCCCGGCTCATCTCGTAAAAGGGCAGGCCGAGCTGGCCGGCGATCATCTGGAGTTGGTCCTGGGCGGCCGGCCTCTTCAGGTCGAAGGACACGAGGAGAGGGTTTTTCTGCAGGGTGAGGCACCACTTGGCCAGCTTGCCGCAGGAAGTCGTTTTTCCGGATCCCTGGAGACCGACCAGCATCAGAATCGTGGGCGGCTGGCCGGAGAAACGCAGGGGCTTGGCCTCCTGGCCCAGGATGGCCGTCAGCTCGTCGCGGAGGATCTTGATCACCTGCTGGGCCGGAGTCAGGCTGTCCAGGACTCTCTGATCAAGGGCTTTGGCCTGGATCCTCTCGATCAGCTCTTTGACGACCTTGTAATTGACGTCGGCCTCGAGGAGGGCGAGACGGATCATCCGCAGGGCTTCAGCCATGTTCTTCTCGGTGATTTTGCCTTCCCCCCGGACAAATTTCAGCACCTTCTCGAGCCTGGCGGAGAGCTGGTCGAACATCATTCGCCTCTGAGATCGCTTGACAATTCTCCCCCATTATGGCCCTTTCGGCAGTCATGTCAAACTCGCGCCATCCGCCTTTGCTCAGTTCTAGTTTCTGACCCAAGGCGAGGGGTATGGGCGAAGAGGGTCATCCGGAGGCGAGCGGGCAGGGTTCCTCGAAGAGGAGAGCGAGCCGAGGAAATAAGTGAATTTACCTCGCTGGGGGAAATTCGCGGGCCCTCGAGCCCATACCCCGAGCCTCTCTTGACAAGGAAGGGCGTTCTGAGTAAGTTAGTAGGCACTCCGGTAACCCGACACGCCTTGAGATAGCATACGAAAAACGCTCCATTGACCTCTTTGGAGGACAGTCCGATGAACGATAAAAAGATTGACTACGAAGAAATTACCAAGCTCGTCAGCTTCCTCGAAGAAAAACATCTGACCCACTTCGAGCTCGAAGTCGAAGGGTTCAAGATAAAGATCAGCCGGGCTCTCCCCCAGGTTGCAGCTCCGGCCAAGGTCTCCGTCCCGGCTCCGGTTCCTCAGCCGGATCAACCTCAGCCGATGACCCAGGCCGCTCCGGCAGTAGTCCTGGCCCCCGACCAATTCCAGTACATCACCTCACCCATGGTGGGGACGTTCTACCGGGCGCCCGACCCCGCCTCGCCTGCGTTTGTCGAGATCGGGGAAGAAGTGAAAAAGGGCCAAACCCTTTGCATTATCGAGGCCATGAAGCTGATGAACGAAATCGAGTCCGACATGGACGGCATGGTTGCGGAGATCTTCGTGGAGAACGGCAAGCCCGTCGAATACGGACAGAGGCTCTTCTCCATTCGGCCCGTCGAAGTCTGAACGCCCATGTTTTCCAAGATCCTGATCGCCAACCGGGGAGAGATCGCTCTCCGGATCATCCGGGCCGCCCGGGAGCTCGGCCTCAAGACCGTAGCCGTCTACTCCGAGAGCGACCGGAACAGCCTCCATACCATCCTGGCGGATGACAAAGTCTGCATCGGCCCGGGCCGGGCCGCCGACAGCTACCTCAACATCCCCAACATCCTCGGCGCCGCCGAGCAGACCAGGGCGGAGGCCATCCATCCAGGGTATGGCTTCCTGGCCGAGAACCCGCGGTTCGCCGAGATCTGCGAATCGTCCGGGTTTGTCTTCATCGGCCCGCAGCCGGCCATGATCAAGCTGATGGGCAACAAGAGCCTGGCCCGGCAGGAGATGAAGAGAGCCCGCCTGTATGTCCTCCCGGGCAGCAATGAAATCGTCCAGGACCTGCCTGAAGCCAAGAAGATCGCCAAAAAAATGGGCTATCCGGTCATCATCAAAGCGGCGGCCGGCGGCGGCGGCAAGGGGATGCGGATCGCCCGCACCCGGGCCCAGCTCGAGGAGCAGTTCGGGCCGGCCCAGAATGAAGCCAAGGCTTCATTTAACGACCCTTCCCTCTACATCGAAAAATACCTTCCCAACTCCCGTCACATCGAAATCCAGGTCATCGGCGATAAACACGGCAACGTCGTTGCTCTGGGGGAGAGGGAATGCTCGATCCAGCGAAAGCACCAGAAGGTCATCGAAGAGTCACCTTCTCCGTTTGTCGACGACAAGCTGCGCAAAAAGATGATCAAGGCGGCCGAGGATGCCGCCCGCCATATCGGCTATCAGAGCCTCGGGACATTCGAATTCCTGGTCGATGAGAAGAAAAGGTACTACTTCATGGAAGCCAACACCCGCATCCAGGTCGAACATCCGATCACTGAAATGGTCTACAGCCTGGACCTGGTCAAGGAGCAGATCCGGATTGCGGCCGGCGAAAAGCTCTCCATCCGCGATGGCCTGGAGATGAGCGGCCACGGCCTGGAGTGCCGGATCAACGCCGAGGATCCGGTCACCTTCAGTCCCAGTCCCGGCACGATCGATTTCCTGGTCCTCCCGGGAGGTCAGGGCATCCGGGTGGATTCGGCCGCATACCAGGGCTGGCAGATTCCGCCCGATTATGATTCGCTGGTCGCCAAGATCATCACCTTGGCCCCAACGAGACCCGAGGCCATCAAAAAGATGCAGACCGCCCTGGAGATGACCACGATAGTCGGGATCAAGACAAACCTCCCTCTCCATCTTGCCATTCTCTCGGACACGGATTTCATGGAAGGCCGCTACGACACACAGTTCATGGAGAGGTTCCAGCGAAAGAACAACAACAATCAGAAGTGAGATGGCCGCTCTTCGCGGCCGGTCACGACCGTGACCGTGAATTCGCCGGCGTTGTCCCCGATGACGAGTTCGTTTATCCCCAGGAAGAGGCGTCCCCTGGCCGGCATTTCCACCCGGCTCGCGGCGCCGATGTAGAAGAATTCAGCGGCCTCCTCCGCTCTCTCCTTGCCGGTCTTGTTGTCTGTGGTTATCGTAACGGCAATGACGACTTTGCCGATCAGGGCCCCCAGGTTATGTTCCGTCAGCGGCTGCTGCATGGTCCGGAGGTCATAGCCGTCGGGCCCGCAGTCGGCCTGCGGGTTGCCCTTCTGGAGAGATATCCTTCCTTCAGCCGAGAATTCAATGCCCTGGCCCTGAATGACCTCGATTCCCGTGTCCGCCCAAGCGGCGTTTCCCGGAACAACCACCGTCCGGGTTTCCTCAGCCGCCGGGAGCGGCCCGGATGCGAGCAGGCAAACCAGGACAATCAAGCGGCCGCTCTTCATCCTGGTTCTCCCTCACTTTGCCGCTTTCTGCCCAGCCCGAGAACGCCGATCATTGCCTCATGGATCAACCCGTTGGAAGCCAGGGATTCCTGGGAAGTGATCTCGAATTCGTTTCCTCTGAAATCGGATATCCGTCCTCCCGCCTCCCGGACAATCAGGGCTCCGGCAGCGTGATCCCAGGGCTTGAGCTTGAGCTCCCAGAACCCGTCGAACCGGCCGCAGGCCACGTAACAGAGGTCCATGGCGGCCGAGCCGCAGCGTCGGACGGCCTGGGCCCGGATCAGAAAATGATTGAAATGGTCGATGTTGTTGACCGGGCTTTCCCGAAGGTCATAGGGGAATCCGGTGGACAGGAGGCTCCTGTTCAGGTCATCGACAGCCGAAACCCTGACCCTGCGGCCGTTGAGAAAGGCGCCTTCTCCTTGGACGGCCTCGAACATCTCGTCCCGCATCGGATCATAGACGACGCCGAGGATGACCCGGCCCTGATTTTCCAGGGCGATAGAGACGGTGAACACCGGGAAGCGATGGGCGAAATTGGTCGTCCCGTCGAGAGGGTCGATAACCCAGCGAAACTCGCCCTGCTCCCCGCGGTTCAGCCCTTCCTCGGCCAGGAACCCATGACCGGGGAAAGCCGCAGACAGCCGGACGAAGATCATCTCCTGGGCCTGGTGGTCGAAGTTTGTCACCAAGTCTACGATTCCCTTGTAAGAGACCTGCCGTCCTTCTTCTAGGCCCGAGCGGAGCATCTGGCCAGCCTCGAGAGCCGCCCCCCTCGCCTCTTCAAGGAACTCGTTCCATTTCGCCATGGCCCACTTATATTAGCAGGACAATAACCTGTTGGCAACGAACGCATATTATACTATCATAGGGAGGGGTGAGGCATGAAATACCGCATCATCTGGCGCAGGAGAACGCCCGCGCCTGGCCCGGAGAGCGACGGAGCGCCCCGCCCCAAGCGCAAACGGAAGAAGCTCGTCATCATCTCGGCGATCATCCTCCTGGTCGCCGTCATCGTCATCGCCAACATCACTTCCCGGCGAGAGAAACCCGTCAGGGTCACGGTCGAAAAGGCCTCGTCCCATGACCTGACTTCAGTCATCTCGGCTTCGGGAGAAATCAAGCCGAAAAAGAACATCAACATCAGCGCCAATGTCCCTGGCCGGATTATCAAGATCGGCGTCGTCGAGGGACAGATGGTTAAGGCAGGCGATTTCCTTCTCAAGCTCGATTCCGCCCAGTACGAGGCCAACGCCGAGAGGGATAGGGCGCTCATCCAGTCCTACAGGTCCCAGTTCATCCAGTCTGAGGCGCGGATGAAAAGGGAGCAGAACAACTACGACCGCCAGAAGCAGCTCTTTGACAGCCAACTGATCTCCCAGGAACAGCTGGAAACGGCCAAGGTTCAGTCCGACATCGCCCGGGCCGAGGTCCAGGCCTTCCGGCATCAGATCCAACAGGCCGAAGCCTCTCTCAAGAGCACTCTGGACACCCTGAGCAAGACCGTGTACAACTCCCCGATCGACGGGATCATCACCAGCCTCCGGGTGGAAGAGGGAGAGGTGGCCGTCATCGGAACGCTGAACAACCCCGGGACCGTCCTCATGACCATCGCCGACCTTTCCGAGATGGAGGCGGAGGTCGAGGTGGACGAAACCGACGTGGTCGGAGTCGCGCTCGGCCAGTCGGCGGATGTGAAGGTCGATGCCCTCCCCGGCCAGGTCCTCTCGGGGACGGTGACCGAAGTCGGAAGCTCGGCCATCCCCCAGATGACCTACTCCCAGCAGGAATCCCGGGACTTCCAGGTCACCATAACGCTGAGCGATCCTCCCGACACGCTCAAGCCGGGCTTGTCCGCATCCGCCGACATCACCACGGCCGAGAAGAAGGGGGTGCTGGCCATCCCGATCTCCGCCCTCGTGATCAGGGAAAAGGAGGGCGATAAAGCGTCCCAAAAAGAAAAGGTCGAGGAAGAAGGCGTCTATATCGTCGAGAACGGTCGCGCCAAGTTCCTGCCCGTTAGCAAGGGGATCATGGGCGGACTCTTTATCGAGATTTCTGCCGGCCTCATAGAAGGCCAGGAGGTCATCGTCGGCCCCTTCAATTCCCTCCGCGAGCTCACGGACGGCACCCTCATCAAGCCCGAGGCAAAGACGACACTACCAGAATGAGCCTCCAAGACGGCAGCCTGATCAGGGCGGAAAACCTCTGGAAGGTCTACGAGCTCGAAAACCAGCAGGTCAAAGCCCTCCAGGGAGTTTCCTTCACGGTCAGGCCAAACGAATTCGTGGCCATCATGGGACCCTCCGGAAGCGGCAAGTCCACACTGATGAACATCCTCGGCTGTCTGGATACCCCCACGGACGGAGACTATCACCTCAACGGCAAGCGGGTCAGCGCCCTGACCGAAAACGAGCTGGCCCAAATCCGGAACAAGGAGATCGGCTTCGTCTTCCAGGTATTCAACCTTCTCCCCCGGGCCACCGCCTTTCACAACGTCGAGCTGCCGCTGATCTACCGGGGAGCCAGGAAAGGCGACCGGGAAGATAAGGTCAGGCGGGCTTTGGAGATGGTCGAGATGTCAGCCCGGATGAGCCACCGTCCGTCCGAACTCTCCGGGGGAGAAAGGCAGCGGGTGGCCATTGCCCGGGCCTTGGTTAACGAGCCGTCCATCATCCTGGCCGATGAACCGACCGGCAACCTCGACTCCAGGACCGGTTCAGAAATCCTCAACCTGTTCCGGAAACTGCACGCCCAGGGGAACACCATCATCATCGTGAGCCACGACCAGGAAATCGCCGACCAGACGCAACGGATCATTTTTCTCCGCGACGGGAAGATCGAGTGGGACAGGCGCAACGAGTGAAAAGCATGAGCTTTTGCCGCCGCCTGGTGGGGACGTTTTTCCTCCCCGGCCGGACCTTCAAGGCCATCGCCGAGCGCCCCCTCTGGGTAGATGCCCTCATCGTCGTCCTGATCCTGATCTCTCTTTACACCTACCTCGTTTTTCCGTTCGAGCAAGAGGACAACCTCAGGTCTTTGGAAGACAATGCAGCGAAGCTCAAGGAAAAATGGGGCGAGTCCGGCTATGCCAGCGAAGTCGAGCGGGCCAAAGGCCGGAACCGCTCACTCGATGCCTTTCTCGTGACTCCGTTGACTTCTCTTTTCGTGCTTCTATTTTCGGCGCTCATCGTCCTGGGGATGAGGAGTTTGGTCTCGACTCAGGGCAACTACTTGCAGGTCTTTTCCATACTGCTCCACGCCAACCTTGTGGACAAGCTCCTAGGAAACGGCCTCAGGCTTTTTCTCATCAGCGGCCGCGGGTCTGCGGTCCAAACGCCGACCAGCCTGGCCGTCTTCTTCCCCAAGCCGGACGTCATGTCCACCACCTGCGCGCTCCTGGGCCAAGTGGATCTGTTCCAGATCTGGACGTTCTGCCTGTTCGGAATCGGCCTGGCTGCCGCCTTTAAAATCAGCCTGAAGAAAGGGCTCATCATCTCCTTCACTTTCTGGCTCCTCAAGAGCGCACTGGCCGTCGCTCTCGTCATCCTCCGGATGCGCGTGGTCCAGTAAGAGCCGTGGCTCTATGACGAATAGTGTGGTGGAAAAAGGGCGGAAATAACCGCCGCTTTTTGGTCCCCCCTCTTTAGCAAAGAGGGGTAAGGGGAGATTTTATAAATAATAAGCCAATCGATATCCCTTCAATCCTTGTTCGCCTTTTCCAATCCCCCCTCCCCCCCTTTTCCAAAGGGGGATAATGAAGATGTCA
>Ga0105106_10002716_pt1 | contig 12706 bp, 12 predicted proteins | sample PPLLaktember2015_5_FD_79109 | JGI IMG/M metagenome (GOLD analysis project Ga0105106, IMG submission 79109) | Freshwater sediment microbial communities from Prairie Pothole Lake near Jamestown, North Dakota, USA - PPLs Lake P8 Core (1) Depth... | ecosystem: Environmental > Aquatic > Freshwater >...
GATCTGGATCACGCCGGCCGGGGACCACAAAGGCGGCTTGCGCGCGGACCAGCTAGTCAGGATGCGCATCGACAGTCAGCAGCCCGAGCCGACCGCGCGGCGGGCATCCAGCGAGTGGCGCATGCACTGCGCGGTCTACCAGGCGCGGTCGGAGGTCGAGGCGGTCATTCACGCACATGCTCCCCACGCCACGATCCTGGCGCTCAATGGTCTGCCCTTCTTGCCGGGAGAGGCGATCGCGTTCCTACGTGACCGGCGGAAGAGCATGGGCTGAGCTCAGGTTGAGAGGATCATCGACCGGGCCGCAGGAGGCGGCGGCCTCCTGTTCACCTGCGGATCTCAACGATCACGCCCTCTTCGGCCCACGAGTACATCCACTCCGCCGCCTCCAGGTCCAGGATGATGCAGCCATACGAGGCCGGTCGGCCGAGGACATCCGCCCACAACCGCACGCCGTTCGAAAGCAGCGGCAGACCGTGGATGCCGTTCCAGAAGTCGGGCAGGGCTTCGTAAATCCCCAGGAAGTGCGGCATCCATAGATCCCAGTTCGACCCGTACGCGTTGATGAAGTGCGACTGGACCTGAAACACGCCGGGCAGGGTAGCCGATCGCGCAATCCCGGTGCTGATGACCTCGTCGCGCACGACCGTCCCGTCCTGGTAGGCCCACAGGTGCTGCTCGCTGATGCTGATGACGATGCGTTTGTTGGCGACGACCGGCAGCGGAAACATCACGTCCGGCGGTGGTAGCATAATCGTCTGTCCCGGCTGCACGCCCAGACCGCCGAGCTGGGGGTTCGCCTCGGCGATCTTCCAGCCGGGCATTCCCAGGCGGTAGCCCAGCCCTGTGAGCGTCTCACCGGCCCGAACGACGTACTCGGTCGGCCGCCGGCGAACGATGAGCGGCTCGACGCCTGCCCCCTCCAGACCGGCTCTGACCGCCGACAGCGCCGCCTCCGGATCGAGGAAGCGGTCGTCTCCGAACGAACGACTGTACTCGTCGATCGAACCTCGCACGCGCGCGTCGTCGATGCTCAGCGCCAGGGTCCCCTGGTCGGTTTCGGGGAGAAGCCAGCCGGCGATCTGCTCGCGCGTTGGGTCCCAGGAGAACGATTCACCGGTGTAGGGGTCATAGACCGGCAGTCTCAGGCCCGCCGTCAGGATTGAAGCGGCTTGTGCGGCCGCCGCCGAAACGTCGCTCACTTGAGGCTCCACCGGCGTCATGACCAGCGGGACGACGGCGAACTCGAGGAGCGCAGCCGCCGGGTCGGCGGCGAGCAGATCCAGGGAAGCCTGGACGTCCAGCCGCTTTCCCGGAACGCCGGCCGCAGCGGTCACGCCGGTGGCGGCGATCTCCAGGAGGCCTTCAGCCGGCGCAACCGCCAGGCGGGAGGCCCAGGCCTCCAGGCCGCGTCGGGCCGCTGTCGCATCCAGCCTCACCAACGGCGGCAGTTCGACCGGCTGGCCGAAGGACGTCAGCAGGGAGCGGAGGTCGGCGGCCCAATCGCCGCTGCGCCCCAGTGTGTAGGCTCTGGCGGCGGTTGCTTGCGCATCGACGCTCAGGCCGAACTCCACCGGGGCGACGATCCAGGCGCGCGCCGGGTCACTGACGTCGGCGGCGACGACGCGGTATTCCCGGTTCCAGATGCGATCGATCTCCTGAGCGGCATGCTCGGCCGTGCGCCCGGCCAGCGGAACGCCGCCCACGGAGACGCCGGGCAGGATCACACCGGCGGCGTGGACGTAGGCGAAGGCCGCCAGCGGCGCCGCTCCAAGTAGGGCCGCGATCAGCAGGAGCAACACCCCCGGCAGGCGACGAAACGGGCGAGCCTTTGGGCGCGGCGCTGCGGCTCGGACCGGCGCGGTCGAGCGTGCATGCAAGGGGGTCGGGGACGGGCGGGTGATGTCCATATTCGGTGCCGGCGGGAAGCCGCCCAATGCCATCCTCAGAGGCGATGCAGGAATCTTGCCATACGGCACTCGGGCCGCCGCGGTGCGTCCTTCGGCCTCAGGCAGTTCACGCGGCCTTCTGCTGAAAGACCATGTTCATCCGAAAAGTGGCGCCAATCCAGGCGCTGATCGGCCGGAGCGGGAGCCGACGCGCCAGCCGTGCGAACCCGCCTTGGCCGTGCTCGATGTAGAAATCCATCAGCGACTGGTGATTCCCGAACACGCTCTCACCCAGCCGGCGGTGCCGCCGGTTCGTGAGGTAGACCACGTCCTCGCGGCAGAATTCACAGTAGCGCTCCAGCATGCTGGCCTTGTAGGGGACCAGCTCGGGCAAGGCCACCGCGCGCAGGAACAGCCAGAAGCGGATCCATTGCCTTGGGCACGCGGGCCAGACCCAATTCAGCAAGGGGATGTGGATGTGCGGCTCCTGGGGCAGGTACCATTTGCTGGGGAAGAAGTGCATCGAGATGCCACCCGGTTTCAAAAATCCGGTGGACCTCGCGAAGCACGAGCTCTGTGTCGTGGGCGTGCTCCAGGACGGAAGTGCTGAAGACGAGATCGAATCGGCCATCCTCGTACGGCAGCCGGTAGGGGGACTGGGCGATCAAGGCAAAGCGGGAGAGACCGGTCTCCCGGCCTTCTTCCCATACGGGTTCGATGTCACATCCGTGGCATCGTACCCTTCGGACACTAGGGAATCGACCATGCCTCCCCGGCCGCAGCCGAGGTCGAGGATGCAGCTGCCCGCCGGGAGTCCGAATCGCTCGCGGATCGCCCCTGCAATGAGGACCCGGTCCCGGTCGCGGATATCGGCGTGTCTGCGTATCCGCTCCTGCTGCCTGTCCTGCACACTCAGGCGGTACATCTGCATGGCTGAACCTTCACGGCCTACTGCAAGGCGCTGGGTGTGGATACACGGCCCGCTGGCGCACGCCGGACGCGTTCTCGCACCGCGCGCGCCGACGAGTCAGGCGCGCCGCGGCCAGCCTCCCCAGGGTCGGGGATGATAGCATGTCGCTGCATTCCCGGCCCAGGCCCCGCCTCGCCGCGTGTCGATGCGGATCCTCGGGGCGCGCCCGGCGACGGCTGCCCGCGACGACTCCAACGCCTTCCGATCAGTATGTCTTGATTTCGGCCGCCTCGACAATGCGTGCCTTCGGATCGGACATCACTTGTCCTTGGACCCGGGACCACACGCTGCGCATCGCCGCCAAGAGGGCCTCGGCCTGGGCCTGCGTCTCGAATTCCAGGTCGATCATGACGTAATGGGGGTCATCGACCGGGCGCAGTATCTGGTAGCGGCGAACGCCCAGCTTCTGCCGCCCAACCGGATCGCTGTCGAAGGCTCTCTTCCAACCGTCGTAGTCGGGAACAGGGTGCTCGATCCGCAGGATGTACATGTTGCCTCCTACTCTGACGAAGCGTGGCGCGGCGCTGACGGTGCGCCTCGCCCTTCTTTCTTCGGAAGACGCGTATGTTATCCAGCAGAGTCCCCCGGTACAGCCCGGACGGGACCTGGTGGGGACACCTGCCTGAGGCGCAAGTCGACGGGACGGCTAGGGTTCGATCGGGTGCCCGGCCCCGGCCCAGGCGGCAAAGCCGCCCAGGATGGGGGTGACGTTCTCGAAGCCAGCCTGGCGCAGGATCAGCGCCGCACGGGCGCTGGATTCCTCGGCCGGTCAAGTGCAGTAGGTGATGATCCAGGTCGAGGGATCGATCTGCGGCGGGTCGGATTCGATCTCGGCCAGAGGGATCGACAGGGCGTTCGGGACATGACCGGCCGCGTACGCCTCGGCGTCGCGCACGTCGATGAAGACCGCCTGGGCCGAGTCGAATGCGGCGCGGGCGTCGGTCAGGCTTACCCGCGGGATCTCTGCAACGGTCGCCGGAATTGGGGGCTCATCCGCCTTCGGCCAGGCCAGGATCGCGGCACTGACAATGAGCAGGAGGCCCGCTGCGGCAATCAGGATCTGTCCGGTCGTCAGTCTTCGCATCGCCACCCTCAACTTGGATTTCAATTATCCGAATTAGACCACAATGCGGCGCTGCCGAGAAGACCCAGCCGACTGCGGCGTCGGCGAAGCGGGCGAAAACGACAAGGCCGCAGCCTCCGGCTGCGGCCTGATCAAGGGGAGGCGAGGTTAGCCAGCTTCGACGGGGAAGTAGCACACGCCGGCAGTGCCGGGCCCGGTATGCACCGCCAGCGCCGGCGAGAGTTCAGCCACCAGGCTCTCGATGCAGGTCAGGCGCTCTTCGACATAGGCCTTGATCTTCTCGACCTCTTCGCGCGCGCCGGCGTGTACGTAGGCGATCTTGATCTTGCCCATCCGTCCCACGGCCGACTCGATGGCTTCGGCCATGAGCTGGTAGGCGCGGTTGCGGCTGCGGGCCACCCCGAGCGGCACGATGACCCCGTCCTCCATGCCGATCAAGGGTTTGATGTTGAGCAGGCTCCCGATCAGGCGCTTGGCCTTGCCGATGCGTCCGCCCATGTACAGGTAGCGCAAGGTATCCGCCGTCTGGATCATGCGTGTGACCGGGATCATCCGCCTGACGGTGGCCGCCACCTGCGCCAGCGAAGCGCCCGTGAGCGCGCTGCGTGCCGCTTCAATGACCATCCAGCCGTGGCACATGGAAACGTTGCGAGTGTCGATGACTTCGATCTGCACGCCCGGGATCTCCTCCTGGGCGATGGACTGCGCCGCCTTGGCCGCCTGGTAGGCGCCGCTGCCCACCGAGGTCATGTGAATACTGACGATCTCCCGCACGCCCGAGGCCTCGGACAGTTCCTTGTAGACCGTCAGGTAGTCGCCCGGCCCGGGGCTGGCCGTTGTCGGAAGTTCCTTGGCCGTCGGAAGCCAGGCCAGGAAATCGTCGCGCTGGATGGTGACCAGGTCGCGCAGGACCTCTCGGCCGCGGTGGATGTAGTACGCCACCGGGTGGATGTGCAGGCTCCTGAGCAGGGTCTCGGGGATGCTGGCACAACTGTCGCTGACGACGGCGACGTTCGTCAATGCTTCTTCCCTCATCGGCGGGATCGAGCCCGCCCATCCGGCATGCGCGTGATTATAGGCCCATTCCGCCGAGGCGGGCAGCAGACTGATTGTCACGCTGCCGCGTGCGGGCACACAGCCCCTCGCACCCGGTCGGTGAGACCCGGTTGTGTGGTATGGTAAGGACCGTTCGGGGGATCGGAACATGGCAGACGTGAAGAACTACCTCATCGACATGGACGGGGTGCTGGTCAGCGGCGCTCGCCTGATCCCGGGGGCTGACCGATTCATCGAACGTCTCAAGGCGCGCGCGGCCGAGTACCTCGTCTTGACCAATAACCCGATCTACACGCCCGGAGATCTGTCGCACCGCTTGCGTAGTGTAGGGCTGGATATTCCGCCCGGAAGGATCTTCACCTCCGCCATCGCCATGGCGCGTTTCCTGCATTCGCAGCGGCCTGACGGCCGGGCGTTTGTGATCGGGGAGAGCGGGCTGACGGACGCGATCCACGGGGTCGGTTACGTCATCACCGACCGCGCCCCGGACTATGTGGTCCTGGGCGAAACGCTGAGCTACGACCTGAACCTGATCACACAGGCGGTGCGCCTGATTTCCGGCGGGGCGCGCTTCGTCGCCACCAACCCGGACCCCTCCGGACCGTCCGAGGACGGCCCGGTCCCGGCCTGCGGAGCCATGGCGGCTCTCATCGAGCGAGCCACCGGCGTCTCGCCGTTCTTCGTCGGTAAGCCGAATCCCTTGATGATGCGCTCCGCGCTCAACCACCTCGGCCTGCATTCTGAGCGGACCGTCGTGGTCGGCGACCGGATGGATACCGACATCGTCTCCGGCGTGGAGACCGGGTTGGAGACCATTCTGGTCTTGACCGGTGTGACCCGGCGAGAGGACGTCGCCCGCTATCCTTACCAGCCGACGCTGATACTGGACTCGGTGGATGACATTGCCCTGTGAAGGGCGCAGCTCTTCGATGGCGGCGTAGGAGGTGAGGATGGGCAGGGCAGGCGCGTATGCCTGGCTGTTGACTCTCGCCCTGCTGGTGGCCTGCGGATCCGCGTCCGATGAGGCGGCCCCGGATCCGGGCACGGCGGGGATCTCGGGGCAGATCTGGCTTGACGTGTGCGAGCCGACAGCCGACGACCCGCTCCCGGCCGGCTGCATCCTTGGCCCTCAGGGCACGGCGGTCGGCAATGGCATCGCCGATCCCCTCGACCCGGTCCTCTGGTCGGCCTGGCTGGTCCTCTGGCGGGGCGCGTGCCCGGGCGAGATCGCGTTCCTGGCGCGCGCCTCGGAGCAGGACGGTGAGTACGAGTTCACAGGCCTACCGGGAGGGGTCTACTGCCTGTTCATCGACCAGACCGTGGGCGACAACGTACGTGTCTTGGGGCCCGGGACGTGGACACTCCCCGCCGGGTATGGGACGGGGCCGGTGATGCTGCAGATCGAACTCGAGCCTGGCGAAGTATTGCGCGGGCTCAACTTCGCCTACGATCCGAGCGAGGCGGCCGCGCCGTAGGCTCCCAACCACGCCGTCCGCGACCGGCCGGGCCGACGAAGGTGCCCGGCCGTTGCGCGCCCTGAGCGTCGTGGTGCCTGGGCTCGATCGGGACTGCCGTAGGTCATGACTCGGGCAGATCCCACTCTTGGCGAAAGTCGGGTGGGATCGGAGTGCCGCTGGACACAGCCGCCCGGCGGCGCAACCGGTAGTGCTCATAGAGCAGATCGGTCAGCCGGCGCATGCGTCGGCGCTCCTCGGGGAAGCTGTAGTTGTGAGTGTCCAACAACAGGCGCACCAGATGCGGGCGCGGCGGCAGGCGGTAGGAATGTCCTTCGGGCTCGTCAAGGTGAATGTTGAGAAGATCGGTCAGTTCGGCGTCCAGGCAGGCGACGAACAGGGCCGGATCGTAGAAGGTGCCTCCGCCGTCGCGGTAGGCTTCTTCGCCGAGGACGGTCGGTTGGATGTAGGTGTTCATGCTCCAGCCGGCCAGGATCGCCTTGACGACCGGAGCGGCGATGACGCGGGTCAGCCGACCGGCAAGGCGCATGCGGCGCTCGGGGCGGGTCATGCCCACGAACTCGGTGAAGCCGTCACCACGCGCAGCAGCCACGGTCAGGGGCAGGCCGATGTCGTCGAAGGTCAGCTCCTGCGGCCGGACGACGCCGGTGTAGGCACCCAGGCGGTCGAGCAGGAAGGCCTCGAGCGGCTCTAGGTTGGCCCAGCCTTGCCAGAATCGCCGCGGGTTGAGGTTGACCCGCGCGATCTTGGCCGGCGCCACCTCCGAGAAGAACGACTCCAGGTCGGCGAGCGCGTGGCGTGCGGCCGGCGTGTAGCGGCCGTCGTCTTTGGAGGCGGCCACCTGGACGGCGTGAAAGAAACCGTTGAGCACGCCGGCCGAAACGCCGTAGATCTGCCGGATCGTTCCGCCTCCTTCGGCGAAACCGGCCTGCACCTGCCGCGTGGTGACCAGCCCAGCCAGTATGCCGGAGAAGCCCCCGGCGCCGTAAATCACGTTGGCGTCCCGGTCGAAGGGGAAGCCGTCCAGCTGTCCGTTTAGGAGCTCACGGAAGCGGTCCATCAAGTGCTCTTTGTCGGCGACCGACTGGCGCATATTCGTGGCGGCCTCGGTGCTGCCGATGTAAGGGAGGTCGACGTGATAGACGGCGGGGGCCGGCGCGGGCTCATGCTCGGCAGCCGGCGCGAGGGAGCGGGTGAGCTGCCTGTGCCGGTGGACCAGGTCGACATAGGCGCGCGCCAGCAGGGATTGGTTGCGTTCGTGCTGGCGATGCATGATGAAGGACGACGTGATCCAGTTGAGCCGCCAGTTGGGCAGCGGGGTGTGCGGTGTCCGGCATAGGATCGGGCGCGGGTCGACGGCTTCGAGGTCGCTGACGATGGCGCGCGCGTCGACGATGGCCGGACGGCAATCGCGGTACCACTCGCCGTTGACGATGGCCGGCTCGGTCGAAAGCAGCGTACTCAGCGCGGCGATGAGGGCGTCGACGATCGGCGCATCGCGCGGCGGCCCGACACGCACCCAACCGTACTCGAACTGCAGCGCGTCGTCCGGCCGGCCGAAGAGGGTAAAGGTCGCGTCCCGGTCGGCGGCGCACAGGTACAGCGCCACCGGAAGATCACTCAGGCGCTGGTCCGACCGGCCGGTGTAGGCCTCCAGTCTCCCGGCCACCCAGCGGCGCAAGGGGTTCAAGTTGTAGGCGCCATTGAGCGGGTTGACGTTGAGTCTGCGCAGACCTCGGCTGCGGGCGCTGCGCACGAACGCGCCGAATTCGCCGAGGGCGCCGGCGGCGGCCCCGAAGCGGTCCGGTTCCAGGCGGGCGCTGACCGCCAGAGCCAAGGGCAAGGCCGCCAGCGCGCCGCCGCTCACCCCGTAGATCCGCCCGATCGGCACGGCCTCGCTGAGGAGCGATTGTGCCCAGACAATCTCCTCGGCGATGCGCGCGAGATCGCCCAGCTTGGCCGATTGAAGCAGGACGCTGGTCGGGGTCGACGGCGCAGGTGCGGTGTGGGTCATGGGGGCTGAGGCGCCCGGTCACTTGCCCGACGAGACGAAGGCGGGGGCGCGTGCGCTGCCCGGCCGTCGGAGAAGGCCGAACAAGAGGCCGGCGCGCCAGAAGGCCAGCGCGGCCATGCCATGCGCCAACACAGCGAACAGTGGCGGAGTCTGCAAGGTGTAGTAGGTCCAACAAGCTCGCGTCGTTCCCCAGCGTTCGAGGAAGTAGCCCAGGCCGGCACCGGCGGCGAACGTCAGGAGCGCGGCGCGATGGTCGGTCGGGGTCAAGATCAGGAAGGCGCACAGCCCCAGGGCCATCCAGGTCAGGGAGCGATCCAGCGTCGGCCAGGCGAAGACAAGCATCAGCGCGTAGAACCCGGCCAGCACGATCCAATACAACCCGCGCGTCAGCCTCGGCCGGCCCCGCGGAAGCAGAAGGTCAAGGAGACGATACAGGCGGTCGATGGACAGGCTGGCGATCGGCCAGGCGGGGATGATCCACAGCGGCGGCCTTTCAAGAGTGTAGTATGTCCACAGATTGGTCTGCGTGCCCCAGCTCTCGATGACCAGGCCGCCAGCCAGGCCGACCATGATGATGCGCGAGTCGAGGCGTAGATCTGCGCCGGCCATGATCAGAAGCGACATGGCGGCGAAGATGCCTACCAGCAGCCAGTCGAACTGGAGCCAGAAGGGCCGGCTGGCGTCGTACAGCGCCAGATAGTCGGCCGCCAGCGGCCACCAGACGACCAGGATCAGGCCGACAATCGCCACGAAGCTGCTCATCAAGAGATACGAGGCACGCGTCCAGCGCAGCCGGGCGCCGAGGGCTTGCAGGGGAGGCACGGCTTCCGGTTCCATGGGCGAGCTCAGACCGGGGAATGTGAGCGGACGCGCTGGTGGACGGCCTCGGCCGATTCGAGATCGACCACCTCGGCGGCCAGGGCGCGAGCGCTCTCGAGCGACCAAGATCGGATGATTGCCTTGGCGCGCGGCACCAGCGGAGGCGCGATGCTGAACTCGTCCAGCCCCAGACCCAGCAGGACCGGCACCGCATCCGGCTCGCCGGCCAACTCGCCGCACACGCCCACCCAGATCTTCCTCGCGTGACCGGCCTCGATGACGCGCTGAATCTGACGCAGAATGGCTGGGTGCAGGGCGTCGCTCAGGTGGGCGACGCGGTTGTTGGTGCGCTCGGCGGCCATCGTGTACTGGGTCAGGTCATTCGTCCCGATGCTGAAGAAGTCGACCAGGCCGGCGAACTGATCGGCCATGACGGCCACCGAGGGGATCTCGACCATGATCCCGGTCTGGAGCGATTCGGCCATCGGCTGACCAGAACCGCGCAGCTGCCGGCGGGCATCCTCGAGACACTCCCGCGCACGGCGGACCTCGTCCAGCGTGGCGATCATCGGGAACATGATGCGCAAATCATGTCCCGCTCCGGCGCGCAGCATCGCTCGCAGTTGGGTGCAGAAGAAGTCGGGTTGGTCGAGACACATGCGGATGGCGCGCCAGCCCAGGAACGGGTTCTCCTCATGACCCAGATCGAGGTAGGGGAGGTCCTTGTCGCCTCCGACGTCGAGCGTCCTGATCACCACCGGACGCTTTCCCATGATGTCCAGGATGGCGTCGTAGGCGCGCACCTGCTCGTCTTCGTCCGGCGCGGTCTGGCGGCCGAGGTACAGGAATTCGGTGCGCAGCAGGCCGATGCCTTCGGCGCCGAAGCGGATGGCTGCCTCGGCATCCTGCGGGCTGCCGACATTGGCGACCACTTCGACGCGGTGGCCGTCGATGGTGACCGCCGGCAGGCCGGCAGCCGCTCGTTCGGAATCCGCCTGCCCGCGGGCCTTGCGAGCCTGACTTCGAAAGGCCCCGGCTTCGGATTGGCCCGGGTTGACGATGACGCGGCCCCGATCGCCGTCGACCAGGAGCGGTGTCCCCTTCGTGATCCGGTGTAGGCTGGGTCCCAGGCCGACGACGGCCGGCAGGCCGAGGGCCTTAGCCAGGATGGCCGTGTGGGAGGTCGGCCCGCCCTCGGCGGTGCAGAAGCCCAGCACTTGCCGCTTGTCGAGAGAAGCGGTCTGCGACGGTGCCAGGTCGCGGGCAACGACCAGGGAGGGCTCGGACAGCGTCAGCCCGCCCAGGAGCGAGCGGCCGAGCAAGTGGCCCAGAACGCGCAGGCCGACATCGCGAATGTCGGCAGCCCGCGCGCTCAGCGTCGGATCGGGGATGGCGGCCATCTGGCCGGCGAAGTACTCGGCCGCGTCCATCCAGGCCGCCTCCGCGTTCGTGCCGCCGGCGATGGCCTTGGCCGCGCGCCCGAGCAGGGACGGGTCGTCCAGGAACATGGCGTGGGCTTCGAAGACGGCCGCTTCGGCTCGCGTGGCTTCACGAGTCACCTTGGCGGTGAGCGCCTCGATCTCGATCCGCGCCTGGAGGCGCGCTTGTTCGAGACGTGCCGCCTCGGCCTGCGCATCGTTGCCGGTCGTGCGGGGGACGGTCGCCTCGACCTCCTGCCACACGGCCGCCGGGCCTTCGGCCATGCCGGGCGCTGCGGCGATACCGCTCAGCGTCTGGGACTCGGGCATCAAGGGGGAAGGCATGATTGGCGGGCCTCGGGACCCCGGAAGGCAGGCCAGGTGTCGCGCAGGATTGTACCTCGGGGGCGAGGATCGCGGGCGGGCCGGGCGTCGGGAGCCTCCCGGAAAGCGGTCGACCGCCGAAGGAACCGGCGGTCGACGACTGGTCGGGGCGGGCGGATTTGAACCGCCGACCCCCTGCACCCCATGCAGGTGCGCTAGCCGAACTGCGCTACGCCCCGGCGTGAGGGGAGTATACCACGCGGACCGGGCCGAAGCCGTCTGCCCTTGCGCCGGCGCGGAGGGTTGGCTCGGCGCTCGATTGTCGGCGCGGTCGACGCAGCCCCGCTCCGCGTTCACCTCATGCGGCCGGCGAGGCGCCCTGCCGGGCAGGCGACCTAAAGGCCGGCCGGCTGGGGCGTTTACCCCATGACTCAGGCGGGTCGTGACATACGGCACTACTGCGTTTCACCCATAATCCGGTATCCTCAAGGGTAGCGCGGAGGCGGCCGCCAGGCCGAGTGAGGCTCCGCGCGTCACGGCATGGCCGCGTCTTCGGTCCCAGCCGTCGGCCATGGTTCGCGGAGCCCTCGATTGGGGCCAGCGGGGCTTTGCCGAAGGAAGGAGCCGGCGATGATATCGACTCAAGTCCTGCGCTACTTTCCCCACTTCACAGGTATGGACGAGGCCGCTCTGGGAAGGATCGCCGACGCTGCCGATCTCAAGGCGTTCGAGGCAGGGGAGGAACTCCTGGCCGAAGGCGATCACGCCAGGCATTTCTGCCTGATCCGGGCAGGAGAAGTGGACATCGTCTACACGCTGGGTGATGGCCGGACCGTCGTAGCCGATACGCTGAGAAGTGGTGACGCTTTCGGCTGGTCGGCGTTCGTGGAGCCGCATCAGCTCACGGCAACCTGCGTGGCCACCACGCGCGGCGAGTGCCTCCGCATCGATGGAGCGAGCCTGCGCCAGGTCTGCGATGAACACCCCGCGTGGGGCTATCGACTGGCGCAGGAGCTGTGCAAGCTTCTGAGGGACCGGCTCAGCGCCCTCCGGGTCCGAATCGCGGCGGGCGTCGAGCCCTGAGGCTCGGATTTGCAGAGACGGCGGGCAGACGTCCACAACTTGAGAGGCTTAGGCTGAGAGGCGGTTGCGTTCGCGCCACGGCCCGCCTGCGGACTTGCGCCGAGGCGCGGCCCAGGGCAATTGCGCGCCGCCGAATTCGGAAGTGCGGGGACCCTTCCCGTCGGGTAGCCCCACACGGGGCCGTGGGGCCCTCCATCGCGGTCGGCCCGTCTGTCCCCCGCGCCGGATAAGCGGCGCTGGCGAACTAGGCGGCTCCTGGCCGTCTACCCCAGACCCGGCCGCTCGTATCGGGCACGCCGGCCGATGGCGACAAATCCGAGCTTCTCGTAGGTCTGGATCGCCCCCGGATTGTTGGTCGCCACCGTGAGGATTGCCGCCGGCGCACCGGCTGCCTGCATGCGCCGCATCGACTCGACGAGCAACGCCGAGCCGAGCCCGCGCCGTCGCATTGCGGGGACCACCCCGACCTGAGAGACAAAGCCTTCCGGCGGGCCGAGTGCCGCGGTCAAGAAGCCGACGGGCACGCCGTCGCTGCGCGCCAGCAACGACCATTCCCCCACGGAGTACTCGTCGA
>Ga0105106_10002717_pt1 | contig 12705 bp, 14 predicted proteins | sample PPLLaktember2015_5_FD_79109 | JGI IMG/M metagenome (GOLD analysis project Ga0105106, IMG submission 79109) | Freshwater sediment microbial communities from Prairie Pothole Lake near Jamestown, North Dakota, USA - PPLs Lake P8 Core (1) Depth... | ecosystem: Environmental > Aquatic > Freshwater >...
TGGAGACAGGAGTGCGGTTGCTCCCGCTGTCGATCACGCTGCTCCTCGCTGCCGTCGCCATTCCGAGGTACAGGCCTCAGGCTTCGCCACGCCGGGTAGTGCGCTGGGGTCTGCTCGCCCTCCTCGCCGGGATCGTCTCGCTCATCGCTGCGCTCGAGGCCGGCGCCGGTCCCGAGATCGTCACGGTGCCGATGCTTCTCACCGGTCTGGGCATCGGCGCACTCGCCTCACAGCTGGGGGCGGTCACCGTCTCGGCGGTTCCCGACGAGGAGACCGGCGAGGTCGGGGGCCTGCAGAACACCATGACCAACCTGGGAGCGTCACTTGGCACCGCGCTCGCCGGCTCCTTACTGGTCGCTGCCCTGACCACCGCCTTCATCCAGGGGATCCAGGAGAACCCGGACATCCCTCCCGAAGTGACCGCTGCAGCAGAAGTAGAGCTCGCCAGCGGGATACCGTTCGTCTCCAACGCCCAACTCGAAGAAGCATTGGCCGCAACCGACCTGCCCGCCGACGAGGTCGCGGCCATCATGGATGAAAACGAGTCGGCGCGTATAGCCGGGCTGCGCGCGAGCCTGTCCGTGCTTGCGCTGGCGGCATTGGTCGCCCTCTACTTCTCCCGGATGGTCCCGACCGAGCCGGTGGGTGGGTCGACCGGTGCGACCGAGGAATCGTCCGTCTCCATCAGCTGACCGGTCACGTAGCATCACCCGATCGGGACGATGGCCGGCCCGGGGATTCGGGCGAGAATAGGTGTCTATCGCTCCGTCGAGCCGAAAGGATGCAAATGAGCGACAACGAGATACAGCTGGGGCCGGTCGACTACCTGGTGGTCGAGTGGCCTGCCGATTCTCCCCCGACCGGCGAGGCGTTCCCTTATCTGGTCGACCTGGTCGATCGAGGCATCATCCGGATCCTCGATCTCTCCTTCGTCGAGAAAGACGTGGACGGGAATGTTCTCGCAATCGACATCGGGGATTTCGACCTGGACGGCAACCCGGACATGGCGGTTTTCGCAGGAGCCGGCTCCGGGCTTCTCGACGAAGAGGACCGTCAGGAGGCAGGTACTGCCATGGAACCGGGGACCGCGGGCGCCATCCTCGTCTATGAGAACACGTGGGCGGCACCGTTCGCCACGGCATTGCGCAAGACCGGCGCACAACTGGTTGCGTACGGTCGTGTCCCGATCAACGCCATCATCGCAACCCTCGACGAGCTCGAAGCCGCCGAGGCCTGAGAGAGAGGTCACAGATATGCCAGGATTGGTACGTGGAGTAGCCCGCACCGCAGTCGTCGCCGGCACGGCAACGGCTGTTTCCAATCGAGTGTCGCGCCGGCAGGCCAACAGATGGACCGAGCAGGACGCAGCGGCTCAGCAGCAGGCGGCCCAGCAGGCCCCGGTGTACGAGCAGGCGCCCCCGCCGGCCGCCCCCGATACCGACGACATGCTGGCCCAGCTGAAGGAGTTGGGCGCTCTCAAGGAGGCCGGGGTCCTCACCGAGGCAGAGTTCGAGGCGCAGAAGGCCAAAATCCTCGCCCAGTGAGGGCCATCGCATCACATCGATTCGGCCGCCGACCTGAGTCGGCGGCCGATTCGCAACTAGCTCTCGCCCGCCGTGGGTAGGCCCCGCTTCCGGCGGAGGGCGTAGACCGCCTCCAGAAAAACCTCCGGGTGACTTTCTCTCACCTCGGAGAGGACCACCGACGCCATGGACTTGCCAACCTCGCCATGCTCAGAGATCCAGGCGGTGCGGAAGGCTTCCTCCTCTTCCAGGGCCGTCGCCATCCTGGCGAGCCGGTCCGCCGGCTGGTCGAAGCCGAGGACAGCGTTGAAGAAGGGCACGATGTCCGCCCGGTAGTCGTGGCCTTCCGCCTCGAACTTCCCCGGGACGACCCGTGCCGCGTTCTTGGTGTCGATCAGGGTTTGCACGAAAGTGGTTATCGGTGCCCACTTCTGGCTCCTCGGGACCTTTCTCGGCCGGGTCTCCGGTGTCCCCAGCCAATCCGGCTGCTGGACCATGATCTCCGGGCCGAACAGGACGACACCGTCGTTGGTGTGGCTGACCATGACATACCGGATCCTCTTTCTCGCCTCGTCATCGAGGTCCGTGAGATCTTCGATCGAGTCGAAGACCCCGATCAGCGAGGAGTCGACGTTGGGATCTGAGCCATCCAGGACCTGATCCTTCCACTTGCTCTCGTGTGGCGTGCCGATCCAGATGGCGAAGTCGATGCCCGCCGATTGAAGGCCCGCGGTGCCGGTGCCGAGGAATGCGTCCTGGCTGGTCCACGCCCCCAAGCTCTCGCCGAACATCACCACGCGCGGCCTTCTATCGGGGGGAAGTGCATGTAGCTTCTCGGATAGCGCAGTCATCAACTTGGAGAACTGGGATCGCCCGTGCTTGACCCGGTCCAGTGACAGGGGAGAAGGCCGCTGTGAATACTGCATGGCGAGGGTGGCGCAGTCACCCCTGGTGAGGAACTCCATCGCCCCGGCGGCGGCGTAGTTCACATATCCGGTGCCGGTGGGGGAAGCGACCAGCAACCAGGTTCGATCGAAGCCTCCGACCCTTTCCAGTTCCTGCATGGCCAGCGACACCCGCTCCTCTTCGGATTGGGCAGCCTCGAGACTGACATAGGACCTGATCGGGAAGGCCACTGCAGGCTCACCCATGACCCTCTCGATCTCCTCGGGTCTTCGAACGGTCCACACGAAGCGCCGGCCCATACGCGACATGGTGCTGTACGGGGTCAGGCTGCCGGGTGCACCGCTCAACTCCGGTGCCAGGGGTGGCACGTCGAGTGCCGGCTCCATTCGCTTCTCACGCCCTTCGATCATCCCGGCGACCCTCGATGTGGCGAGCCGACCGGCCCAGCCGACCGCGGCGAGCGTCGCCAGATGACCCGCCGGTCGCCATCGGTCCTCGTCACCGGGGAGCACCTTGGCGAAGAGCCAGGCGACCCGGTCGGCGAGCACCCCCTCGGCATGCCCCACCAGACCCGAGCCCAGCGTGACCCCGGCGGCCAGGGCCAGAGACCGCCCTGCCGAGATGTCGGACGGCTCCAGGCCGACTCCGGTGTCCAGGTCTTCGGCCCGACGCCTGGAATACTCCCGCAGACCGGCCAATCCTCCCGCCGTCAGGGCGATCGCCCCCAGACCGGTGAATCGCCCGTCGGGTCGGGCGGACGCGGCAGCCTCCTGGCCCAGGCCGACCAGGGCCCCGCCCGCGGCCGAAGTAGCCACCAGCCATCCCGCGGTTCGTCCCGCCGCCCGCCGGATCGGCTCACCCTCCTCCCGGCTCAGGGCACGTTGCAGACCTATACCGGCCGCGACGGCGGCGAGATCCACGGCGATCGAACGACGGCTCCAACTGCGGACCCGGTCATCGGGGCCGACGCCGATTCCGCCGGGTCGAGCCAACACTTGAAGTGATTCCTGGATTGCCGAGGCCGTCGTCTGGTGCAGCAAGAAGGAGAGCCCCGTGACGATCGCCTGGTCCGCGTTGTTGCGGGTGACCAGGGTCCGCTGGAACGTGTAGGGGGTGGCGGCGGCGGCGATCACCACTCCGGTCTGGCTTGCCCGGCGCCGCAGCAGTTTCCCCAGGGCTTCGATTCTGCTCAAGAGTCTGTCCGGTTTGGCATGGGGAGATGAGCTTAGGGCCCGGCCCGGATGAGTCAGTCCGAGCTCGGAATCCGTGCCTTGATGATGGTGTTGTGCATCCCCTCTGCCGCCAGGGAGGTCGAGGTCATCTCGATATCACGAAGCCCGTCTTGGTGAGACCGTCCCGGTACTAGGTCTCGGAGAGGGCTCCGGCGATGCAGCCGGCCCAATTGCCACGCTCTGCGCGCTCTTCAGCAGTGAGCCTGTCCTCTGCGACTATGTCGGCTATCCCGATCCGGCCCCCGCCACGGAGCACCCGTGCTCTTCAAGACGCCGACGAATCGGTATCTCGAAGGACCCTCCGGAGGAACCAAGCCCCTCCGGGTCAGTCAGCGGTCAGACTCAGCCTCCACCACTGGTGAAGGCGGCCACGTCTTCCTTCTCGAAGAACTCGGCGCTGCGCTCGGGCGGGCACTCCATGGCTATCGCGGTCATCAGGCTTCCGACCGCGGTCAATTCGGCCATGGGGAGCTGATTCATCGTCTGCCCCTGGTCGACGATGGCCTGCATCGCAGCGATATCTGTCTCACAGTCGCCGCTCGCCTGAGGGGCATCGCTCATACCCGAAGTGAAGTCCCTTATCCACTCGAAGTAGGCGACCGCCCCGGGCGCCTCCCTCTCGGCCATGTCGATCATGAACTCGAACGACTCCTCGTCGGTGGCATCCAGCTCCAGGTCGTCACACCCGGTTCCGGCCACGCTGGCGTCGTACTCCTCGGTCAGCGGCTCGAGGGCGGTTCCCAGCTCCTCTAGATCCTCGGTCGTGGCGTTCGCCCAATCGACCGGCTCGACCAGCGGCTCGATGTCCCTCAGGAACGAGACGAAGAGGTCCATGCACTCCTGGGGGATGTCGTCGATCCCCACCACCTGCCCGTCATCTTCATCGTCCGCTGTCGTCGTAGTGGCTTCCGCAGCGGCCGATGTGCTGGTCGCCTCGTCGTCACCGGCGTCGGCGACTGTGGTCGTGCCTGCGTCTTCTCCTCCGCAGGCAGCCAGGGCGACCAGAGCCAGGACAAGTGCTATTCGAATGGTGCGCACAACCCAATCCCTTCGTGAATTCCGATCCCGGACCGGGGAGTGCTCCTCGGCTCTCCGCCGAGATTACCAAGGAGATCGCGTATCACACGCGGCGGCGCGCTCCAGCACGTCGACCAGTCTTTTCTAGCGGGGTCGACGGGTCAGACGGATCGACCGTTCGTGTAGAGGTCGGCCAGGTGCCGTAGGTAGGACAAGGCGGCCGAGGCGTTGTGTTGCCGCCACAACTCGAGATGGTCAATGTCGTCGTCGTTGGCGGTCTCCAGTGCGGCCAGCGTTGGCAGGAGGACGAGGTACTGCGCCTCGACCAGATCCACCGGTGATCTACCCGACCTCTGCAGCAGGGAGAGCTTGAGCTGGAACTCGATGCGCATGTCCCGGATGTGCTCGACGGGTCGATCTATCCAACGATTGACATGGCGTTTCCCGGATGGGGTGATGCGATGGATGGTGCGCTGTGGCCCGGCGTCACCCGGCTCGGTGTGGGCGAGCTCGGCCATCCCGGCGGGAACCAATCGGTCGAGTGCCCGGTAGACCAGGGGGCGTCGGACCGTGAGGATGCGACCCACCACTGCTCCGGCCTCCAACTCCTTCGAAATGGCAAAGCCGTGACTCGGCGCCTCGGCGAGAAGACCGAGGACGGCGTATTCCGTGAGCGAGAGCTGAGGTTGTTCCATCTCCGACTGTTGCGACGACAGCCTTCTCATCATATTCTCACTGTGACTACAAGTAGTCGCAACGAGAACACTAGGAAAGCGCTGCGTGCATCGACAAGGGAATCTGGTTGTTGTCACGGCTGTGCTGCTTGCCGGCTGCACCGCTTCGACTGTGACCACTACCGGATCCGGGCTGGAGGACGACCTGTTGGTTTCTGCGGCCGCGTCCCTGACCGACGCCTTCGCCGAGATCGAGTCGGTCTTCGAGACGTACCACCCCGGCATGGATGTCGTGCTCAATCTGGGGAGCAGCTCCATGCTCCGGGAGCAGATACTCGAAGGTGCCCCGGCCGACGTGTTCGCATCGGCCAATATCTCCAACATGGACCAGGTGGTGCAAGCCGGTGAGGCATCGGACCCTGCGATATTCGCCACCAACCGGCTCGAGATCGCCGTCCCGACCGGCAATCCCGCAGGTGTCACCGGTCTCGATGACTTCGCCCGGGAGGAGCTCTTGCTCGGTCTCTGCGCCGACCAGGTGCCCTGTGGCGGCTTCGGCCGCGAGGCCCTGGCCAAGGCCGGGGTGAGCCCGTCGATCGACACCAACGAGCCGGACGCTCGAGCCCTGCTGACCAAGGTGGAGGCCGGCGAGCTCGATGCCGGCATCACCTACGTCACCGATGTCCTCTCGGCCAACCGGGTCGACGGCGTGGGCATCCCCGACCAGTTCAATGTGGTGGCCCACTACCCGATCGCAGTCCTGTCAGGTGCGCCCAATCCGAATGGAGCGGCTGCCTTCGTCGAGTTCGTCCTATCCCCCGAGGGACGGGCGATCCTCACCGACCATGGTTTCTCCGCGCCATGACCGGGCTGGCGGCAGATCGCAAGCGACCGGGCCGGCGTCCCCTGCCGGCGCTGATCGTCCTTGCCGGTCTTGGGCTGGCTCTGTTCGTAATCCCGTTGCTCGGGCTGCTCGGACGCGTGCCCTGGCGCGATCTCCCCGAACTGCTGTCCAGCGATCTCGTCTCCGATGCACTCCGTCTGTCCTTGGTCACGTCGCTGACGGCCACGGGTGTTTCGGCGGTCTTGGGGGTGCCACTGGCGTGGATGATCGCCCGCGTCGAGTTCCCGGGTAGGGCGCTGGTTCGCGGGATCGTCACATTGCCACTGGTCCTCCCCCCGGTGGTGGGTGGGGCGGCGCTTCTCTTTGCGCTGGGTCGGAGGGGCGTGATCGGGGAGCCACTGAATGAGGCGACGGGGTTGCTGCTCCCGTTCTCTACCTGGGGGGTGGTGGTCGCCACGACCTTCGTGGCCATGCCGTTCCTCGTCATCACGCTCGAGGGGGCCCTGCGCAGCCTCGATGCGCGCTACGAGGGGGCTGCCGCCACCCTGGGGGCAAGCAGGTGGACGGTCATGCGACGGGTCACACTCCCCATGATCGGCCCGTCGCTGGTCGCCGGCCTCGTGCTGACCTGGGCTCGGGCGTTGGGGGAGTTCGGCGCCACGATCACCTTTGCCGGGAATCTCCAGGGCCGGACCCAGACACTTCCTCTCGCGGTCTTCGTCGCCCTGGAGAGCGATCGCGACACGGCGGTGGCGATCAGCCTCCTCATGGTGGTGGTGTCACTCGCGGTCCTGATCGCGCTGCGTGAGCGTTGGTGGAGAGCGCTCTGACTACCGGGCTCGATGCCGTGCTCGGGCTGTCGAGGGGCGAGTCGTTTCGCATCGACATCGCGCTCTCGATTGCGCCCGGGCGCACGGTGGCACTCCTCGGCCCCAACGGGGCGGGCAAGTCGACCGCAGTGGCGGCCCTGGCCGGGCTGCTCGCTCTCGATCGCGGGAGGATCGCCCTGGCCGGCACCGTGCTCGACGATCCGGAGGAGAACGTGTTCGCCCCGCCCGAGGCGCGCAGGGTTGGCGTGGTGTTCCAGGACTATCTCCTCTTCCCACATCTGACCGTCATCGAGAACGTGGCCTTTGGGCTGCGCAGTCGGGGGACGGGCCGCCAGGAGGCGTTGGCTGTCGCGAGCGAGTGGCTGGCCCGCCTCGGTCTGTCAGAGCAGACCCGGAAGAGACCGGAGGCCTTGTCGGGCGGCCAGGCCCAGCGGGTTGCCCTGGCCCGCGCCCTGGCCACCGAGCCCGACCTACTCCTCCTCGACGAGCCGCTTGCCGCCCTCGACGTGACCACCCGGGTCGAGCTCCGCCACACCCTCGCCCAGCACCTCGACACCTTCTCCGGCCCGCGACTGCTCATCACCCACGACCCGACCGAGGCCTTTCTCCTCGCCGATGAGATCTGCGTGATCGAAGGCGGATCGATCACTCAGACCGGGGCACCGGACGACATCCGGCTCCGGCCCCGCAGTCCCTATGTCGCCGACCTTGCCGGGGCGAACCTGGTGACGGGCCACGCTTCGCACGGACTGGTCGACGCGGGTGGGCACCTGCTGCACATCGTCGGCACAGAAGTCAGCGGGCCGGTGCTGGCGACCATTCGGCCGGCGGCGATCTCGGTCCACAAGCGCCAGCCGGAAGGAAGTCCCCGCAACGCCTGGCCGACCACGATCGACCTCATCGAGCACCTCGGCGAACGGGTTCGGCTGCGTGTTGGCGACCCGCTCCCGCTCGCAGTCGAAATCACGGAGGAATCGTCGAGAGAGTTGCAATTGGTGAGGGGCTCTGTGATCTGGGTGTCGGTCAAGGCCACCGAGATCGGTGTCGAGCCCTATGCAGGCAGCCATATCGGTTGACGGGATCGCGCTGGTCCGGGTTTCAGCGCGTTGTCTGTGTTTGGACCGTGATGTAGCTCGGGTCGAGGTTGTTGATGGTTGGGCATCCGATGAGGGCCATGGTCCGGCTCATCTCGGTTGTGAGGAGGTCGAGGACGTGGTCGACTCCTTGTTCTCCGGCTGCTCCGAGCCCGTAGAGGTAGGCGCGGCCGGTCATGCAGGCGTTGGCTCCGAGGGCGAGGGCTTTGACGATGTCGCTGCCTCGTCGGATGCCACCGTCGCAGATGATCTCGATCCGGCCGGCGACCGCTTCGGCGACCTGGGGGAGGAGCCCGAGGGGGGTGGGAGCGGTGTCGAGTTGGCGGCCACCGTGGTTGGAGATGGCGATGGCGTCGACTCCTTCCTCGGCTGCGATGACGGCGTCGTCGGTGGTTTGGATCCCTTTGAGGATGATCGGCCCGTTCCATTTCGATCGGAGCCATTCGATGTCGTCCCAGGACAGTCCGGGATCGAATTGGCTGGCAACGTATTCGGCCAGGGAGACCGCTTTGGCGCCGTCTCCGACACTTCGACCGGCCACGTTGGCGAAGACGATCGGTTCGGATCTGATGAACTGCCAGGTCCACCCGGGGTGGACGATGCCGTCGAATATGGTCGAGAGCCCGAGTTTTGGGGGCAGGGTGAACCCATGTCGCAGGTCGCGTTCGCGTTTGCCCAACACGGCAGTGTCCACGGTGAGACAGAGGGCCTCATATCCCGAGTCGGCGGCCCTCTCCACCATTTCGGCTACCAGACCACGGTCACGCCACACGTAAACCTGGAACCAAAGCGGCCCAGAGGAGACTGCAGCCACCTCCTCGATCGACCTGGTGGCAAGGGTGGACAAGGTGTAGGGGATCCCGGCCCGGCCGGCGGACCTGGCCACGGCCAGCTCACCGGCCGGATCGGCGATACGAGTAAAACCGGTGGGGGCGAGGACCAGGGGGAGGGGTAACGGCCTGCCGAGCAGGGTCGAAGACGTGTCGACCTCGGCAACATCGCGCAGCACCCGCGGCCGGAAGCCGACACGACCAAAAGCAGCCACATTCGACACCAAACTGATCTCGTCCTCGGCACCCCCATCGATGTAATCGAACACCCCCCTGGGCAGACGACGCCGCGCGATCAGGCGGAGATCAGCGACGGACACCCCGTTACGGATCCGCCGCCGCCTCGGACTCAACTCGAAACGACGGAACCGCAGTATCCCGAGTGACCCAAACCGGCGTCTTCGAGAAGGAGCGGGTTGCATGGTCGCTAGCGGAGTTGGGATTCGCTGGTTCGCCCTGGATCGAGCAATGCGATCGTCTCAACCGCTCGCTCCCTGGGGATCACTTCGATCGCATAGCCGGAGTGGACAACCACATAGTCACCGACAACCGCATCAGGGACCAGGAACAGGTCCACGTCGCGCTCTGCATCCAGCATCGATGCCCGCGCCGGGATCGATGCTGCGTTCGGCTCTCCGATGGAGATGATCCGTCCCGGGATGGCGACGCACACGTCAGCCTCCCAGGCCGATCGATACGAGGAGAACACCGAGGGCATTGGGGTCGGTCGGATCGTCGGACTCCTCGACCTCGACCACCGGCATGTGGCCCCACCGCTCCAGGGCGTAGTGACGGGCGCCTTCCCTGAGAGTCTCAGGGCCTATCCCCGACATCGCGCCCACCCTGAATCGCAGGGTCTCGATTGTGTCGGGTGCGCCACCGGCTTCTTCTTCGACCCGGGCCATCAGGTCGCGCAGCACACCGCTCTCATGCATGGTCGAGCACTTCCGCCAGCCGGTTCACCGTCGACTCCACCGGGGCGGAGAGCGGGGCCCCCGGGGTGAGGTCGGACACCTCGATCCCGTAGACCACCAGCCTCCCCGGCAGCCGGCCCAAGCTCCGGGCCATCTCGACGGTCTCGGTGATTCCGATCGAGTGGGTGCTGGTGGCGAGGACACCTCCCGGAAGGGGCCGGTCGGAGGCGTCGAAGCGGTGGAGGGTCCCTGCACTGGCCCCCGATCGCGCTGCGTCGACCAGGATCACCTCGTCGGCGCCATCCCAGAGATCGATCAACTCGTACGACCCGCCGACTTGCTGATGGCTCTCCACCTTCCTCAGCCGACGGGCCACCTCGAGCCCGGCGGCGTCGTCGCCCCGTGTGGGGTTTCCCACCCCGATGACCATTCGTCTCACTCTCGCTCCACGGTCAGGTCGAGGAAATGGGTGGCACAGGAGATGCACGGGTCGTAGCTTCGGATCGCCTGCTCGAGTTCCCACTGCAGCCGATCGTCGGGGAGGCCCGTTCTCCCCGGCACATAGGCGCGGAGGTCGTCTTCGATGCTCAGCTGATTCTGTGAGGTCGGTGGGACGATGTGTGCCTCGGAAATGAGCCCCTCCCCGTCCACCGCGTAACGGTGGTAGAGCAGCCCGCGGGGGGCCTCGGACGCCCCGTGACCTACCGCGTCACGAGGCTCGACTTCAACGAACGGGGAGGTGGGCCGCTCGTAGCCTCCGATCAGGCGCAGCGCCTCCTCACAGGCGAAGGCGATCTCGACCGCCCTGACCACGATGCTGCGGAAGGGGTTGGTGCAGCTGTCGCCGAGCCCGGCATCGATGGCCGCCCGTTGTGCGACCGGAGTGAGCCGGTCGAAGTTGAGCGAGTATCGGGCCATCGGGCCGACGTGGTACGAGCGACCGGTGTCGCGGCGGCGGGCATGCAGGGCGTTCGACCAGGCGACGTGGGATTCCTCGAAGTGCTCTCCCCACTCCTCGGCTGGGATATCGAGCCCGCGGTTGGAGACGATCCGGCCCTGGTGGATTGCGTACTCATCGGGGTGTTGGAGGGCGACGAACTCGTAGTCGCGCTCGAAATCCGGGAAGGACAAGCCGGAGACCCACTTCGTGGTGTCGATCGCCGCCTCCAGTGCCCACTCCAGGTCGGGGACCAGAGCCTTCAGCTCCTCTCGGGTCGGCGTCCGGTAGAAGCCACCTACCCGGATATTGATCGGGTGGATCTCCCGGCCCCCGAGGACTGTCATCAACTGATTCCCGATCTTCTTCAACCGCAGAGCCGTCTGAACTCGGTCCGGGAAGTCGGTCGCCATCGCGATCGCGCTCTCGTAGCCGAGGAAGTCCGGGGCGTGGAGGAAGAAGACGTGGAGAGCATGGCTTTCGATCCACTCGCCGCAGTAGATCAGGCGTCGCAGGTCGCGCAGCCCTCCGGTCAGGTGAACTCCCGCTGCGTCCTCCATCGCGTTGCAGGCACTGGTTTGATACGCGATCGGGCAGATGCCGCAGATCCGGGCCGTTATGTCGGGTGCCTCGAAGTAGCTCCGTCCTCGAAGGAAGGCCTCGAAGAACCGCGGTGGCTCGAAGATCTTGAATTTGAGGTCGAGCACCTCGTCTCCCCTCAGCTTGAGGTACATCGCCCCCTCGCCCTCGACCCGGGCCAGGTAATCGACCGCGATCTCTCGGTCAACGCTCATAAGCCTCGCTCGCCTCCCGAAACTCCGGGGCGTACCCGTTGAAGGTGCGCAGCGCCCGCACCAGATCGAAGTCGGACACCCCGAATTGCCTCCACCATCCGGCCAGGGAGCCGATGTTCGGCGATTGGCTCGGCCCGAAGCACCCGTAGCACCCTCGGTCGTAGGCAGGGCAGATCGCCCCACAGCCTGCCTGGGTGATCGGTCCCATGCACGGTATTCCTTGCGCCACCATGACGCAGTTGGTGCCGCGCAGCTTGCACTCGACGCAAACACTGTGCCTTGGGATGTTGGGAGCCCGATGGTGGAGGAAGGCATCGATCACCTCGAGCAGCTGGTGCTTGGAGATTGGACAGCCTCGAAGCTCGAAGTCGACCATGACATGGTCGGAGATCGGGGTGGACGTCGCCAGAGTGTCGATGTACTCGGGGTGGGCGTAGACGATGCTGGTGAACTCGTCCACGTCGGCCCAGTTCCGCAGTGACTGGATCCCTCCGGCGGTGGCGCATGCCCCGATGGTCACCAACGTCTTCGACACCTCCCTCACCTCCCTGATCCTCTCGGCGTCGTGGGCGGTGGTCACCGACCCTTCGACGAGTGAGAGGTCATAGGGACCGCTCACCACAGCGCGAGTGGCTTCGGGGAAGTAGGCAATGTCGATGGCTGAGACGACGTCGAGGAGATGGTCCTCGGCATCGAGCAGTGTGAGCTGGCAGCCATCGCACGAGGCGAACTTCCAGACCGCGAGCTTCGCCTTTTCTGTGGTCACAGCTCGTCCACCCTGAGCTTCTCGGCCACCCGCTCGTAGGGAAGGACCGGGCCGTCGCGGCAGATGAAATCGGCGCCGAACTGACAATGACCGCAGATGCCGATGGCGCACTTCATGTTCCGCTCCAGGCTGACATGGATGGCGTGGGGTGACACTCCCCTGTGGGTCAGCTCTCTCGCCACCACCTTCATCATGATCTCCGGCCCACACAGCATCGCCACAGCATGAGCCGGGTCATACGGCACCCGAGGAAGAAGACCGGTGACCACGCCAACATCCCCGAGCCACCCGTCATCGGAGCGATCGACGGTGACCTCGACCTCCAGGTCGAACCGGCTCCGCCA
>Ga0105106_10002718_pt1 | contig 12704 bp, 11 predicted proteins | sample PPLLaktember2015_5_FD_79109 | JGI IMG/M metagenome (GOLD analysis project Ga0105106, IMG submission 79109) | Freshwater sediment microbial communities from Prairie Pothole Lake near Jamestown, North Dakota, USA - PPLs Lake P8 Core (1) Depth... | ecosystem: Environmental > Aquatic > Freshwater >...
AGCAACGCCGCCGCCTCGCCGAACACGACGTGGCAGGTCGGTCGGCCGCGGCGCAGCGTGTCTTCGTCCATGCACGGAAGATCGTCGTGAACCAGCGAGTAGGCATGGATCATTTCGACCGCGGCGGCCGCGGCATCGACGATCCGGGGATCTGCGCCGGCGAGTTCCCCGGCAGCGTAGGCCAGCAGAGGCCGGATGCGCTTGCCGCCACCGAGGACCGCATAGCGCATGGCGCGATGGAGGTCGGTGGGCGCCGATTCTTCCGGCGGCAGCGCCCGGTTCAGAACGTCCTCGATCCGGCGTTGACGCTCGCCCGACCAGACCGCGAATGCGACGTCAGGATTCACCGTTTCCCGCAGCGTCGGCGTCGAAGGCCTTGAGCACGCCCTTTTCGAGCGTCTGGACCTGCTGCTGCGCATCCTTGAGCGCGGACTGGCAATACTCGAGCAATGCCGCACCGCGCTTGTAGGCGGCCAGGGATTCCTTGAGTGGGAGCTGCCCGCCTTCCATCGTCGCGACGATCTCTTCGAGTTCGGCAAGGGCCGCTTCGAAACTCGCCGGGGAATCGTGGGTCTTAGCCATGGCAGGCAGGTTTCGTGAGCGGGTAGTGGCGAGGGGCTCGAAGCAACGAGCGTTCGAAGCTGCGTTCGGCAGATCGATGTTCCCCGAGGTTTCCGGTTGCACCGTGCGCGACGCAAACCCGCGATCGAATCGATGGTTGATCGAATCGGAGTTTGACCGGGCCCGCAGGGGGCAGCTATACTAACACGTTTTGGCGACGCGGCCTTTCACGGACTTTCGTGCGGCCGACTTAGCAAAGCGGTCCGGGGCGGCTGAACAATGCCGTAATCGTCCCGGGTTGTTGGGTTGGGTTGGTTGTTACCACCGAAGTTGGTCCCGATTTCGGACGAGAGGAAAGGCTGATGTCCAATCTCGCCACGGCGAGCCAGCTGCGGCGCGCCGCGTCGCAGCTTCCCGTCTCCTGGTATTGCGATCCCGCCGTGTACGCCGCGGAGGAGCGATTGCTGTTCGCGCGTTCGCCGGGCTACGTCGGGCACGAGCTGATGGTGCCCAACCCGGGCGACTACTGCGCGCTCGAATGGCGCGACAACGCCCAGGCCCTCGTTCGCAACGCCGCGGGCATCGAGCTCGTGTCGAACATCTGCCGGCACCGGCAGGCGATCATGCTGCAGGGTCGCGGCAACGTCCCGAACATCGTCTGCCCGGTCCATCGCTGGACGTACGACCTCAAAGGCGAGCTTCTCGGCGCGCCGCATTTCGCGGACAAGCCGTGCCTGAACCTCGGCCGCTCGCCGCTTGCGAACTGGAACGGGCTTCTGTTCGACGGCCAGCGCGACGTCCATCGCGATCTTGCCGCGCTGGGCGCGCGCGACTTCGATTTCTCGAACCACGTGCTGGACCGGATCGAGATCCACGAGTGCAATTACAACTGGAAGACCTTCATCGAGGTCTACCTCGAGGACTATCACGTCGTCCCGTTCCACCCGGGCCTCGGCAACTTCGTCACCTGCGACGACCTGAAGTGGAAGTTCGCGCCGTGGGCGTCGCTGCAGACGGTGGGGATCACGAGCCTCGCCAAGGCCGGCTCCAGGAAGTACGAACGCTGGCACAAGGCCGTGCTCGACTACTACCGCGGCGAGAAGCCGGAGCATGGCGCCGTCTGGCTCACCTACTATCCGAACGTCATGCTCGAGTGGTACCCGCACGTGCTGGTGATCAGCACGCTCATTCCCCGCGGGATCGACCGGACGACCAACGTCGTCGAGTTCTACTACCCCGAGGACATCGCGCTGTTCGAGCGCGAATTCGTCGAGGCCGAGCAGGCCGCGTACATGGAAACGGCGGTCGAGGACGACGAGATCGCCGAGCGGATGGACGCCGGGCGCCGGGCGCTCTACCGGCAGGGACGCAGCGAGGAAGGACCCTACCAGTCGCCGATGGAGGACGGGATGCAGCATTTCCACGAGTTCCTCCGGCGCGAACTCGACGCCCACATCGCGCCGCGCTGACGGGGCGCGCCTTCCGCACCCGGCGGCGCACCGGCGGTGACGCCGCCTCCCGCCGATCCGCCGGCGGCGCCATCGACCGTTTCCCGCCGGCGCCGACCGAAAATCGATGCAATCGCTCTGGATGCTTGTCGCGGGGCTGTCGTTCGCGACAATGGGGATTTTCGTCAAGTACGCGGCGGCGGAGTTCACCGCCGCGGAGCTCGTCTTCTATCGCGCGGTGGTCCAGCTCGGCGTGGCCTGGGCGGTGCTCGCGCGCGCCGGCGTGTCGGTGCGCACCGCGCGCCTCGGGATGCACGTCCACCGTGGGGTCGCCGGTTTCGTGTCGCTGTTCACGTTCTTCTACGCGCTGACCATGCTGCCGGTCGCCACGGCGATGACGCTCAACTATTCGTCGCCGTTGTTCCTGGCCGTGCTGCTCGCCGTCCTCGCGCGCGAACGCCCAAGCGCCGCGCTCGTCGGCACCATCCTGCTGGGGTTCGGCGGAGTCGTCCTGCTGCTGCGCCCGGCATTCCATGCCGACCAACTCTGGCCGGGGATCATGGGGCTCGTCTCCGGGATCGTTTCGGCGGTCGCCTACTGGAACGTGCGGCAGCTGGTGCAGGCAGAGGAACCCGTCGCCCGCGTGGTCTTCTATTTCGCGGTGTTTTCGTGCCTCGGCTCGCTCGTGTGGATGGCGCCGCAGACGTGGCATCCGGTCCGTCTCGACAACGTCGGCATGCTGGCAGCCGTCGGCGCTTTCGGAGCCGCCGGCCAGCTGGCGATGACGCGCGCCTACGGCCGCGGCAGCACCCTGGTCACGGCCGCGCTCTCGTACAGCGGAATCGTTTTCTCCAGCGTGCTCGGCATACTCGTATTCCACGACGAGCTCCCGCTCGCGGCATGGCTCGGGATGGCGCTGATCGTGGCGGCCGGTATCATGGCGGTGCAGCTGCAGCCCGGCGTGCGCCGGGAACCCGCGTCGCAGATCACCAACGACTGAACCACTCCATGTTCACGACGCTTATCAGCACCGGCGACCTCGCATCCCGGCTGCACGACAATTCGCTCGTCATTCTCGACGTCCGACACGATCTCGCCCAGCCCGACGCGTGGGGAGAGACGCGGTATCGCGCCGGCCACGTTCCGGGCGCGCGCTTCGTGCATCTGGATCGCGACCTGTCGGCCCCGAAGACCGGGACCAACGGGCGACACCCGCTGCCCGAGCCGGAGGTCGCGGCGGCGACCTTCGGGCGCCTCGGCATCGGCGCAGCCACGCAGGTCGTCGCGTACGACCAGCAGCAGGGGATGTATGCGGCGCGCGTGTGGTGGATGCTGCGCTGGCTCGGACACGACGCAGTCGCCGTGCTCGACGGGGGCTTCGACAAGTGGCGGCGCGAAGGAAGGCCCGTGACCGCCGAACTGCCCGCCGTCCGGGCGGCCACGTTCGTTCCCCACCGCGTCGGTCAGGTCGTGACCGCGCGTGATGTTCTCGCGAGCCTGTCCGACCGCTCGCTCGTGGTCGTCGACGCACGCTCGCCGGAACGGTACCGCGGCGAGATCGAGCCTCTTGATCCGGTTCCGGGAAGGATTCCCGGATCGATCAATCGTCCGGGTTCCCAGAACCTGGCCCCCGATTTCACCTTCAAGCCGGCCATCGAGCTGCGTGCCGAGTTCGAGCGGCTGCTCGCCGGGGCGCCCCTCGACCGGGTCGTTCATTCGTGCGGCTCCGGCGTCACCGCCTGTCACAACGCGCTGGCGATGGAGATTGCCGGACTTCCCGCCTCGCGCCTCTACGCGGGCTCGTGGAGCGAGTGGTGCGCCGATCCTTCGCGGCCTGTGGCCAGAGGGCCCTGACGGGAAGGCGACGTTACAGTGAATCCGGAGATTTCACCGATGACACATGCGTCCCGACTCGAAGGCCGCGTCGCGATCATCACCGGCGCCGCGCAGGGGATCGGCCTGGCGTGCGCGCGCCGGTTCGCCGCCGAAGGCGCACAACTCGTCCTCGCGGACATCGACGCGGCTGCCGGCGACCGGGCCGCGCGCGAGTTGCCCGGGGCCACCTTCCTGCGTACCGACGTGTCGCGCAAGGCCGACGCCGACGCGCTGGTCGCGCACGCGATCGATGGCCACGGGCGCATCGACGTGCTCGTGAACAACGCCGGAATCACGCACGCCTGCGACTTCCTCGATCTCGCCGAGGAGGATTTCGACCGCGTGCTGCGGGTGAACCTCAAGTCGATGTTCCTGTGCGGTCAGGCCGCGGCGCGCGCGATGGTGAAGGCCGGAATCCACGGTGCCGTCGTCAACATGTCGTCGGCGAATGCGGTCGTCGCGATTCCCAATCAGGTCCCGTACGTGGTGTCGAAGGGGGGCGTCAATCAACTCACCAAGGTGATGGCGGTCGCTCTGGCGCCGCACGGCATTCGCGTGAACGCGATCGGACCGGGGACGATCCTCACCGAAATGGCCCGCAATGCGGTGCTCACCGACGACGCTGCGCGCCGGAAGATACTTTCCCGCACACCGCTGGGCCGCTGTGGAGAACCCGAGGAAATCGCCGCGGTCGCGGCGTTTCTCGCCAGTGACGACGCGTCCTACCTGACCGGGCAGACGATCTATCCGGACGGCGGCCGGCTCGCCCTCAACTACACGATGCCGGTCAGCTAGGGCCTGTCAACAGGCCGCAGTGTCCCGCAGATCCCAGCCGGCGAGCTCCCGGTACCGGGCGCCGGCGGGATCGAGCGTCGACGCGATCAGCGCCAGCCGCGACACCAGCCAGCGGATGGCGGGCATCGTCGTCGGCACGACCGGCGCGCTGCAGTGGCGGGCGAGCGTCAGGTGCGGCTGGAAGGGCCGGCGCTCGACGGGAAATCCCTCGGCTGCAAGTGCCGCGACCAGCCCGCCCTGCAGCGCAAGCAGCGCCTGCGGCAGCGCCGACGGCGCGACCCACGCCACCCGCGCCCGGCGAAAACCGCCGACACGATCGAGGTCGAGCTCGAACCCCACATGCGGAACGTGGCACCCGACGGCCGCCAACCGCTCCAGTCGGGAAGGCGCCGCGTCGCCGATGAACGCCAGCGTCAGGTGCATGGACTCCGGCATCGACGCGCGACCGCGGGATTCCTGCGCCCATCGCCGCGCGAGTGGCGCGAGCGCCGCGCGGACGCCGTCATCGGGAACGAGGGCGAAGAACACGCGCGCCCCGCGCGTGACGGCGGATGACGGCCCGGAGGCGGGGCTCTCGTCCATGACGCACAAAGTGTAGCGCGCGGCACAAAAACAAGGCCGCGCCCTCCTTGCGGATGACGCGGCCCGTGTCGCGGACGTCGCGGGTCGATCAGCCGTTGGCGACCGACAATCCGGCCTTGGACTTGTCGAAGAACTGCTCGTCCTCGGTCGAGTGCGACAGCGCCGTCGTCGACGCATTGCTGCCCTGGACCGTCGTGGTGACGGCGTCGAAGTAGCCGGTGCCGACTTCGCGCTGATGCCGGACGGCCGTGAAGCCCTTCTCGGCGGCGGCGAACTCCGCTTCCTGCAGCTCGACGAACGCGCTCATCTGGTTGCGCGCGTAGCCGTAGGCGAGGTTGAACATCGAGTAGTTGAGGCTGTGGAAGCCCGCCAGCGTGATGAACTGGAACTTGTAGCCCATCGCACCGAGCTCGCGCTGGAACTTCGCGATCGTCGCGTCGTCGAGATTCTTCTTCCAGTTGAAGGAAGGCGAGCAGTTGTAGGCGAGCATCTTGCCCGGGAACTTGGCCTGTATCGCCTCGGCGAACTGCTTCGCGAACTTGAGGTCCGGTTTGCCCGTCTCGCACCAGATCAGGTCCGCGTACGGTGCATAGGCGAGGCCACGCGAGATCGACTGCTCGAGGCCGTTGCGGGTCTTGTAGAAACCCTCGGACGTGCGCTCGCCGGTGCAGAACGGCTTGTCGTTCGCATCGACGTCGGACGTGAGCAGATCGGCCGCCTCCGCGTCCGTGCGTGCGAGGAGGATCGTCGGCACGCCCATCGTGTCGGCGGCGAGCCGCGCCGCGATCAGCTTCTCGACCGCCTCGCGCGTCGGCACCAGGACCTTCCCACCCATGTGGCCGCACTTCTTGACCGAGGCGAGCTGATCCTCGAAGTGGACGCCTGCGGCGCCCGCCTCGATCATCGCCTTCATCAGCTCGAAAGCGTTGAGCACGCCTCCGAAGCCGGCCTCAGCGTCGGCGACAATCGGCGCGAAGAAGTCGATGCCGTCGTTCTTCCCCTCCATGTGGTGGATCTGGTCGGCACGCATCAGGGCATTGTTGATCCGGCGCACCACGTGCGGCACCGAGTTCGCGGGGTAGAGCGACTGATCGGGGTACATTTCGCCGGCGATGTTCGCGTCGGCGGCGACCTGCCAGCCGGAAAGGTAGATCGCCTTCAGGCCAGCCTTCACCTGCTGCATCGCCTGATTGCCCGTCATCGCACCGAGCGAGTTGACGAACGGCTCCTCGTTCATCATCTTCCAGAGCCTTTCGGCACCGCGCCGCGCAAGCGTGTGCTCGATTTGAATCGAGCCGCGCAGGCGCACGACGTCTTCCGCGGAATAACCGCGCTTGATGCCCTTCCAGCGAGGGTTCTCCGCCCAGTCCTTCTTCAGCCGTGCAGCTTCCAGATCGTAGTTCATGCAATGCTCCCATCTTGCGTCATGGCCAATCCAGCGCCTTCGTCGCGAGTGCGCCGGAACCTTGGTCAGCGGCCCTCTTTCCGGCGCGACGGCCGGCGGGGAAACCGCAGCGTGAAGCGGCAGGCGAACCCAGCCGCCAGCGCTTCACTGCACGGACCGGCAAGGATCGCTCGACCGGTCTGGCGGGCGTGGATGGGGTTGGACCCAAGCCCTCGTCGCATCCGCCGTCGAGGTTTCCGGGCGGACGCTCGTGATGACAGCCACGTTACCAAACTCAAACGTGCGCTTCAAGCAGTTATTGCGCGTTGCACCACGATAATTCGTTCAAAAAATCATACGCTTAAAAACCATTTCCACATCGTGAAAACATCGGTGCCCGTTTTCGCCATTACCCTGCTGCGACGCGGACCGGTCTTTTATAAGACGCCCCCACGATAGTCGCCGATCGCCGCGTAACGCGTTGATCTTGTTGGATCGCCATTCCTCGGATCGATCGACAGGTGCCGGCGGCGGCTTCCGGTCAGCGGAATCGGTTTCCGCCGAGATCGCCGTGCATCCCGCGCGGCGGCGCGGTCAATCGATGCGGTAGCGCGCGCCGCGTTCCGGAACGGTGACCGCGGGGAACCGCAGACGATCGCGAAGCAGTTGTGCGAAACCGGTCGCCGTCTCGCGTTCGCCATGCACGACGTAGGTCGTGGCAGGCGGCGCACGAAAGTCTGCCAGCCATTTCAGCAGCGCAGCCTGGTCGCCATGGGCGGACAAGCCGCCGATCGTGTGCACCGTCGCACGAACCGGAACATCGTCGCCGAACAGGCGCACCCGTGTCGCACCGTCCACGATCTGCCGACCGAGTGTCCCGCGCGCCTGGAATCCGGTGAAGACGACGGCGCACTCGTCGCGGCCCAGGTTGTGGCGGAGATGGTGCCGAATGCGCCCGCCTTCGCACATGCCGCTCGCCGCGATGATCACGGCCCCGCGCGTCACGGAGTTGATCGCCATCGACTCCTGCGGCGTTTCGGTAAAGAGGACCCGGACCTGGTCGCGGTGCTGCATCTGCCATTGCGCGAGGTCGCGGCTCTCGCGATCGAGCATGGCGGCGTAGCGCACGGTGATCTCGGTCGCCCGTGTGGCCAGCGGCGAATCGACGAAGATCGTGAGGTTCGGCGACCGCCCCTGGCGTACCAGGTCGGCAAGCACGTACAGAATTTCCTGGGTGCGGCCCACGGCGAAGGCCGGAATGACGACATTGCCGCGCGGCAATGTCGTCGCGAGTACATGCTCGATTTCGTCGTACGTGGTCGCGAGCGTCTTGTGCAGCCGGTCACCGTAGGTGGACTCGACAACGAGCACGTCGGCGTCCGGTATCGACGTCGGATCGACCAGCACCGGGCGCCCGGGCTGACCGAGATCCCCCGAGAAGACGACCTTCTTCGTTCCCCCCGGCTGCTCGAGCCATAGCTCGACGATGGCCGAGCCGAGGATGTGGCCCGCGTCGCGAAAGCGAAAGCGGATGCCGGGTGCGGGTTCGGTCGAGGTCCCGTATTCGACCGCTCGCAATTGCCGCAGGCAGCGCTCCGCGTCGGCGACCGTGTACAGCGGCACGGCGGCGCCGTTTGCGGCGGCGCGTCCGCGTCTGCCCCGTTGGTCCCGTTCCGCGCGCTCGCGCGCCCATTCGGCATCGAGTTCCTGAATGTGGGCGCTGTCCGGAAGCATCACCCCGAGCAGGTCCACGGTCGGCGACGTCGCGTACACCGGCCCCTGGAAACCGCGTGCGGCAAGGCGCGGCAGCAGCCCTGAGTGATCGATGTGCGCGTGGGTCAGGATGACGAAGGCGAGCGCGCTGGCGTCGAAATCGAGCGCAGCCTCGTTCTTGTCATCGGCGTCGCGCCCCCCCTGGAACAGCCCGCAGTCGACGAGGAACCGGGTTCGATTCGCCGCGACCAGGAAGCAGGAGCCGGTGACTTCCGCCGCCGCCCCGAGGAACGTCAGTTCACCCATCGACGCCCGTTCCGCGCGCTGACACCACGTTCCGGGCCGTACCGATGCCCATGCGCCCGGAAGCTCGGGCGACGTGTCCGTCGCGTCCGGCGCCCCCGGTGTCGAATCGGCAGCGCCGCGGCCACGTCGCGGTCGTCATCGTTCCAGACGCATGGCGAGCATCGCTTCGAAAAGCTCCGGCTCGTCCCAAGGGGCGTCAACTCGACAGTCGCGCAGGTAGGCGCTGTCGGGGTCGCGCAGCCACTCCTGCGGGAAGTGCGCCAGAACATGCTCCTCCCCCTCGTCAAGATTTTGCCGCGACGTCGATGGCGTGCCGTTGAGGGCGCCATACAGCGCCGCGCAGAGGTCGACGTCGATCAGCCCGCCGGTGTAGGTTCCCGGGGTCACCCGGCGGCTGGTCTCGATCAGATACGCCTCGCCGGTCCGTTCGTGCGCGATGTACTCGAAGGCGAAGAGCCCCCTCATGCCGAACCCGCGCACGAGCTTTTCGGAGAACTCCCGAATCTCGGGCGCGCGCAGGTAGCGGGTGACCGTCGACGGCCCTTTCGGCGGCGGATGACAGACGATCTTCTCCCGCGCGAATCCGGCCAGAACTTCGCCGTTCCATGCAGCGATGCCCTGAAAGCGCACCGGCCCCGGGACGTGCGCCTGACACAGCAGCCGTATGCCCCCCCGACCTTCCACTTCGAGCGGGTCCGGACGCGAAAACTCGGCCCAGGCGGCGGCAAGCTCCCCACGGTCCGCGCACAGCGCCACGCCTTCCCCGGCAAAGCCGTGGCTGCGCTTCAGCACCGTTGGATAGCCGTGTCCGCCCGCGAACGCCTCGGCGTCCGCCAACGACGCGGCAACCGCATACGCAGGGACGCGAACGCCGAGCGCCGCCGCGGCCGCGGGCAGGAGCGTCTTGTCGACGCTGGTGAGGTAGTAGGCGGGGTCACCCAGCGAATCCCGAATCAACGCCGCGAGCTGCAGATGCAATGCCGGCTGCATGCCCTCGGGAGGCGTCACGACCAGGGCCGCGAGCAGGCGGAACGCCATGTCGTCGCACGGCAGGACGATCCGCGGCGACGTGGCCTTGACCGTCGCCGCGAACGCGACGACCCACTGCAGCGTCGACGCGTTGTCCGGAAGGGGCGCGAATCGGGCGACATGGGAACTCCTTTCGGCGAGCGAATTCCGTGGCGCCAGCAGCGTAACCTCGAAGCCGGCCTTGGCGAGCCAGCGCGGGATCCGTGCGGTTCCGAGCCATCGGGTCGCGGTCGAGACAAGAAGTACCGGGATGCTCATCTGCAATCCTGTCGGATGTTTGATTCGAATTAAGAAAATCGCGACGGGAACGGGCGGCGGACCGGCCGGCCCTCCATGCGGGTCCGTTTGCGCTATTCTAACCGGCAGGTACGTCGGCCGGAGGGCACGGGGTGCCCGACAACTCTTTACTCACGGAGGATCCCTTGCGTCATTTCACCGTTGTCATCGGGACGGCGCTCGCCGTCGTCGCCGGTATTGCGTACGCGCAGACCCCGGACCCGAACCTCGCCCGCAACATCGCGGCCGGCTGCGCGAACTGTCACGGCACCAACGGCGTCAGCCAGGGCGGAAACTCGTCACTCGCAGGAATGGCGCGGCAGGACCTGGTGGCCAAGATGAAGGAGTACAAGGCGGGAACGCGGCCGGCCACCATCATGCACCAGCTGGCGAAGGGCTACAGCGACGAGCAGATAGAGCTCCTCGCGGCCTGGTTCGCGGCGCAACCGGCGAAGTAGGGAGGCACGATCATGAGCATCGAACGGCGGAATTTCCTGAAGGCATTGTGCGCCGGCGGCGCACTGGTCACGGTGGGCGGCTGCGCCACGCCTGGTGGGCCGCGCGCATCCGGCAAGGTCGTGATCGTCGGCGCCGGTTACGGCGGCGCAACGGCCGCGAAATACCTGAGCCTCTGGAGCAATGGCAGTGTCGACATCACGGTCGTCGAGCCGAACGCGGAGTTCGTCTCCTGCCCGCTGTCGAACCTGGTGATCGGAGGCAGCAAGCAGCTGGCCGACATCACCGTCGGCTACGACGGCCTGCGCAAGCGGGGAATCAAGATCGTGCGCGACACGGCAACGGCCGTCGATCCGGATCGCCGGGTCGTGAAGCTCGCCGCCGGGGCGGACCTGCCCTATGACCGGCTGATCCTGTCTCCCGGCATCGAGTTCCTCTGGAACAACGTGCCCGCGCTCAACAACGCGGCGGCGCAGTCCTCGATCCTTCATGCGTGGAAGGCAGGACCGCAGACGGTTGCGCTGCGCAAGCAGCTGGAGGCGATGCCCGACGGCGGTGTCTATGCGCTGTCGATCCCGGTTGCCCCCTACCGGTGTCCGCCGGGTCCGTACGAGCGTGCCTGCCAGGTGGCGTGGTACTTCAAGCGCGCAAAACCGAAATCGAAGGTCCTGATTCTCGACGGCAACGGCGACGTCACCTCGAAGGGCCCGCTGTTCAAGAAGGCCTGGGCCGAGGAATACAAGGGCATCGTCGAATACCGGCCCAACCATGTGCTGACCGACGTCGACGTCCGCACGCAGACCGCCAAGTTCGAGACGCATGACGAGGTGAAGGCGACGGTTCTCAACGTGGTGCCGCCGATGCGCGCCGGAAACATCGCGCAGCAGGCGGGCGTGATCACCGCGAACAACCGCTGGTGCGAGGTCGACTTCCTGAGCTTCGAGTCTATCAAGGTCAAGAACGTCCACGTGCTCGGCGACGCGATCCAGATCGCGCCGGCGATGCCCAAATCGGGCCACATGGCGAATCAGCACGCGAAGGTCTGTGCGGCCGCCGTGCTGCAGCTGCTCGCCGGCCAGCCTGTCAGCCCGACCCCGATCATCACCAATACGTGCTACAGCTTCATCACCGACAGTGACGTCGTCCACGTCGATTCGGTCCATCGATACGACGCGGAAAAGAAGACGTTCCTGACGGTGCCGGGCTCGGGAGGCGTATCACCGGCGATGAGTGCGATCGAAGGCAGCTACGCATTCGCCTGGGCGAAGAACATCTGGGCCGATACGTTTGCCTGAACTGCCGTAGCGTTCGCGGAAAAGGGCGGCGGGAAGGATTCGCCGCCCTTCTTCATTTTCGGTGTCGGCTCGGCGGTGCCCGTGAATCGAGCCGTTGACAAAAAAACGCGGCGCCGATCGGCGCCGCGGAGAGATCACCACCGATAACTTCGACCTCAGGCTACCGGCTCGGGTTCCTTCGTTTCGGCAAATTTGAGAAGAACCTTGCCGTCCTCGCCGATGTCGACCGCGACGTGCCCGCCACCGACGAGCCGCCCGAACAGCAGTTCGTCGGCAAGCGCCTTGCGGATCGTGTCCTGAATGAGCCTCGCCATCGGCCGGGCCCCCATCTGCGGATCGAAGCCCTTTTCTGCCAGGAACTCCTTGAGCGCCGGCGTGAACGAGGCGTCGACCTTCTTCTCGTGCAGCTGGTTCTCGAGTTCGAGCAGGAACTTGTCGACCACCTTGAGAATGACCTCGTGGTCGAGCGCCGCAAACGAGATCGTCGCGTCCAGTCGATTGCGGAACTCGGGCGTGAACATTCGCTTGATCTCGGCCATCTCGTCGCCGGCCTGCTTGGCGCTCGTGAAGCCGATCGTGCCTTTCGCGAGTTCGCCCGCGCCGGCATTCGTCGTCATGATGATGGTCACGTTGCGGAAATCCGCCTTGCGGCCGTTGTTGTCCGTCAGCGTGCCGTGGTCCATCACCTGGAGCAGGATGTTGAAGATGTCCGGATGCGCCTTCTCGATCTCGTCCAGCAGCAGCACGCTGTAGGGATGCTTCGTGATCGCCTCGGTGAGCTGCCCCCCCTGGTCGAACCCCACGTAGCCCGGGGGCGCGCCGATGAGCCGGCTGACCGCGTGCCGCTCCATGTACTCCGACATGTCGAAGCGGATAAGCTCGACGCCCAGGCAGTAGGCGAGCTGTCGCGCCACCTCCGTCTTGCCCACCCCGGTCGGACCGCTGAACAGGAAGTTCCCGATCGGTTTCTGCGGATTGCCAAGA
>Ga0105106_10002719_pt1 | contig 12702 bp, 9 predicted proteins | sample PPLLaktember2015_5_FD_79109 | JGI IMG/M metagenome (GOLD analysis project Ga0105106, IMG submission 79109) | Freshwater sediment microbial communities from Prairie Pothole Lake near Jamestown, North Dakota, USA - PPLs Lake P8 Core (1) Depth... | ecosystem: Environmental > Aquatic > Freshwater >...
AGCCGCCCGCTCGCGCGGCCGCGACATCAAGCAGCGAGAGGCAAGGCAACATGACCTCCGGACCGATGCCGTCGCCCGGGAATACCGCTATCCGAAACTCGCGCACGTGGGCTCCTCCCCTCGCGCCGCTAACGTATGCGTCAACGAACACACTGTCAACATCGAAATGCTTCGCATCACACCGACGCAACCCGCGCCGGCTCGCCGGCGGCAGCGGAGGCGTACACGGCCTCCTGCACGGCCAGTGTCTTCAGGTACTCGCGGCCGTCGGTCTCGAACGGAGTTGCAGCACGGACGCAGTCGACGAAATGCTGCAGCGTCGCGCGAACGCAATCGCCCGCGAAACCGCGCCGCTCGTGCGCGTACGCGTGATCGCAGGGCCGCTCTCCGAGAAGGTGGAGCGACATGCGGCCTTCCTCATCCAGCCGCATCGCACCGCCACGCCCCTCGAGCAGGAACTCACCGAACGTATATCGCGGCTCCGTTGCCGTCGATTCGTTGTACCGGTTCGCGTCCCAGACGCCCTGTGCGCCATCGGCGAACTCGAACACGACCAGGCCCGTGTCTTCCCCCGCGATGTCGGGGTTCAAGCGGCGCAGGCGCGCAAACACGGAAACGACGTCGCCGGCCAGATATCGAAACACGTCGATGAAGTGCACGCCCGTTTCGAAGATCAGCAACTGCGGCATCGTGCGGAAGTATGGCTGCCGCGCCAGATAGGCATCGGGCTGCCAGCCATCGCCCATTCGCGTGCGGCACGAAATCGAGTGCAAACGTCCGATGGCGCCGGCGTCGAGCAGTCGTCGGAACTCGCGATGCCACGGCTGGAATCGGAAGTTGTCGTGCACCATGAAGCGGATGCCCGCCCGCTCTGCCTTTTCGACGCTCGCAACCGCCTCGCGGAAGGTGGGCGCCAACGCTTTCTGACAGAGCACGTGAATGCCACGCTCGGCGGCAAGAGTCGTCAGGGCGATGTGGGTATCAGGAGGCGTGATGATGTCGACGAAATCAGGCCGCTCGGCGTCGAGCATCGTGGCGACATCGGTATAGGGCTTCGTGTGTGGAAGCTCGCGGCTGACACCTTCGGCGCGAGACCGGTCGAGGTCGCAGACGGCCACCAACTGTGCACCTGTCACACGGGGCCACGCGTCGTAATGAAACCTGCTGAAATAGCCGGCGCCCACGGCCACACCGCGCAGCGTCCGGCTCATACTCGCTCCCACCTCTCGACGATCTTGTCCTCTATCCACGGGCGGGTATCGGTGTCGAAGGCAACGAAGTGCGGCATCTGCAGATGCGCGGCAAATGCCGCGGCATCCCTGTAGATCTCGTACAGGAACACGGCCCGCGGATCTGCTGGATGGCGACACACGTCGAACTGTGTGCAATCGGGTTCGCGATTCAGCGAATCCCTGGCCTGCACCATCACCCTGTCGAGAAAATCCTTTTCGTGCCCGGGCTTGATCGTGAATCGCACGGTCACTGCCAGCATGCAGCCTTCCCCTCTGTAGGGCGGGTCTTGAACTACAAGACCCGCCCTACGCAGATCCAAACGCGCGCCGCAGCTCGTCAATCTCGTCCGAGCCGAGCCGCCACTGCGGCCTGTCGCCGAGAATGAAGAAGAGGCGTGCCGTTTCCTCGAGTTCTTCCGATGAGGCGACGGCCGCATCGAGATCGGGCCCCGCGACGACAGGTCCGTGGTTGGCGAGCAGCACGGCGCGATGAGAGCGCGCGAGCGCCGAATCGTTTCGGCTGCAGCCTCATCGCCCGGCCGGGAGTACGGAACTCGCGCCACCCGTCCGACGCGCATCACAACGTAGGGCGTAATTGCGGGAAGCATGTCGTCGGCCGGACGATCAGTCAGACACGACAGGGCCGTGGCATACGTCGAATGCAGGTGAACGACGGCAGCGTCTCCCGGCCGGCTCTTGTACATCGCCAGGTGCAGCCATGCTTCCTTGGTCGGAGGCGGCCCGCCGATGTGGCGCGCACTCGCGTCGAGCCGGCTGAGCCGGCTCGAATCGAGGCGCCCCAGCGAGACATTGGTCGGCGACATCAGGTAGCCGCCGTCCTCGAGTCGAACGCTCATGTTCCCCGACGAGCCACAGCTGTACCCGCGATCGAACAGCGAGCGGCCGTGCAGAACCAGTGCCTCGCGAGCCTGCTCCTCGTTCATGTGATGATCTCCAGCGCCCTGGCGAAGAAATCCGGGCTTCCGAAATTCCCCGACTTCAGCGCCAGATGAAACCCTGCCGGATCGAGACTATACGTCCATGGAACGCCCGGCTCGATTTCCTCGCCAAAGCCGAGCATCTTCACACCAATGGCCTCGAGAACGGCACCAGATGTCTCCCCACCCGCGATGACGAACGCGCGAACGCCCTGTGCGGCCAGCGCCGACGCGATGGTGCCGAACGCGCGCTCAAGCAGTGCCGCGGCCTCTGCACGGCCGAGCACACGCTGCGCATTCTGCATCGCATCCGCGGTCGTCGTCGAATATACGAGCAGGTGACCCTCTCGCGACTGCCTGCACGCCCAGTCCACCACATCGGCGAGAACATCGGGGTTGTCGGCGAGCGCCAACGGATCGATGGCGCGGTGCGGCACTCTCGCGGAGAGCTGGCGGACCTGGGCCAGGGTGGCGGCCGACCCGCTGCCGCTGAGGACGGCAATCGATCCCGATCGGTCTGGCGGCGCTGCCTGGCTGGCGTGAGCGCTCGCCTTCGCCGCCCTGGCAAGTGCACCCGCCAGGCCCGCGCCGCCTGTCACCAGGCGAAAATCTCTGCACGCGCGGGCGATCGCGTCGAGATGCCGGTCGAATACGGCGTCGGCGATCGCCGCTCTGCAGCCTTCCGCCATGAGCGCCGCGAACCGCGCGCCGATGGCGACCTCACCGTTCTCCACGTCGCCGAGCGCCACCAGTCCCACCCGAATCGTTGACTGCCTCGCAAGCACGCGGACCAGGTTCGCGTCGGTCATCGGCGTGAGCGGGTGATCGCGCATCGGTGATTCCGAGAGGAGCTGCTCGCCGACGAAGAGATGCCCGAGGTAGAGCGTGCGCCAGAGCGTGGGGTACGCCGGGCAGGCAATCGTGAAGGGATCGCCTGTCTCGTCGAGCAGCGCCTCGATGACCGGCCCGATGTTGCCTGCGTTTGTGGAATCGAACGTGGAGCAGTACTTGAAGTAGATCTGCGCGGCCCCTGCACCCGTCAGATACCTCGCGGCGGCGCGCGCGGCCGCTGTGGCAACGTCGACAGGCGCGGTCCGCGTCTTCAGCGAAACGACGACGGCGTCGGCGGACGAGGGAGGCGACTCGGGCACGCCGAACGTCTGTACGACCGACCAGCGCTCGCGGCGCAGGACCGATGCCAGATCGGTGGCGCCTGTGACATCATCCGCGACTACGCCAAGCTGCATGGAAAAGGAATGTCGAGGTTTGACGGAAGAGGCGGCATCGTATACGTTATCGAATTCAGTGTCAATCGAGGCGCTGGCCCCTTCGTCGCTCGAGCCGCTCGGCCGCGCGTTGCACCGGCCCGAGTGCGTGCTCGGGACGCGCGCTGGAGACGTGTACGTGCCCGACTGGCGCGGCGGCGTCGCCGTCATCCGCGCCGACGGCAGCCAGCACGCGTGGCTCGCGAGATCAGATGACATCGAGCTGCGTCCAAATGGCATCGCGATCGATCGCGATGGCTCGTTCCTCATCGCGAACCTCGGCGACGCGGGCGGCATCTGGCGGCTGACGCAGGATGGCGCCCTTACACCGTGGCTGCTGGCGATCGACGGCGTCGCGTTGCCTCCTGCGAACTTCGTCACGACCGACGATCGGGGCCGGACGTGGCTTTCCGTCAGCACCCGGCAACGGCCTCGCCAGCTCGCATGGCGGCCCGACCTCGCCGATGGTTTCGTCGCGCTCGTCGACCAACGCGGCGCTCGAATCGTCGCCGACGGTTTGCACTATACCAACGAGTGCCGTCCCGACCCGACCGGTGAATGGCTGTACGTCGTGGAAACATTCGGGCGGCGGCTGACACGATTTCGGATCGGCACCGGAGGCTCCCTGAAACCTCCGGAAACCGTCGTGACGTTCGGCCACGGGACCTGGCCAGACGGGTTCGTCTTCGACGAGCAACACGGCATTTGGGTCACAAGCCTGATCAGCAACCGGCTGCTGCGATTCGACGGCGCAAACCTCGACACGGTCGTCGAGGAGCTCAACCGGGATCACGTGAATCGCGTCGAAGAGGCCTTTGCCAGCGGCCGGATGCTCGCAGAGCATCTCGGGCCCATTCCGGAAACGCGGCTGCAGCATGTCACCAGCGTGGGCTTCGGAGGGCCGGATCTGCGGACCGTTTACATCGGCTGCCTGCACACCGACTGCATCTTCCGCTTTCGAACAGAGATTCCCGGCGTGGCGCCGCCGCACTGGAATTTTCAACTGCCGTAATCCGCAGGCCGGGGGTCAGAAGCGACCGAGTCGGCATTGCTCGAGCAGCGCGATGATCTCGTGGCTGGTTCTCGCGCGATGCTTCAGGTGCACGGCTCTGGCTTCGCGCGAGTTGCCGCGCTTGATCGCTTCGACCACCTCACGATGTTCTTTGTTCGACGATCCGAGAGCGGGCCGCAGTTCTACTGTGGTCATGCGGGCGCGATGGCCGTGGTCCCACAGCGTGTACGCGACGGCAGCCAGCCGTTTGTTTCCACACAGATCGATCAGCGTGCGGTGAAACTGCTCGTCCGCCTTGACCCAGGCATCGCGATCGCGCTGCCGCAGCGCGGCATCCATTTCGTCCAGCGCGTGCTCGAGCCGCGCCAGGGCCCGCCGATCGGGATCCGACCGCACGAGGCGCTCGATCGCCGCGACCTCGAGCGCCGTCAGCACTTCGTACGTGTCGCGGAGATCTTCGAGCGAAAGCGGCACGACCCGCATGCCGTGGCGTGGGATCAACTGAACGAAGTTCTCGTTCTGCAGGCGAACCAGGGCTTCTCGCACTGGCGTGCGGCTCATCCCGAGCTCTTCGGCGAGATCCTGCTCGAGCACCTGATGGGCTGGAGGGTACTCGTTGTCGAGGATCCTTCTTCGGACTTCCTGATACGCCCGCTGCACCAGCGACTGCCGTCCGCCCTGGCTGCTCGATTCGGTGGGTGCGATGGATGTTCTGCGCTTGCTCGGACGCTTCGCCGTGTGCCGACGCGGTGTCATGCGCGCCAAGAATATATCAGGCGCTGACGTCTATCTCAGGACAGAGCTCGCTCTCGCCTGCTCGATCATCGCGTCGGCATCGGCGCGCAGCAGATATCCCTGCTTCACGAGTGAATTCGCTGCGATGGCAACGGCATTCACGTAACCGCCGTGCGTCTGGTAGCGCTCCTCCAGAGAGAGACGCGGGTCTCCGCTGGCGAGACGCTCGGCCCTGGTCGCCGCAAATGGAATGAAGCCGGCCACACCTGTCCCGTTGTTGTGGCACAACTGTCCCTTGAACATGCCCGTCGAGATGACATTCCACCCGGTGTAGGTGCCGAGCGGCGCCATCAGGAGCGGCGATTTGATGCCCGCGATCTCGTTGCCGTCGGCGTCGACGCGCGGCACTAGTTGAGGCAGGACGCCTTTGATCTCTGGATGCTGCGACGCAATGCCTGATTGGTCGCGATAGTTGAACTCGCCGCCAAGATCGTAGTCGACGAGCGGGTGCAGCACGCCGTCCGGCGACGGGCGCCCGGGGATTTTCGGATACCCCATCGCCGCGCTCGTGGGCGGAACCAGGGTGCCGTCGGCGACACGCGGATACTTGCTCGGCGGCATCGGCGTGCCCTTGGTGACCCACTCGGTGAATGCTTTCAACAGCGCCGCCCGCATTGGGCCGCTTGGCGCCGGATTGCTCATCAAATCGCACGCACCCAATGGCGTCGCAACCGCGGGCGTGACGCTGCTGAAGCCGCCCGGGCCTCCGTTATGGGCGACACCAGGAAAGTAATAGCGGCGGACTTCCGGTGGAATCTCGATGTCGGCCTTCGCCGTCGACCCGACCAACGAGTAAGACTGACGGAGGCCCCAGATTTCGGCCGCACCGAACGTTTCGAGAACCTTCGGGCAGGTGTTCGTCTTGCGGCAGCGATCGAGGACGCTCGTCATGCCGAACCCGCGCACGGGGTCGTTCCATTCGCCCCACCAGCTCGGCGCTTCGTGGCCGAGCTCGTACAGCATCACGTTGCCGCCCGGCAGCGCAAACCGGCGATTCAGGTCGATATTCCGGCCCGCGACATTCGGATTCATCCCGTCCCAGACCTTGCGTCCGGCTTCGTCCTGGTTGAAGCCCAGCATCACAAACAGCTTGAGAAACGTTCCCGACTGCGAGGTGCCCTCGGAGATGGACCAGTCTACGCGTCCTGCCAAAGGGTTCGGCGTGCCGGTTGCGTCCTGCTTCTCGTACCTGAAGAAGGAATTGATGTCTCTGGTCGCCGCGAGTCCGAGACCGAGGACGAGCGGATCCTTCGCCGTGTAGCGCAGCTCGTAGACGGTCTCCGGCCTGATGCCATACCTCAGACAGAGGCGCGTGGGATCGGGCGTGCCCGGGAACGCCATCGCTCCGCAGTCTGCAAAGGCCCAGTCGCTCGCCGGCACGACCCTCGACGCGTATGTGACGCCGGTGGCGGCCTGCGACGTGATGGCAACCAACGTGGCCTGCCTGGTGTCGAGCGTCGCCGGATGATAGGCAGGCTGCTCGCGCGGAATTGTCAGCGGAATCGTGTTGCCCGATGGGTTGACGAAACGATTGGTGAATCGAAGCACCAATGGCCCCATGATGCTCGTGCCGTCCGCGTTCCTCGCCGCCGGCACCCTGATCGTCTGATTTGTCGCCGTGGGGACGACATCGCCCTGCCATCCACTGACGAGCGTGACGTGACCGTCAGGATTCGGCACGGCCTGTCCGTTGCCGCGGTTGACCACGGTGTATCTGAGGACGCCGCTCGACTTCGACATGTCCACCGGTTTCACCAGCGTGAAAGTGGCGACATACTCGACCTTGCCGTTCGCGTTCCGCGGCGCGAGCGTGATGTCGGTGATGATGGCGTTTTTCGGATCGTCGGGATCGACCTCGCCGTGAATCCGCCCGCTGATTCGCTCGAACGGACCAACGGCCTCGGCTCCTGGCGGGGTGGCGACCGGCGCCTTCTGCAGAATCTCGACGCGCACGACGTTGGCATGCGCGACCGAGGCGAGTGCCAGAAACAACCCCACGGCAATCGTGCGCTTTGCCATCTACGCCACCGGCGCACCACCCCCTCCACGGGCCGGTGGCGGCGGTGGGGGCGGCATGTACAGGCGCGTGAGAAACGCCAGGAGATCCTGAAATTCGCTCGCCGTCAGCCGCTTGTCCCAGTCGTGCGGCATCAGGCTGTTCGGATCGTAGTACACCTGCACGTCGCCTCGCTTGAAGCGATAGATGTTGAGATCGTCTTTGCCGAGCACCTGCAGAGAAAAGCTGTCTTCGTTCTTGAGAATGCCCGAGACGACTTTTCCATCCTTCGTCGTCACGCGGACCGGCTGATACGACGTCATCGGCAGCAGCGTCGTGTCGTGCGTGCCGCCGTCGGCAGCAATCTTGTGCTTCTCCTTCGTAAGCGCATCCACGATGTTCTGCACTTTGCGGGTGCCGGCGAGGCTTGACAAATCCGGACCCAGGATGCCGCCCTTGGCCTTGATCATGTGGCAGCTGCCGCAGTTGCCTTTGCCCCAGAATATGGCCTCGCCGCCGGCCACGTTGCCCGACGCCGGCGTGTCGATGGCAGTGCCGCGAAGGCCGAAGACGTAGGCGGTGATCTTCCAGAGCTGGTCGTCGTTGAACTGACTCGAGAACGGCGGCATCTGCGTGCCGGTGATGCCGTTTTTCACCGCATCGAACAGCTCGGCGTCGGTTCGCCGCAAGTACCGCCGATTCTGCGCCGCGACCGGCGGCCCCAACTCGCCGCCCGTGCCGTCCTTGCCGTGACACGAGGTGCACGTTTCGTTGTACAGCTTTTCTCCTTCGGCAATCGCTTCGCGGTTGCCGATTGCCGGATGCACCTTCGCGCCAGAGGTCGGCGGTCCTCCACCACGCTGAGCGGCGAGCGTGATGCCGGAGAGAAACACACAAGATACGAATACAAGCCACAGAGGACGCACAGCGTTTCTGATCATGGCCTTCCTATTTCGCGTCAGGCAGCGCAAAAGCAATCACGTTCGAGAACGACGTCAGCGCGATGTACTGATGCCCGTCGACCATGTAGGTCGAGGGCGCCGACGTAATCAACGCGCCCGTGTTGAAATTCCACAACACCTTCCCGCTCTTTGCGTCGAGCACCGTGAACATGCCCTGCTGCTCGGGCGCAAAGATCAGCCCGCCGGACGTGGAGAGCAACCCCGGGCCGTAGTGAAACGAGCTGACCTGCTCGTAGTCCCACACCTTCTTGCCCGTCAGAGCGTCGATCGCACGAACGTAGAGCTGCCATCGTTCCTGATCTTCGCCGCTCTCCATATAGGCGGTGCCGCTGCCGCCTTGTCCAGGACGGAAATTCGTCGTCGATCGGTAGGTGATGCCGCAGCCTTCCTGGGCGATCAGGTAGAACAGCTTCGTGTCGGGGCTGTAGGCCGGGGATGGCCAGTTGGTGGCACCCGCCGTCGAAGGACACGTCTTCGATCCCTGCACCGTCGGTTCGTGCCCGGGGGTAAGAATCGGACGGCCTTCGGGGCTCAATCCGCTCAGCCAGTCGACTTTGCTGACAAACGGCACTCCCCGCAGGAACTTCCCGTCTGTGCGATCGAGGATGTAGTAGATGCCGTTGCGATTCGCCTGGAGCAGCAGCTTTCGCATCTGGCCGTTGTACGGCGCGTCGATGAGCACCGGCATCTCGTTCGAGTCCCAGTCGTGCACGTCGTGCGGCGTGTTCTGGAAGTGCCACTTCATCTTCCCGGTGTCGATGTCGAGCGCAACGATGCTGTCGGTGTAGAGGTTATCGCCCTCCCGGTTGTCGCCGACAAAATCGGGAGTGGGCTGCCCCGTCCCCCAGTAGATCAGGTTGAGCTGCGGATCGTAGCTGCCGCTGACCCACACAGGTCCGCCGCCATTTCTCCACGAATCGCCCGCCCACGTCTCGCTGCCGGGCTCGCCCGGCTTCGGAATCGTGTTCCACGTCCACTTCGACTGACCTGTCTTCGCGTCGAAGGCTTCGATGAATCCGCCGCCCTGGCCGCTGCCGCTCATGATGACCAGGCCTTTGGCGGCAAATGGCATCGGACCCTGGAAGCGCTTGCCCTGCTGTGAGGGACGCGCTTCCCAAATCGGGTTACCAGTGCGGCGGTCGAGCGCAACGAGCGCAGAATCCTGCGCGACCATGTAGACCATGTCGCCGTAAATGCCGATGCCGCGCTGCCAGCCCACGCTCGGCGGCTGCCGCATGTGCTCCCAGATGAGGCGTCCGGTCGCGGCGTCGAGCGCGTGCACGCGGTTGTACTGGCCGACATACATCATGCCTTTGTAGACAATCGGCGGCCCTTCCAGATCTTTCGCGCCTGTCATGTGAAAGATCCATTTCGCCTGCAGGTTGGCGACATTCGATGTGTTGATCTGCTTCAGTGGCGAGTGCCGTTGAGAGTCGTAGGTTCCCGAATACAACAGGAAGTCGTTCGGGTCGGGGCTCAACAGATCTTTGTCGGTCACCTGGGCGGCGCCGGCCGCGCCAAGGCAGACAAGGAAGGAAGCGATAAGAGCGTGGCGCATGGCCCGGATTCTATGGCGAAAAGCGACAATCTGCCACAACGGACGTCAAAATGGCCGTTGTCGCAGATTGTCGCTCCCGTCTGTTCTATCGCACTGCCGCGCTCTGGCTCGCCGACATCGGCGCAACGATGAGGTTCTCGATGATGTCGTCGACGTTACGGCGATGCTCGCGCCGATCGTCGCTCACCGTGGGCGCCGAGGTCGAGACGACGACGAGGTCGAGGCTGGGCACGAGCACGATGAACTGCCCGCCGAACCCCCACGCGTAGTACGCCTGCCGTCCCGCCATCTCGCGCATCCACCAGCCGTAGCCGTACTCGCGCCCGCTGATGCGCGAACGTCCACGTGGCTCGAACGTCTCATCGAGGAATGCTCTGGAGATTATCTGCCGCCCACCGGCCTGCCCCTTGTTGAGATACAGCTCGCCGAACGCCAGCATCTGGCGCGGCGTCATCAGCATGTCGTTGCCGCCGAAATAGATGCCCTGCGGGTCGCGCATCCATTGCGGAAACGAGAAGCCAAGCGGCCTGGCGAGCATGTCCTGGGCAAGCTGCCAGGTGCTCTTCCCGGCTGTCTTCGTGAGAATCGCCGACAGAATGTGCGTGTTGCCGGTGCTGTAGATCATCTCGGTGCCTGGCCTGGCCAGCAACGGCTTTGCCAGCGCATGGCGTACCCAGTTCGCACTCTGCACCCACGCGCCGTAGTTGCGGTTGCTCGTCGACTCGAGCCCCGACCTCATCGTGAGGAGATCTTCAATCGTAATGGCGCGCTTGGCTTCCGGAAGATCGGGAAAGTAGGTGGAGATGGGCCGATCGAGGGACAAGAGCTTCCGATCGGCGGCGATACCAACCAATGCCGAGATGATGCTCTTCGAGACCGATTTCACGTTCGCCGGCGTCGCCGCGCGCCTCCCGTTGAAGTAGCGTTCGAACACGATCGTGCCGCGCTGCGAGACGACGAGGCTGTACAACCTCGGAAGTTCGCTCGCAGCCTTGAAAGCCGCGTCGAGCGGCCCCTGCGCAATAGGCGCCTGCGCCGCAGCAGAAGGTCCGAGCGCCATCCACGCCACCAGGCACAAAACCAGCGGACACAGGCGCCTGACACGAACACCGGTGGGCATAAGAGATTTTTGATCAAAAACCGGGTTGGGGGACGTTGAGATTCGCAGATTGGCAGATTGCCGGTCCCGCCACAGAGGCACGATGACACAGAGTCTTCAAGGGTTCGATCGCGCTCCGCCGAATGAGCTGAGAGATCTGGGCTTCGGGTTAAGGAAATCCGTCTTGTCCGATCTCGGCGTCTCGGCGTCTCGGCGTCAGACCACCCGCAGCCCATATTTGCGACGTTGCAGGGTCAAAAGAAAAGGCGGCCAGGAAGTCCCGGCCGCCCAATCTGCCAATCTTCGAATCAGCGAATTCTACAGCTTCCCTAACAACGCCTTGGTCGAGTCCAACCGCTTCGACCGATCGTTGGCGAAGCGGGTGACGCCGGCCAGGATCGACTTCGTATCGAGGTGCGCCTCGGCGATGACGTCGGGCTCGAGGCCGCCGGTCAGCCACTGATTGTGAAAGTCCGAGGTCATCGAATACTCGTCGGTCAGCGGGCCGACGTTGCGAAGCGGCCACATGCGCCGCGTGCCGCTGCTGATGAACATCAGGTCGTACACGGCCTCGGGCGGCAGCACGGAATTGCGATACGACTCGGGCTGATGATCGAAGAGCTCTTCGCTGATCGCCGAAATCACCTTCACGTTGATGCCGGCTTCCTCGAGCTTCGGCAGAATCTGCACGAGGTTGAACGTCGCGCTCGACCCCTGCGCCACCACGTACCCATGCTTCGGCTTGCCGGGGGCGAAGTCTCGAATGACGTAAAGACCCTTGGCGGCCGCCTTGATGTCGGTGTCCGCGAACTTGCTGCGATCGGCGACCGGGAAATCAGGGCGCGCCACCTCGATGGCAATGATCCCCACCTTCTTCTCGCGCGCGGCGATTTCGGCGGCCGCGAAATAGCCGGCAGCAACGTCGTTGTAGTCCCAGAAGCTCACGTTGATGATCTCGCCGCGCGGGAACAGCTTCCAGACCTGAGGCGAGAAGATGCCGAAGTGCGTGCGCGCGTCGGCCGCCGTCTCGGGCCCCGAGTGTCCGGCGAGAATGTGCAGCACGCCGGTGCGGAACTTACTGTCCTGATTCTGCTGGCTCCAGACGCGAGCCGGCAGGTACATCAGCGGTGTGAACGCGCCGTAGGTGCCGCTCCAGGCCCACACGCCCGCGAACTTGTCGGGATCGAGCGACGCGCTTTGTCCAACGAGGCCAATGGCCGTCGAGGCGTTGCCGGCCTCCTGAATCGCTGCCTTCAAACGCGTGCCGGCCGGGTTCTTCTCGGGGTCGTAGTGACCCCAGAGACTGCCGTGCTCCAGGTTGACCGACTCGGAAAGGTCGGCGGCGATGGTTGCCACGCGTCCGCCTGTGACGTAGTTGCACCACTTGATGACTTCTGAAATTCCTCGCCTGGCGCCCGCAACTTCGCCCGCCTTGCGGAAGAGCGCAATCTTCACGTCCTTCTCGGCGCCCGACACCGGGTTCTTCACCTTGACGGTCTGCGTGTCGGTCGGCAGCTTTGCCACACGCAGGCGCTCGTCGAGGAACGGGTCCTGCTTGATGTCGATGCTCAGCTTGAAATCGTCTTTCACCTGATCGCCGATCTCGACGATCCGGTCCGCAAGCCAGTCGCCGAGTCCGTTTTGGTCGAGCAGCGACATCGCGACGTCCATGTTCGTCTTGAACTGGATGAGCCGCTCCTTCGGGTCGGTGACGGCACCGTAGCGAATTCCCTGGAACTCGACGCCGTACTTGTCTTCGAACGTTTTCGCCAACGCCACGAAGTAGTCCGAGTTCATCTTCATCGCGTAGGGATGGCTCGGATAGCCGACGACCTGATCGGTCGA
>Ga0105106_10002720_pt1 | contig 12695 bp, 13 predicted proteins | sample PPLLaktember2015_5_FD_79109 | JGI IMG/M metagenome (GOLD analysis project Ga0105106, IMG submission 79109) | Freshwater sediment microbial communities from Prairie Pothole Lake near Jamestown, North Dakota, USA - PPLs Lake P8 Core (1) Depth... | ecosystem: Environmental > Aquatic > Freshwater >...
CGCCTGGACGTATGGGTTGGACCTCGTCGGATCAATCCGCTCCACAGCGACCTCTAACGGCACGCCGCTCGTCCGATCCTCGACGTTGCCAAGCAACAGCCACGCCCCTCGGAGACCGTCATTTGCCGGCACCCCGGCGGGCAAGCTTCGCCTGCCCGCGGCGCGACGTGCTGTAGCTTCAGGGCCGGGGCGGCTCCGAAATCTTCGACAGCGCTTCAGCGGCGGGCTGGAATTCCGACTTTTCGACTGCGAAGTCGCCGAGCGCGACGATGCCCACCAGTCGTTTGTCATGATCCACGACGGGCAAGCGCCGGATCTGGTGTTCACTCATGAGCTTGGCGGCGTGCTCTACGGTGTCGTCGTCGTATGCCCAGCAGATGCCGGCGGACATGATTTCACGCACCTTCGTGTCGGGGCCTTTGCCTTCGGCTACAGCCCGAATCGCAATGTCGCGATCGGAAATTGCCCCAATCATGCGATCGTTTTCGCCAACGGGCATCATCCCGAAATCACCGTCGCCCATCGTTCGCGCTGCTTCCCTGATCGTCGTATCCGGGCTGATGACTTGGACATCCCGGCTCATTAACTCTCTAAGTTGACTATGCATAACCAATCTCCTCGAAGAACACAATTGCGTGAAATGCGTTCTCAGACCCTATCGCGCAGTCCGGTGACGCCTTCGCCCTCAGCGCAGTGATCGCAGCAGAACATGCGGCCGTCCTTCTCCAGTCCGTGACCGATGATGCGGACGCCGCAATGCCCGCAGGAAGGCGCAAGCGCGTGGATCGCGCATTCGAAACTGTCAAAGACATGTGTTTGCCCTCCCTTCACGACCTGGAAGGATTTGTCGTACTCGTTGCCACAACTCTCGCATTTGACCATAGGTACGTTCCTTTCGCGCAATGATCCAAGATTCTTAGACAACAAACGAAATCAAGAATTCGACGGCATGGTCACGTCGACAGATCCATTGGCGCCTTCGTCGTCGTACGCACTCTGCTGCTGCCGTCCTTCCGCTGTTGTGAGTGACAAGGATCCCCCACCGTTGAACGAATTGATGCCGTCCTGCTCGCCTGCGGTTCGCTTTCGACTCCAGAAGTCGTCAATTGCTCCCACTGTTCGCCGTGAAACTGACTAAGGATCCCGTGGGACAGCGGACGTTCAACGCCGCTGACAACTGGTAGACCTGTGAATCATTCCGCGGTTCGTTCGCTCCTAGCAACGATGTTCACGTTACGAAAGGACCTCGCCCCGCAGTGCTCAAAACCCCGTCAAGACCCTTTGTGTGGGGGCCGAAGGGATTCGGACTGAGTACGGCGCGACTTCTCTTGCGCTGATGAAGTATGGACTCAAGCCTTCTTGGCCCACAGGCTGCACCAGCCTTCGGGACTGACCTCGCCAGCGACCAGCTTGCACGTATTCGAGTCGGCGACGAAATTCAGGCAGCCGCTGCACTTCTGCTCGCCCTTCGGTTGAGCCTGGTACTGCACGCTTTCTGGTGACACTTTGCTGGTCGCCGCTGGGGCGGCAGAGCCCGCACTGGTGGCCGGAGCTTCGCGAGGGGCGGTGCTGCTTGAGTTCGTGTCCTTCTTCGCGTCACAGCCGACAAGTGCGATTGGCACCCAGGAGCCACAACCAAGCAACAGTGCTCCGCGCAGCACCAGCCTGCGGGGCGGGATTGCCCTCTTCATCGTGCCTTCTGTTTGGGGTGATGCCTTGTAGATCTTGCCCGCCAACTCGCCACGCTTGCCGACGATCACGTCGCGGTGATCGTGTGTAAATTCGTTTCCCTGGGTTTTCACCAGGCCCTTGAGCTGCTTCCAGTTGCCTTCAACGATGTCCCAGTTCATATCGAACTCCTTCCATTCGGGAGCCCGGGGCTCGTCGGCGTGCAGCGGGCGTCAGCTCAGCCAGCGGCGCAGCACGTCGAGCCCGCGGGGCGTCAACGCCGGATACTCGTCGTCGTCCCAGGTGATGCAGCCGAGCGCCTGCAATCGCTCCAGGCTGCCGTCGAGCTCGCCCAAGTCCTGGTGCATGCGCAGCGCGAACAGCGTCTGGATGTCCGCGTCGCTCGGGCGCAAGGTCTTGCGAATGCGGCGACGGCGCCGGATCGTGGTCCCCAGCCACGCGGCCGACTCGGATTCCGGAAAAGCGGTGCGCAGAGCGTCCATGCGGCACATCATTACCGCGCCAGCGCAGCGGCGCAGTCGGCCGCCGCCGCGCCTGCATGTAGGACTACGTCGCAAGCCTGCCAATATTTGCCTGCGGCGCGGGATGCAACGTAGGCTGGAGGGCGCACAGCCGCACGACGCGGCCGCGCGAAAGCGCGTCACGATGGATCGACGCAACTGGCTGACCGCTGCGCTGGCAGTCCTCACGGGCCCGCTGTTCGCCCAGACGAGATCGTCGGGCCTGCGAATTCCGTCAACCTGTCGCCGGCTGGCCAGGCACCCGTGCGCGCTACCAAGCACGTCACGGCCCCGCTCGCGCCGGCTGCCCCGCCTATCCGCTCGCGGCCAAGTCGTCGTCGGTGCCCGTCGTACAGCTACACGGGGATCAGGGCTGAAAAGCGTAGGGCGGCAACGTAACGAGGCGCACGTCGTCGATGGGACCGCCGACCGTGAAGTGATATAGGCTTTGCCAGCGATCGTCATCGATCCCGAGCAGTCCGTGCATCTCATCGTCGAAGTAGCAGCCGATTCCCGTGGCGCGTACCCCCGCCGCTTCCGCTTCCAGATAGAGCACATGCCCGAGCATTCCGCACTCCCAGAACAAGTGACGGTAACGCCAAGGTTCCTCGCGCGCGAGTTCGACGTGCGCGAGCATACCCAAGGCGAAGCACGAGTCGGCCGCAATGTCCTGGTGACAGCAGATCGTTTTCGCCATGGCGCGCAGGTCGTGCGGCAACAGCAGATAGAGCGGCAGGTGTTCGGGACCTTTCTTCAGCCACAGCCATTCCTGGCGCAGCGATGACCTGAAATCGGCAAACGCCGATGGCTCCCGCAGGAACAAGTACAACCCGGGATCGAGCCCCGACACACGATGCACCATCAGGGCGGCATGCACCTGAGGCGGCGTGGCGAGGGCGTTCCAGGGTGGCGTGTTCGCGCGCACCATGAGCGCGTCCAGCATCGCGAAAAACGATTCGTCGCCGATGTGCGTTTGCCCGTCGAAGTCGACCGCACTGCGGCGCTGCCGGGCGATTGTCGCGAACGTCGGATCCAGGACGGGACCGAGGGGCAGTGGCAGCGGCGCTGGGCGGTGTGCCGCCGGCTCAGGAGTCGCAAGCTTCCGTGTGGCGCGATGAATCGAATCGATGTCCGGCCACCGCATGTGTTCCGCACTCAAACGGTTCGCGCGACCGGACCAGGTCGCGTCGCGTAGTTCCTCGCGCATGTCCTCGAGTTTCGGTCTTGAGGTTCCAAGCCCAACCCACAGCAGAGCATCCGGGGCTTCAGGTTCCGCATCGCCAAGATCCGCCTCGCGATCAAGTCCGAGCAACGCGGACACAAGCTCATCGCTGGCCGAGGCAAGCAAACGCGTCTGCCAGCCGAACATCGCCGCGGCGTAGCAGAGCGCCGCAATCGCATGCCCGCAATCGTGCTGGCAGTAGCGCCATGCCCGCATTCCGTATTTCCATGCCTCGCGCCAGTAGATCGAGCTCAGGCCTAGCAGGACGCCGTCATTCTCGAAAGCGGCCGACCAGCGTGGATGGTCGAGCGCGGCCCGTCGTTCCAGCGTGTGATCGCGGCTCACGTAGTGATAGACGCCCGCCGACAGTCCGGGAAGATTCGGGCACAGCAGATAGCCTTCCGTGGGATGCAGATTGCCGCTGGACGGGTTGCAACGCAGCGCCCAACGATTGCCGCCAAACGATTTCCATGCCGACAAGCCAAGAGAGAGTTCGAACAGGACCGCAACGCTGTCAACATCGAACGCCCGCATCGCCGGCAGTTCGCCGCGCCGAAGAGCGGCGTAGCGAGTGGGAAGGGCATCGGTGGCCAGTGGCAGCCTGATCGCCGCCGCGCCCGCATAGCGGCGAAAGGGATCGGGTTGATTCGCCCAATCCAGCCGGCCTGGGCCGGGCGCGTACCGGTCGAGGCGGTGCTTGCTGCGATGGTGATATTCCAGGAGCACGGAATCTTGCAATTGCAGCCCCGCCGATCACGCAGCCAAGATACCCAGGCCCGGTCCTGTCAGAGGGGCCATGGCCGCCCAAGTGTGCTGTCGATGAAGTCCAGTCATCGTACGCTTATGGCGGGAATTGAGCGCCGCCAATGAGCGCCTGCTCTTGGCCGCGAGCTGAGATTCCCCCAAGTCTCCGTTAGCTGCCCTTGGAGCTGTCAGCCTGTGACGCGAACGGCAGCTAACGGGCGCCGTTGCGAATTCACACTACCGGCCAACTTCGGTCATAGCAGATTGCGCTCCATTGCAGTCATTCAGAAGCTGCGCGGCCAGCGCCGGTGAGCCTACATCTGCTTGAACAGATGGTTGAAGGTCCGGCTTACTTCGAGCTTTTCCGCGCTGCCCTTCACATGCACGATCTGATGGCCGCGGAAGTTGCGGCTGACCTGCTCGACCGCATCGACGCGAACTACGGTGGCGCGATGGATTTGCCAGAATTCGGCCGGGTCCAGCTCATCGATCAACTCTTTGATCGGCTTGCGAATCAGGGCCTCGAAACTCTGGGTCTGCACCCGAGTGTATTTGTCCTCGGCGCGGAAGAACAGGACGTCGCCGGTCGGAATCATCCGTATAGTGGTGCCGACGCTGGCCTGTACCCATCGCATATACTCTCGCGGTTTCACACCGCCAGCCCCGAGTCGTTGCGATAGCTGCGCCAGAAGGTCGTTCATCGGATCCGGCTCTTGCTTGAGCCGCTCGCGCAGGCGCTGGCAGGTCAGCGCCACCCGCTCCGCTTCCGGTGGCTTCAGCACATAGTCGACCGCGCCGTGCTCGAAGGCGGCGATGGCGTATTTGTCGTGGGCGGTGACGAACACCACGTGGACCCGGCCCGCCAGCGCTCGAGCCGCCTGGATGCCGTCCATCCCGGGCATCCTGATATCGAGAAAAACGATATCGGGTTCCTCGCTCTGCGCGAGCGCGATGGCCTCGTTGCCGTTGCTGGCCTCACCCACAATCGAGAGTTCGGGCCAGGCTTCCTTCAGGCGGCTAATGATTTGCTCGCGCATCAGGCGTTCATCGTCGGCAATGACGGCGGTGGGGGCGGGTGAGGAGTGCATGCGGGCATGCGTCCAATCAGGTTGGCGGTGTGCTTGGGGCGATTTCGTAGGGTATTTTGATTGTGGCACAGGTGCCACCTGCGGGCGGCACGCTGATGATCAGGTCACCTCGACCCTTGTATAGGGCCTTCAACCGCTCGCGAATATTGGCCAGTCCCACGCCAGCTTCGGCTTTCGGCATGAAGCCGACGCCGGTGTCGAGCACATGGACGGCCAACTGGCCATCGACGATCTCGGCGCCGATCTCGAGCCGGCCACCCTCCGTCTTCGGTTCCAGACCATGTTTGATGGCGTTTTCCACCAAGGTCTGCAACATCATCGACGGGAAGACCGCCGATTTCAAACCTTCCGGAACACTCACGTCGGGCTGCAGGCGACCTTCCATTCGCATCGACATGATCTCCAGGAACGCACGGCAGAGATTGACCTGCTGACCGAGCGTGGGTCGACTGCCTTCGCGCATCTGCGGCATGGCCGAGCGGAGGTAGCGGATCAAGCTCTGTTGCATCCTGGAGGCGCGCGGCGGGTCGGTTTGAATCAGTTGGTCGATGCTGCCCAACGTATTGAAGAGGAAATGCGGCTCGATCTGAGCCTGCAGCGCTTCCATGCGCGCTTCCAGCACGGTGCGCTCGAGCCGCTCTGTCTCGGCCCGGTTGGTGGCCTCGTTGGCCGTCCGCTCCGCCCTGCGCTTGCCGCCCGCTACGATCTTGATGATGAAGGAGGTGACGATGAGCAGAAAGGCCAGGGTGGGAAGCTTGAACACGCCGCCACCAAGAATCAAGCCCAGAAACGAAACGAGCAGCAGCGCCTTCCACGACACAACGGCCACCCAATCGAAGAAACCCCACCACATCACGACGATGCCCTTGCGGATCTCGCGAAACGCTTGTCGAATTTCCATGGGCCCCGGGGCAGGATCGCTCTTGCCGGGTCCGGCGGCGCTGTCGGTGCCCTGGGTACGCTGGTCGGTATTCATCCTGTTGCCCTCTGGTCGGCCACTTGCCACAGGGCGAGATTATGGGAGGGGGCCGCTGGGCTCCAGCGCGGCAAGACACAATGCGCGCCGGTAGGGACGAAATGCAGGAATTCGTCGTATTCGGGGTTTCACCCCGTGGCGACATGCTTCGCGCACGGGCACAGGCGACCGTACGGCGCCGCGCCTCCCGCTATGCCTTGGCGCTGTTGCTCGCCCGTAACTACGAAGTGTTTCCGCTACTGTGTCTCGAGTGTGGGGGCGAACTGCGCATCCTCGCCCACCTCGGCGAACCGATGGCACCACCCCGTATCGCGCCCGTCCTGGCCTCGCCGCTGTGGACCGTTGAACGTCTGGGACGGAGATCCTCGACCGTCCGCGTTGGGTCGGGAGTGCCAGTTCGCTCGGAGCGGGAGGGGTCACTGGCCTCCGTCGGCGCCGGACCGCAATGAAGGTCTGGTTCCTGAGCGCAGCCGACAGTCGCATCCCGAGAACATCAACGTCAGGTTTCGGCAGCAGCTGACGTTCATGGTGTCAACGTGACCGGCGGCAGACAGTCTGAAGCCGACGCCCAGTCGGCGTCGGCGAACGTCAACTGATGGCCCGGAAAGAGTCGTCGAAATCGGCGGACGCTGACGTTGAGGCCGCAGAAACACTCCGGCAACGCCGAAGCCAGCAGGACCCGACAAGCACCTTCATCGCGTCGCCATCGCCAGGCCACGCTCCAGCGGCGCTAGCAGCAGCGGCCGGTGCCAGCGCGGTCACCGCCGCGCGCGGCGGTGAGTTGGTCGTGAGCGCGGCGAAGTGGCGGAGGTGACGGACGCGGGATGAAAGCAGCGACGGGCGGTCAAGCAGCTTCGCGTTGCGGCCGAGCTCGGCGGGGAGGCCCGGGAGACTTCTCTCGGAGCAAGGCGCTCGTCTGTGGTCCCCCGCCGGCTCGACGTTGCATGACCCATCAAGACCGGGCCACGATCAACGCCTAGCGGTGCTGCCGCCCTGCGCAAGCGCCCGCTTCGCCTCCGCCCGCAGCGCGTGCTCGACCGCCGTCCGAAACGCGCTCGCGGCGAGCATCTGGTTACGGTGCTCCATCGCGTAGGCGGGTAGCGTGTGGCCGACCGCGCCGAGCGACTGCTGGATGAGCCCGACGACACGCCAGCGACCGTCGGCCCCCTTCTCCCACACCGGCCCGCCCGACATGCCATTCTCGAACGCGCAGTCGATGCCGACGAGCCCTGCCGCCGGACCGTAGTCGCGGGCCGTGCAATCGATCTCGATAGTGATGCCCGGCTGCTGCCGTCGCGAGCGCGGGAACCCGGCGGTCATCAGCGTGCCCTGCGGCATCGGCTCGCCGGTGGCCCGCGCGAGCGCGAGGAAGCTGTACTTCTCACCGAGGCATCGATCGAGCCGCAACAGCGCCCAGTCGCCGGCCATCCCGCGGTAGTCGTCCGGCGAGAAACTGCCGAAGGCCACGACGCGCGCGCGTCTTCGCCGCGAATCGGCCTGCCACCTTCGCATCGGGGCCAATCAGGAACTCCGCGGCATGTCCCAGCTTCGCCGGATCCAAGCGGACCTTGCCGGTCTTGGCGTCGACGTCGCGCATGAACGCGACGTGGAAGGCGGTCAGCACGTGGCAGCGGCCGACCAGGAAGGCGGTGCCGCCAGCGCGTGTCGCGGGGTGGTGGAGCACGCCCACCGAGCGGTAGGGCGGCAGCGCGCCGTCACGCTGCTCGCGCCGGTCGAGGACGAAGATGTTGGCCTGTACGGCCGTCACGGCGAGCCACAATGCGGCGCCTGCGGCAGCGAGTCGGATCGTGGTTGCCTTCACCCGTACAAAGATACCTGCCTTGCGGCGCGCACGGGCTACGGCCCGATCTCGGCCGGCTTGTAGCAAGCCATCTGTACTCTCCAGCACGTTCCTCTGTCCGGCGACCTTGCCGGGCAAGTTTGTTCACGGCACGAAGAGTGCTTCCACGGTCTCTTCAAACCCCGGGATAGAGGACATGACGGCAGCCATGCACGGATGCCGTGGAGGAATCAGATGATCGGGAAACCAGTTGCCAGACCTCGACACGCCGGCGGCGCGACACTCACCGTCATCGCCATCGTCGTCTTGCTGGTCCTCGCCTATCTTGGTTATCGGGCCCACAGCTTCTATCGCGCGGACGTGGCGCCCTTCGTCGCGGACGCTTCGAACGTGGTCTCCAGCGTGGCGAGCGCTGCACGGAGTCTCAATCCCTACAAGGTGACGAATGACCCGGACGAGGTCGCGCAATCGCTGCGGAAGACGTTCGGGATCGCGCCGCCCGAAGGTTACGTTGGCGCGTTTGGGTTCAGCGTCGAGTTGCTCGGAGAGAAGCACATGCAGCTCATGGCGCTGATTCCGAAGGGCGTGAAGCCCTCCGACATCTTCGAGGGCGGCCGCGGCGAGATTCGCTTCAGTCCGGGCGCGTCCACGATCTTCCTCGCGGCACAGTCCAAGCGCAGCGATCGCAACGAGGTGCGCGATGCCATCGCCAGCATGACGGGAGGGGACGGACAGACAGAGCCTTTGCAGCCGGTTTTCATCAAGGCAGCTGGCAGGAATGTCGCCGCGTACCGCGGGGCGACGCAAAGCTACGGCGCTTGGAACACGGTCGTGTTCGTCTTCCTCGACGAGGGACGTCTGTTCTACGCCGCCGGGCCCAAGGCCTCGTTCGACGAGCAGGCCCTCGCGCGCGCATTGACGGCGCTGGTGTCCGCGCATCCGGCCAACGAGTTCATGTACCAGCATCAGAAAGCGGACGCGATCGCCGCCCCGAGTTCCGACCCGTGCGGTATCCCGGGTCTTGGCGGCGACTTCGACGTGGTGGTCGTGAGCGTCAGACGGGGATCGATTCCGCTCGACGTTGCGCTCGACCAGAGCGGCTACGACGTCGCCCGCGAAGACATCGTCGTCGGTACGACGCCGAAGCCGATCGTGCTCGTCCTCATGGGTCATGACCCGATCGTCTGGAACGTCGGGCGGACCGAAGGCGCGCGCATCGCCGGCGTGCTTGCGCAAGGCATGTATCGCCAGGCCGTGATCGGCCTACCGAAGTCGACGCCGCTGTCGACGTACTCGACGTCGGACGGTCCGAACGCATGCCAGTACTTCCTGGCCGAAAGGCCCGACAGCAGTGAATACCGCGCGGTCCAGCGCAGGATCAGGGAGCTCTTCGGTCGCGGCATCGGCACGTTCATGAACAGGAAGGCCGGCGGCCGCTTTCTGGTGGGCGAGGCGAACGGCGATATCGCGTATTCGCCGGACGTGACGCTGAACAACGTCGCCCTGGGCGACAGTGTGCTGCCCGGAGGCACCCGGGGCATCGAGCGGCTCCTGAAGCAACAGGCCATCCGGCCGGCAACCGACGAGGAGATCGCCGCCTGGGTAAAGGGTGCCGCCCAACGGCTCGAACAGCCGGCGGACCAGTACCGGGGCCGCATCAACTGGCGGTTGCGCAAGGACGACACCTACGTGGTCCTCAAGCCCTTCGACCTTCCCGCGGGCCTGGCCGGTGCCAACGCTCGCACGTTCATCCTGCCGGTCGGCGCGCAGAGGCCGGGCGGGCCGCAGGGACACTGCACGTTCCTGCAGATGGAGAACTTCCAGTGCTACGGCGTGGGCTGCGGCTGACGCAGGCGCTCCGGCGGCTTGCGACACGGACTTCGATGCCCAACAGTCGCTTCGGAGCACCGACGTGATCACCAGCCAGGCCATCCGGGAACCGGGGCCTTCGGGGCCGCCGGGCAAGCGCCGCGTAACGCTGCTGGCAGCCGTTCTCATTGTCAGCCCGCTGCTGCAATGGCTGTACCTGACAGGGCTCTCGTACTTCACGCTGCTGGAACCGCCGTTTACGACATCGCGCGGGCTCGTGCTCGCGATGCAGCTGTTTTTCGCGCCCGGCAACGTGCTCGCGGTCGCACTCGGCGTCGGCTTGATGCGCAGAAGCGAGTGGTCGCGGCGCATCGCCCGGGTCGTGTTCCTGTTCGCCGCCGGCGTTGTCGCGCTTCAGATCGCCCTCCAGGCCGCATCCTGGCGATTCGACTCGAACACACTGCTGGCCGGCACGACGCTCATCTTTTCCGCTGCGTACTTCTGGTACTTCGGTCGCCCGCACGTACAGCAGCAATTCCGGGGGCGACCGCAACCTGCGCGCCCGGAGCAAGCCGCGCCGGCGGCGACCGTTGCGCTACCAGCGCAGACGAAACACCCACGTGGCGTCATCATCGGCGCGTGCGTCGAGATCTTGCTCGGCATCGCAGCCATCGCGGTGCTTTGGCGCCTGCACGACATTCTCGGCGCAACGGCGTTGTTGGACGTGGGGGCAGGACCAGGCGTCGACGACGCGGACGGGCTCCTGAAGACGTTCGTGTTCGTCTGCCTCGCGCTGCTGCTGTCGCCGCACGTACTGACGACGGCTGCCAGCATCGGAATCCTGTTCGGCCGCGCAACGAACCTCGCGCACCGGCACTCGCTGATCGCGTGCTGGTCGGTGGTCGGTTGCCTCCTGCTCACGGCCTGGCTGGTTGAACGGCCAGGACTCGCGTTCGACACGCCCAGCGCCCGCACTCTGGTCGCATTCTGCGTCGTCTCCCTTGTCTGGCATGTGCGCCTGCTCTACGTCCTCGCCCGGGCGCGGCGCCCAGCCGACGCCGAGCCGGCGCGAAGGAACACGACGCGATGAGGACCGCGCTTGCGCGCGGGCGAGGCAGGTGCGCTTTCGCGGTGGCGGGACTTGTGCTTGCTGCCGCATTCGGACTGGCGGCGTGCGAACGCGTCGCCGATGTCGTGGCGCCGGACGTGCCGCCACCGCGCAGCTTCATGCGCGGCGGTGTGTGGTTCCCCGCGGCGACCGGATACTGGTTTCACCAGTACGCCGAGATCGAGGAGCTGACCGCGTTGCTGAGCGACCTGGACTTCGTGTGTGCTACCGTGCCTGCCACCGATGGCAACGCCGGCGCCGGGGGTCTGCGCTGCGAGCGCAGCTTCAGGTTGCCTGGGGGAATCCTGTCGCGGACGGACAGCGCCGAGTTCAGTTTCCGCCGCAACGGCGCGGTCGCATCCGCCGAGTCTGCTTGCCGGTACGCGTTCTTCGACTCCGCGAAACTGTCCGGCACATGCCAACCGTTCGCGGCTCCGGGCGCGGTTTTTCCGAGCGCGGAGAGCTTCGCGCGGGTGGTCGACGCGATGCTGCGCCCGGCGGCAATCCAGCAGCCGGTCAGCGTGCACCATCTGCAAGCGGTGCCACCCGCGCCGCTGCGGGACGCCAACGAGGCCGTCGAACTGCTCACGCGTTGGCGGTTCGATTGCGACGTTCCCAAAGAGCGTTACAGCGTTGGCTTTCGCGGCAAGATCGGCGAGGTCACCGATTTGCGCTGCCGGCAGTACAGTTTGCGCACGCCCGGGCGTGCGCCGCAAAGCCAGCATGTCGTCGTTCGCTACGACTCCGTGGACCTCGCGGTGCTGGGCGTTGAAGTGCGGCTCGACGATGCGACGGCCAAGCTACCGCAGGCGAGCCACACGCGCAGGGACGGGAGCGCGCGCGCAGGCGGGAGCAGCGATGCCGCGCTGCCACCCCTGCTGCTGGAAACCCGCTCCGGCGAGAAGTTCGAGGTACCCATCCGGGCGGTCGGCACCGGGTCGCGCCAGGCAACACGCGACGGCTTCGAAACGCTGACGCCTGCTTCGCAGCGCGAGCTTTTGCAGGCCTACCTCGACAAGCTGGCGTTGCAGTGGGGCGCCGCGCCGGAGCGCCTGTCAAGTCTCACCCCCGCAGCACTCGAATGGTACGGTGCCGAAGCGCTGCCGCATCTCGAGGAGCTGCTGTCGGACGAGCGGCCCGTACTCGGCGCCGCTCTGCTGAAGTACCTGTGCCTTGAAGTGACGGCGCGGAGCGAAGCGCGGCTGGACCATGCACTGCGCTCGGAGCGACTGTGGGACACCATGCGGGCATGCCTCGATCGCAGGCGCGCCGACCTGCCTGCGAGCCTCGCGATGATGGACCAGGCGCTGGCGGGAGACCTGCGCACTCTGGAGGCGAACGATGCCCGCATGTTGAACGCATTTTTGGACTTCAGGCGCGAGGTTTTCTACGTCGCCGCGCTGGGTCCGGACGCGAAGGCGGCGCGCCGTGCGCTCGAGGCGGTCGTCGACGGCAAGGACGGCCTGTCGCCAGACCTGCGGGAACTCGTCGCCGCAGCCCTGGCTGGACCGGAGCAGCGTGGCGTGGCCGTTGCGGACACCCCGCCGCAAACGCCGGAGCTGCGCCGCTCGACCGGGCAGTCGGCGACGCCGTCCGAGCGATCACGGCCCGAACTGTAGGGGCACACCCACGGGAGTCAGGAGCCCGCGGCAAGCAGCAAGGCTTGCGGACACGGAGCGGCAGCGGCAACCGCCCCCCAGTAGCCTGGGACCGGCTACGAGCGTTTGCAGTGCAACGGATCTCCGAGCAGCTTCTTCA
>Ga0105106_10002721_pt1 | contig 12691 bp, 10 predicted proteins | sample PPLLaktember2015_5_FD_79109 | JGI IMG/M metagenome (GOLD analysis project Ga0105106, IMG submission 79109) | Freshwater sediment microbial communities from Prairie Pothole Lake near Jamestown, North Dakota, USA - PPLs Lake P8 Core (1) Depth... | ecosystem: Environmental > Aquatic > Freshwater >...
CAGGCCATTCAGATGCGCGAGGCGACGGATCTCCTCCTGCAGGATCTCGAGGGGCTGCTCGAAGCGGTGCGCGCGCGGGCCGAGGAGCACCGGCGCACGCCGATGATGGGGCGCACGCACGGTGTGCATGCCGAGCCGATGACATTCGGCTTGAAGCTGGCGCTTTGGTACGCCGAGCTGCAGCGCGATCTGGAACGGCTGAAGCGGGCGCGTGCCGTGGTGTCGGTGGGGAAGATCTCCGGTGCCGTCGGCACGTTCGCGCATCTCGATCCCTCGATCGAAGCCGCGATTTGCCGGAGGCTCGGCCTGGAGCCGGCGCCGGTGTCGTCCCAGGTGATTCAGCGAGATCGCCACGCCGAGCTGCTGACGGCCATCGCCATCACGGGCGCGTCGCTCGAGAAGTTTGCGCTCGAAATCCGTGGCCTGCAGAAGACCGAGATTGGCGAGGTGCAGGAGCCGTTCGGCAAGGGCCAGAAGGGCTCGTCGGCGATGCCGCACAAGCGCAATCCGATCGGATGCGAGCAGATTACGGGGCTGGCGCGCCTGTTGCGCGGAAACGCCCATGCGGCGCTGGAGAATATCGCCCTCTGGCACGAGCGCGACATCTCGCACTCGTCCGTAGAGCGCGTGATCCTGCCCGACAGCTTCCTCGCGCTCGATCACATGCTGCGCCGCTTCACGCGCATCGTGAAAGGGCTGGTGGTCAACCCCGATCGGATGCGCCAGAATCTGGAGCTGTCGCGCGGGGTCGTGTTCTCGGGCACGGTGCTGCTCGAGCTGGCGCAGCGCGGCATCTCTCGCGAGCAGGCGTACGAGTGGGTGCAGCGCAACGCGCTGCGATCCTATGACGAGAAGAAGGACTTCAAGCAGTTGCTGCTCGATGACGCCGACGTGATGGGCGTGCTCGATCGCAAGACAGTGGACGATGCGTTCGACCTGAACGTGCAGCTCAGGAACGTGGACAAGATTTTCGACCGCGTGTTCAAGGTGCCGGTCGCAGCGGGAGTATCGTGATGCGTGCGCGCGTGTTCGTCACGTTGAAGCCGTCGGTATTCGACCCTCAGGGGAAGACGATTGTCGATGCGTTGCATTCGCTGGGCTATGGCGGCGTCGAGGACGTGCGTCAGGGCAAGTATTTCGAGCTCGAGCTCGCGGCCGACTCGAGCGAGAAGGCACGCACGATGGCGTCCGAGGTGGCCGACAAGCTGTTGGCGAACCCCGTCATCGAGAGCTATCGGATTGAGATTGGGTGAACTGGTCTTGACAGAGAGCGCTTGACTGCAACGCCTCACTAAGCAGCCAGGCGCCGCAACCATTGCCGAGCGTCCGAAGGACGCGAAGGCACAGGCGGCGGGGGTGGGGCCCCGCCGCTACAAAAAAATGAAATTTGCCGTTGTCGTCTTTCCAGGATCCAATTGCGACCACGATGCGTATTACGCGGTGAAGGACGTGCTCGGGCAGGACGCCGAGTTCGTCTGGCACAAAGAAGCGGATCTTCGCGGCGCCGATGTGGTGATTCTGCCTGGCGGGTTCTCTCACGGCGACTACCTTCGAACCGGCGCCATCGCGCGGTTCTCGCCCGTGATGGACGCGGTCAGGAAATTCGCGGCTGCCGGCGGGCCGGTGCTCGGCATCTGCAACGGCTTTCAAATCCTTCTTGAGGCCGGTCTCCTTCCCGGAGCGCTGCTGCGCAACCGAGGGCTCAAGTTCCGCTGCGAGCACGTTCACGTTCGTGTCGAGCAAACCGATACGCCGTTCACCCTCGCGTGTCGGCCGCACCAGGTGTTGCGAATCCCGATTGCCCACGGCGAAGGGAACTACTTCACCACGCCCGACGAGCTGCGAAAGATGGAGCAGAATCGTCAGATATTATTCCGGTACGTAAACGAGTCTGGCGTCGTCACCGACGAGGCGAATCCGAACGGCTCGATCGAGTCGATCGCCGGCATCTGCAATGAGGCGCGCAATGTCGTCGGCCTGATGCCGCATCCCGGGCGCGCGTGTGAACTGGCCGTGGGCAGCGCAGATGGCCTCGTCATATTCGAGTCGGTGGTGGTCGCCCACGCGCGAGGCGCGCTGACGGCCGGGAGCGCCTCGGCATGAGTGGTTTCGACAAGGCGACACTCGAACGCCACGGCTTGAACGATGAAGAGTACCAGCGCATCGTCAAGGCGCTCGGGCGCGAGCCGAACATTGCCGAGCTCGGGATGTTTTCCGTGATGTGGTCCGAGCACTGCAGCTACAAGAGCTCGCGCGTGCACCTGCGCAATCTGCCTACGGCCGGCCCGCGTGTGCTGCAGGGCCCCGGCGAGAATGCTGGAGCCGTGGACATCGGCGACGGCCTCGCGGCAGTGTTCAAGATCGAATCGCACAACCATCCGTCCTTCATCGAGCCCTATCAGGGCGCTGCGACCGGCGTCGGCGGCATCATCCGAGACATCTTTACGATGGGCGCCCGGCCGATTGCGTTGATGAACTCGCTGCGCTTCGGCGAGCTCGACGATCCGCGCGTGCGCCGCAACATGGAGGGTGTCGTCGCCGGCATCGCAGGCTACGGCAACAGCATCGGCATTCCCACGGTCGGCGGCGAGATTGCGTTCGACGATTGCTACGCCGGCAACCCGCTGGTGAACGTGTTCTGCCTGGGGCTGTCGCGAGCCGACGAAATTGTCAAAGGCGTCGCGAAGGGGACCGGAAACCCGGTGTACTACGTCGGATCGAAGACGGGCCGCGACGGCATTCACGGCGCGACGATGGCCTCGGCCGAGTTCGACGAGAATTCCGCGGAGAAGAGGCCTGCGGTTCAGGTCGGCGATCCGTTCATGGAGAAGCTGCTCCTCGAGGCGTGCCTCGAGGTGATGCAGAGCGATGCGCTTGTCGGCATTCAGGACATGGGCGCCGCCGGCCTCACCTGTTCGACGTGCGAAATGGGGTCGCGTGGCGGAGCCGGCATCGACATCGACGTTACCCGAGTGCCACAGCGCGAAACGGGCATGACGCCTTATGAAATCATGCTGTCCGAATCGCAGGAGCGCATGCTGCTGGTCGTCAAGCGCGGCCGCGAGCGCGAGGTCGAGGAGATTTTCGAGAAGTGGGATCTGCACGCCGCGCACATCGGCGAAGTGACCGACGACGGGCTCATGCGCGTTCGTGAGCGCGGTGTCGTGGTTGCTGAGATTCCCACGAAAGCGCTGACCGACGAGGCGCCGGTGTACCGGCGGCCGATGGAGACGCCAAAGTATCTCGCAGAGGTACAGAAGCTGTCGCTGCCCGAGAAGCCGGCGGTGGCAGACGCCGATGCGTTTCACGCGCTGCTGGCGTCGCCGGCAATCGCAAGCAAGCGATGGGTGTATCGCCAGTACGACCACATGGTTCGCACGAACACGCTCGTGCTGCCGGGCGCCGGCGCAGGCGTCGTGCGGGTGAAGGGGACGGCCAAAGCGCTCGCGCTGTCGGTCGATGGAAACGGGCGACACTGCTACCTCGATCCGTACCGCGGTGCCATCCTCGCCGTTGCGGAAGCGGCGCGGAACGTGGCGTGCGCAGGCGGAGAGCCAATTGGCGCGACCAACTGCCTGAATTTCGGCAACCCGGAACGGCCCGAAATCATGTGGCAGTTCGCACGCGCCGTTGAAGGCATCACCGCGGCCTGCACGGCGCTCGACATCCCGATTACCGGCGGCAATGTCAGCCTCTACAACGAGACCGACGGAAAGGCGATCTATCCGACGCCCGTGCTTGGCGTCGTCGGGCTCATCGAGGATGCGAGCCAAGTGCTTGGCCGCAGCTTCAGGAAGGCCGGGGATGCCGTCGTTCTGCTCGGCGAGTCGCGCCAGGAGCTTGGCGGCAGCGAATATCTGAAAGTCACCCAGCGGATCGTTGCGGGCGAGCCTCCGACTATCGACCTGAAGGCCGAAAGGGCGCTGCAGCGGCTGCTCGTCGCGACCATTCGCGAAGGCTTGCTGCAGTCGGCACATGACTGCGCCGATGGAGGTCTTGCCATAACGCTCGCCGAATGTGCGTTCGGCACAGGGGGGATTGGTTTGACCGTCGAGCTGCCGGCTGTGGCCCCTTCTGGTGCGTGGAGCTCGACAGCCACCTTGTTCTCCGAATCGGCTTCGCGCGTCGTCGTCTCGGTCGCGCGTGAGAATGTCGCGGAGTTTCTGGCGAGGGCGGCCGCGTTCGGCGTTCCGGCATCCGAAATCGGCGCGACCGGAGGCGCCCGAATCAGCGTCTCAATCAATGGACGTACGGCAATCGACGTCGCTGCGAGTGAGGCGGAGACGATCTGGGATACTGCACTCGGAATCTTTTTCAAGCAGCGTGCTGCATGAGGGAACGAAATGCTGACTAGGCAGATGATCGCTGCAACCAGGACCGGGAGGCCGAACGTCCGCGAGGCACAGGTCGCGGGCGTAGGGCCACACGACAAACTGAAGGAAGAATGCGGCGTGTTCGGCATTTTTGGCCATCCCGAAGCCGCGAATCTCACCTATCTCGGACTGTACGCGCTGCAGCACCGCGGCCAGGAGAGCGCCGGCATTGCTGCTTCGGACGGCGCCCAGGTGCGAATCACGAAAGCCATGGGATATGTCGCCGATGCCTTCTCGGAGAAGACGCTCGAGGGGGTGCCTGGCCATATCGCCATCGGGCACGTTCGCTACTCGACCGCCGGCGACAGCCGCGTCGACAACGCGCAACCCATCCTCATCGATTGCGCCCACGGTCAGATTGCCATCGGCCATAACGGCAATCTCGTCAACGCCAGCGAGCTGAAAGACGAGCTCGTGCGGCACGGATCGATCTTCCAGACCAGCACCGACACCGAAGTCATTCTGCACCTGTATGCGCGGTCGCGCGCGATCACGGTCGACGACGCCATCGTGGAAGCGATCTCGAACGTCCAGGGCGCGTTCTCGCTCGTGCTGATGACGAAGGACCGGCTGATTGCCGTGCGCGATCCGCACGGGTTTCGTCCGCTGGCCCTGGGCAGGCTCGGCGACGCCGTCATTGTCTGCTCGGAAACGTGCGCGCTCGACCTGATTGGCGCCACCTATGTGCGTGACGTCGAGCCGGGCGAAATCATCATCGTGAGCGCGGGAGGAGTGAAGTCGTTCAAGCCGTTCGCGCCCGCGCCGTTGGCGCAGTGCGTGTTCGAGCACGTCTATTTCTCGCGGCCCGACAGCTACGTGTTCGGCGAAAGCGTGAACGAGGTGCGCACCAATCTGGGCCGGCTGCTCGCCCGCGAACGGCCGGCGAATGCCGATGTCATCGTGCCTGTTCCGGACTCTGGTGTGTGCGCGGCGATCGGCTTCGCAGAAGAATCGGGCATCCCGATGCGGGTCGGGCTGATTCGCAATCATTACGTCGGCCGGACGTTCATCGAGCCGCAGCAGTCGATCCGGCATTTCGGCGTTCGCGTCAAGCTGAACCCGGTGCGCAGCATTCTCGACGGCAAGCGAGTCGTGCTTGTGGACGATTCGCTTGTGCGCGGCACCACCAGCCGCAAGATCGTGAAGATGGTGAAGGCCGCCGGTGCGAAGGAAGTCCATATGCGCATCAGCTGTCCGCCGACCATTTCGCCCTGCTTCTACGGCGTCGACACGCCGCGGCGATCGGAATTGATTGCCGCCACGCATACCCTCGAGGAGATTCAGAAGTACATCGGCGCAGACAGCATCGGATACCTGAGCCTCGAAGGGATGCTTTCCGCTGTCGGCGCCAGGCGGTCGGCATATTGCACGTCCTGTTACACAGGGCAATATCCGGTGGCGTTCCCGCGTAACGAAGCAGCATATCTTCAGCTCGCGCTGAAACTCGACACCGATGCCGTCAACACGTAGTGTCCTCATCTGCGCGATAGCCGCCATACTGGCGGCGGTTCAGACGGTTCAGGGGCAGGCCGACGGTGGAGCGCCGGCCGGAGCGGTCCAGGAGCGGGGTCCGCAGGCGGCCTCGCCCGAGGCGATTCAGGCCGCGGTCGATTCGCTCGGCAATCTCGATTTTCCCGTCAGGATGAACGCTGCGCGCACGCTGAGGCGCGCGCCGGCCGATGCGGTTGCGCCCGCGTTGATTCGGGCGGTGGAGAGCCACAAGGATCAGTTCGTCCGGTTTCGCGCGCTCGTGCTGCTGACGGCCTTCAACGACGCGCGCACGGCCGAGCTCATGCGCGAGATCGTGACGAATCCCAACGACAGGCTGCGGACCGTGGCTTACATGTATTACGAGCACCATCCGACGCCTGCCATGGTTCCGGATCTGCTGAAGGCACTCGAGCGCGAAGAGAGCGAGTTCGTGCGGCCTGCGCTTATTCGCGCGCTGGCGGCGCAGGGCAGCGAGGCGCGAGTGCGCGAGACGCTGATGGTCGAGGTCGAGCGCGGCCAGGACTTCTTCAGGAGCGGCGTCATCGAGGCACTGGGCGATTACCGCGCGGCGTATGCACTGGAGCCGCTCGTCAAGATTGCCCAGCTGGCCGGGCCGCTTCAGGTGGACGGAGTGCTCGCCCTCGGCAAGCTGAAGGACAAGCGGGCGATGGAGACGCTCGCGTCGCTGCAGCGGACGGCGGAGCGCGAAACCCAGCCCGCGATTGCGGCGGCCATCTGTCTCATCGGCATCAATTGCGAGTCGCACGTCTCGTATCTGATTGAGACGCTCACCTTTGCCGAGAAGAACACGGGATACCAGGCGTTGTTGCGCAATTCGGTCGCGGCGCTCGTCGCGCTCGCCAACGCCGGCAACAGCGAGGCGCTGGCGGCGGTGTTCGACATCGGCATTCCTTCCATGGATCCTCCGCGCGCTCCGATGGCGCTCGGTGTGGCAACGGTCGCTGTTCGAAATACGCCGCTGATGCTGTCGTTTCTCGAGACCTACAAGAATTCGAGCGGCGCCATCGATTTGATCGCCGAAGGCTTCGACATGCTGGAAGAAGACTACGAAGAGGAAAGTTTCTTCGCTGCCGTTCGCCGCGGCTATTGGCAGGCGCAGGAAGCGTCGGCGACGCGCACGGTCGGCCAGATGCTCATCGAGAAGCTGCAGTTCTGAAGAACGGTTCCGGCGTCCGTTTTCTGATCTGAGACCACCAACATGGAACGCATGACGTACGCGGGTTCGGGCGTCGACTACGGCGCGCTGGATCCGTTCAAGCGACGAGCGCAGCTTGCAGGGGTGTCGACCGCGAGCGTGCTTGGCCGTCTCGGCGTGGCTGAGGTCGAGGCGAGTCGCGGGGAGAGCGCGTATCTGATAGAGACCCCCGACAGCTTTCTGGCTCACGTCGAAGAAGGGCTCGGTACCAAGAACCTTGTCGCCGACGCGATGTATCGCCTTGTGCCGACGCGCTCGTACTACGACCACATCGCGCAGGACACGGTCGCGATGATCGTCAACGACATGATCACGGTCGGCGCGCTGCCGCTTGCCGTTGCGATGCATTTAGGTGCGGGCTCGTCGGACTGGTTCAAGGACGATCGGCGGGCAGGCGACCTCGTCGAGGGCTGGCGCCGGGCTTGTGGGCTTGCCCGTTGTGCCTGGGGCGGCGGAGAAACACCCACGCTCAGCGGTCTCGTGGAGCCTGCGACGGTCGTGCTGGCGGGGTCGGCCATGGGCATGGTGAAGCCGAAAGATCGCCTCATCCGTGGAAACATCGAGCACGGTGATGCGATCGTCATCTTTGCGAGCTCTGGCATTCACGCCAACGGTCTGACGCTCGCGCGCGCCGTCGCCGAACGGGCGGCTGATGGCTATCTGACACGCTTGTCCGACGGCAGGTCGTATGGCGAAGCGCTGCTCGATCCCACACATATTTATGTCGGCGCCATCGAGGACTGCCTGAATCGGGGCCTCGACATCCATTACGCCGTCAACGTCACCGGGCATGGTTGGCGAAAGCTGATGCGCTCGCCCGATCGCTTCGCGTACATCATCGACACCGTCCCGTCGCCGCAGCCTGTCTTCGATTTCATCCAGTCGGTGGGCAACGTCGACGACGCCGAGGCCTACGGCAACCTCAACATGGGCGCCGGCTTCGCGATTTATGTGCCGCAGAAGGATGTCTCGGCGGTGCTGGAGGTTGCGCAGGCGTTCCCATTCGGCGCGTTGCGCGCTGGGCACGTGGAGAAGAGTGCGACCAAGCGTGTCGTCATTGCGCCAAAAGGTCTGGAGTACTCGGCCGAGACGCTCCGAGTTCGTTAGTCTTGGGGTCTGACCCCCGTACTGGTACGGGGGTCAGACCCCAATGAGCGCTGCCGGGAGCTAGCAGATGGAGCTGTCATCGCATTCAGCACTTCCACCCAGTCATCCGGCAATGTCACTGGACCTTCGCAGAGTGGATGAGGATGCGGACCGCGCATGCGTCTCCACAGGCTGCACCATCGCCAATCTTCGGCTCGCACGACCAAGTCTGCGCTAAGCGGATTTCGCTCGATGTACCTCCAGGCCCGCAGCATGTGTTCTTCGTCCGCCACCCACACGCACCTGAAGCGTGACTGGTAGACTGCACCAGCGCCGACACTTCCGTGGATGACATTCCAACGTTTTGCATGTGTGGCCGTTACCCATTTGATGAAGCGCGACACATCACCGTCGTTCTCGGGCCATAGCAGTAAATGAAAATGTGTCGGCATGAGGCAGTACGCAAGAATTCGCATTGAATGATGGGCCAGTGCCGATTCCATGGTTCTCTCAAACAGCAGATAGTCACTGGCATTCGCAAAGAGAGTCGAACGTTTTGCGGCGCGATTCATGACGTGATACACATGATTCGCAAGGGTTGAGCGTGGTCGTCTAGCCATTCCTTTTCAATGAACGGATCGCAATAACGATGCCTACAGAGAACATGGGGTCTGACCCCGGTACAGTACGGGGGTCAGACCCCAATCGCAGGCTTGGCGTGTTGATCTCAGGGCGAGGTTCGAACCTTCAGGCCATCATTGATGCGATCGCCGCAAAGCGGCTGAATGCGGAACTGGCGGTCGTGATCTCCAATCGTCCCGACGCTGCAGGCCTGAAACGGGCAAGAGATGCCCGCGTCGACACTCTCGTTCTGGACCACACCGACAAGGCAAGATTTGCCACTCGCGAGGACTACGACCGTCACCTCGTTCGTGAACTGAACCAGCGGAACGTGAGGCTCGTCTGTCTGGCGGGCTTCATGAGGCTACTAACAAACGTGTTCCTGGACGCGTATCCCAACGCAATCGTCAACATCCATCCTTCTCTTCTACCGTCGTTCCCAGGCACTAATGCTCAGTATCAGGCGTGGGAACACGGCGTAAAGTGGACCGGAGCGACGGTCCATCTCGTGACCGCCGAATTGGATGGCGGGCCTATAGTGATGCAGGAACCCGTCCCAGTGAAGGACGGTGACGATGTCGACACCCTCGCGGCACGCATTCTGGAGCGAGAGCACTACCTTTATCCACTCGCGATTCAGCTCCTCTTGAACGGCGGATGGCGGATTGAAGGCCGCCGCTTTTTAGCCATATAGGTCTACATAACAAGAAAAAGGGTCTGACTCCTTTTCCCTTTACGCGCTTTTCAGCGTAATCACCGACACGTCAGGCGGGCAATTCAGACGGTACGGCACATACACCGTTCCCACGCCTCGGCTGACGAAAATGGACGTGTTGCCCCGGCGGCCGCTGCCGGCGATGACCGGAAACTTCCTCGCGGCAACGGCGCCGATGCCGGGCAGCACCACCTGGCCGCCGTGCGTGTGCCCCGACAGCACGAGCGAGATGTTCAACCCCACCGCCTCATCCAGCCGCCGAGGGTCGTGCGCGAGCAGGAACACCGTCGACTCCGAACCGCGGAGCAGCCGACCGATGTCCCGCGCGCGGCGCGTCCAATACCGCACCCCGACGAAATCAATCTTTTCACCGCGGATCCGCACCGTGGTACGCGCGTCGCGGAGCACCTCGTAGCCATGGGCCGCGAGCGCCGCCGGCATATCGCGGTCGTCGTCGTGGTTCCCGACCACGGCATACACACCGAATGGCGCCGTCAGGCCCGCCAGCGCGTCAGAACACGGCACGACGTAGTGACGATCGCCCCAGGTGACATAGTCGCCGCCGAGCACGATCACATCCGGCTGCTCGGCCTTCATCAACGCTGCGGCGTGCCTGACGTCGCGCGCGGGGACCATTTCGCTGTGATGAAGATCGGTAATGAGGCCAACGCGCAGGCCGTCGAGCGCGGGACTGAGGCCAGAGACGGGAACGGTGCCGCGGAGAACCTGGATCTGATGACGCGAGTACGCCACGCCGTAGGCGGTTCCGCCAATCACCGTGCCTGCACCGCCCGCTATCAGGGTATTGAGCGCCGCGCGCCGGCTTAGCAGCACCGCATTATGATAATGGACCTGATGAGCGATCTGTTCTCTGAACTTGAATGGCGCGGCCTCGTCTACGACGCGACACAGGGTGCGAGGGAAATGCTCGCGCGCGAGAAGGTGACGGCGTACTCGGGATTCGATCCGACCGCGTCGAGCCTGCACGTGGGCAGCCTCATGCAGATGATGGCGCTCGCTCGGCTGCAGCGCGCCGGCCACTCGCCGATCGCGCTGGTGGGCGGCGGCACCGGCCTCATCGGCGACCCGAGCGGCAAGACCGCCGAGCGCACGCTACAGAGCCGCGAGGACGTCGAGGCGAACGTTCGCGGCATCCGCGTCCAGCTCGAGCGCTTTCTCGACTTCGAGGCGCCCGCCAACCCTGCGCGCCTGATAGACAACGGCGACTGGCTGAACACGATGACGGCGATGGAGTTCCTGCGCGATGTCGGGAAGTACTTCACCGTCAACTATCTGCTCGCGAAAGAATCCGTCAAGCGGCGCATCGAAAGCGAAGAAGGCATTTCCTACACGGAATTCAGCTACTCGCTCCTGCAGGCGTACGACTTCCTGGTTTTGCACGATCGCTTCAACTGCCGCCTGCAGGTTGGCGGCAGCGACCAGTGGGGCAACATCGTGGCGGGGACCGATCTGATTCGCAGGCTCCGCGGCACGCAGGCGCACGGCCTGGTCTCGCCGCTGCTGATGACGTCGAGCGGCACGAAGTTCGGAAAGACCGAAGCGGGCACGGTGTGGCTCGACGCCGCGCGCACGTCACCCTTCCGCTTCTATCAGTTCTGGTTCAACTCGGACGATCGGGACGTCATCACGTACTTGAAGTTCTTCACTTTCAAGTCGCGGGATGAGATCGCCCAGCTCGAAGGCGAGACGAAAGAACATCCCGAGCGCCGCGAGGCTCAGCGCGAGCTGGCCCGCATGGTGACGACGCTGGTGCATGGGGCCGATCAGGTCGCTCGGGCCGAGCGTGCGGCGGCCGTGCTCTTCGGCGGCGCGCTCGCGGATGCGGCCCCCGAGGACATTCTGATGGTGTTCGATGACGCGCCGTCTATTTCAGTGACGGCAGCGTCCATCGAAAGTGGCCTCGGGGCTGCGGAGCTCGCGGTCAAGGCAGGCCTTGCGGCGTCGAAAGGAGAAGCCGCCCGTTTGATCAAGCAGGGCGGGCTCTACGTCAACGATCGGCGCCTCAATGAAGAGCGCGGACAGGTCACGATGGCCGATGCGATCGGCCGATCGGTGATCGTGCTGCGCAAAGGTCAACGCGAGCGGCGCATCGTCAGGATTGTGGGGTGAGCTCGAGACTTGATTCGGCAGTGCGGTTACCGTATGATCGACACAGCTCGTGATGCTGACTGCCGAACATAGGGTAGCAGCGGGGCGGGTCAGATAATCGCGCGCGGGGTTCGATCTCGACCAAGCCAGCTCAGCCAATATCCGCTGATGTCGGGAGCCGAATGGGGACGGAAAGCCCACCCCGGGCGCGGGTATTGTGTGTTACACTGTGAAGTCGTTCGGTAGGCGAGACTCCGGCAGGGAAGCCGGCGAGTTGCTCCGACAAGCCAACGGAGCAATTTTTTTTGTCCCCGAAAGATTTTTGACAACGAACGTCGCTGGGTATTGACAGAGCAAGTCCTCTGTAGTAACCTTGAAAGGTTCCCCTAAAGACGAGTGAAAAACGGGGAAGGCCACCGGCAGCGGGCATCCGGCTCGGTGGGCGTCGGTTCTTTGAAAACTAGATAGAGCGTACAAGCACAAAAACCCGTCGAGTTATCAGCGGGTGGCGTCGCGCTTTCGGGCATCGATTCTGGTTTGGGTCGAGCGTCTGGCGGCGAACCACCTACAACTTGACAACAAACTAATTAGAACAACGTGAGAGCCAAAGCAATCGGCTTTTCGTGTTGAGCAGTTTTCCCGAGCGAGGCCGCGAGGCCGCGTCGAGGGATAAACGTCTTAAACATGAGAGTTTGATCCTGGCTCAGAATCAACGCTGGCGGCGTGCCTAACACATGCAAGTCGAACGCGAAAGCCCCGCAAGGGGTTAGTAGAGTGGCAAACGGGTGAGTAACACGTGGGTGACCTGCCTTCGAGTGGGGGATAACGTCCCGAAAGGGACGCTAATACCGCATGACATCCTGCCTTTGAAGAGGCGGAGATCAAAGCTGGGGATCGCAAGACCTAGCGCTTGAAGAGGGGCCCGCGTCCGATTAGCTAGTTGGTGAGGTAATGGCTCACCAAGGCAACGATCGGTAGCCGGCCTGAGAGGGCGGACGGCCACACTGGGACTGAGACACGGCCCAGACTCCTACGGGAGGCAGCAGTGGGGAATTGTTCGCAATGGGCGCAAGCCTGACG
>Ga0105106_10002722_pt1 | contig 12687 bp, 12 predicted proteins | sample PPLLaktember2015_5_FD_79109 | JGI IMG/M metagenome (GOLD analysis project Ga0105106, IMG submission 79109) | Freshwater sediment microbial communities from Prairie Pothole Lake near Jamestown, North Dakota, USA - PPLs Lake P8 Core (1) Depth... | ecosystem: Environmental > Aquatic > Freshwater >...
AACACAGGAGTTTTCACCACGCTTCCTCAGACGATACCATAACCTTTACGCTGAAATAAAAGGAGCTGTCCAGGCTTATATCAGCGATGTAAGAACCCAGAGTTTTCCCAACGAAAAAGAACAGTATTAATTATCTGATATGTTGAGTACTTATTACTGGATTTTAGTTGCTAGTTGCTGGTTGCTAGTTGCTTGTTGAGAAGATGATATTCATTAACCAGTAACAAGTAACCAGTAAACAGAAACCAGAAATGATTGAAGTTTTATATGAGGATAATCACCTAATCGCAGTTTATAAGAAATCCTCCGATCTTTCACAAAAGGATAAAACGGGTGATTCAGCCATCGATTCAGAGGTAAAAAAGTATTTGGCTGAAAAATATAATAAACCCGGCGATGTTTTCCTTGGGATCGTTCACAGGCTTGACAGACCAGTAGGTGGAGTGATGCTGTTTGCACGGACTTCAAAGGCACTGGAACGTCTTAATGAAATCTTCAGGACGAGGGAAGTAAAAAAGACTTATCTGGCAATTGTTGCCGAACGACCTCCCGAAGATGAGGCTGTTCTGACTAATTTCCTTAAAAAGAATGAACAACAGAACAAGACTTATGTATATGAAAATGAGGTTAAAGGATCAAAGAGTGCTTCTCTTTCATACCGGCTGGCCGGAAGATCGGACCGCTTTTTTCTTCTGGAAATTGAGCTACACTCGGGTAGGCATCATCAGATAAGGGCTCAGCTGGCAAAAATCGGATGCCCTGTAAAAGGTGATCTGAAATATGGCTACCCGCGATCGAACGAAGATGGAAGCATTTCACTTTTTGCAAGACGGCTTGAATTTATTCATCCTGTTAAAAAGGAAAAGGTTACCATAACTGCTCATTTCCCGAAGGGTGATGTATGGAAGCTTTTCATTAATAGTGAAGTGTAAGTGAATTAATCCGGTCAGAGTTAAAATCAGGTTAATTAGAGTTAAGGAAAAGTTAAATCATACATGTGAAATTTCTTAAACACATAAATTTGCGGGATGAGCAAAAGCAAGTTTATAGGTCTGATTTTTATGATGCTGCTTTCCCTTGCCGGCATTATATGGGTACAGATGGTCTGGATTCACAATGCTCTGAGCATCCGGAACGAAAATTTTAACAGGGATGTTTTTGTTAGCCTTGATAATGCTGCCAATGCTATTGAATCGAACCGGGAGATGAACTTTTTCTTTGATGATCCCGGGATATTCAACCCTGGTTCGGGAGATATTTCCAGCTATTTGAGTATAGGCAGCTACTCTTCGAATGACGGCAAAAATTTCAACTATAGTGTTACAAGCCAGACAGTAACTGGCACGATGGATTCATCCGGACGGATAAGATATGACAAACCTGTTATTTCAAGAACTGACACCACTTTCAATACTGATTCAGGAACTATAAATATTTCAGCCCCGGGGGTACAGGGAGAACTTAATACCAGCGGAGGTAATGAAGGACAAAATTCCCTGTCAGGCCCGGTTCCTGTTAACAGGCAGGAATTTATTGACTGGGTCAGGAAGAGACAATCAGAGTTTCAGAATATGAGCGACAGGATGATTTCTGAGGTGTACCAGTGGGAAAAGACAATGGAGCTTAATGATGATGAGGTTAATTATGCCCTCAGGAGATCGTTTCTATTCTCGGGTATTGAAACCCCTTTTGAGTTCGCTATTATTAAAGACGGTAAAGTCCAGGAGGGGACATATAAAAAATCTGAGAAAAAAGATTTCTTGAGCAGCAACTACATGGTTCAGTTGTTCCCTGACAACATCATCAGGCAGAATCTTCTTGTATCGGTGATCTTTCCGGAGCGCACTAATTATGTTATGGGCTCCATGACCTGGCTTCTTGGGGGATCGTTTCTTTTCTCACTGATAATTCTTGCAACCTTTGCTCTGAGCCTTTACTTTATTATCAGGCAGAAAAAGATATCAGAGATTAAATCGGATTTTCTTAATAATATGACGCATGAATTCAAAACCCCTATTGCAACGATTTCTCTTGCTGCTGATACTATAACCAATCCTAAAGTAATTAATGATGAAGCAAGCATCAGGCACTTCATCAGCATGATTAAGAAAGAAAACAGCAGGATGAACAAGAAGGTTGAGACAATCCTTCAGATTGCATCGCTTGACAAGAAGGAGATTGCTTTCAAATTTGAAAATATTTCACTTCATTCGGTCATTGAAAGGGCTGCCGATACAATTGAAATACAGGTTCATCAGAAAAATGGCAGGATAAACTTAAAACTCAGTGCCAAAGAACCGGTAATCTTTGGCGATAAGGAACACCTGATAAATCTTGTAAATAACCTCCTTGATAATGCATTAAAATATTCGCCTGAGAATCCTGATATAATTGTTGAAACAAAAAACAATGGTAAGGGTATCATTTTATCTGTTGAGGACAAAGGGATTGGAATGAGTAAAAGTGTACAGAGCAAAATATTTGAACGGTTCTACCGTCAGAGTTCCGGGGACGTTCATGATGTAAAAGGATTTGGACTCGGACTCAATTACGTAAGAGCAATAATTGATGCGCATAAAGGGAATGTAACTGTAACAAGTGAACCGGGAAAAGGTAGCAGGTTTGATATTTTTCTGCCTTTCAACTGGGAAAATTGATTAAAATATGAAATCTGCAAAAATATTTCTCGTTGAGGACGATCTGAGTTTCGGATCAGTTCTTAAATCCTACCTTGAATTAAACGACTTCCTGGTCGATTGGATAGATGACGGGAAGTATGCCGTTGAGCATTTCAGAAAGGGGGCTTTTGATATATGTATCCTCGATGTTATGCTACCGCATGTTGATGGATTTACAATTGCGGGTGAAATCAGGAAGATCAACAACATCGTCCCGATTGTGTTTCTTACTGCAAAAAAACTCAAGGAAGATGTGCTTAAAGGTTACGGATCAGGTGGCGATGATTATGTTTCCAAACCTTTTGATACTGAAATTCTTCTTGCAAAGATAAAGGCAATACTCGCCAGGCGCGATTTCCAGTCGGGTACGAAAGATATTTTTGAAATCGGCAAATTTGTTTTCAATGCAAGACTCAGAACCCTTACAAGCGGTGATGACGAGAAGAAGCTGTCGCCAAAAGAAGCTCAGCTTCTCGAGCTTTTAGCTTTGAATCCGAATGAACTGATCAGTCGCGAGATGGCATTAAAAAAAATATGGGGAGCTGATGATTATTTTACAGCCAGGAGCATGGATGTCTATGTCACCAAGCTAAGAAAATTCCTTTCAGAAGATCCGCGATTAAATATTAAAAATATACACGGAGCCGGTTTTCAACTGATTATCAGGGAAGATTTACCCTGAGGTTATTCCTGCAGAATTGAAGGGGCAGCAGTAGACTGACACTTTCAATTATCCTGATCTTTTCTCTGCCTGAAAGAATTATCCTGATCCTCTTGCCTGTTCTCATCTCTTCTTCAGCGAGCACCTGCCTGCAATTCCCGCAAGGCGAAATACATTCTGCGGTCAATTCGTTATTGGTCATGGCAGCTATGGCTATTGCCACCGGTTTGTCGTCAGGATAATTTGATACAGATCCGGAAATTGCGGTCCTTTCAGCGCAGATACCTGACGGGAAAGCAGCGTTTTCAACATTAGATCCACGAACAATAATCCCCGATTCAAGTCTGACTGCAGCTCCTACCATGAACTTTGAGTATGGAGCATAAGCGTGATTAGCTGCCTCTTTAGCAGCAGCAATAAGTTCCTGATCTTCAGTCACAAGCTCCGCCAGACTTTCAAATTCCTGATATGAAAATGAGATGTTTTTAACAGTTGACATAAGCTCTAATTCATTAATAATTACAAATTTAACAATAATTAAATAATTAACATTGTCTGTTTAAAAATGTGCAATTGTGAATAACATTGTGTTGTCAGGGGCTTCATTTTTCATATTTTTACCGGAAAGGCAAAAAGAGTGATAAGGAAAACAAACATTATAATAGGCTTACTTTTATTGGTAGGCTTGATATCTTGCAGGGTTTCAAAGCCGGCGGCGACAACTCCCGTTTCAGTGACCAGCACTGCCAGGGATTATATCGGCTTATACAGGGATCTGGCCGTTAGTGAGATGAAAAGGACCGGGGTTCCTGCCAGCATTACTCTTGCTCAGGGTATGATCGAATCAGACTATGGACGAAGCACTCTTGCACGATCGGGGAATAATCACTTCGGAATAAAATGTCACAGCGACTGGACTGGTCAGACAATGAGGAAGAATGATGACCGCCGCAATGAATGTTTCAGAAAATACAGGAGGCCCGAAGATTCCTTTTATGATCATTCGGATTTTTTAAAATCAGGTTCACGTTACCGGTCTCTGTTCGAACTCGATCCGACGAACTATAAAGCCTGGGCGAATGGTCTGAAGAGTGCAGGCTATGCCACAAATCCGGATTACGCAAATCTGCTTATAAGGAAAATTGAGGAAAATAAATTGTACGAACTTGATAAAGGCTATACTGCAGCTTCTTATAAAACACCTGACCAGGTTCAGCCCCAACAACCACAAACGCCTCCAAAACCGGCAAGTACTCCTGTCAATAAGCCCCCCGTAACACAGGAAAGTACAATTACTTTTGGTGATGTGATGGCAAGGGCCCCGAGAATTATGGAGAATAACAGGATCCAGTATATTATTGTCAAGGACGGCGATAGCAGGAAGAAGCTTGAGAACGAATTCCAGCTTCTGGGCTGGGAACTGGCGAGGTATAATGACCTTAAGGAAGATTTCACTCCTGAGCCTGGTCAGATTCTTTACCTTGAACCTAAAAGGGACAAAGCTGAAACCGGGATTGAATATCATACCACCGCAGAAGGCGAGACCATGTACATGATCTCACAGAAATACGGGATTAAGCTGAAAAGACTCTTTGAAATGAACAGGATGGCTGAGGGAAGCGAACCTTCTGCAGGACAGAAGATATGGTTACAGGTGATAAAACCTGTTAATTAGAAAGCAACTTGAATTAATTAACGGGAACCGCAAACTCCTCTATTCTGAAACCTCTCAGGAACTCTTCGGTACCAAGCTTTTTTTTACCTTCAATCTGAAGGGTTAATATTCTTATGAACCCTCCTGCGCACGCGACTTTAACAAATGTTCTGCCGTCAGAGACCACTTGTCCTGGCAGAAGCAGGTGTTTTACCGCTTCGGGCTGACTTTCATAAATTTTAAAAGAGATGCTCCTGGTTATATTTTTAAAAACAGACCTGGCACAGGGATAAGGTGAAAGGCCCCTTATGAAATTATGGATCTTTTGAGGTTCTTTGTTCCAGTCAACGATGCAAAAATCAGGGAAAATTTTGGGAGCTTTCCTGAGTACCTCGCCCGGGAGCATAAAATCTGACTGATCCCTTGGCCTTATGAAGTTTTCAGAAACTGCTTCAAGAGTTTTAATTACAAGTCTGGCGCCATGTTTCATAAGCTTATCATGCAGATCTCCCGCATTTTCAAACTGAAATACAGGCACCTCTTCTCTCAGGAGAATGTTTCCTGTGTCAATTTTATCATCAATAAGAAAAGTAGTCACCCCGGTCATTGATTCCCCGTTTATTATCACATGGTTTATGGGTGCTGATCCGCGATATTGCGGCAACAATGAGGCATGAAGGTTGATGGTGCCCTTTACAGGCAACCTCCACACATCTTCGGGAAGCATTCTGAAAGCCACAACAACAAATACATCTGCTTTAAGTCTTTTTAACCGCTCGATAAAAACGGGATTCTTAAGGTTTTCAGGCTGAAGGATTGGCAGGTAGTTTGATTCGGAAAAGATCTTCACTGCAGATTTTGTTACAGTTCTGCCTCTTCCGGCAGGTTTGTCGGGAGATGTAACCACTGAAACAACGTTATAGCCGTTCATTAACAGTGATCCCAGGGACGCCACCGCAAATTCCGGTGTCCCCATGAAGACTACCCTCAGACTTTTCATCAGAATGGAATCAGATCCTTTTACAAAACAAATTTACAAAAAAAATCAATCCTTTACAATGTGTTTGTAACAGGTCAGATTATGTCCCATTTTATCTGCTTTGGTCTTGAGATAGAATTCGTTATATGGATTTGAGGGGATTTCAAGAGGAACGGTTTCGACAATCTTTATTCCGTAACCTTCAAGGCCTGCTCTCTTTACAGGGTTGTTTGAAATCAGTCTTACCTTACCGAGCCCCAGTTCCCTCATTATACTTGCGCCGACACCATAATCCCTTTCATCTTCGCCGAATCCGAGTTTAAGGTTGGCCTGAACTGTATCCATACCCTGGTCCTGAAGCTTATATGCTTTTATTTTATTGAAGAGTCCTATACCTCTTCCCTCCTGGCTGAGATAAATCACAACTCCTTTTCCTTCTGTTTCGACCATCTCCATGGCTTTATGGAGTTGTGAACCGCAGTCGCATCTCAGGGAACTGAAAATATCTCCAGTAAAGCATGATGAATGAAGCCTGACAAGAACAGGTTCATCCTTTGTCCATTTCCCCTTTACCAGGGCAGCATGTTCAAGTCCGTTGCTTATCTGCCTGAAGGGTATGAATTCAAATTCACCGAACTCTGTTGGAAGTTTGACCAGTTCGCCTCTTTCAATTATTGTATCTCTTTCAAGAGTGAATTTAATAAGGTCCCTGATGGCAATGATCTTAATATCAAACTTTTGTCTTAATTTCTCAAGGTCGGGAAGTCTTGCCATCGACCCGTCATCATTCATGATTTCGACAAGGGCACCGCCGGGATGAAGACCGGCCAGACGTGTCAGGTCAACAACAGCTTCGGTATGGCCCGCTCTTCTGAGTACTCCTTTCTCTTTTGCTTTAAGTGGGAAAATATGTCCGGGACGGCCGAGGTCAGACGGTTTTGTTACCGGATCAACCAGGTATTTGATGGTCAGGGCTCTGTCTCTGGCTGAAACACCGGTTGTGGTTCCATGGCCTAAAAGATCGACTGAAACTGTGAACTGGGTTTCATGCAGTGAAGTATTTGTTCCGACCATAAGATCTAGTTCAAGTTCCTCGCACCTTTCTTCCGGTAGAGCTGCGCAAATCAGTCCCCGGCCGTGAATGGCCATGAAATTCACAATTTCCGGAGTTATAAGTTCAGCTGAACAGATGAAATCACCTTCATTTTCCCTGTCCTCATCATCCACCACTATCAGCAGCTTTCCGCTCCTTATATCATCAATGCCCTCTTCAATCGTATTAAGCTTAATTTCCATAATAAAATCAGAATTACTGCCCTTCAAAAGAAGGATTACGTTTTGTACCGATTATAATTAACCTGTACAGGTAGTCCTTTATCTTTCTTAAGAACGCAAGATAAGTATCAATGTTCAATATTACTGAATCGTGCGAAGCCTTATATGTAAGGAAAAGACCAATCGGCAGCAGGATATATGTTGAAGCCCATACCCCTGCTGTTGTGCTTACGAGGTTTTCCTCAACGAGCTTCTCTCCCGAAAGTGATACAACATACCATATTACAAAGAATAATACCGAGATAACAGCTGGAGTGCCTAATCCTCCTTTCCTTATGATTGCTCCAAGCGGGGCCCCTATCAGGAAGAAAACCAGGCAGGCAACCGAAAGAGTGAATTTTTTGTTCCAGTTGACCTCATAACGCTTGATGAATTTAACCTCGTTATAAAGAGACTCCTTCTGGGTAGTCAGGAAGTTACTGGTGCTCTTTAAATTACCCACTGCTTTTGAGATAACTGTTTTCTTTTCCATCACAGAAAGAGAATCATAAAGAACCTTTGAATTAAAAGGCAGGTCAGGACGTTTAACTGATTCTCCCTGACCCTTGTTATACGCGTTGCTGTAGTTCCTTACTTCATACAATAACGAATTATTGAATTCCTTATGGTAATCATTTACGCGTTCTGTATATCTTTTATTCAGCGAATCGATATCGTGGGTCAGCTGTGAAATGTTTTTCATAGCAGAGTTAGACTTAAACAGGTCGATTTCAGTTCGTTCCAGATCGAATCCCGAAAGAGACACCACAAGGGTCTGTTCCTTGAATGTATCTTTCCTGAACGGGTAAGTTTTTTCACCTCTGCCCGGATCTTTTTCCGGCATTTCGCTGTAGGAATATCCATTGAAAAGCACCATCGACATGGCGGTTTCATCCAGTGTAACCCTCATATACCCTGAATCAGCATAAATAACGTCGCTATTCCCTTTATTTTTTCTGTGGTCATAAATATAAATCCTGTCGAGCCGGTTTGTTTCCGGTTCCCTGGAAGTGATTTTTATGCTGAAGCCGTCGATGTCATTGTTGAAAGTCCCTGCCTGGATATTTATATCAGGCCTTTTACGGCGGATATCATGAAGAAGGGTCCTTGCCTGTCTGTTTGAGTATGGAAGGACATTGTTGGAAAAGAAGAAGGAAATAACGCATATAAATGATATCAGAACAACCAGTGGTCTCATAATTCGTTTCAGAGGTATTCCGGAAGATTTCAGCGCCGTAAGCTCGCTGTATTCACCCATATTTCCGAAGGTCATAAGTGAAGCGAGGAGTATTGCGAGAGGGAGCGCCATTGGTACGAATGAAAGTGCAAACTGGAACAGGAGTTCTGCCACGATACCAATCTCAAGCCCTTTGCCTGCGAGTTCATCGACATACATCCACAGGAATTGCAGTAAAAGGATAATAAGGACGATGAAAAATGTAAGGATAAGAGGGCCGATAAAGGATTTCAGGACAAATTTATCGAGTTTCTTCACTACATTTCATTTTTAATGTGCAAAGCTACTGGATTTTTGCCAAAATTCATATTGTTCATTTTTTGATCGTCCAAAAAAAATAATCCAAAAGAATGTAAATGAAATGAAAACGGCGCATTAGCTCAAAGGCTTGGAGGTCTTTGAGCCATTGCGCCGTTGTGCCGTTACGCTTTTGCGCCTTTACGCCTTTACACCTTTTAAATCCCCAACAACCTTTTTAAATCTGAAATCTGGGAATCCCAGAGATAGATAGCATCTTCTTTTTCGTCGGGTTCGGCAAAATCGGTAATTATAAGGGCAAGGTCACCTGTGATGTCATGGACAATTATTTTGAATTCAAAATAGTTCGTCTCTTTATCAGCTTCATCATCAATCCATTCAAACTTTACCAGCTTGTTTTCCTTAAACGATTCAAGACGCGCTTTAAATTCTGTTTTGCTCCAGTGGAAGGTAAAAAGATTGCCTTCGATTGTAACATCATCTGCAAACCACTCGCTTAGCCCCTCAGGTGTACTTAAGCGGGAAAAGAGCACTTTGGGAGAGCAGTTAAGAGTATATTCCAGTTCGTATTTTAACCTCATTTCCATTAAGTTGTTCGAAGGCTACTATTCTGCAATATAGAAAAAAAATACCAAAGAAAAAATCATATTGGAATTTTAGCATTATCTGCATATATTTGCACCCGCGATCAAGAAAGGGAGGCGAGATAGCTCAGTTGGTTAGAGCGCATGATTCATAATCATGAGGTCCGGGGTTCAATTCCCCGTCTCGCTACACAATAAATCAGGCAGTTATGAAAATGCAAAATGACTGCCTTTTTTCTTTGAATACACAATCGAATACAAAGAAGCTATTTTAAGTGCAAATTCTGGAACAAAAAAGAGAACTATCATCCTAAAAGACTTCCCCGCAAAATTGTATATACAAAGTTTTAAATTAAAAAGCCCCGGAGCTGATTTCCGAGGGCTAATTCTCGCTACAATCAATTAATACTGCACTTCAGATTCTTTTCTTGGTGTATTGAAAAACATCTTTAGCACGCCCTGAAAGGAGTTCCCATCCTATCCCTTTTAAGGCAAAAGCCCCCAGAGCTGATTTCCTGGAGATTTATTTATAAAGCATTATCAATTATTTGCATTCAACATCAAAATTGTCCATATATGCGATTACTTCGCCGCTTGCATTTGTGGTTACATGGAAACGCCATCTCATTAATTGAACAAGTTTTCCGTCCTTATGGAGTCTTAATGTAAAAATTTCATTTTTGCCAAGCTCTCCAGTAATCGTTACCTGTTGTTTATAAACGTTTCCTGAAACAATAGTTCCTGCTTTGTCCAAATAACCTGTAATTATACTTCCATGATCTATCGTAACCCAGTTATGGTTGGAAAGGAAATTATCAGAACATACTTCACCAAAAAGATACTCGCCCGGAACGCAGGCATTTTCATCACCCCGATGGGCATTGCAGATATTTACCTTGAGAACACCTTCCTGGGCTATCCTAAGCGATCAGCCTTGTCTTTTAAGAATCCCTGAATGTCATAATAATGGCTTTTGCGCATAATATCTTTAAATGTAAAGTTCCTATTTATCCTTAGTTTGGAGATTTCATTATCCGAAAAAACATCTTTAGACTGAAACATTTGGCTATCAAGTGGCAAATAAAGGTTTGGCACAATTTTATTTCTTTTATCTGAATCCAGATCCTTTAACATTGCTACAAAATGTTCAATTACAATAAACTGCTCCAAAGACTAATCTTTTATAAGAGTGGAGGGATTGAGGGTTTATAAAAATCTCAATACCTTTCTGATTGACTTGTTCATAGATATTCATATCCAGAAGATTTAGAACGTATAATCTAATGAGTGGGTTGTTTTTCAAATGATTCCAATCATGATTTCAATGCAATTTATAACGTTTTTCCGCCATTTGTAAAATATGGAGACCCTGACCAACTCTCACCAGTATAGACTGATCACTTAAAGCCGGAGTTAATCTCATGATCTATAGGTTTTTCCGTTACAATTTGAAGTACATTATGTGTTACGGGCTTGATTGATTTTATTTTTACAACTTGTTGTTTCATTGCTTAAATGATTAATTACGGGAATTGCAAAATTGTCCTCTGTAGTCAGCCCTGCGGCTGAGCCTTCGGAGGAAATTTCGTTGAATATATGATCTGGTATGGCGGATATAACTTCTCTGCAATCCATGGGATATGATTTCCTCTTGCAAGAGGTTCACTTATACCTTGAATTTCAAATCCCGACTCTGTCAGTAATTCAAAATAATCTGCTTTTGACCAGTAATAGTCCTTCAGGATGATCGGTGGTTCTGTTTTTATTACTGCTGTTACCGGTTTCCCGGGGAATAAACTCTTGCTGTACTGAAGTTTAAATGATATAAATTCTTGTCCGTTTGATTTATCCCAATTTGTATTCATTATAATTAAAGACCCCTTTTCCCTAAGAACACGATTAATTGAGTTCATGACTTTCATAATTTCCAGTCGGGTAGATATCGTACAAAAAACAAAGTTCGATACCACATAATCAAAAGTGTTTTCCGGAAGAAAGTCAAGATTCCCGGAAGTAATCTGATAATAGTTGATACTATCGGTATTAGTATCTTTGGCCACGTTTATCATGTTTTCAGAAATATCAACCCCGGTGACAATTGCTTTCTTTTCGCTGAGGAATCTGCAGAATGTTCCGCTACCACAACCATAGTCAAGAATTAATTTATTCCTGATCGGTTCCAGATACCTGAGCAAATTGTCATACCCAAGACACCAGAGTGTCACTGCATACTTTTCAGTGATATTGTATCTCTGTGCAATGCTATTATAATCAGTATCCCGTTCAGATTCTTTTAATTCAATTGATTTCATCATTTCGTTTCGTTTTTCATAGTTTTACTGTCCTAAAATCAGTATATAATTCATATAGTGCTAAATGATTTTAAGGCAGTTTCATATCTACTGGTTACCTCTTCCCAGTTAACCATGGTCCAGAATGCTTTGATTTCAAAGTTGAGAAACCTCAACCTGATAAATGTTACATTAATTTTGAAAGAAGTTACAAGATTCACACATTTTATGCAATACCGGAAAAGCCGGTCACTGACTTATTCATTATAACAGTTATCTTTGAAACTAAGCACGATAATATCTTTTAATCTATAAAGTACTTATCAATGATTGGGAAGAGTGTTTCGAAAGATTTTCCAATTGTTTGCATAGGCGGTTCAGCAGGGGGTCTCGATGCCTATACCCGGCTTTTACAGAATTTGCCTGCAGATATGGGTGTCGCTATCGTTATCGTTAATCACTTGAGGACTGTAGCCACTATGCTCCACGAGATTCTCCCCCGATATACTGAGATGCCAGTTGAACTTATTACGGAAAGACTTGATATCCAACCAAACCATGTGTTTATCATCCCTGAAAAGCGTGATTTGCATGTTCTTGATGATGAGTTCCGGCTAAAGCCTATTTCAAAACCCAGGGGATGGCCCGACGTGATTACGGTTTTTTTACATTCTCTGACAATGAACTGGGACGGTAAACTCATTGCAGTCATTGTCTCTGGATATGACGGTGATGGAGCAGAAGCGCTGTGCGACATAAAAAAAGCAGGTGGCATTACAATCGCTCAGAAGCCAGACACAGCAGCTCAACCAGATATGCCTGAGAGTGCAATAGAAACTGGATGTATTGATTTTATCCTTTCACCTGAGGATATCGCCAAAGAAATTGTTCGAATTGCACATGCTGTTAATTAGTAGGTCAACACATACCGTAAATTGACTATTGTTTGGAAATTATTCCATTAAACTCCTTTATTTTCCCCAGTTCTCCATTAGTAGCACCTATGGCGTAACCAATTAAACTCCTGACAC
>Ga0105106_10002723_pt1 | contig 12686 bp, 14 predicted proteins | sample PPLLaktember2015_5_FD_79109 | JGI IMG/M metagenome (GOLD analysis project Ga0105106, IMG submission 79109) | Freshwater sediment microbial communities from Prairie Pothole Lake near Jamestown, North Dakota, USA - PPLs Lake P8 Core (1) Depth... | ecosystem: Environmental > Aquatic > Freshwater >...
TCCGATGCGGGAACCCCCCTCATCTCCGATCCGGGCTATCATCTCGTCCGGCTGGCCATTGAGGCCGGCATCCCCGTTGTCCCGGTACCGGGTCCCTCTGCCGTAATCACCGCCCTCTCGGTCTCGGGGCTTCCGTCGGATCGTTTTGCCTTCTTCGGCTTCCTGCCTGAAAAGACCGGGCGCAGACAATCCTTTCTCCTCAAGTTGAAGGATCTTCCCATGACCCTTGTCTTCTACGAATCGCCCCGGCGGATTGTCGGCACGCTGAAGGACATCCGGGATTTGCTGGGAGAGCGCCACGTCGTTGTGACCCGGGAACTCACGAAGCTCTTTGAAGAGGTCATTCGGGGACGGGCGAGCGACGTCTTCGGAAAACTGGAGTCAGGCGCCGTGAAGGGGGAGATCACCCTTCTCGTTGAAGGCGCACGAGAGAAGCCCCTGGCCGGTGATGCGGAGATCGAGGCCCTCTTCGGGGAAATGGACCCGAAGGGGGGGCTTTCGACGAAGGAGATTGCCACAAGGATCGCCGCGGAGCTCGATCTGCCGAGAAAGCGCGTTTATGATAAGATCCTGAAACTCAGGGCCTGTCCAACCTTCTCAACCTCTTAACTTCTCAACTTCTTCTCGAAATCGCGGCGGCAAAAAGGGTTGAAGACTCCGGGAAGGTGTGATACTTCTCGGCGTAGGTAAAGAATAAAAAGGGGGAGCCGGGATTGGACGAAAAGATCAGCAGACCGGGGGAGCCGAAGGTGCCGGCAGAGAAGGATGTCGTTTACGATCTCGTGGATGTTGTAGAGGAACCCAGGATCGATGCCATCGTCGGTGGACGCCTGCAGGACGAGATCATGAAGAAAGTCGCCGAGGTCGCAGAACGGATCGCTCGGGAGCAATTCCCCGGCATTGCCGAAAGGGTCATCCGGGAAGAGATCGATCATCTGAAGAAGTCCGTTGATGAAACGCCGTAACCGTGTCCGCACCCATGCGCAGAGGCTCACCCTCTGTCTGGCCCTTGTCGTTGTCCTCCTCTATCCTGCCGCGGCGGCAGGGATGGAGACGGAAAACGTCGAAGCCGAAGGCTCGGCGGCTGTCCAGAACAACAACTTTGCGCAGGCTCGTGAACAGGCCATTTCGCTGGCCCTTCGCGGCGCTCTGGAGAAGGTCCTCTCTTCCGCTGTTCCCCCGCAGGTCCTTGCAACCCGAAAATCCGTGATCACCGACAAGATCTACCCCGTGACGGAGCGCTACGTCCTCAACTACCGGATTCTCCGTGAGACGGAACAGGAAGGCGCCTATGCGGTGAGAATTGCGGCCACCGTCGATTCGGGGAGCCTGAAAGGGGACCTGCGAAGTCTGGGTGTGCTCGGGGGACAGGGCCAGGAGCGAACGGGCCCCGGATACTCAATCAGCCTCATCGTCCGCGGTACCATCGCCAGCCATCACGACTTTCTGGCCTTTCGGGAAATGCTGACCGGCATGCCGCCCATCCGCAGCGTTGTGCCCCGTTTGTTGTCGCAGGACCGTTTCGAGATGGGTCTCGAGTCGGCTGAGAACCCGCAGATTGTCGCCCGGGAACTTTCGAAGAGGCGATTCAAGGGAGCGCCGCTCCGCGTGCTTCGCGTCGAGGCGGCATCCATCGAGATCACAATCCAAAACCAGGGGGTTTCCCGTGACTAAACGCAGAGGTGCATGGATCATAGGGATACTGATCCTCGGGATGATTCTCTTGCAGGGCTGCTCCTATATGGCAGGCATCCCCGTGCTCAGGGATCTGCCTTTTGTCCCCAACCCGGAAGGCGAGGTACAGCCGACGGAGAGGAATCTGGGCGTAAAAATGATCGCCGTCCTGCCCGTGAACATCAAGACGGGAGACCCTGATGCGGCCCGGATGCTCCGTGAAAAGCTGTTCGATGAACTATACTTCAAGGGATACCCGAAGATTCCCTTCGAGCTGGTAGATGCCGCACTGGCCGATCTACGGAAGCGGGACGGAGGAGCGTCGGGCAGCACGGTTGCGCCGCAGGTCATCGGCAGCATGCTCGGCGTGGACGCCGTCATGTACACGACACTCCTTGAGGCGAACACGACGTACCGGTTCGTTTATGCGCCTGTGAGCGTTGCGGCCGTCTTCGAACTCAAGAGCGTGAAAACGGGTGAAACGCTCTGGAGGTTCGAGTCCAAGGCGGCGGATCGCGGCTATGGGGTCACAAAGAACGGCCTCGAGCTCGGAACGACCAAGATTTTCGAGGACGTGGTGCATGAGGCCGTGAAGAAGGCCATGGAAAACCTGCCCGATGGACCGGGAATCAAATAAAGACAGGGTATAGGGTAAAGGGTATCGGGTTCAGGGTGAAGGAATGATTCATTGCGTCGCCTGGACCCTTGACCCTGACCCCTGGACCTGGCACCCAGCCAGATATCCATTCAGCGACAAGATTCAATAATACCGACGAAAAGGAATCGGCTTGCCGTAAATGTAAGGTGCTCTTGTGAACATTCCTAATTCCCTTACCGTTCTCAGGATTGTGCTGGTCCCGGTCATTGTGATTCTCCTGATCCAGGGGCAATACGGGAAGGCCTTGGTTTGTTTCATCGTTGCCGGGGTGACCGATGGCCTCGACGGGCTTATCGCCCGGAGTCTCAACCAGACGACCGTCGTGGGAGCCTACCTCGACCCTCTTGCAGACAAGGCACTCGTCATCAGCATGTTCGCAACGCTGGCCATCGTCGGCGTGATTCCGGGGTGGCTTGCCGTAGTCGTCATCAGCCGCGACTGCATCATCCTGGGCGGGATCCTGGTGATGACGCTCATGTCCGTAGACCTCGAGATTAAGCCTTCTTTCGTCAGTAAAATAAACACGATGCTCCAGCTTGTTACCATTTTTTTCGCCCTCCTGCTGAAAATGGACGGTGCGGAAAAGCACTTCCATGGTGCTTTCATGTTCGTCTGTTGGTTGACGGCGATCTTCACCGTGATCTCGGGGGCCGATTATCTACAGAAGGGGATGAAGCTCATCAACCGGGGGGATGGAAATACGGAAGAATCGTGATTTTGTCTTGACATCATTGCATATTTTTGTTACTCAATACCCGTTTTTATGATGCATGGAAACAGGCACGTAGCTCAGGGGGAGAGCGCCATCTTGACGCGGTGGATGTCCAGGGTTCAAATCCCTGCGTGCCTACCATTAAATTTTGTGCGGCGAAGGGCATCAGAAGACGTCAAATCGTTGATGCCCTTTCTTTAATTAAAACCCGAATAATTTCAAAAGGTTTCCTATCCGAAGCCCGGTGTGGACGAAACCCGGGCCGGTGACGGGGAAGAATCGGGGATCGCAAGATGAGCAAAATCGACATCAGATACCCGGACGACACCCGGAAGTCCTTCGAGGAGGGACTGGCTGCAGGGGAAATCCTCGCGTCGTGGAAAAAGGACGCCGTCAAGGATGCTGTCGCCGCCAGGTTCAACAACCGCCTGATCGACCTGTCGAGCCCGGTCACGGAAAACGGTACCATCGACGCCGTGAACATTCACACGCCCGAGGGGGTCGGTGTGCTGCGTCACAGCATCTCCCATGTCATGGCCGAGGCGGTGCAGGAGCTGTTCCCCAACGTGAAGGTGACCATCGGCCCTTCGATCGAGGACGGGTTCTACTACGATTTCGATTACGAATCGACCTTCACGCCCGAGGATCTGAAGAAGATCGAGGAGCGCATGGCCGAAATCGCCTCAAAGGACGGACCCTTCACGCGCCGCGAGGTCAGCCGCGAAGAAGCGGTGGAGCTCTTCAAGAAAAAGGGCGAACCCTACAAGGTGGAGCTGATCAACGACCTGCCCGCCGATGTAAAAACGGTGAGCCTGTACACGCAGGGCGATTTCACCGACCTGTGCCGGGGCCCGCACATCCCCGCAACGGGAAAGATCAAGGCCTTCAAGCTGCTCAACGTGGCCGGCGCCTACTGGCGGGGCGACGAGCATAACAAGATGCTCCAGCGCATCTACGGGACGGGGTTTGCGACACACAAGGAGATGGAGGAGTATTTCATCTTCATCGAGGAGGCCAAACGGCGCGACCACCGGCGGCTCGGCAAAGAGCTGGATCTCTTCCAGATCAACGAGGAGGTGGGACCGGGCCTCATCATCTGGCACCCCAAGGGTGCGATGCTCCGAACCATTATCGAGGACTGGGAACGCAAAGAGCACTTCAAGCGAGGCTACGATATCGTCCTGGGGCCGCAGATCCTCAGGGACCATATGTGGATCCGTTCGGGCCACATGGACCACTACAAGGAGTCCATGTATTTCACCTCGGTGGAAGATCAGGGCTATGGGATCAAGCCCATGAACTGCCTCTCCCACATGATGATCTACAAATCGAAGATCCGCAGCTATCGGGACCTGCCGCTTCGCTACTTCGAACTGGGGACCGTGCACCGTCACGAGAAGACGGGCGTCCTGCACGGTCTGACCCGCGTGCGGCAGTTCACCCAGGATGACGCCCACATCCTCTGCACGCCCGAGCAGCTCAACTCGGAGATCGTGGCCATCGCTGATTTCGTCAAGTACGCCATGGGCATCTTCGGCTTCGAGTACGAAGTAGAGCTGAGCACGAGGCCCGCGAACTCCATCGGGAGCGACAGGGACTGGGAGATGGCGACGGCTGCCCTCGAGCAGTCCCTCAAGGGCAACCGGATGGTCTACGACATCAACGAGGGCGACGGCGCTTTCTACGGGCCTAAAATCGACTTCAAGCTCAAAGACGCCCTCAAACGAAAGTGGCAGTGCGCCACGATCCAGTGCGACTTTGCGCTGCCGGAGCGCTTCGATCTCCACTATATCGGCGCTGATGGCGAGAAGCACCGACCCGTCATGCTGCACCGGGTCATCCTGGGGTCCATCGAGCGCTTCATCGGGGTGCTGATCGAGCATTACGCCGGGGCCTTTCCGGTCTGGCTGGCGCCCGTTCAGGCGGTTCTCGTCACCGTTACGGACAGCCAGATCCCTTACGGCGAGGAGGTTTACCGAAAGCTTCTCGATATCGGTGTGCGCGTGGAGAAGGATTTCAAGAACGAGAAACTGGGGCACAAGATCCGCGAGGCGCAACTCCAGAAGATCCCCTACATGCTGGTCATCGGGGACAAGGAGGTCGCTTCCGGGACGGTTTCCCCGCGGCAGCGAGACGGCAAGAACCTCGGAGCCATGACGGTCGACGCCCTTGTCGATCTCATCCGGGGAAAGTGCAACCGCTACGAATAGAGAAACAGAGCATCCCCTCAGGGGATGAACAAATCGCCATCGAGCAGGAGGTGTCCAATAGATAAAAATCTTCGGATCAACCAGGGGATCAGGGTCCCGAACGTGCGGGTCATCGACTTCGAGGGCAAGCAGCTCGGGGTACTCCCTATTGCCGAGGCCCTGGCGGAAGCGGGAAGGGTGGGCATGGATCTGGTTGAGGTGGCCCCGAATTCCAATCCCCCCGTGTGCCGGATCATGGACTACGGGAAGTTCACCTACCAGCAAAGCAAGAAAATGCAGGTGGCAAGAAAAAGTGCGGCTACCGTCCAGATCAAGGAGATGCGGCTCCGGCCCAAGATCGGTGAACATGACCGGGGCATCAAAATCCGGAAGGTAAAGGAGTTTCTAGAGGAGGGCGACAGGGTTAAGATATCTATGCTCTTTCGGGGCCGGGAGATTGCCTACACGTCGATCGGCCTGAAGATCATGGAGTCCATCCGGGACGAACTGGAGAGCGTCGCCACCGTGGAGCAGCAGCCCCGGATCGAGGGGCGAAGCATGGTCATGTTGGTATCCCCCAAGAAATAACGCGTCAAGGAGCAGTCAATGCCGAAGCAGAAAACACACAAGGGAGCATCGAAACGCTTTTCTCTCACCGGGACGGGAAAGGTGAAACGGAAGAAAGCATTCCACAGCCACATCCTGACCAAGAAGACGACAAAGCGGAAGCGGAACATGAGGAAGTCGGCGATCCTCGATGCCCGGGACACGAAGGGCATCAAGAGGCTGATCCCCTACGCGTAGAGGGAATCTGCGGGATCGTCGGGTGTATCGCAGTGCAACGTTCGGATAGAGGGGCCTCTTCCCCTCTATTTTCATTAACAAAGGCTAAAGGCTAAAGGCTAAAGGCGTTAAGAGCCTCTTTACTGCAGAAAAGAATCCGTTCAGGAGAATGTGTCATGGCACGTGTAAAGCGAAGCGTCACAGGAAGAAAGAAACGAAGGAAGATCATGAAGTTGGCCAAGGGCTTCTTCGGGGCCCGGCGCAGGGCGTACCGTCTTGCGACGGAGTCCGTCAACCGTGCCCTGGCCTTTGCCTTCAGGGACCGCAAGGCGCGCAAGCGCGAGTTCCGCAGCCTCTGGATTGCGCGGATCAATGCCGCGACAAGGCTCAACAACCTTTCCTACAGCCGCTTCATCGACGGGCTGAAGAAGGCGGGCGTTGCCATGGACCGCAAGGTTCTGGCCGACATCGCCGTTCACGACCCCCGGGCCTTTGCCGTCATCGCCGGCATCGCGGCAGGTGAGAAGAAGGGATGAGAGGGCAACTCGAGAAGCTTCAGCGGGATGCCGAGGAAGAGCTTCGCGGTGCTGTTACAGACGAGGCGATCCAGGCCATCCGGACGAAATATCTCGGCCGCAAGGGAATGCTGACATCGATCCTGCGCGGTCTGGGCAGCGTGGCGCCGGAAGAACGGCCCGCCATGGGGCAGTTGGCCAACCAGGTCAAGGACGCCCTTTCGCTGCGCATTGATGCCGTACTGGCCGGGATCGCGGCCTCGAAGAAGGACGGCAAACTCCTGCAGGAGCGCCTCGACGTGACCCTGCCCGGCCGGGGAGTTGCCTGCGGGAAGCTTCACCCGATCACGCTGGTGATGCAGGAGATCTGCGGAATCTTCGCCTCGCTGGGTTTTTCCATTGCCGAGGGGCCCGAAGTTGAGCTGGACTACTACAACTTCGAGGCCCTCAACATGGCCAAGGACCACCCGTCCCGGGACATGCAGGCAACCTTTTACATCACGGAAAACCTGCTCCTCAGGACCCACACCTCGCCGGTCCAGGTTCGGGTGATGGAAAATCAGAAACCGCCCGTGCGCGTCATTGCGCCGGGCAAGGTCTACCGGCCCGATGCCGACATCTCCCATTCCCCCATGTTCCACCAGATCGAGGGCCTCTACGTCGATAAAAGGGTCACGTTCGGAGATCTGAAGGGGACCCTCACGTTCTTCCTGAAGCACGTCTTCGGCGAGGAAATCGGTGTGAGGTTCCGGCCGAGCTTTTTTCCTTTCACCGAACCCAGCGCAGAAGTCGATATCCGGTGCGTCATGTGCAGCGGCAAGGGCTGCCGGGTATGCGGCCAGAGCGGCTGGCTTGAGATCCTGGGCTCAGGCATGGTCGACCCCGAGGTCTTCAAGGCCGTGGGATACGACAGCGAGGAGTATACGGGCTTTGCCTTCGGGCTCGGCGTCGAGCGGATCGCCATGCTGCGATACGGCATCTCCGACATCCGGCTCTTTACGGAGAACGACCGGCGGTTCCTGGAACAGTTCTAAAAAGGCTACAGGCTGCAGGCTGCAGGCTAAAGGCTAAAGGCTAAAGGCTAAAGGCTAAAGGCTAAAGGCTAAAGGCAATAATCTCCTGACCCCTAGCCGTTCGCCGTTCGCCATATTCCCTCAAGGGTTCTCATCCATGAAAGTCAGTTTACGGTGGCTTAAAGATTACGTCGACATCGATATCGCTCCGTTGGCTCTGGCCGACCGCCTCACGATGGCAGGTCTCGAGGTGGATGCCGTCGAGGAATACACCCCGGCGTTCACGGGGGTCGTCACGGCAAGAATCCTCTCCATGAAACCCCACCCCGGTGCCGACAAGCTTCACCTGCTGGAGGTGACGACGGGCGAGCATGTGCTCCCGATCGTCTGCGGCGCCCAAAACATGAAGGCAGGCGACGTGGTGGCGCTCGCCACGGTGGGGGCCACGATCCCCGGCGGGTACAGCATCAAGAGCTCGAAGATCCGGGGGGAGGCCTCCGAGGGGATGCTCTGTTCCGAGGATGAGCTGGGCATCGGGCCCGACGCGTCAGGAATCATGATCCTGCCGGCCCAAACGCCAATCGGGAGCGATCTCATCGATATCCTGGAGCTGCGGGACACCGTCCTCGACATCGGAATCACGCCCAACCGGGCCGATTGCCTGAGCATCATCGGAATTGCGCGCGAGGTGGCCGCTCTTTGCGGGAAGAAACTCCGCTACCCCGAGATCGCCTTCAGAGAGTCTTCAGAGGAAATTTCGAAGCTCACTTCCGTACAGATCCTGGACCCCGATTTCTGTCCGCGATACACGGCCCGCATGATCAAGGGCGTGCGCATCCTGCCCTCGCCGAAATGGATGCGTATACGCCTCGAGGCCGTGGGGCTGAGGGCCATCAACAACGTCGTCGATGTGACCAACTTTGTCATGATGGAGCTGGGGCAGCCGCTCCATGCCTTTGACTTCCGCTACCTCGAGGAGGGACGGATCGTCGTCCGCAGATCCAGGGAGGGCGAGCCCTTCGTCTCCCTGGACGGCAAGACCCGGAACCTGAATGCCGAGACCCTCATGATCTGCGACGGCCGCAAGCCCGTGGCCATTGCCGGGATCATGGGCGGTGAGAACTCCGAGGTGAAGGAGGACACGGAGGCGGTGCTGCTCGAGAGCGCCTATTTCAATCCCTCCACGATCCGGCGGGGAGCGCGATTTCTCGGCATGGGCACTGATGCCGCCTTCCGGTTCGAGCGCGGGATCGACCCCGAGGGGGTCGTGAGGGCCCTCGACCGGGCCGCACAGCTCATTGCCGATCTCTCGGGGGGAACCGTCTGCAAGGGGCATATCGACACCTATCCCAAGAAGGTCACCGTGTCGGGCCCCATTACGCTCAGGATGAAACGGGTCCCGGAGATTCTCGGCACCGAGGTGGCGGCCGAAGACGTAGAGACCATTCTGAAGAGCCTCGAAATGACCGTGAAGAAGGCAGGGAAGGGGAGGCTATCGGTGACCCCGCCGACGTTCCGTGTCGATCTCTGGCGGGAAATCGATCTCATCGAGGAAATCGCCCGGCTTTACGGCTATGACAGGATTCCCGTGACGATTCCCCCGATCCCCGCGCCCGGGGACATCCATGACCGGAAGAGGGAATTCGAGTCGGCCGTCCGGACGGCGCTGAACGGCCAGGGGTACACGGAGGTTCTCAACTACAGCTTCATCTCTGAGCAGTCGGCCGACGTGCTTGCGCTGCCCGAGACGGATGAGCGCCGCCGGTTCGTCCGGATTGCCAATCCGCTCACCGAGGACCAGGCCGTCATGCGCTCGACACTTCTTTACGGGCTCCTGGACACGATGAGGCGCAACGTCAACGCCGGCTCCCCGGACCTCAAGCTCTTCGAGCTGGGAAAGATCTTCATTGCCCGCGGCGATGGGGAGCTGCCGCGCGAGGTGGACAAGCTCGCCCTTCTCCTGACAGGCGCGCGCTACGGCGAGAACTGGCATTTCCCGGGTCTTGCGGCCGATTTTTACGATCTCAAGGGGTCGCTCGAACACCTGGCGTCCAGCCTGCGCCTGGCGGGTCTGCGCTTCGTGTCCGACACGGCCATCCCCTGGCTCCATCCGGGAAGGGCGGCACGGGTGTACCTCGGCGAGAGGGAGATCGGCTGCCTCGGGGAGCTCCATCCCGATGCCCTCGGGCGGATGGACCTGCGCAACCGGGCCTTTGTCCTCGAAATCGAGTCGGAACCCCTGATGGGCCGGGGGGATGCCGCAATCCGCTACCGGGAGTACTCCCGATTCCCCTCCATGACCCGCGACGTGGCATTCCTCGTCGGATTGGATGTGGATGCGGGAGAGATGCTCTCCCTCGTGAGGGAGGCAGGGGAAGAATTGCTTGAAACAGCTGATGTTTTTGATGTATATAGCGGCAAGGGAATTCCTGAAGGCATGAAGAGTCTCGGCCTTCGGTTTACCTATCGATCTCCTTCGAGGACGCTTACCGACGATGAAACCGGTCAGGTTCACGGCCGGGTCGTAAAGAGGATCGTGGAATCGACCGGTGCGAGAATCAGGGGGGAAGGCTAACAGGATATCGAGGCAAGGAAAAGAGGAGGATGGCGATGACGAAGATAGACATTATTCAGAATGTCTGCGACAGGCTGGGATTTTCGAAGAAGGATTCGGCCCGGATTGTGGAGTCGGTCTTTGACATCATGAAGGATGAGCTTGCCAAGGGGGACAAGGTCAAGATCTCGGGGTTCGGTAATTTCATCGTCAAGGACAAGAATTCCCGCAGGGGCCGCAATCCCCAGACGGGCGCGGAGATCGAGATATCGGCCCGGCGGGTGCTAACGTTCAAGTCCAGCCAGGTTCTCAAGAAAGCCTTGAACCACAAATAGGCGAGACGCAATAATCCTCTCCGCTGAGGATGGGAGCAGCTTCCCGACGGGCATCTTCCGGTGAGAGGTTGTCCCATGGACATCGAGATACCCGATAAAACCTATTTTCGCATCGGCGAGGTCAGTAAGATCCTGGGCGTGGAGCCTTACGTCGTCCGCTACTGGGAGACGGAATTCAAAACGGTCAAACCCATCCGCACAAAGTCCGAACAGCGCCTCTACCGTCAAAAGGACCTCGAGGAGCTGGCCCTCATCCGAAACCTCCTCTACCGGGACCGGTTCACCATCGCCGGCGCGAAAAAAAAGATTCAGGAACTTCACAGAGAAACGCCGAAAGCCGGCGCGGCCGATGAGCAATACCGGGAGAAGCTTCGGTCGATCAAGAAGGAGTTGAAAGCCATCCGGGATCTGTTGAGCTGAACAGCAGCGAGACGAACAAAGCCGGTCCGCAGGGGATATCCCCTGCGGACCGGCTTTTTATCTATGCAGCCCGGGTGCGGGCGGGATTGCCGGCGATCCGGTGTTATTTCTTTGCGGCTCTCTTGGAAGCCTTGAGGGGGTTGACCTTCTGTGCGGATTCCTCTTTGACGGCCTTCTTGTGCGTCGCCTGGGGGCATCCACCCACGGACCACTTGCCCGCCGGGTTGGGGTAGATCATGCAATATTTTTCGCCCGAGTACTCGATCACCTTCCCGCAGCCCTCGCACTGCTCCACGATCTTCTGGCAGCTTGCGCCTATGAAACCGCAACCGTTCTTCGTCATGAACGCACACTCGACACCTGCTTTAATCGTCTGGCAAACCACGGTACCTACACCTCCCTTATGTTTTCACGTTGTTAATGAATGAGTGCAAAAAAACCGGATCGTCAAATCCGGGATTTTTCCGGTCGCCGCAAAAAAGCGGCCATCCCGCGTGAGATGGCTCGGACCCAACCTATCCTTTTACTCTGTCGGCAGGCGTATTTAACAGAATAAATAAGGCCTGTCAAGGCAAAATCAACGGCAAGGAACCTGAAAAAATGAACGACCCGGCCCAAACGTTCGACAAGCTCACGTCAGGCGATACGAAAGATCAACGATCATTCCGGATTCCCGAGGTCTCGAGTACAACTTGATCCGGAATCCAGTCTTCAAAGGGCTGCGTCAGAAACGCTATTCAGGGCTTGCCGCTTAGATTCATTGACTAATACCCCGGTTCGTGTTAATAAAACCCTGCGCCCGAGCGCACCCGCTGAACAATGATATCTGTAAAATTCAACAATGAATCGGCATCGGTCAAGTGTTGAAGAGGAAAATACTCTTAACGATATTCTCGAGATCGCTCTTGATACAAGCTTCATGGAATGTCTCGCGGATGCAGGGTCTCGGCTTTGCCTATGCCATCGCTCCCCTTGCCGCGGCGGAGGCTGAGCCCGGGCAACGTGAAACATCGGCCCTCCTCGCCAGACACCTGCAGCGGTTCAACACCCATCCCTATATGGCTGCGCCCATCATCGGAACGGTCAGTCGGCTCGAAGCCGAGAACCGGTTCTCGGAGACGGCCGATCTGAAGAATGCCCTTATGGGTCCTTACGCAGCGATCGGGGACCCCTTCTTCTGGGGCTCCCTCATGCCGTTCTCGGGCATTGCGGCCCTCTGTCTTGCGATCAAGGGTTTTTTTCTTGCCCCGCTCCTGTTCCTGATCCTCTACAACCCGGTCCATCTCTGGGTGCGGGTCCGGGGGTTCATCACGGGCTGGCAGCAGGGCAGGAACGCCGTTGAGTTCATCCGGCGCCTGGAACTGCCCGCAATGTCGAGGCGGATCCGGTGGTGTTCCACGATCCTCCTGGGGGGGGCGGCATATCTGGCCTCTGCCGCAGGAGCGTCTCATGACCTGTTTCAGCCCGGCCTGCCGGGGCAGATCGGAGGCCTTCTGGTGGTCCTGGCCAGTTTCCTGGCCGTGAGAAAGGGGCTTTCACCCCTGGCGATCCTTTACGGGTCGGTGACGTTTTTTGCCGTTGTGATGATGATGCGATGATCGTTCAAAAGACCCTCACGATCAAGAATGAACTCGGGCTTCACGCCCGCTCGGCGGCCATGATCGTCCGGGTGCTGGAGAGCTATCGGTCAAACGTGTTCCTGGAGAGGGACGGAAACCAGGTCGACGCGAGAAGCCTTTTGGACATCCTTACCCTGGCCTGCCCGAAGGACAGCCGGATCGTGGTGCGGGCCGACGGGGACGATGCGCGGGAAGCCGTGAACAGCATTGCGAA
>Ga0105106_10002725_pt1 | contig 12683 bp, 10 predicted proteins | sample PPLLaktember2015_5_FD_79109 | JGI IMG/M metagenome (GOLD analysis project Ga0105106, IMG submission 79109) | Freshwater sediment microbial communities from Prairie Pothole Lake near Jamestown, North Dakota, USA - PPLs Lake P8 Core (1) Depth... | ecosystem: Environmental > Aquatic > Freshwater >...
CCCCTGCCGTACGACGACCCCGATCGGGTCATGATGCTCTGGACCGGACGCAATGCCGACGGTTCCGGCGGCGTGAACTCGTACGCCGACTTCGCGGAATGGGAGACCGCCAACACGAGCTTCTCGTCGCTCGCCGCCTACAACATCTCCTTCGCGGCGCTCACCGGCGACGGGGATCCAGAGGAAGTCAACGGCTCGGTCGTCTCCCCGGAGTTCTTCGGCGTGCTGCGCGTCCCGATGCTCCACGGCCGCGGCCTCGAGCCGGGCGACGAACTGGTCGGCATCGACGGCGGCCGGCCGATAGTGATCTCGCACTCGCTGTGGCAGCGCCGCTTCTCGAGCGATCCCGCGGTCATTGGCCGGCTGATCACGCTGGGCGATCGCCCGAGACGCGTGGTGGGCGTCGTGTCGCCGGAGTTCGAACACCCCGAGCCGTTCTTCGGTGCCCGAGCCGAGTACTGGTCACCCCTCACGGTGGGCGGCGACATGCGCACGAATCACGGCGCTCGCTTCCTGCGCGTGATCGGACGGCTGAACGACGACGTCACACTGGAGCGCGCGCGGGCCGATCTGGACGCAATCGGGCAGCGGCTGATCCAGTCGTACCCGGACACGCACGAGCAGTCCGTCGTGCTCGGTCCGATCAAGACGGAACTGTCGGGCGACGCGGGCCCGCTGGCGCTCGTCTTTCTGTGCGCCACGGCGCTCGTGCTCTGTCTTGCGGTCGCGAACATCGTGAACCTGCTTCTTGCTCGCCTCAGCGGCCGGCGGACCGAGCTGGCAATCCGCGCCGCGCTCGGTGCGGGGCGCGCACGGCTGGTCTCGGGAATCGTGACCGAGAGCGTGGTGCTCGGTCTCGCCGGCGGCTTCGCCGGGCTCGGATGCGCGGCTCTCGGCATCAATCTCGTGCTGGCCTTCGGACCCGGTCACCTGCCGGGCATCGAGAAGACGACGCTGAACGCGCCGGTCGTCCTGTTCTCGCTGGCCTTGTCTGTGCTGGCAGGCCTGCTGTGCGGACTGGCGCCGGCCCTCCGCGTGGGACGCGAGCGCCTCTCGAGTTCGCTCGGCGACATGCGCGGGTCGACCGGACCCGAGGCGTCTCGCCTGCGCGTGCTGCTCGTCGCGGCCGAGATGGCACTTGCCGTGCCGCTGCTCATCGGCGCGGGACTCCTCACCTCCACACTTGTGAGCCTGCAACGCGTGGACGCGGGGTTTGCGGCGGACCATGCGCTGCAGTTCCGCGTGTCCATGCCCCCCGTGCGCTACAGCTCGACCCCAGCACGCACGGAGTTCCTGACGCGCGCGCTCGCCCGTCTTCGGGCGTTGCCCGGCGTCACAGCCACGGGCGCGGTCTCGAGCCTGCCATTCGGAGGCCTGAACAACACCGGGGGCGGCATCGTGTACGAGCGTGTGGACGGCACGCTCGCCGAAACCGGCGTCGGCACGCGCGTCGTTGCCGGCGAGTACTTCGAGTCCATGCGAATCCCGCTGAAGAAAGGGCGGTTCTTCGAGGCGTCGAACGCGGATGCAGAGGCGGTGATCGTGAACGATCGCGCGGCCGCCGCGCTGTGGGGCGACGCCGACCCAATCGGCAGGCGGTTGCGATTCGGGCAGCGGGCTGATCCACCCGATCAGATCCGGTGGCTCACGGTCGTGGGCGTGGTCGGCAGCGTGCGGCACGAGGCGCTGGACCGGCCTGCGAACGCCGAGGTCTTCCAGCCCTACGTGGCGAACGCCTGGTCCACGATGATGATCACCGTCCGCACTGACGGCGATACTGCCGCACTCCCGCCTGTCATCACGAGCGTCATGCGCGACCTCGACGCCGCGATGCCACTCGTGAACATGGGTCCCGTCAGCCGCTTTGTGGAAGGACAGCTCTCGCGCTCCAGGTTCGGGGTGCTGTGCGCGATCGTCTTCGGCGCGCTCGGCCTGGCGCTCGCAGCAGGCGGCACGTTCGCGGTGCTGTCGCTCCTCGTGAGCCAGCGCCGGCGCGAGATCGGCATCCGCATGGCGCTCGGCGCCACGCCGCGATCGGTGGCCTCGCTCGTCGTCCGGCAGTCGATGCGGCCCGCGCTCGTCGGCTGTCTGGCCGGAGCGCTGCTCGCCGCCTGGCTCGGACGCTTCATCGAGGGTCGCCTGTTCGCGGTGAGCGCAACCGATTTCCGGATCTTCACCGCCGGGGTCGGCCTGCTCGCCCTCGTCGCGCTCGCCGCCAGCTGGCTGCCTGCGCGAAGGGCGATGCGAACCGATCCGGTGGTGACGCTCAGGGACTAGAGACCCGGTTTAGATCTAGCTCATCGAGTGCAGGGCGACGCGGTTGCCCTCGCAGTCCTCGAACTGCGCGATGAAACCGAACTCGCCGATGCTCATCTTCGGGACGAGCGTGTTGCCGCCGCTCGACTGGATGCGCGCAAGCGTCGCCTCGATGTCGTCGACGGAGAAGTAGACAGTCGTGCCCGCGTGCGATGGCGTGCAGCCCTCTGACTTGATGAGCGCGCCGCCGGCGCCCGGCGACTCCGGCGAGGAGGGGAACATCTCCATGGCCGCCGGCCCCATCTCGAGCGACTGCAGCGTGACGCCGAATACCTTCTCGTAGAACGCCTTCGCGCGCGCCAGATCGTTCGCGGGAATCTCGAACCAACCAACCGAGTTCTGTGCCATGTCTTGTGGACCTGCCTTGAAGAAGTAAGTCCCTATGTTAGGCCGGACCCAGGGACGCCGGATTGTAAGAATGCGACGCCGTTCGATTCCGGACAGGCCGGGTCCTTCAAGTTCCGTTCAGGCTCGAGGCTCGGAAACGGCGGGGACTAAGGCGCGATGCCGACCACCGGATACCGGTAGTAGGTCCCCTGCCCGGCCTTGATCGCCCCGACGATTGGCAGGGCGATGGCGGTAACGGCCAGGGCGATCCAGAAGAGGATGACGAGAGGGATGAGGACGATCGTGATCCAGAGCACGGCGGTCGCCGCGACGAGCACGAACACGATCAGGTTGAGCAGCACGGCCTGCTTCGCGATGCTCGAGATGACGAGCGAATCCTTCCTCACGATCCAGATGATGATCGGCACGAGCACGCCGCCGAACGGAATGATGTAGCCCGAGAGCCCGGAGAGGTGCGTGATCGACGCGAGCGTGCGATCCTCCGGTGCGATCTGATCCGTCGGCATAAGCGTCAACTCAGCACGATCACCAGACCCAGTCCGCGATGAACAGGTTCGTGTCGTTCTCCTTCTCCGAGTTACGGTTGCTCGCGAAGATTAGTTTCGTGCCGTCGGGCGAGAACATCGGGAAGCCGTCGAACTTGTCGCTGAACGTGACCTGCTCCAGGCCCGTGCCATCCACGTTGATCAGGAAGAGATCGAAGTTCGGGCCGCGCGGATTCTGCATGTTCGACGCGAAAAGAATCCTCTTGCCGTCGGGCGCGAAGAACGGCGCCCAGTTCGCGCCACCGAGCCCCTTGGTCACCTGCCGGAGATTGCTGCCGTCGCGGTTCATGACGAACACGTCGAGCGACGTCGGACGCCACAGCTGCTTCTTCAGCAGCGCGAGGTAGTTGTCGAGCTCCGGCCCGGGCTCGGGATGCCTGCCCCGGAACACGATCTGCGACCCATCGGAGGAAAAGAACGGACCACCATCGGGCCCGGGCAGGTTCGTGAGGCGCTTCACGTCCGAGCCATCGGAGTTCATCGAGTAGATCTCCATGTCGCCGTCGCGGACGCTCGTGAAGACGATGCGTCCGTCGGGCGCCACGGTGGCTTCAGCGTCGTAGCCGGGCGTGTTCGTCAGCTGCACGAGCCCGGTGCCGTCCTCGTCCACCTTGAAGATGTCGTACGTGTCGTAGATGGGCCACACGTAGCCCTCTTCGCGCCCGGGCACCGGCGGACACGCGGCGCCACCGAGATGGGTGGAGGCGTACACGATCGTCTTGTTGTCCGGCAGGTAGTGGCTGCAGGTGGTGCGGCCCGTGCCCGTGCTGATGAGCTTCCTTCCCGATCCGTCGATGTTCATCGAGAAGATCTGGTCGCACGGGTACTGCCCTGTGTTCTGGAACACGAGCTTCCGGCCGTCGAACGAGAAGTACGCTTCCGCGTTCTCCCCGCCGAAGGTCAGCTGACGGATGTTCCGAAGGTGCTTCTCCTGCGGCAACGCCAGGGCGGCGTTGACCTGGCCAGTGGCCGCGGGTGCAGTGGAAGCACTCGTCGCTGGCGGCGCGTCCTGGGAGCCGCAGGCGGCCAGGCCGACAAGCGAACAAAACGCGAAAATAGCTATCCGCGACCGGTTCAACATGCGTAGGATCATAGCGATGCCGCGACGCATTATCCACGTCGACATGGACGCGTTCTACGCGTCGGTCGAGCAGCGCGACGCCCCGGAGCTGCGCGGCCGGCCGGTCGCGGTCGGCGGCTCCCCCGAGTCGCGCGGGGTCGTCGCCGCCGCGAGCTACGAGGCGCGCGCGTTCGGCGTGCGGTCGGCCATTCCCATGTCGCGCGCCGTGCGGCTCTGCCCGCATCTGGTCGTGGTCAGGCCCGACTTCTCCAAGTACCGCACTGTGTCGCAGCAGGTGTTCGCGATCTTCCGGGAGGTCACGCCGCTCGTCGAAGGGCTGTCCCTGGACGAGGCCTACCTGGACGTCACAGAGAACGCGTGGGGAGAGCCGCTCGGCGTGAGCGTGGCCCGGCGCGTGAAGGCCCGCATCCGTGAGGAGACCGGGCTCACCGCATCGGCCGGCGTGGCGCCGAACAAGTTCCTCGCGAAGATCGCGTCGGCGTGGCGCAAGCCTGACGGGTTGACGGTGATTGCGCCCGAGCGCGTCGAGTCCTTCCTGCAGAAGCTCGACGTCGACGCCCTCTGGGGCGTAGGGCCCGTGACGGCCGGGCGCCTCCGCGAGCGCGGCATCACGCGACTGATGGACGTGCGTACGGCCGATCCCGCCGTCCTGCGTTCGGCCGTCGGCAGTATGGCGGACTGGCTGTTGCAGCTCGCGTCGGGCCACGACGATCGCCCTGTCGAGCCGAACCGGCCGGCCAAGTCCTCGTCGAGCGAATGCACGTACGCGCGGGATCTCACCGACCCGGATCGCATCCGCGAGGAGATCGCGCAGATGGCGCGCGAGAACGCCGAGTGGCTGCGGCGCAAGGGGCTGGTCGCGCGCACGGTGACGATCAAGGTCCGGTACGAGAACTTCACGACCATCACGCGCAGCGACTCCCGCCCTCCCACTTCCGACCCGGCCGACATCGTCAGGCGCGCGGTCGCGCTCCTCGAGCGCACGGATGCGGGACGCCGGCCGGTGCGGCTGCTGGGTGCCGGCGTGCACAACCTGGGCGATCCGGACGCGGGGCCGGAGGACGGACTGCCGCTGCTGGAAGCGGGCACGGGTACGGCGGGCACGTCAGGTTCCAGTTGACAGCCGTATACTACATAGGTAGGATCCGACTCATGGCGACACGCCTGTCCTCCGCCATGGCGCTCGTGCTCGACGCGCTCGCGCGCGGGAGCCGGCATGGGTTCGACATCCTGGACGCCACCGGCCTGCCGAGCGGTACCGTGTACCCGATTCTCCGCCGGCTCGAGCACGACGGCTTTGCCCGGTCGCGATGGGAGTCGGCGAAGGCCGCCCAGCAGGAGCAGCGCCCGCCGCGTCGCTACTACGAGCTCACGCCCGACGGCCTCGCCCGCGTGGCTGAAGCGCGCGCGCGGTTCCCGTTCCTCTCTGCCGCCCCGGCACCCGAACGGGCGCGCACGAGACGCGCCTGATCGAGAGGCGGAAGGGCAACCATGAGAGCGCCCGGACTCGTGATTCGCGTCGTGCTCGCCCTCATCCGATGCGTGTCGCTCGTCGTGCCGCGCCGGGACCGGGACGCATGGCGGAGGGAATGGGAAGCCGAGATCCTGCACGAACAGGCCGCGCTCGATCCCGAATCGCCCGGCAGCGTCGGCGCCCAGGTCGCCGTGGGCCGCCGTGCCCTGGGGTCGATCGCCGACGCCGCGTGGCTGCGCCGTCAGTTCACCGCGGACAGCGACCTCGTGCACGACGTCCGCTACGCCGCGCGGCTCGTTCGCCGCCAGCCCGCGTTCGCGCTGCTGGCCGCCTCGATCCTGGCCGTCGGAATCGGATCCACGACCGCCGTGTGGACCATGGTCGATCGGCTGGTGCTGCGGGCGCTGCCATACCCGGATGCCCACGAGCTGGTGTCGTTCCTGCAGCGCAACCACGCCACTGGCAACATGCGCGAGGAAGTCGCGCCCGGCAATTTTCTCGACTGGCGGGCGCAATCGACGTCGTTCGAGAACATCGCCGCCGCCGAGCCCTACAGCGTGGATTACACCGGCGGTGAGCGGCCCGAAGTGCTCCTCGCGACCAACGTCACCGAAGGATTCTTCGATCTCCTTGCAGTGCGGCCTCACCTGGGACGATTCTTCGACGCGGCGGACCACGCCGCCGGCGACAATCGCCTCGCCGTCATCAGTCATCGATTCTGGCTCCGCCTCGGTGGCGACCACGGGATTGTCGGCACCGCGCTGCGGCTCGACGATGCGCCGTTCACGATCGTGGGCGTGCTGCCCGAGCGGGCCGACCTCAACCTCTTCGACGGCCGCGGGGAACGCGACGTGTGGCTCCCCAAGGCGATCATGGATGCCGACCGGCAGGTCAGAGGTCCGGGCTGGTGGGCCGCGATCGGCCGCCTCCGCGACGGCGTGAGCCGCGAAGTGGCCCAGGCGGAAATGGACGCGATCTCGGCCAGGCTTGGCCAGGCCGAACCGCGGACGAATGCGCGCACCACGGTGGGCGTCGAGCCGCTCGAGACACATCTGATGCGCACCGTGCGTCCCGCGTTGTGGGTCATGCTCGGAGCCGTCGTGCTGGTGCTCGGCATCGTGTGCGCCAACGTCGCCAACCTGCTCCTCGTCCGCGCCACCGAACGGGAACACGAGTTCGCGCTGCGCGGCGCGCTCGGCGCCGGTCGCCTTCGGCTGATGCGGCAGCTCCTGACCGAGGGCGCGCTGCTCGCCGCTGCCGGCACAACCCTGGGCGTGGCGCTCGCATGGTGGTCTCTTCGCGCGATTGCACGCCTGTCGCCCGTCCAGTCGGCTCATCTCGACAACCTCACGCTGGACCTGCCGATGCTCGGCATCGCGGCCGTGGTCGGCGCCGCCACCACGCTCGCGTTCGGCCTTCTTCCGGCCGCGCAGCTCTCGCGCCGCGTGCGGCTCGAGGCCGACGGCCGTGGCGCCACGGCCAACGCTCGCGCCCGTTCGCTCCGCGACGCGCTCGCGGTCGCGGAAGTGGCCGTCGCAGTGGTCCTGGCTGTCGTGACGGGTCTGCTGCTCCGGAGCTTCACCCAACTCGTGCGCGTGGACCCTGGCTTCCGCGCCGAACGCCTCGCGGTCGCACAGGTGTTCGCGTGGGACCGGCACAACACGCCCGACGAGCTTCGCGCGTTCGTCGATGCCGCCGTGGGCGAGCTCGGCCGCGTGCCCGGCGTCGTCGAGGTCGGCGGCGCGTCGGCCATGCCGCTCATCGAGGCCAATATCAACATCGAGAGTCCCTTCACGATCGAAGGACGCCCTGCCGGTAGCCGTGGCGAAACGCCAACCACGTTCCTCACCGTGGCCACGCCCGGCTACTTCCCTGTGATGGGCATTCCCGTCGTCGCCGGTCGCTCGCTCAGCGAGACCGACGACGCCCGCGGTGCGCCGGTGGCGGTGATCACGCGAACGCTCGCAGACAAGTACTGGCCGGATGGCGGCGCCGTTGGCGCATGGGTCCAGTTCCGCTTCCGCGGCCAGGTTCAGCGGCGTGAGGTCGTGGGCGTCGTCGGCGAACTCCGGCACGACGCGCTCGAACTGCCGCCACGCGACGAGCTCTTCGTCCCGTTCGCCCAGGCGCCGTTCGGCTCCATGACCTTCGTGATGAAGACTGCGGGCGATCCGTCGGCCGTCGTCGAGCCGGCGAAGCAGGCCATCTGGCGAGTGGACCCACTGCAGACGATCTATGACGCCGGCACTGGCACTGATCTCCTTGCCGGAGCCGTCGGGCCGCGGCGCTTCGCGCTGGTGCTGACATCGGCCTATGGGCTGGTCGCGCTCGGCCTCGCCGCGCTCGGCGTGTATGCCGTGATGAGCGCATCCACGCGTCAGCGCAGTCGCGAGATCGGCGTGCGGCTGGCGCTCGGCGCCACGCACTCCGAGATCACCAGACTCATCGTTCGACGCGGCCTCTTGCTCGGCCTGACGGGCGTCGCGATCGGGTTGGCTGGTTCGGTCGGCGCCGCGCTGCTGCTTCGTGGCGAACTCTACGCCGTAGAGCCCCTCGATCCCCTGACGCTCGGAGGGGTGGCCGCGCTGCTGCTTGCCACCACTGCGGTCGCCTGCCTGGCGCCGGCGCGGCGGGCCACGCGGGTCGATCCGCTCGTCGTGCTCAAGAACTGACCAGGTACGGCAGGTACGACGGGCACGCGGCTACGATGGCGGACGGATGCGGACCCTCGCCAGCATGATCGGTTCTTTAGGTGTCTCGCCGTCCACGGGCACGGCCGCGATGGCCTGCACGGTCTCCATGCCACGCACGACGCGGGCGAAGGCGGTGTACTGGCCGTCCAGCGCACGGCATTCGCCGGTGCAGATGAAGAACGACGTCGTGGCGCTGGCGGGATCGTTGCCGCGCGCCATGGAGACGACGCCGGGCACGTTCTGGATGTCGCTGAACTCGGGTTCCAGGCTTCGCACGAGCTTCTGCTGCGCAGGGGTCAGCGGCTCGGCGCGGTACGCCAGCGCCCCCGTCTGCAGCACGAAGTTCGGCACCACGCGGTGCACGGCAGTGCCGTCGAGCACGCCCGCGGCCGCGAGCCGCAGGAACTGGCGAGTGGTTTCGGGCGCCTTGTCGGTGAGGAACTCCAGTTCGATCTCGCCCTTCGTCGTCTCCAGCACCGCGCGATAGCGCGCGAGTTCCGCGGCCGAGGCGTCGATGAACGGATCGCGGACCGGCGGGGGCGTGTCGCGGATCGTCACGGAGGTGATCTCGATCCGCGAGACCGGACGCCCTTCGCCATCGGCGGCGACCGCCGAGATCTGTTGCACGAGCTCCAGCCCCTCCACCACGCGCCCGAACACCGTGTACTGCCCCTGGAGCGCGGCCTGATCGGTGGCGCAGATGAAGAACTGGGCGCCGGCGCTGTCCGGCTTGCCCGGCGCAAGCACCGCCGCGACGGCCCCTGCCGTCATGGGCTCCTTGTTGATCTCCGGTTTCAGGACGTTCAGTCCGCCCGTGCCGTAGAGCGAGGCCCTGGCAGGATCGCGGGAGATGGGATCGCCGCCCTGAATGATGCCGTACTTGATCACGCGATGGAACGTCGTCCTGGCGTAGGCACCATCGGCGGCCAGCTTCATGAAGTAGCCGACATGATTCGGCGCAGCCTCCGGCAGCAGCTCGATGACGAACCTTCCCATTGTCGTCTCGACAACGGCCTGTTTGTTCTTCGTCTGCTCCGGCGTGAGGGGCGACGTGGAGGAAGTCTGACGAGCCGGGGCGGCCTGCGCGACGAGCATGAGGACGAGCAAGTGAACGAGCATGTTGGCGAACCCGGCTGAGCGGCGCGCCTCGTCAGGCGGCCGTGAGGATGAGCGGCCGCCCGCGCGTGATCACCATCGTATGCTCGTGGTGCGCCGCCAGTGAGCCGTCGTTCGTCCGTACCGCCCAGCCATTCCGGTCGGTGAACGTGCGGAAGGAACCCGCGCTGATCATCGGCTCGATCGTGATGACGAGCCCCTCGGTCAGGACATCGCGCTGCCGCGGATCGAACTCGTTCGGCACGTTGGGCGGTTCGTGGATCGTCCGGCCCACGCCATGTCCGCTGAGCCCTCTGACCACGCGGAATCCGCGCCGGCGCGTCTCGTGGTCCACGACGAGGCCGATCTGGCTCACGAGCGTTCCCGCGCGGGCGACGTCGAGGGCCGCGTCGAACGCCGCCGACACGCACGCCACCAGCCGCCGCGCGACGTCGCTCCCCTCGCCCACGATCACCGTGCGGGCCGCGTCCGCCACGTAACCGTCCTTCTCGACCGTGACGTCGAGCTTCACGACGTCGCCCGTCTCGAGACGCCGAGGACCAGGTATCCCATGCACGATCTCGTCGTTGACGCTGATGAGCACCGTGCCGGGGAACCCGTAGACGACAGCCGGCGCCGACCTGGCGCCGTGCGAGGCGAGCAGACGGGCGGCCACGGCATCGAGCTCGGCGGTGGTGACGCCCGCACGAACGTTCTTCTCGAGTGCCTCGAGCGTGAGGTGCACGACGCGGCCCACGCGCTGGAGGCCTTCGAGGTCTGCGGCAGAGTCGATGGACATGACTGGATCGTACATCCGGACGGCAAGTCCGAAGCCGGTCAATAATGGGGCTCATGAGCGACATCCGATCCCGCGGCTATGCCCAACCCGACGTCCTGGTCTCCACCGACTGGGTCGCCGAACACCTGTCCGATCCCGACATCCGCGTCGTCGAGTCAAACGAGGACGTGTTGCTGTACCCGTCCGGCCACATTCCTGGCAGCGTGCAGGTGGACTGGACGGCGGATCTGAACGATCCCGTGCAACGGGACTACATCACGCGCAGGGGTTTCGAAGCGCTGATGTCCCGGATCGGCGCGACGCCGAAAACGAAGATCGTGTTCTACGGCGACAAGAACAACTGGTGGGCGTGCTATGCCTTCTGGGTCTTCCAGCTGTTCGGCCACAAGAACGCATCGGTGATGGACGGTGGGCGCCTGAAGTGGGAGAAGGAAGGACGGCCGATGACGCGCGAGGTGCTGACGTGCCCCGCGACGAAGTACCGCGCGCCCGAGCGCAAGGACGGCCCGGTACGGGCCTTCCAGAAGCAGGTGCGCGCCCACGTGCAGGCCAAGGGCCAACTCGTCGACGTGCGCAGCCCGGAGGAGTACGCGGGAACACGGATGCACATGCCGGACTATCCGAACGAAGGCGCGCTGCGCGGCGGCCACATCCCCGGTGCGAAGAGCATTCCCTGGGCCCGCGCCATCAACCCGGAGGACGGCACCTTCAAGCCGGCGAGCGAGCTGGCCGATCTGTACATCAAGACCAACAGGCTCAAGAAGGACCGCCCGACGATCGCCTACTGCCGCATCGGAGAACGCAGCAGCCACACGTGGTTCGCGCTGAAGTACCTGCTCGGGTTCAAGAACGTGAAGAACTACGACGGCTCGTGGACCGAATGGGGCAACACCGTGGGTGTCCCAATCGAGAAGTAGCGAGCCAGACGTGGAAACCCGCGCGCCAGGACGCCTGCAGGCCATCCTCGACACGTTCGCGATGTTCCCCGATCCGGCGGACCGCACGAACCTGCTGCTCGACTACGCCGGCAGGTTCAGAACGGTGCCGCCCGAGGTCGCGACGCGACCGTACGCGCGCGAGCACCTGGTGCCTCACTGCGAGTCGGAGGCCTACGTGTGGGCGCTCGAGCAGCCGGACGGGACGCTGAAGTTCTATTTCGCGGTCGAGAATCCATCGGGCGTCTCGGCCAAGGCACTTGCCGCCATCCTCGACCAGGCCCTGTCCGGCCTCAAGCCCGCCGAGATTGCGAACATCTCACCGGACATCGTCGAGCAGATCTTCCGCCAGAATATCTCGATGGGTAAGGGGATGGGGCTGATGTCAATGGTCCAGGCCATACGTTCGCTCGCCAAAGCCGCGCAATGACCCGCGCTAAGAGGTACATTACCGCCATGCCGAAATGTCGCTTCGCGTTCATCGCCTTGTTCTCGACCACGATCGCGTGCTCCGCGCCGGCGCCGTCCGGCCCGATCGCCATGGCCGACCTGCCCAACATCAGCACCGACCTGATGATGGCCGACATCCGGAGGCTGTCGTCCGACGAGTTCGAAGGGCGCGGGCCTGGCACGAACGGCGAGTCGCTCACGGTGCAGTACCTCAGCGAGCAGCTCCGCGCGGCCGGCATCGAGCCGGGCAACCCCGATGGCACGTTCACGCAGAGGGTACCCCTCGTCGGCCTCACACCCGAGCCCACGCCGCTCGTGGTGAAACGAGGCACGCGGACCCGCCAGTTCGAGATCAACGACGAAGTGGTGACGTTCAGCAAGCACGTGGTGGACGAGGTGAAGCTCGAGAACTCCGAGCTGGTCTTCGCCGGGTACGGCGTGCAGGCGACCGAGTTCCAGTGGGACGACCTCAAGGGCATGGACGTGAAGGGCAAGACCATCATCGTGCTCGTCAACGACCCGCCCGTCGCCGATCCCGCCAACCCGGCGGAACTGGACGCGAAGCTCTTCGGCGGCAAGGCGATGACCTACTACGGCCGCTGGACGTACAAGTACGAGAAGGCCGCCGAGCTCGGCGCAGCCGGCGTGCTCGTGGTGCACGAGACCATTCCGGCGGGGTATCCGTTCTCGGTGGTCCAGGGCATGGGCCGCGAGCGCTTCGACCTGGTGACGCCGGACAAGAACATGGGCCGCGCCGCGGTCCAGGGCTGGCTCTCGCTCGACGCGGCGACGCGGCTCTTCGCGCTGGCGGGACAGGACTACCAGAAGCTCAAGGCCGCGGCTTCGACGCGCGGGTTCACGCCCGTGCCGCTCGGCGTGACGGCGTCCGTCGGGTTCACGCAGACGATGCGCACGGTCGATTCGCGGAACATCGTCGCGCGCATGCC
>Ga0105106_10002726_pt1 | contig 12681 bp, 7 predicted proteins | sample PPLLaktember2015_5_FD_79109 | JGI IMG/M metagenome (GOLD analysis project Ga0105106, IMG submission 79109) | Freshwater sediment microbial communities from Prairie Pothole Lake near Jamestown, North Dakota, USA - PPLs Lake P8 Core (1) Depth... | ecosystem: Environmental > Aquatic > Freshwater >...
CCCCGCTCCCTGCTCCCCGCTAGTACGAAGTAAATCCAAGCCTGTCGAGTCCTTCCTTAACTTCCGGACACGACATAAACAGTTTCCAGAGCAGCCCTGTTCTGTAATTCTCAATCATTACAACCTCAGGACCCTGATCGATTGCAAGGTATCGTTTGGGATACCAGTTGTCCTGGTCGCTGAATGCATCATAAAAACCATAAGGCCCCCACACCTTTTCACCATAATGTTCATAGAAATATCTGATTGCATCAAGCGATTGCTCCGGTGTATAAACTATCGAAGAAATTGCTGCTGTTGGAGATATAACACCAAGATCATTGGTTTCACCCGGAGCATGTGCGGCATAGCCATTCACTGAATAGCTTGCGGTAAGTCCCCAGCAATCTTTATTGTAGCCCTTGAATTTTTTTGGATTTTCAACACACCAGCTCCAGTTTATAAGTGAATGGTTCCTGTTATGCCTCCAGTAATCAGCATATCTGTCTGCCAGGTTCCTCGGATCGAGCCCGAGAAATGAATAGTGCGACCAGAAAAGTGGTCCGCCGTATTCTTCTGCGTAGTTATGTTTTAGTTCAAGAACATATCCGTATTTATCACTATGCGCCTTTATTCCCCCTCCTCTTGCCCATCCCTGGTGATAGGCTTCGGCATTTACCGGGTATGTGGGTGAGGATGCTGCAAGGATATACATAATAAGGCATTCATTATATCCCTCGACAGGGAAATTCATCTCCCAGCCGTAATCAGGCGACCAGTGCCAGTATATCACGTTCTCGCCTCCTTTTGTGAACCAGCTCCATTCAACCTCTTTCCACAGCATGTCTATATCTGCAGATAGATTCTTCTCTTCTTCATTACCGTCCTTGAAGTACTGCCTTACCGCAAGCAGTCCCTGTACAAGGTATGCGGTTTCGACAAGGTCAGCTCCGTTATCCTTTGGGGAGAATGGCTTGACCTTGCCTGTTTCACCATAAAGCCAGTGGGGCCATGCGCCATGGTAGCGATCAGCATTTTCCAGGAAAGTCACAATCTTTTGAAACCTGGCTACTCCCTCCTCCCTTGTGATGAAATTTCTTTCGATGCCTGTCAGGATAGCCATTAGTCCAAAACCTGATCCTCCCGAGGTTATTACATTCATGTCATTCTCGGGATATTCCCCGTCGACATGAAAACGTTCCCTGGCCATACCTGAAACAGGTTCGGCACCATCCCAGAAATATTGAAAGGTCCTGTACCCTACAAGTGTCAGCAAAGAATCATCCGATATTTCATCATCAGCTTTTCCCGGATTCAGGTCGACATTTTTATTTTCAGAGTTTCTAAGGCATGAGGATCCAAGAAGCATAATCACAAGAAAGATATTGATGGGTTTCATGTTAAGATTGTATTATGAAAATCTGATCAGGTTGTCAAAGTGAACAAAAGTTAGTAATTAAAGTTGAGTTTGTCATCTTTTATGGTCAGATCATTCTACTCGAAAGGTTTTCCTTGCTGAAATTACTTCACCTTCGGAGGTTATTCCCTGAACATTGATTTCATATTCAGAGACATAATCTGAAGTCCAGAATTCAATCCTGACCTTACCTTTGCTGTCAGTCTTAACTGATGGATTCCAGTAAAGAGTGTTCCTGAAATCAGGATTAGGGCTATTCTTCAGATCTGATGAAGAGTAATCGGGTGAAATGAATGACTTTACAGGGTCAACTACTCTGTAGGGAAGCCTGATCATATAACCAGGCAATGGAATAGTCCTGAAATCGGCAGATAGTGTTGTGATATTTACTAATCCGGGGAAGGAATACTCTCCGACAAAATATTTTTCCTTAATTACATCAATTCTTTCAACAATTGAAGGATCTAGAGCCTCAAAGATGGAGGCATCATTTATTTTTACCCCATCCAGAAAAAGATCGGGTGATGATTCATACCTGTTCTCATTTATGCGATCGGTAATCAGGATTTCATAACCGGAATTCCTCTTTTTCATCGAAACATGTGGTAAAAGCTCATAAAAGACCTCATCCATTTTGGGCAGGATTACATAATCCGCCATTTTAAGTTCAATATCCGGTTTCCCATAAAACCTTACCGGTGTTAAAGGGGGTAAGGTACTTTCCACTGGACTTACCGAAGAAGATACTCCGTAAATCTTTCTTATCTGGTAATTGACACTCCAGTCATTTATATACTGAGGAATTGAAACCTGGTCATTGCCGGATGCCGTTTGCGTCTGGGCATACAATTCAGCAAATCCTGACTCAAGAATGATCTTCTGCATCCTGCTTTCATCATCAGGCATCAATACTAAATCCTTAATACTCTCATCAATCCGGAAATTAAAGCTGAAATTACCTGCACTATCCGTCTTTGCATATTGAAAATCCGGTTCCTTACCGGGAATGCTGAGTAAAACATACCCTGAAGAAGATATTGGATTATCTCCGGAAGTCAGCTTTCCTCTTAAGAAATGAAATTCTCTCTCCGGCTTATACACAGTGTTGGGTAATTTAGGGGAAAGTATAAAAGGCCAGTCAATCCACTTACTATTAATATTTAACAGGATACTATCCATGATTTCCGAAGAAAAGTCGCTTATCTTTTTTGTTGATAACGCGGATCTGTTAAATCCGTATTCTGAACCGAATATCAAATAATCTTTCAGGTCGGCCCTCTGATTTCCTTCAGTTAACGGAGAAACTGAGATGCTGATGCTTCCAGGATTTAGTTTGTTTGTTAATGAATCGCCGGTTACAAGATCCACAATAACTTTTTCTCTCACTCCAAAACTATCCCCTGAATTTACCAAAATAGCCCGATTGTCCCGGTAGGGTGTATAATTATATTTTGAACAAACTGGTTCTCCTTTTGAATCAAAAACAGTCATCTGATTTATACCACCCGTTAAAGATTCAAAAGGAATAAGTACTTTTTTATCTTCACCGGTAATTATTTCAGTGCTTAAATGATCAATTATTCCGTGTGTCTGAATGAGTAAATAAAATTGATTATTGTTTTCTGAACGGTATTTTTCATCTGCCGAGAAAATTATTTCGATCTTACCAGGTTTAAGATTATTTGTCTTTACCGTCATTCCAGCATTGAGAATTCCGGAATTTGCCTGTTCTTTTATTTTTCCAATATCAACGGGGCCATTACCCGATTTTCCTCTTACCTTTTTGTTGTTAAATGGATTGAATATCCTTATATCCCTGATAAAACAATTATAGGGAAGGAAATTCTTCATCCGGCTTGTATAAGCTCTGATTGTATAAGTGCCTGTACTTAAAGTATCAGGTAGGGTAATTTGCCCCGGACCAAAGCCATTTTCAAGATAGATTCTTTTTTGTACAACAGGTCTGTTTTCGGTATTTATAAGTTCAAAATATGCGATTCTGCTTGAAGCTGATGGCTTATGGCTCTGCCTGTCAATAAGGTAAATTGCAAACCACAAGTCTTCACCTGAAATATATTCATCTCTGTCGGAGTGGATGAAAATTTCCTCCATTGGCACCACTTTAAGGTAACTTTGAAACCTCTGTCTTATAAAATCCGGGACATTATTTTGTCCCTGGATATCATAGTTCTGATTGATCAGGAAGAATAAAAAGAAAAGAAACAAAGCCGGCTTATTTTTTTCTCTCATGCCAATTTTTTTCAAAAAGTCCTGTATTAATCACCGATCCAAAATTCCGGTTTTACATTTGTTCCCCTGACAGTGCAATCTGCACACCCTTTTTTATCGGTTAGTATTCTTACCCTTGGACTTCCGAAGCCCCAGGAACCTGGCGGATTATCTGAAAGCACCCATACACTTTCATCCAGTCCCCGGATTTCAACCTCTCCATATACAGTATCGATGGGACAATCAGGGTACTGATCTATAATACCTCCAAAATCATCCTGTATGAAGATCCTTTTTGAGGATTTTGCAGAGACACTGAAATACCCAAGCACATCTTCTCCAGGATTTTCAACACAGAAAATATTGCTGGGAACTGATGCTGGAATGATGTCATAAAGTCCGCCAGCCTGATCAGTAATTTTCTGTATTTTTTCCCAGTATATATATTCATCTTCACTTAAGGAGTATTGATTGACAGATATACTGTATTTCCTTAGCAATCTGTCGGTAGTGTTTGAAATATATGTAACAGGATGCCGGATTATTCTGGATTCATTAAAGGCAGCTGTACTTTTTATATTGATTGTTGTTGATGTGTCAGAAACCCAGCATTTAATCTTTTCCACAGGCCATAAAAGCCTTAGCACCCAGGTTTCGTCAAAATCCCACCTGTAATATTTGTTTAGGTTTTGAGGATCATGGGTGTCGAGATAAATGTTGCAGCCATCGATTCCAAAGAAATTCTCAAACCCTTCTTTTATTACCGTTTTTTCATAATAAACACTGTCAATCGGAGGCACAGGTTTCATTTCAACCGGGAATGACTCATAATTAATAATATTACCTTCATTGTTTGTAACTATTCTTAGAGTATATGATTTCCCTGCCTGACCTCTGAAATCTGATGGATTCGTTATATAGGTTCCCGCCTCTTTCTCCAGCAATGGATAAAAATTCCCTGTGTCATCCTTTAGAGAGACCAGGCATCCTGAAAGGGGCTTCGCTTCACTTTTCTTTCCAAATGGCAGTGATTTTGATAATTTTATCGTATTCGGACCCGGCTGATCAGTAATTAATCCTTCCACAACAAGAAGCTCCTTCTCTTCTTCAGTCTCAGGTGTGAATTGGACAATGCATCCGGTAAGAAAAATGAACACACACAACAGTATTAATCCTGAAAACGGATGGAGAAAGTTACGATGTATTAATGGTAGCCTTAAAGAATCCCTATTATCAGGAATTTGTTTCATTGGTTATAATTATGTTGAATCAGTTTCATTTTCAAAAATCAAAGCTAAAGGTAACAGAAGGAATTGCCTGCCCGAAAACTGACAGCTTATACCCGTTAATGACATCTCCTTCCTTTTTAAAGTATATTGAATATACATTCTTCCTGCTCAACAGGTTGTAAACTGAGAATGTCCAATTGGGATGGGCAATCTGTCGTAACTTCAGGCTTCCCCCTATTCTGAAGGAGAGGTCAAGCCGCGAGTAATCAGGAATTCTGTATTTGTTCCGGTCAGAATAATGAACTAGTAAATCATCGTACATAATGTAAGTAGCTACAGGAAAGGTTATCGGACGACCTGTACTCCATGTATAGTTGGAAGAAAAGCTAAAACGGCGCGAGAGTAAATAGTTAAAAGTAAAAGTCAGGTCGTTTGGCTTGTCAAAATTTGCAGGAAACCATTTTCCTTCATTTATGATCTCTTCTTTCAGGGTGCTCAGGCTCCTGATAAAAGTCCTGGCATATGTATATCCTAAAGTGAACCTGAGCTTTCCTTCACTCTTTTTAAATAAAAGTTCCAGGCCGTAAGACTTCCCCCTTACATTTACAATATCCTGTTCAATGTCTTCATTCATGATCAGATTTGCTCCTCCCTTGAAGTCGGCCATATTCTTAATTTCTTTGTAATAGATCTCCGCGGAGGTTTCAATTGCGCCTTTGAAAAGCATCTGATAGAAACCAATTGCTATCTGATCCCCAATCTGAGGTTTAAGATTATAATCACTTAATTTCCAGGTATCAGTAGGGGAGATTGAAGTGGAATTTGAAAGAAGATGAAGATATTGCCTGGTCCTGTTATAATTTATTTTAAAGGAATTTTTGTCTGATATCCTGAAATTCAATGACATTCTCAGCTCCGGACCTGCATATTTCTTCACAACCTCCCCGGTTTTAAAATCAAGTGTATCAATAATGGTTGATGTTGATTTTGAGAAACCCGGACGATAAACCATCACCCTCCCCGGACCGATTGAAAAATAAGATGAAAACCTGATGCCTGCATTGACAGATAAGAATTTTGTCAGAATAAATTTATCCTCGGCATATAATGCACCGTCAATTGCTCTTTCCTTTTCAATAAAATACTGTTTGACAAGTGAAGAATCATTTGCAGGCTCATAGCTGCCTGGTAAAATAATAGTCCTGTTAAGGTCCAGTCCGAAGTTAAATTCATTTCTTCCTTTAAATAAGTTAAAATCTGCTTTGAAACCTGTACTATTGATCTGATGCGAGAGTACGAATGATTCAGGCTTATGCTTCTGACTTGAAATATTATATTCATAAAAGCTATTGTTCAAAGAGAAAGCAGAAAAAAACCTGCTATTGAAAATATGACGCCATTTTAAAGCCAGAATATTGTTGTCGTATTTGAAAACAGTGTCTGAGCCAAACCGGAATACATCATGACTTAGATATGAATCAAATTCTAACTTGTTTGATTTATTCAGATTATAAGTAATCTTACCATTAATGTCATAGAATGAGGCCCTGCTCTCCCTTAGCGTCTTGTTATTAAAAAGGCTAAAAATCCAGTTTGAATAGGTAGTCCTGCCGGTTATAATATAATTCAGAGTGTCTTTGATCAGCGGCCCTGCAACCATGACTTGAGTCGTTATAGGACTTATTCCGGCACTCCCGGTAAATTCGTTCTTCCCTTCATTTGTCCCTATGTCGAGCACTGAAGATATCCTTCCTCCATAGCGGCCTGGTATGCCTCCTTTATATAAAGTTGCATCTTTAATCATATCAGGATTCACTGCTGAAAAGAATCCAAAGAAATGAGATGAGTTGTAAACAGGAGCTCCATATAAAAGGATCAGATTTTGGTCAGCTGTACCGCCTCTGACATTGAATCCGGCTGATCCCTCACCAACTGATTTTACACCCGGAATCAGAAGAACGCTTTTTACAATATCAGATTCCCCAAGTGATGTTGGCAGCAATTTAAACGATTGAATATTAATCTTTTCCATACCCACTTCAAACCGTTTAAGAATCATGTTTTTTTCAGCGGAAACAACCGTCTCTTTTAAAGGGATTAAAATGCTTTTCATTTCAACATTCAGTTCACCTGTCCCAAAAAGGTTCAGGTTAACGGTTTTCTCCTTCATCCCGATAAAAGAAAACTGAAGAGTATGAATTCCCCGTGGAATAGACAGAGAGTAAAATCCAAATTCATTTGTAATTGAACCAATGGCAAGTTTCTGGTTGAAAATTGTTACTCCTGCCACGGGCTCTTTTGTATCACTGTTTTTAATATATCCTGAAATAAAGACCTTTCCGGCATTATTTCTTTCTGCAGGATTCCCGATTTCAACAAATGCATTTCCGGTTTTATTCTGTTCTTCTTCTGTTTCAGCATAATCAGTAGGAGGAAGGTATGTTTTTTCAATTTCCCCTGTAGCGGAGGAGGATTTAATTGCAAAATCTTTTGTGAGTATTACATTACCCTTTCTGTCTAAGTAATAATAAATTCCTTTTCCCCTCAGAAGATCATCAAGTAAATCGGAGAGTGTGTAGTTTTCAGGGTATTCCTTCAATGTCAGGTCCTTAACCCATTCATCCTTGTAAAAGAACCTGATCTTTTGAAGCGACTGCGTGGATGCAGCAAAAACCTTAAATGGAATATCTTTATAAGCAGCAGGTGACCACTTCTTTTCCTGGGCTGAAGCATAACCGGGAAAAATCAATATATATATGAAAATAAAGATTTTTAATCTCATATGAAGTGTCCTATTCTTTTTTGTCATCAATAAAGCGGAGAAAAGGTACTAAAGTGAAAGGATCTTCAATTGAGATTTTTATGTTGGACTCCCTCATGAATTGTCTGACTTCTTTTTTATGAACATCAAGGGCTCTGAACAGATCTTTTTTCCCAGGTATATTAACTACTTTCCCTTCCTGAATGATATAGACCCTGTTAGTCTGATAAAACCTATCAAACTCATCCTTATCAGCAAGCTTTTCTATCTTTTTACTGTATCTGGCATATAAGGTAGTCTTCCCTTTATACACTACATTGTAATATCCTCCCGACAATGAAGAAGTACTATCAGTGATCCTTATAAAATGATATTTTTTATTTTGAAAAATCAAGTAAAAGCTGTCAACCATTTGTTTGTTCAACTGAAGCATTCCTGCAGGAGCAAACGGAGTAATTATTTCATCTGTAAATATGTTGTACTTTATCCTGATATCTGAGAATGTTTTACCTCTCATGGTCACTGAAGCTGGCAGGAGCTCTTTTGAAAACAGAAATTGATTTTCCATTATCAAAGGGTAGTAGTTCCGCCAGATCCTTCCATTATAGAGCATCTGATTCTCATTGATCGTATCCTGGGCTGAAATTTTATTATCCCAGGATTTTGTAATACTGTGGCAAATGCCAGGTATGCTGTTAAATAATAATGAATTAATTATGATAAAAAACAGGTAATAATTTCGGATCATTCAGGCGCTCTATTTATTATGAACTTTTTTCAGATTCTGCATACTGTCATAAATCCTACGGTTAATAGTGTTTACACTTAAGAAACCATATTAAAGTTGAAAGGATTTTACAAAACTATCCATTTTTTATTCTCCTGGTTAAGTTTCTGAAAGTAAACATAGATTATGAATTTTAACTCTGCCTGATATTTTAAAAAACATTAAATTGGCAACATGCATTATCTTAATTACGGATCTTGAAATAATAACCCTTTAACAGGATAAACAGAAGGAAATATGAAAACCTATTACACTGAAACTCGTCGAGGTTTTATAAGAAAGATCAGCATCGGCAGCACTTTTGCTGCGTTAGGTACTTTGCCGGCATTAGCTTCATATTCAGATGCTAAGGAAAAGAAAAGATTAAAAAATGGAGTAGCTCTCAATCTGGGCCTCCAGGAAGGTGTTGCCCCGGGAGCCTCGTTAACGGAAAAACTTGATTTCATGGAGGCAAATGGAGTTTTTGGTCTTGAAGTCGGAGGAGGAAAGCTTGCCGACAGAGTACCAGAAATCCAGAAAGCTCTTCAGAACAGAAAAGTCAGGATTTCTGCAATCTGTGCCGGATTCAAGGGCTGGCTGATCTCCAGTGATGAAAACGAAAGAAAAAAATGCATCGATTCTTCAAAGGAGATACTTGCCGCAGCAGGAGCGCTTGGATCATACGGGATGATACTTGTCCCGGGTTTTAATGGCCAGAAACCCTCTTTACCCTTTGTTGAAGCAAGGGAAATCCTCATCGACCAGTTAAAGGAACTCGGGGAATTCGCAGTCCGGAACAAAACAACAATTATACTGGAACCTTTGAACAGAAAGGAAGCGTGGTTTCTGCGGCAGGTTGCAGATGCGGCAGCAATCTGCAGGGATGTCGACAACCCGGGAGTTACTTGCATGGGCGATTTCTGGCACATGACATGGGAGGAACCCGATGATATGGGGGCATTTATCTCAGGTCAGAAATACCTGAATCATGTTCATATGGCAAGCCGGAAAACAAGGAATTCTCCGGGCGAGGATGAAGGGGATAATTATATAACCGGATTTAAAGCGCTTAAAATGATCAATTATAAGCACTTTGTAAGCTTTGAATGCGGCACAAAAGGCGATAAAAAAGTTGTAATTCCCGCTGCCCTCAAATTGCTTCGAGATCAGTGGGAAATGGCAGTGTAAATCGTGTAATTACATTGTAATTACATTTATTGTATGCAAGATAACTTATTTGTAATCACTATGTCCGACTAAAAGTAAGAGATTCTGAGCGAAGCGAAGAATCTCTATACAAATTCAAATATATTCCGTTTAATAATATTTTTAATTTTTATTACCACTATGAAAAAGACTTTTTTCCTGTTACTCCTTGTTGTCCTGATGGTTTCCTGCACTCAGAAACAACCTTTATCCGAAAACGGAATCCCCCTGAAGGAACACCCCAGGCCCGATTTTGAGCGGAACCCGTGGCAGAACCTTAACGGATACTGGCAATTCGCCCCCGACTCGGCAAATATCGGTGAAACCAATAACTGGCAGGAAAATCCAGATGTATTTAGCTCAAGGATACTGGTGCCTTTTTCCTGGGCAAGTCCTTTAAGTGAAATCACCCTTCCGAAACTTAACATCGGATGGTATGCCCGAGCCTTCAACATTGGCAGGGATGAAGGATGGAAGGGGAAAAACATTTTTCTTATATTCGGAGCCAGCGACTTTCATACGAAAGTCTGGATAAACGGCCAGTTTGCCGGAGAACACAGAGGCGGATATGTGCCATTTGAGTTCAACATCACTTCGTTACTTAAGGGAGGAAGCAACCGGCTGGTGGTCAGGGTTGAGGATGAAGAACTTGATAACCGTCCCTCCGGAAAGCAATACTATGGCAACGCAAAAGGGATCTGGCAGACGGTTTATCTTGAACCGAGGAATGATGTTCATCTCTCCGCTATCCTTTTTACGCCTGATATTGACAAGTCGGAGGTAAGAACTGAGATTCATTTGTCGGCTCCGGCACCTGAAGGTTTGCAGTTCAGGCTTACCGGAAAGGGGAACAATATTGTATTTGAGTCAGGTTTCAATACTGGCGACACAACAGCACGCATCACGGTTCCAGTTACGGATATGAGGCTTTGGTCACTCACTGATCCTTATCTTTATGAGGTTACCGCAACACTTGTTTCAAAAAAAGTCATTGATTCGGTAAACACCTATTTTGGAATGCGGAAGATATCCGCAATTGCAATTCCCGGTAAGGATTTCCAGTATGTTGCCCTCAACAACGAACCGCTCTACCTGAAGCTGACGCTCGATCAGAGCTACCATCCTGAAGGATTCTATACTTTTCCTTCCGATGAGTTCATGAGGGATGAAATAATGAGGGCAAAAAACATCGGATTGAACGGACTGAGGATCCATATTAAGGCTGAGATTCCCCGCAAGCTCTACTGGGCCGACAAATACGGCTTGCTTATTATGGAGGATATCCCGAATTTCTGGGGCGAACCGACTCCCGAGGCAAAGGCAAACTGGGAATATATTGCTGAGCGCGAGATAATGAGGGACTATAATCATCCGTCTGTCTTTTCGTGGGTTCTGTTCAACGAGACCTGGGGTTTGTTCAGCAGGGACACAGCGACCAAACGCCGTTCATACACTACTGAAACACAGGAATGGGTTAGGTCGTGGTACCACAAAGCCAAGGCAATGGATCCTTCCCGGCTGGTGGAGGATAATTCGCCTTGCAATTTCGATCATGTCATTACGGACCTTAACACCTGGCATGCATATAATCCTGCAAGGCAATGGGCCGGATTGCTGGATGAGGTGGTCAGTAAAACCTATCCGGGATCGGCATATAATTTCATCGGAGGCAATGTTCAGGGAAATGAGCCGATGCTTAATTCAGAATGCGGGGCTGTGTGGGGATACAGTGGCAGCACAGGCGACATCGATCTTACATGGGAATACCACATAATGATGAACGAATTCCGCAAACGTCCTAAAATTGCCGGATTCCTGTTTACTGAATTCCATGATGTAATTAATGAGTGGAATGGCTACTACCGCTTCGACCGAAGCAAAAAGGATTTCGGGTTTGATGAATTTAGCCCGGGGATGACAATGAATGATATGCACAGCGATATCTACGTAGTGGCCGGGGATGACTTCTTCAAAAAATACAGGGGAGGCGAAACAATCCGGATGCCATTGGGTATTAGTTCTGTGACGGATAAAACTCCCTCAGGCCTCAGAATAGATTATGAACTCTTTGGATGGGATCAGAAGGGTGACAGGTTCGAGGTCAAAAAGGGGCAGGTCCCGGCTGAAGCTGACCCGTTCTCATTTGTCAGGCTTGATCCTGTTCCTCTCACCCTGCCATTGGAAACTTCAGTCATGGTTTTTTCAACAATCCTGAAGGACGGGGACGGGAATATTCTCAACCGTAATTTTATTCCTTTCCGGATCGATGGCAGGAATCCTTCAGATGCGATTATCATCTCACTTAAACCTGATGCTTTCACGGGTGCTGAGTGGAGCATAAAGCAATTTGCCCCGCAGCAGGGAAGGAAGGTATGGGGGATGGGTTCCGGATTTTTTGAATACGAGTTCCCGGTCCCGCGGAACATCGACACCAGCAGGATCGCATCTGTTGAGTTCTGTGCTGAACTTGCTGCACGCTATCCGCAGGAAAAATATCTTGAGGATGGCGATGCCGAAGGGATTGGAATGACAATAGTCACCGACAAGGGCACCACTCCGGGCTACGGAAGGAACAGCTATCCTCAGACTGACGAAAAGATCCACAGATCAACAGTTGTGATTTCCGTTAACGGACAAAAACCATCTGAAGTGGTTCTTGCCGACGATCCTGCCGATCATAGGGGATTGCTTTCATGGATGAACCAGGAACCGGGCTGGGCATGGGGAAGTCCAGACAGGAGCAAGAGGTGGCTTCTCGATGAAGCCGGGTCATACGGCTACCTTGTTAAAGTACCTCTCAGTAAGATAGATATAAAGAATGCGATGCAGACGGGGAAGGTAGTTATCCGCCTTCAGGTCGACAAAGTGGGTTCCGCAGAGGGCGGGCTTTCGGTATATGGCAAGGAATCCGGACGTTTCCCCCTCGATCCGTCAGTAATTATAAAACCCGAGTAAAAAATTACCCGGGTTTTGGAAAATAAGTTCAGAACACCGGCGCCTACATCAGTATATTTCTCGCATACTGTACGCAGGTTTTAACCTCTTTCACGGGGTTTGACCATGGCTTGATCTCATATTCAAGCTCTATGTCGCA
>Ga0105106_10002731_pt1 | contig 12676 bp, 7 predicted proteins | sample PPLLaktember2015_5_FD_79109 | JGI IMG/M metagenome (GOLD analysis project Ga0105106, IMG submission 79109) | Freshwater sediment microbial communities from Prairie Pothole Lake near Jamestown, North Dakota, USA - PPLs Lake P8 Core (1) Depth... | ecosystem: Environmental > Aquatic > Freshwater >...
ACCTGAGATGGGTGGGTCAGCTGGATTTGGAGGTTGACCACTCAACTGGATCAAATACGTACCTTGCTCGTCGGGTTTGAAAGAGGCATGATATTGCCCTGGGGCAACCTGAACCAGGGTCAGAATATTTACGTTTCCGCCTGGGCTGACAATATTAGCTTGCACCTGATAATCATTCAGGAATTCTTCGGAGACGCCGGTGGTTGGATCAGAATTTCTGGCTTCGACGATCAGTAGTGCGTCCTCACCGGATCGTTCAACACGCAGTTCGAGAGGAGAAGCAGTTGCCACGCCAAGTGTGGACTCAATGACCTGCCCCCAGAAAATCGGAAAATCATTCCAGGTGAGCCAGGACTGTGCCCATCGCCCGGTAGCATCGGAGGTGAAGGATACGACCCGCCCTAAGCCATACTGCCAGCTTGCCAGAAGTGGGTCACCCAAATGGGAGACAAGGACGGTTTGGGCAGTCTCTTTTGCGCTGGTCCCCACATAACCTGCCAGGCTGGGGAAGCTATCGATGCCGGCCAGGATCGGCGAATAGCTGTTCAGTTCAGGGAAGAAAGATTCCTCAACAATATATGCTCTGGTCGCCAGAGTGGTTTCCTCGGTAAAGATCGCTGGGATCGTGCTTGGGTCAGCCGTGAAGTGATACCGGCCACCACCCATAACTGCCAGATCTGCTAAATATGGGGCAGCATCGCGGCCCACACCAACTGTGGTCAGGGTGATTCCGTGCTCGGTATTCAGCTGTGATACCAGTTCTGGAATACCGGTTGGATCTGCACCACCATCCGTTAACAATATCACGTGCCTGACCAGGGCCGGATCGCCGGGAAGTACCTGCGCCATCGCTTGAAGACCAGCCAGGATGTCTGTGCCTCCGCCAATGCGGATGCTGCCAATGCTATTGATCACATCCTGTGGCTCAGACAGGTCGGTCATTGGCACAACCCAGCTGGCTGCATCATCAAAAGCAATCACACCAACACGGTCGGTCGGGAAGAGCAATTGAACCGAGCGGATGGCAGCTTCTTTCGCCAACGTTAATTTGTCTACCCCACCACCGGTTTCAGCCATGCTGCCAGAGTGGTCAATAATAAATACGATCGCCAGCGAAGGGCGGCGTTGCTGGTCACGGATCTGAACGTCGACTGGCAGCATCTCTTCAAGTGGGGTGCGGAAGTAACCGCCCACTCCATAACTGGTGGGACCGCCCACCGTGACCAGCCCACCGCCTATATCGCGGACATAGGATTGCAGAGTGTCCATTTGATGTTGGTTTAGCTGCCGGGCAGGGACATCCACCAGGACAACCGAGGCATAGCTGACCAGTTCAGACAGCTCTGCAGGCATTCCACTGGGGCGGGCTGTATCAATGCTAAAACCAGCTGACTGAAGCGCTCGTAACAGGTAGCTGAACTCATCCGGGCGGATCTCGCCGGGAAATCCTAAGCTTTCACCGCTTGGTGGAGCAACCAGCAGGATGCGGGGCGGACCAGCGATGTTTGAAAATGTTGCTATAGAATTATTCTGGTAATAACTGTCGGCTTCCGGGATCACTTGAACCTGATAATCTGTGAATCCCGGGTTTCCCGCCACCAGAGGCAGGCTGTAAGTCTGTTCACCGCGCCGTAGATCGGTTTGTCCTTCATAGAGAACTATATCTCTGCTCAGGATGCGGATAAGGGCAGGGGTGGGAGTGGTTGCCTGGATGGTCACATCCAGAAAAAAACTTTCACCCTGGGTTAGGTGGGCAGGTAGATCGACCTGGCTGACCAGTGCCTCGTCTCCAATCGCGTTAATGAAGGGAAGGACCACAATTTCGATTCCTGCGGCGGCAGCCATTCGGGCAGCTGCGATGGCGTCCCCGGTGGTTGCAGCACCATCTGAGAGAATGACTAGTCGGCGGGAAGCATCTGACGGAAAAATTGCGATTGCCAGTCGCAGAGCCTGTTCCAGATCGGTTTGATTGGTAGCCGTGATGGAGAGAATATCCCCCAGTTCATGGCTGGAACTCATTCCGCGCTCTACCCAGGCATCTCCACCAAAGACGATCAAGGCAGCCTGGTCGTCCGGTCCCATTGCCACCAAAGACTGGCGGATGAAATCCAGGGCAGCTTGCTGGGCAGCCTCGGTCATGGAGTCGGAGGTGTCCAGCAGGAATACCACAGCCAGCTTATCGCCGGGTTGCACCCATGCGATGCCAGCCAGGGCCAGGATCAAGGTTGACAGGATAAGGAGGCGCAGCCCAAGAGAAAGAAACTGACGCCGCCGGTCGAATCCAGGCGCTGGCCAACCTATCCATAATACAACTGGGACCACCAGTAAAAAGAGCAATGCCAGCGGGGTGGTCAATCTGATCATTTACGGTTGCCCCACGCCAGGTCAGGGAAGCGCTGCATGCCGTGATAGACCCACCATTCGAGCGCCAGGATCAGTAAGGCTGCGCCCGTCAGCCATGGCCACAGTTCATGCAGGGCGATCTCATCCTGTGCAGAGGCGGTCAGGACATATCGGCCGATCTGGATGGTTTGACGGGGCTGGATGTCAGATTCACCGGCGTTAAATAAATTAACTGCGAAATACTCAACTCGTGGATCGCTGGCTGATAAATAATTTACTGCGTATAAACCAATTTCGTCCGTGTTTGTGAACAGAAGGCTGTTTTCGCCAGGGGGCATAGCGTATGTTATCCCCGACGGTGAGTTGATCACGATCTCCTGGACAGTTGAGGCAGGTAAGATGGACAGGCTCTCGCCTGGATGTAATCCATTCGGAGCATCAAAGGATTGGGGAGGCACCAGATAATGGGCCAGATTGGCGATTAGAATTGGGAACGCAATTTGCATGGGTAGATCTGAGGCATGCAGATCAAAGCTTATCACGGCTATTCTGCGACCCTGGGTCTCACCGGCAAAAACCAATGGACCCTGATCGGAGGTGATCAAAGCGGTCGCCCATAATGGAAGCTCAATTTGACTGATCTCAAAGATATGGATGGTGTCCGGATCGATCCCGCTCACCAGCGGATGGTCCTCAATACGGATGTTGGAAGTGAATGTGTAAGTTGTGGTGATATTGAATAATGGATTGGAGGGTGGATTGACGAACAATAGATTTCCCGGTGGCAATTCTTCTCCGGTGGGATAAACACCATCATATACATACAGGTCAAAAGCATCATCAGGCAGCTTTATATTTGCTGGATCATCCCATTCTAATTGAAAGGGGACGAGATTTGGTAGTACCGCAAGCACCTGTTCCAGAAATATATTTCCCGGTGTGATCAGTAATGTCCTTCCGGTTGTGGCGGGTGGTAATACTGCGAAGGCGGAATCGTCCAATCCAAAATCATCCAGGGATTGTTCAACTTGCGTTGGATCGGTCAACCTGGCCTGAAAAACAGCAGGAGTGGCAGGGAGATCTGTGAGCGTAACGGAGGTATGATCCAGGGCAGGAATTGCCACCTGCTGTGCATTGTACAGGTCGCCATTTCGGTATATGGAAAAGATCAATTGGCGATCTTGCTCGCTGTAATTGGATAGGGCAGCAAATAATTGTGCGCTGTCGCCGGTGGGTCTTAATGCTAGTGCAGTAACTGCAACGTTATTATTGGATGTCCCGAAGGGAAAGAATCGAACCTCGCCTGGCAGGCTGGGAAGTTGTTCCGTTGGAAGACCACCATCAGAAAGAATAATGATCGTGGATGAACGATCGGATCCAGGATTCTGTACCAGGCTGGCTCCAGCGGCTAAAGCAAAAGCAGCGTCCCAGGCAGCTGGTCCTTGGATAGATGCGGCGCTTTCCAGGGCACTCATCAAATTTGCCTTTTCCGTTTCTTCAGATGCCAGCACCACCGGTTGATCTGCGACCAGGATCAGGGTCATGGCATCCCCCCTACCCATGGATGAAACCAGAGTGCGGGTGAAGTCCCTGGCAGCATCAAAACGAGTTGGCATAACATCTGTAGCGTTCATGGAGGCTGAACCATCCAATAGGACGATCATTGGACCTGAGGCTGCTACTGGCAGTGAGATAGCCGGCCTACCCAATGCCAGAACCAGTAAACCCAATATCAAAAGCTGCAGGAAAAGCAGGATGTTCCTTTTTAATCGCTGCCATGGATGGTTGGCTTGCCGGTCGCGCAGCAGTCTTTCCCAGAGCAGGTTGGATGACACCTCGACTGCGCGCCGGCGCAGCTTGAGCATATACAATACCAGGATTGGAATGGCCAGGAGGCCGATTAAGAAAGCGATCGGAGTGATAAAGGTCATGGGTAAACTGCTCAATGATGGGTAGAATTATACCTTCCTCTCTTGCAACCCGCCCATTTCCGTGCTACAATATTGTGTTGTTGCGGGTAATTTTATTGCGGGAACTTTGAAAAGTGGGCAACCCCCACTTTTCTTGTATATAAAGCCTATCGGGCGCAGCATACATGGGCATGGAGAAAAAGAACGAATGAAAAACGAGTTTACACTTGCCTTCAACGAGGTGCTTGAGGAAAAAGGTCTGCCACGCGATGTGGTTTTACAGGCTTTGGAATTTGCGATGATCTCGGCTTACCGCCGGGCAGTCAATGCATCCAACGCACAACAAATCGTGGCAAAAATTGATTCCGACACCGGAAAAGTCACCATTTTTGCTGAGAAGGAAGTGGTTGACGATGTACAGGACGAGCGCACCGAAGTTTCTTTTGAGGATGCACAAAAGATCGATCCTGCGATTGAGATGGGCGGGATGATCATTGTTGAGTCCACTCCAAAAGACTTCGGTCGGGTGGCTGCCCAAAATGCCCGCCAGGTGATCCAACAGCGCATTCGGGAAGCTGAACGAGAATCGCAAACGATGCATTATGCCAAACAGGTTGGCGACATTGTTAACGGTGTTGTTCAGGCAGTCACTCCGCAGCAGGTGACCCTGGGTCTGGATATGAAAGCTGAAGGGATCCTGCCCTACAATCAGCAGATCAAGGGTGAACGCTTCCGCGTGCACGATCGGGTTCAATCTTTATTATTGGAAGTCAAACAAACTTCCCGCGGCCCACAGATCATTCTTTCCAGAAGCCATCGCAATTTCTTGCGTCGGTTGTTGGAGAATGAAGTTCCTGAGATCTATCATGGACTGGTAGAGATCCGTTCTATCGCCCGGGAACCTGGACAGCGTTCTAAAGTTGCAGTTGCAGCTTTGCAGCCCGCGGTTGACCCGGTAGGTGCTTGTGTGGGAATCCGGGGTGTCCGCATACAGGCGATCGTCCGTGAGCTGCATGATGAGAAAATTGATGTCATTGAATTCGATGTGGACCCGGCTGCATATATTGCGAAAGCATTAAGCCCGGCTCGTGTTACCGGCGTATATTTAAATGAGCATGCCAAAACAACAAAAACTGCCAAAGTGGTGGTAATGGAAGATCAACTCAGTCTGGCAATTGGTCGGGATGGTCAGAATGCCCGGCTGGCAGCCAAGCTCACTGGTTGGCGGATTGATATCAAATCCCTGATCGAAGCAGCTTCTGATGCGTTGCACCGTTTGCAAACCGAAAAAGACTATGCATTCATGGCCTCCAGCGAGTTGGATAACCTGCCCAGGTTGGAAGCGATCCTGATAAAGAAGGCTGAAGGTCGACCGATCACTCCAGAAGAATATACTATACTCAGCCAGTTTGTCGATCGCATCGAACGAGGCCTGATCTTCCGGCTGAACACAGAGAGGCGCCAGGAGGAAGAGCGGCGAAAAGTTGCGCGTGCCCAGGTTCCAGAAGCCACTTTTGGAATGGTTTTGGAAGACCTTGGTCTTTCCGACCGGGTTTATGATTTGTTGAGCAGCAATGAATACCAGACCATTGGTGATTTGATGTTGCAAATTGAAATGGATTCAGATGCAATTCTCAGGATCAATGGGATCGGACCGAAGGCGATGGAGGATATTCAACAGCGCCTGGCAAATTTGTCAATCCCGGCAGAAGAGCTCCTCGAAGCCATCGAAGTGGTACCCGCAGCGGAAGAGGTGGTGGATGCATCCCAGGTTCCAGTTCCAGCTCAGGAGCTACCCGAAGCGGTCATACCTTCCGAACAACCAGCGGAAATTGTTCAGTTGCCTGAGGTTGAATTGACAGCGGCTGCACCCATTGACCAGCTCCCAGATACGGGCGATGAAGCCATTTCCGGAGAACTGGTTGCGGAGCAGGCTGCCGCTCCAGCGGAAGAAGTAGATACCAAGCTCAAGACCACAGATTTTGACGAACTTTTCTCTCTCAAACCTGAAGAGCTGGGTTTTACCCCCAGTGGTGAAGAAGAGGAAGAAGAGGAAATTGATCAAAAAACCGGCGCCAAGCCGGGCAAGAAAAAGAAGAAGCGCTTCGTGGAAGTTGTGTATGATCCTGATCGCGATGTCACCCTGGTCAATCGCAAGCGGAAACGCGGCGGCGGCTGGGACGATGGTTGGGATACCGAATCCTAACGGGAAGGTCGAGTGCCAAGGAAAACTGGAAGACAGAAGCATATTCCTCAACGAACCTGCGTTGGCTGTCGGGAAGTGCTTCCAAAACGGACAATGATAAGAATAGTGCGCAGTCCTAGTGGTGTTCAGGTCGATCCGACTGGAAAATTGGCCGGTAGGGGAGCTTACCTTCATAACTTACGCTCCTGTTGGGAGCGGGGATTGAAGGGAACGCTCGCCGGCGCGTTAAAGTGTGAATTTACTATTGAAGAGCGGGAACGACTGATAGCTTTTGCTGCATCCATGCCAGATGGGGAACTAGCATGAGTGCCTGATGCGAATCGCCTTACCCGCTCATAAGGGCTCAATAAAATGATCTATGGAGGTGCCATATGAGCGAGAATGGGCAAACCAAGAAAATTGAGTTGCCTGCCAGCATCACTGTGCGTGAACTGGCCCAAGTAATGGAGACCAGCCCGATTGATGTCATCAAAGCTTTGATGAGCAATGGGGTAATGGCAAGTATTAACCAGTCGATCGATTTCGATACGGCTGCAATTGTCGCGGCTGAAATGGGTTTTGAGGCGGCGCCAGAGATAGCCGTGGAAGTAGGAAAAGACCTGGGTGATGTTCCGCTTTGGCGGAGGATGATCGCCCATGAAGCCCAGGATACCCTGGTGATCCGACCACCGGTGGTCACAATTTTGGGGCATGTTGATCATGGGAAGACGACCCTGTTGGATGCGATCCGCAACACGAATGTCGCTGAAGGCGAAGTCGGTGGGATCACCCAGCACATCGGCGCTTACCAGGTGGAACATAATGGTCGATTGATCACATTCCTGGATACGCCAGGTCATGCCGCTTTTACTGCAATGCGAGCTCGGGGTGCCCAGGGTGCAGATATCGTCGTCCTTGTTGTAGCAGCTGATGATGGCGTGATGCCCCAGACAAAAGAAGCGGTTGCCCATGCCAAAGCCGCACAAGTCCCGATCATCGTGGCAATGAACAAAATTGATAAGGCGAATGCCGATCCGGATCGATTGAAGCAGCAATTAGCAGAGATCGATCTGGTGCCGGATGATTGGGATGGCGATACAATGGTTGTCCCTATCTCTGCCAAACGCCGTCAGGGTCTTGAAGATCTCCTGGAGGCGATCTTGCTCATAGCTGATAACACAGATATCCTGGCCAATCCAAATGGAGAAGTGATTGGAACGGTGATCGAGGCAGAACTGGATCGGGCTAAAGGCGCTATGGCGACCCTTCTGGTGCAGAATGGAACACTGGAGGTCGGAGATGTCGTCATTGTTGGAAATTCTTACGGCAGGCTGAAAGTATTATTTGATCATCATGGCAAGCGAGTGCGGAAGGCTGGACCATCCACACCAGTATCGGTGATGGGTTTGAACGAGGTTCCGCAGGCTGGGGATCTGTTCAGGGTTATCCCGAGCGAGAAGGAAGCCAGGTCATCAATTTCTGCACGGGCAGCCGGATCTGATAAGTCCGCCGTCGGTAGGATAGAACATATCACGCTAGAACAACTATTTGACGCCTACAAAGCAGGTGTTATTCGTGAGCTACGGTTGATCATTAAAGCTGATGTACAGGGATCATTAGAGCCGATCATGGCTTCTTTGAATGACCTGAGTAGCGCGGAGATCTCAATAAAAATCCTCTACGCAGAGACCGGGAATATCACCGAAAACGATGTGATGTTAGCGTCAGCCTCTAAAGCGATCGTGATCGGTTTCTCCGTTCAGGCTGATGCACCTGCCCGCCGGTTAGCTGAAACAGAAGGAGTCTCGATCCGCTTATATGACATTATCTACCGCATGGTGGAAGATATCGAGAAAGCCCTAAAAGGTATGCTGGCGCCCGAAGAAAAAGAAACGGTGATTGGGCATGCCGAGGTACGCGCAGTTTTTCGGATCTCGAAGGTTGGAAATATCGCCGGCTGTTATGTAACCGATGGGGAATTACGCCGCAATGCCCGGATACGGGTCCTGCGGGCAGGACAAATTGTTGCCGAAGGTGAGACACATTCGTTGAAACACTTAACGGAAGATGTGCGCGAAGTCCGTCAGGGTTTCGAATGCGGGCTTGGAATTCGTAATTTCTCGGAATTCGCCGTTGGGGATCATATCGAGGCATATGTTCGGGAATTGGTCGCAGCGATATAGGCTGGATCCAGGCGGCTGTGAATAATTCCGAACTTCGGAGGAATTATGGTATCGAAAACTAGAGCCATACGCATTGCTGAACGGGTTCGTGAGGAATTATCAGAGATCCTGGTCATGAAGAGTCAGGATCCACGTTTATCGGGCATCTCAGTGACGGATGTTACTGTGGATCGTGAACTGGCTTTTGCGGATGTTTTTGTTTGTGCATTGGAAGGATCTCAACGAGCAGAAGAGGTCCTGGAAGCTTTGGAACATGCTCAAGGTTTTCTGCGGAGTGAGTTAGCCCGCAGGATCGAGCTGAGGGTCTTCCCGCGCTTGCGCTTCCGCTGGGATCCAACCACAGAAAAGGCAGATGTGATCGAGCGCCTGATAAGCTCGTTGCATCAGGATGAAAAACCCGAGATAAAAAAGAGATCTGCTCGGACAGGAAAAAAGCTGGATGGAAGCTGACATTAATTTGATCGCGGAACTAAGAGGCGAGATCCAATCGGCTCAGCGAATTCTGGTTGTCTCGCACATCCGTCCGGATGGTGATGCGATCGGTTCACTGATCGGCCTGGGACTGGCATTGATGGCTGCCGGTAAGCAAGTTGAGATGGTGATCAGCGATGGTGTGCCATCCAATTTTCGTTTCCTGGCTGGCAGTGAGCTGGTAAAGAAGAAGGCATCTGGAGCATTCGATTATCGGATCGTAGTCGATGCCTCCGAACTGGAACGGGTAGGATCGGCAATGGATGGACAGCCGGGGGTTGACCTCAATATTGATCACCATATTACCAACACATATTTCGCCCGCCACAACCTGGTACTGGATGACGCAGCTGCTGCAGCTGAGATTTTAGCTCGCTATATTCCTGGGTTGGGTTTACCGATGGCACAGGAAGTAGCCAATGCCCTGTTGACCGGCATGGTCACTGATACGATCGGATTTCGGACGAGCAATGTCTCCCCAGATGTACTTCGTGTAGCTGCTGGGCTGATGGAACATGGAGCAGACCTGTCGGCTGTGTATTACTCAGCATTGGTTCAGCATTCATACCCCGCGGTGTGTTATTGGGGTGCTGGTCTGTCCCGCCTGCAATCGGAGTCCGGATTGGTTTGGACTTCCCTCTCGCTGGCAGATCGCCGTGCAGTCGGGTATAAAGGACGGGATGATGCCGACCTAATCAATGTTTTATCAACAGTTGAAGAGGCGGAAATCGCAATAGTATTCATTGAACAATCTGCAGGACGTGTTAAAATTAGTTGGCGGGTTTGCGGACAGGCAAGTACTGGTTTGGATGTTTCTGTAATAGCTCAAATTTTTGGGGGAGGGGGGCACAGGGCAGCATCCGGTGCCGAGGTGGATGGGTCTTTGGAAGATGTCCAAGCGAATGTATTAGAAGAAACCCGGTTGTATATGTCTCGATTGCATGGTGAGCGTGTCTCACCCGAGAATTAAACGATCATTTTCACCCGATATGGTGAGGGAAAGTTAATGATGAAGAATATCGAAGATCAATCTCAAAATTCTGTCTCTGGTGTACTGGTCGTCGACAAGCCGATCGGAATGACATCCCATGATGTGGTACAGATCATCCGGCGGGGGACTGGTATTCGCCGGGCGGGTCATACTGGCACGCTGGACCCACGCGCTTCCGGCGTATTGGTCGTGCTGATCGGACCTGCCGTACGATTGAGCGAATATGTCTCAGCTTCCGACAAACGCTATCAGGCAACTCTCCGCCTGGGCAGCACAACAGATACGTTCGATGCGGAAGGGCGGATCACCTCGTCCTCCCCAGTTGAAAGCATAACCGAAGAGCAATTTGAAAATGCGCTGACCCAATTCATTGGCGAGATCCAGCAAGTTCCCCCGCCTTATTCAGCCATCAAAGTAAAGGGGCGCAAGGCATATGAGATGGCACGCGAAGGTGAGGAAGTCGAGCTGGCTCCGCGTACGATCCATGTGTACAGCCTGGAACTGCTGGAATGGGACTCACCTGAAGCAGTGATCGATGTCTTTTGTTCATCAGGGACATACGTTCGTTCGTTGGCTAACGATCTGGGAGCTGCCCTGGGTTGTGGAGCGCATCTGGTTGGTTTGAGGCGCACCAAGAGTGGTCGGTTCACTTTACGCGATGCCGTGCCTTTACAGCGTTTGCAGGAGAGCTTCCACTCTGGCGAATGGTACCGCCATCTGATCCCGGCAGCTGAAGCCCTGGCTGATTGGCTAATGGTCGAGCTAGATGGTGACCAGGTGGAGTTGATCCGCCATGGACACCGCATTCCGGCGGCTGAGGGAGCTGAGGGATGGGTGCGGGGGGTCAGCCAACAAGGTGACCTGGTCGCTTTACTGGAACTGGACGAAGCTGCCCATGAATGGCAGCCGCGTAAAGTTTTCTTCGCGTCATAATCAGCGGGTACTCGATCCCATGGGTCAGCATCTTCATTCTATTCAGCAGGCAAGTTTTCAAGGCACCTGGCTGACGATTGGGACTTACGACGGTGTTCACGCCGGCCATCAGGAGATTGTCCGTCAAATGTCAGCGGACGCTCACTCGGCGGGTGCTTTAGCCGTCGTGGTTACCTTTCATCCACACCCTGCGGTAGTATTAAGACGTCCCAATGCTCCTCGATTACTAACTCTGCCGGATGAGCGAGCCGCCCATTTGATGGAGCAGGGTGCAGATGTTGTGATCACCCATCCCTTCGATCTACAGGTCGCTGCGACCTCCGCGCAGGAGTTCATCGAATTGCTGCAAAGACACCTGGGCTTTGAGCATCTCTGGGTGGGATATGATTTCGCATTTGGCCGCAACCGCGAGGGGAATGTCGAACGATTGGGACAACTGCAGGCGTCCTGCGACTTTCAATTGCAAGTCATTTCCCCTATTGAGGTGTCTGGAGAGGTAGTATCCTCAAGCCGCATCCGGACACTGCTCCTTGACGGTAACGTAGAACAGGCCGCCCATTTCCTGGGATATTATTATCAAGTGAGTGGAGAAGTGGTCAGGGGAGATGGACGCGGTCGAACGATCGGTTTTCCCACGGCTAACCTGGATGTTTCTGCAGAAAAATTGATCCCCCATTCAGGTGTGTATGCCTGCCTCGCCAGGGTGGAGCAAGAATTGTTTTCAGCCGCGGTCAATATTGGGATTCGCCCAACTTTTGACGGAATTTCAACAGAGACCCATGTCGAAGCCCATCTCCTGGATCATGAGGCTGACCTTTACGGAAAGATGGTAACCCTTGAATTTGTCGCCCGGCTGCGCAGAGAGCAGCGCTTTCCAAGCGTACAGGCGTTGATCGAGCAGATCCAACTGGATGTGCAGCAAACCCGTGAGCTGGTGAAAACCGTCAGGGAAAATTCATAAGCAATATTTCATGGTCAGGGAGGTCCTATGCAGCAATATCTGGACTTACTTCAATACATCTTGGACCATGGTGAGCCGAAGGATGATCGAACCGGAACCGGTACCTTATCTGTATTTGGCTACCAGATGCGCTTTGATCTGAGCAAGGGTTTTCCGATCCTGACCACCAAGAAACTCCATTTACGCTCAATAATTTACGAATTGCTGTGGTTCCTACGTGGCGAGAGCAATATCCAATACCTAAAAGACCACAATGTGAGCATCTGGAATGAATGGGCGGATGCCGCGGGAGAGTTGGGTCCTGTATATGGGGTGCAGTGGCGTTCGTGGAAATCACCGGACGGGAGGACGATAGACCAGATCTCGAGGGTGATCGAACAGATCGTATCTCAGCCTATGTCACGCCGCCTGATCGTCAATGCCTGGAATGTGGGCGAGCTTGAGAGAATGGCTTTACCACCCTGTCATTTGCTCTTCCAGTTCTATGTGGGGAATGGCAGATTGTCCTGCCAGATGTACCAGCGCTCTGCAGATGTTTTCCTGGGCGTCCCTTTCAACATTGCTTCCTATTCTCTTTTACTGATGATGGTTGCACAGGTGTGCGGGTTACAGCCGGGTGATTTTGTGCATACCCTGGGAGATACTCATCTTTATACCAATCATCTCGATCAGGCGCGCTTGCAGCTAACCCGCCTGCCA